>ERZ761609.202-NODE-202-length-81619-cov-12.802584_pt1 | contig 81619 bp, 82 predicted proteins | sample MGYA00511163_ERZ761609 | MGnify/ENA primary metagenome ERZ761609 (study PRJEB28899, sample SAMN02445070) | bioreactor sludge metagenome | biome: EBPR sludge | place: Australia: Brisbane, Thorneside Wastewater Treatment Plant | collected 2011-12-16 ...
CGCGTATGTCATACCCCATTATAACACGTCCGATTCTTATCGCAAGTTACTATAGTCAGGGAAAACTGTCCGATCAAAGTTTCAATGTCATTATGGCGATGGGAAATTTCACCGACATCACGCAACGGTGCAGTCAAACGGGATTGTAACATCCGCGCACCAGCCCCCGTCAAAGTCATATCAATGGTATCAAGCAATGATCCCGATTTTTCACCTGATTGGGTGCGGATCAATTCCAAAGACCGTAGCGTGGACGGGTCAATGTCCATGACAGAAGAAGACGAAATTTGACGCGGGCTTAAAAGATGGGGCAGCTGGCCTTTTTGTGTGGCATCGATATAGGAAATCAACGCTCCACTTGCGGCAATCTCGGCACGGCTGAATGCACCGAGCGAAGGCAAAACTATTTCGCCAAATAAACTTTCAAGACGAGCGCGGCCTTTTTCACTATCGAAATTTTGTGTTGGCTGGTGGGTGATGCCGCGAACGGCAGAAAATAAAGTCTCATCAACAGAATCAGAAACCAGAACTTCACTGGCATCAAGGCGAATAAGTGTGGATAGGCATTGATCTCGCGAAACGGTTTGAACCAAGAACTCACCGGTCGAGACATCGGCAATGGCAATTCCACATTGCCCGCCCAAATCAATCATCGCCGCCAAATAGTTATTCGAACGGGCATTAAGAAGTGTGTCTTCGATTAAAGTTCCAGGTGTAATAATGCGAACCACTTCACGATTGACCAAGGCTTTTGATCCACCACGCCTTTTGGCTTGTTCGGGTGTTTCGGTTTGTTCGCAAATAGCAACTTTATGCCCCGCACGAATAAGACGTGCCAGATAAGGCTCACACGAATGAAACGGGACACCGCACATGGAAATTTCATCCCCTTGCGTTTTTCCGCGTTTGGTCAGGGTAATATCCAGAACGGCAGAGGCTTTCACGGCATCATCAAAAAACAGCTCATAAAAATCCCCCATGCGGTAAAACAACAAACAATCAGGATGGGTAGTCTTAACGGCCATATACTGCGCCATCATCGGCGTATGCCCCAAGGCGATAAAATCGTCGGGACTTTGAGGAGGGGAGGCTGGTTTCAATACTGTTTGGGACATGGTTTTTTCTACGGTTACTCTGTCGTTAAATCAATAAAAAAGCAAACAAATATTTGACATAATAAACATGGGTGTGGTAATGTCCCCGCTAAATGGAAGCATAGATGATAAAGAAGCATAGATGATAAAAGAGATATTTAACGAAAATTCCCTCTATAGGTGGTTTAGAAAAAATTCCCTGAAATTTGCTTCAGGGTTTAGCCTTTTGGCATCTGCGTTTGCTGGAGCATCCAGCTATACAACAGTAAACAGTGCAAGGTCTTCATCTGCATGGTCATCCTTTGTTGGAGAAATAATTATGTTGCGTTACGCGCGCGGCGGAGCTTCTGACTCTGGTCAAAACGCACAAACTCAAGATGCCGAAATAAATACCGAGAGTGTGAGTAAAGAAGGTCAGAAAAAAGAAAATCTTCTGACAAGAATAAAGAAAGTTCGGGAACGGTTGAATGATTACCAGAATTTTCCACTAGAGCCACATTTCATATTGGGAATAGTGGCTTCCGCCGGATATATCGTAGCCGGAGCAACAACAAGTCATACATTGCTAAACAATGAAACTATATCTGGTGTCCAATGTCTTCTTGCAATGATGTGGGGATTAAAATCGGATGGAGAAAAACCAAAGAAAGTTGAAAATGAACCTGAAAAGAAAACCTTCAGGGTGGCAATCAATGACCACTTCGAAAGAAACCCGATGCAAATGGTCAGCTTGCAATTCATTGGAGCTTCTTTGAACTTGTTTATGGATGGCATAGTGCAAAGTGATCCTATGAAATGTTTGGCTGGAGCGTCATTTATGCTTGCGGATGGATGTTATGCGCTATCTAAGAAAAACCACCAATCCGATTTTACGTCAGCTCAAGTTCCTAAAATATAGTCATTTTTTTAGTCCAGATCCCCGCCTGCGCGGGGATAACGAAATATGCCTACTTCGTCCCTGTTGAACCAAACCCGCCTGCACCGCGAGATGTTTCATTCAGATCATCACAGATATTCCACACGGCTTGTTCGTAACGGGCAATAACCATTTGCGCAATCCTCATCCCGCGTTCAATCGTGAATGGAGTTTTGCTGTGGTTAATCAAAATGGCTTTGATCTCGCCGCGATAATCGGCATCAATTGTGCCCGGGGAATTCAAAACAGTCACTCCGTTTTTGGCAGCCAAACCGGAACGCGGGCGCACCTGACATTCATACCCTAAAGGCAGAGCAATCGAAATGCCGGTTGGAATCATGGCATATGCACCGGCTTCCAAAACCATCGGCGTATCAATATCAATGGCCGCAACCAAATCCATCCCTGCCGCTTGCGGTGTGGCATAAGCCGGAAGAAGGAGGTCTTGGGCATGATCGAGAATTTTAATATCGATAGAAACCTGATTGTCGTTAGACTGCGGTTGAGAAATTTGGATGGCCTGTTGCTGCGTTGTCATTCTGGTCTGATCCCGTATTCTTGATATGGTTGATAATGGCATCGACCAGACGCGTCGCAACCTCTTGTTTTGAAAGAGGAGGCCAGTCATCACAAATCGAGCGTGTCACCAGTGTAACCTGATTATGGTCAGAGCCAAAGACCGGAAATTCGGTTATCCCGACCTGATTTGCTATGATCCAGTCGCACCCCTTACGGATTAACTTTTCTTGCGCAGCTGTGCGGGCGTTTTCAGTTTCGGCCGCAAAGCCGATGACCAGTTTCGGGCGGTTTTGATGGGATGAAATCATCGCCAGAATATCCGGATTTTCAGTAAAATTTAGCGCAGGCGGTGCAGACCCCGCCTGTTTTTTCATTTTATGCTCTGGCGGAGCTTTAACGCGCCAATCGGCAACGGCCGCTGCACAAACTGCCAGATCTGAGGGAAGGGCGTTTAGACACGCATCACGCATCTCATGAGCGGTTTCGACATGAATAGTTTGAACGCCAACCGGATCGGGTAAGGAGACAGGCCCTGTGACTAATGTTACGGTTGCTCCTGCACGTGCAAGGGCGGTAGCAATCGCATGGCCTTGTTTACCGGATGATCGATTGCCGATAAAACGCACCGGATCAATCGGCTCATAAGTCGGACCTGATGTCACAAGCGCAGAAAAACCTGAAAGAGGAGAAGATGCTTCAAGAAAATTTTCGATAGACTGAAGAATCTCTGTAGCTTCAATCATGCGGCCTCGACCTGTTTCTCCGCAAGCCATTTCCCCATGCGCCGGATCAACAATATAAACGCCGTCTTTGCGTAAGGTATCAATATTCCGTTGCGTTGCAGGCTTTGCCCACATTTCAGGATTCATCGCAGGTGCAACCATAATTGGTTTGTTGGACGCAAGAAGAGTTGTTGATGCCAAATCATCTGCAATTCCATTAGCCATCTTGGATAAAAGATTGGCACTGGCAGGTGCAACCACAATTAAATCAGCTTCGCGGGACAAGCGGATATGTCCCATTTCGGATTCATCCTTTAAAGAAAAAAGATCAGTATAAACGGGATGCTCAGAAAGAGCTGCAACGCTTAATGGAGTTACAAATTCGCTACCACCCTTGGTTAGGACACAGCGGACGCTTGCTCCGTTTTTTCTGAGTAAGCGGATCAGCTCCAAAGATTTATACGCGGCAATTCCGCCAGAGATAATCAAAAGAACAGATTTCCCAACCAGTGAAGGCATAGCGTTGTCCTATCCAGTAATAAAATAAACAAGAGGCTCTGCACGTTAGCACAGAGCCTCTTGAATAATCAAAGCAAAGAAACTACGAATTACTCGGTAACTTCTTCAGGTGTTGTTTCTTCAGTAGGAGCTACTTCTTCAGTTGCAGGAGCTACTTCTTCAGTTGTTGCAGGAGCCATTTCTTCTTTAACAGCGTCTACAGCGTCTGCGGCAGCGTCATGTGCTTCTTCAGCTGCATCGTGCATTTCGGCAGCAGCGTCTGCAGCAGCAGCACCAACTTCTTCAGAAGCGTTCTGCATTGCAGCACCAGCTTGGTCAGCCGCGCCACTGATTGTGGAGGAGATTTCACCAGCGGAAGGCATAATGCTTTCCATTTCGGTGCCTTGTTGGGATTGGCTGTTCATGATGCCGAAAGCAGCAAGAGCAACAACGATTGCCGCAGCAACAATAGTCAAAGTTGTTTTGTTCATAATTAGGTTTCCTTCCAAAAGAGAGTTTATTTTTGTACTTTTTTAGCCACGGGCTTTTTAGCAATAGGCTATTTTCACCCTGCTCGCATAAATTCTCGCGGGGTAGGCCATACATAGATCATATTGCCCTCTGATTTCAAGTTCTTTTTCATTATTATGTCCAGACAAATTTCAAAAAGCAGGTTTGGCTCTGGAAAAGCTCTGCAACACGTTGTATCTTCATAAAATTGTTAGGAAGATCTGGTTTTTAGAAGGAAATATAATGAGCATGGAGAAAAAAATTTCCATAATACCATATCAGCATGAAAGGAAATTGTTTATTATAGCCTTTGTCATCTCGGTCATCGCGTGGGGAAGCGTACTGATTCTCACAAAAGGTATGATTCTGGCGATAATTCCCTTTGTTTTTCTGGGCTATCTGATCGCTCAATCCGGCTTTGTCTCCTATTTAAAAGGATCTGGAGCTTTAGTTTCCACCAAACAATTCCCTGACATACAAGAGTCGGTTGAATCTTGCGCCGCCTGTATAGGGCTTAAAACTGTTCCCAATGTCTACGTTTTGCACATGGATGGCATGTTTAATGCCTTTGCGCTCAGGTTTTTGCATAAACAATATGTGGTTTTGCTATCGGACATTGTGGATGCTATGGACAAAAAACCGGATGCATTGCGTTTCTATATCGGCCATGAAATGGCGCATTTATACCGTAAACACACACTATGGGAAACCTTTCTCACTCCAGCCTTGGTTCTTCCGCTTTTGGGGGCGGCTTATTCCAGGTCCCGTGAATATACATGTGACGCTTACGGCGCGGCTTGCTGTGAGTTACCTGAATCATCGCGGTTGGGACTGGCGGCTTTAGCTGTAGGTGGTACAAAATATACGTTTCTGAATGGTGAAGCCTACATGGATCAGTTAAAAGACACCAAAGGGTTCTGGATGTCTTTTCATGAGTTGATTGGGAATTACCCTTGGTTAATCAAAAGATTTGCCCGGGTTGGAAATAAGACCGAGACAAAAATCCCGAATCGCAATCCAGCTGCCTATCTTCTTGCTGTCTTCGTCCCAAGATTAAGCATTATGTCCGCTGTTGTTATTTATCTGGTTTTTATCGGTATAACTGCAATGGGGGCTATGAAAGAATTCGGGCATCAAGGAAAATCAGACACGGAATACAGCTCTGGATATGATGATCAGGAAAATCAGGCCGAAGAAGAATACATCGCCGGAGAAATCTATGAAGGCGATCTCGGCAAGTTTTATCAATTTCTCGGTGGCGATCCCTATGCCGAATCCAGCTGGAAAGAAGTTCCTCCACCCGAGGCAAAGTGAATTGCTTTGACTGGCTTTTTAATACTTCCACGCCTGATGGATAGCCACCACACCAAGGGTGAGTGGCTCAACGATGGAACGACTAAATCCTGCATCCAACAATCGCGTACACAAGTCTTCTTGTGAAGGGAAGGCTCGGATGCTTTCGACCAGATATTGATAACTGTCTTCGTCTCCGGTCACGTATCGCCCCATTTTGGGAATAATGTTATAGGAATACAGATCATAAAGTTTTTGTAGAACTTCATTGTCCAGATGGCTGAATTCCATGCAAAAAAAGCGTCCACCTGGCTTAAGAACGCGGCAAGCTTCTTTGAGTGCCGTATCAATGCGGGTGACATTTCTCAAGCCAAAAGAGATCGTATAAACATCAAAACTATTATCTTCAAAAGGCAGGTTTTCGGCATTGGCCTCGACCCAATTGAAACCTCCATTGGCAGTCGGAATATACCCGCGATCAATGGCACGAGCCTTTCCAACCTCAAGCATGGATACATTGATATCGGAAATGGTAATTTTTGCATCTTTTCCGGCTTTTTCGGCAATACGGAAAGCAATATCTCCCGTTCCCCCGGCCACATCCAGATAGGACAAATGCGGGGTAGGGCGGATTTTACGAATCAGAGTATCTTTCCAAAGCCTGTGAATTCCAAGCGACATCAGGTCATTCATCAGGTCATAACGACTGGCAACACTGTCGAAAACTCCCAAAACCATTTGGGTCTTCTCTTGCGGGGTGACGGATTTTCTGCCAAACCATTGGCTTTCGGGATTAACCATACTTTGAACTCCTGAGTTACAACTGTGAGATAGCACATGAAATTACTAAAGGCTATGGCAACCATTGCCGGATTCACACTTCTTAGTCGTGTGGCCGGAATGATTAGAGATATGTTAACCGCTTCTGTTCTGGGGGCGAGCCCGATAGCCGATGCTTTTTTTGTAGCGTTGAAGCTCCCGAATTTTTTCCGGCGTGTTGCAGCCGAAGGAGCGTTCAGCGTTTCTTTCATCCCTCTTTATTCAAAAACCTTGGCACAAGAGGGGGAAGAAGAAGCCGGAAAATTCTCCGGTGAAGTTTTCTCGGTCATGCTTTTAATTCTCTCTGTTTTTTCAACAATTTTGATGCTCGCAATGCCTTGGGTTATTCATGTTATTGCCCCCGGATTTTATGAAGGAACAGATCGTTACGAGGCCGCTGTCAGCTTAACGCAAATTACATTTCCCTATCTTTTATTGATGTCTTTGGTGGCTTTATTGGGTGGAATGCTGAACGCCCATAATAAATTTGCACCGTTTTCTGCTGCCCCGATTATATTTAACTTAACCTTGATTGCCTTTATGATATTGGGCACACCGTTCTTTCCAACGGCAGGCCACGCAATGGCCGTCGGTGTGAGTGTCTCTGGTATTATCCAACTGTGCATGATGGCCTATTTTGTGCGCCGTCATAAAATCATGTTTCACTGGCAACGCCCGAAATTGGGAGACAAAACAAAACAACTCTTCAGGTTAATGGGGCCAGGTGTTTTGTCAGCCGGAGTGTTCCAAATTAACTTGTTCGTGGATATGATTGTGGCATCCTTACTGCCTGCCGGTGCAATTTCCTTTTTATATTATGCTGATCGCCTCAATCAACTTCCCTTGAGTATGGCTGGAATCGCCGTGGGAACGGCCTTGCTGCCGATGTTATCCAAAGCCTTGGTGTCCCAAGACAAAACAGAAAGTAATGATCTGTTTAACCGGTCATTGGAATTTTGCTTCTTTGTTGCGATCCCCTCGGCTGTGGCCTTGTTGATTATTCCAGCCCCGATGATTGCAACATTATTTGAACATGGAAAATTTACAGCATCGGAAACACTTCAAACATCTTATGTTTTGATGGGGTATGGAATTGGCCTTCCTGCCTATATTGCGTCCAAAGTTTTTATGACGGCATTCTGGGCGCATGGCGACACGGTAACGCCGGTAAAAATTTCAATTCTGACCGCTCTTTCAAATGTTGCCTTATGCTTGTTGTTGATTGGTACTCTGGGCGTGGCAGGTATATCACTGGCTACAGGATTGGTCGGATGGATGCAGGTTTATTTGTTGCATAAAAAACTTGGAAGAAAAGAGGAATTGGCATTTGATGAACGCCTGCGGACAGTTTTTCCTAAAATAGCAATTTGTTCTTGTGTAATGGCAATTGTTCTGGCAGGCTTAAACTATGGATTGCAAGATTATTTTCACGGTGCATTGCACATCAAGATTCTGGCATTGCTGGCCCTTATAGGGGGCGGCGCAATCACTTACGCGCTGGCGGTTCAGGTCAGCGGAGTTCTTAAAATTTCAGATATCAAAACCTATATGAAACGTAGAAAAGGATAAATTCTATGAAACGCATTTTGTCCGGTATGCAACCAACGTATCAATTGCACCTTGGGAATTATCTCGGGGCATTGAAAAACTGGGTCGATTTACAAAACGCCGAACCTGACAACGAAAATCTGTATTGTGTCGTGGATATGCACGCAATCACTATGCCCTATGACCGTGACGGATTGGCACAAGCAACGCGCGAAATCGCAGCCGCCTATATTGCAGCAGGGATCGACCCGAAAAAATCGGCGATCTTTGCACAATCTGCCGTTGGGGATTTACATGCCCAGCTGATGTGGTATCTGGCAACTATGACCCAGATCGGAAAATTGAACCGGATGACCCAATTCAAAGACAAGGTTGGAAAAAATACAGAAAAAGCAGGGCTTGGCCTGTACGCCTATCCGGTTTTAATGGCGGCAGATATTCTGATTTATAATGCAACCCATGTTCCTGTGGGTGAAGATCAAAAACAACATCTGGAATTGGCGCGTGATATTGCCTCGACATTTAATCATCGCTACAACCGCGAGTTCTTTACTCTGCCTGAGCCGATGATTATGGGAGATGCAACGCGGGTCATGTCCTTGCGCGATGGAAATCAAAAGATGAGCAAATCAGCTGAATCGGATTTATCACGGATCAATCTGACTGATGACGCGGATATGATTGCCGATAAAATTAAACGGGCAAAAACTGACCCGAACCCTCTTCCTGAAACAGTAGACGGTTTGAAAGGGCGTCCCGAAGCCGATAATCTGGTGACGATTTATGCGGCTCTATCAGGGCAGACTAAAGTTCAGGTTTTGGAGGAATTCGGTGGAAAACAATTCTCTGAATTTAAACCAAAACTGTCAGAGATCACCGTCGAAAAGATTGCTCCCATCACAACCCGCATGCGCGAATTGATGGCCGATCCAACAGAAATTGATTCAATCTTGAAAAACGGGGCAGACAAAGCACGCACAGTTGCTTCTCCAATCTTATCCGAAGTGAAGAGTATCATGGGTTTCTGGGAGTCTTGATGATGCTTTTCTTAGATATGTTCTAACGTTGTCAGGAAGACCGGCTATATCTAAAACTTCTTTAGCAGAAAGCCATTTCCAGCCCTCAGGAAGGGTTTCACGGCTGCTTTCGGCAAAGCATAGGGTGAAATGGTCATTCTCTGTTGTGTTAAGATGGGTTGTCTCGGGATTGAGACCGAAACCAATTTTTTGGGATAAATTCCTTGCCGCTTTACTTGCAAATTGCTCGCATAGATTTATTTTTTCTCTAGGCAGAATAATGTGCCCATCTTTTGTTCGAGCTAAGAACGAGTCTCCATTTACTGATTGAACGAGAAATGTAATTTTTTCTGTAGATTTCATACTTCACACTTTAATTGTTTGAGCTGCTATTTGCCATAAGTTAATAGGATAATCAAGTTTTTTCTTAAATATTAAGTTCCCGTTTGCAATTTTTCAGGCAAAATAGCACAATGCAGAACAAATAAATTCTAAAGGCGGTTTTCCGAAATGAATATACAAAAATTGGGTTTGATGGTGGCGGCAGCCATGCTGGTTATGACGGCTTCGGCAAAGGCAGATTATATCGTCTGGACGGATATCCATACAGGCGCAAGAGTGTCATATCCTGACACTTGGAAAACAATCAATAACCAACAACCGGATGATATTATTACGCTGTCGATTCCGTCAGGAGAAGACAACGCTTCGTGCCGTTTACGGGCAAACGAGGATCGCCGCTTCGTGATTTACCCGAATCGTTACCGTGATGAAGTGCGCGACACAAACTTTACCAATGATTTCTGGACAGATTACACAGCATCCTATGACAATGTGAATGTCATTCGTCAGCAAAACGAGGCTGGTTTGGGACAGGGCTATGCAAGCATGACTTTGATTTCCTTTGTCACACCACCCGACGAACCTTATGCCGATAAGGCAGGGCTGATGCTGGTGACCAATTATGGCGATAAAGTTTACGTAGCAGAATGCACATCGACATCCATGAGCTACCGCCAGTATCACACCGCGTTTTTGAGCTTCTTTAAAACGATTTCTTTCAAACCGGCTTACAGCGTAACCAAAGTTGGTGATTACCGTAATTTCCTGAAAGATTGGGGAACAATCAATGTTCCTTTGTCAAATACAGTGAGTCGTTCGGTATATTAAGACAATTCTCTTAAAAACTTGTTGATTCCCTAGGGGTCTATCCGCTATGCCTTCTTGGAACAGAGAGGCATAATGGATATTTATCTCCCCGTAGCAGAAATGGCAGTATCCTTTGAAGTCATCGTAGGATTGGGTGTTGCTGTTGGGCTTTTGTCTTCGATTTTCGGAGTAGGCGGCGGATTTCTTTGCACCCCGTTTTTGATTTTTCTTGGTGTTCCTGCCTCTTTTGCAGTCGGAACACAAGCCGTCCAGCTTATATCCTCTTCTTTATCCGGTGTTCTCGGGCATTGGCGCAAAAACAGCGTAGATTTCAAATTGGGCAGCGTCATGCTTGGCGGGAGCCTCTTTGGAACAGTTTTGGGCATTTTAATCTTTAAACTGTTGCAATATACGGGACAGATCGATGTCGTGATTAACGGCCTGTATGTACTGTTTCTGGGATCTATTGGCGGTATGATGCTGTATGAAAGCTTCCGGGCAATCCTCAAGAAAAAGCACAAAGCAGAAAGTGTGCGGTCAAGATTTTGGTCTCGCGTTACGCATGGACTTCCCTATCCGGTCACGTTTCCAAAATCAAATTTATGCATCAGCGCTACAGTACCGATAGGCCTTGGTGTTATCGGGGGATTGATGGTGTCTGTTCTGGGAATTGGCGGCGGTTTTTTATTAGTTCCCGCAATGATTTATATCTTGGGTATGCCAAGTAATTTGGTGATTGGCACATCCATGTTCCAAATACTGATCACAACAACCTTGTCGGCTTTGCTGCATATTATCAGCAACAACACCGTTGATCTTCTTTTGGCTCTTGTTCTGATGGTGGGCAGTCTGATTGGTGGTCAGATCGGTGTGCGTTTGGCAAAATACGTTCGTGGTGCTCCTGCGCGTCTCATGCTGGCACTTATTCTTTTAAGCGTGTGTGTGATGCTTTGGGAAAACCTGTTTATAGAACCTGTTGAACATTTTACAACCGAGGTTCTGGAATGAGAAAAAGCCCATTATTGATTTTATGTGTTTTGATTTTTGTTCTTATTCTTGGGACACATAGCCATTTGGCGTGTGCCGACAATCAATCCAGAATTGTAATTGATATGGCGCAAGAAAGCGTGGATGTGACCACCGGATTTTCAGGAAGCAATATCGTTGTTTTTGGCACAATCGAAAAACAGGGGAGAGAAATAAAATCTCCGGGTGTGGCAATTATCTTAAAAGGCCCTAATTCACGTGTTATTGTCCGTGAAAAAAAAGCGGTAGCAGGAATGTGGTTAAACAGCGATTCTATCGAATTTAAAAATATTCCTCATTTTTATGATTATGCCGTTAATATGAAAGAAAGTGACATGACTTCGGCTCAGGTTCTGATTGATAATGGAATTGGTTTGAATGCGCTTGTTTTTGAACCAGACGATAGTGACGATTTGGAAGATGGAACAAGATTTAGAAAGTTTCAGGAATCATTAATTCGCATTTGGCAAAGAGACGGGAATCTCTCGCTTGGAGGTCGGTCAATTAAATTTATCGGTAATGGCCTCTTTCGCGCTGACTTTTCGTTGCCAGCAAGCATACCGACAGGAACATATCAGGTTGAAGCCTTCTTGTTTGAAGAGGGCAAGCTGATAGATAAACGCGAAAAAATCCTTGAAGTCAAACAAGCGGGGATGTCGGCAGTCATTAATCACTATGCCCACGCTTATTCTTTGGTTTATGCGCTCGTGGGGTTTCTAATGGCTATCGGAATTGGAATATTGTCGGCTAATCTTTCCAGAAAAGGACGGTAAAAATGACAGGGCAAATCAATCCGTTATTTATGATCTGTGTCGATGCCACCCAACAGAACAGCAAGGCCTTGCTGTTTGCTTGCCAGCGCGCCATTTCTGTGGATGGGCGTGTGGGATTGTTTAAAACGATGGAGCTGTCAGAATTTCAGAACTGGGCAATCGTAGAAGATACGATGAAACAGGAGTTAAGAGAGTCCGGAGAAAAAGATTTGTGGCAGATCGCTGGATATATCCGTGAAACATATCATCTGATCCCCGAATTTTATATCGAGGAGGGCAACCCGATGGAGGCTCTGAATGCAATATGCGAAAGTTCCGGCTTGTGCGAAGTGATTGTTTCGAATGGCAAAAGCGATTTATCAGAATATCTGGATATTAAAAGGCTGAGAAAGACACTTATTCCTGTTATTTTTATCCCCGAAGATGCTCATTCATAAAAGAATAAAAAACGAGAAAATAAAATAAAATGTTTATACAAACAGAAATGACACCCAATCCAAATACCTTGAAATTTCTTCCGGGAAAGCCTGTCACGGGGGGGCAAAGTATCGAATTTTTAAATCAAAAAGAAGCCTGTGATGTCTCTCCGCTGGTTGAAAGATTATTTGAGCTGGACGGTGTTGCTACAATCTTTCTGGGAGAAGACTTTATATCTGTCACAAAAATTGAAAGTGCTGATTGGACAGAAATCAAGACTTTGGTGCTCGGTGTATTATTTGAACATTTCAGCATGGGACATCCTGTTCTTTTAAAACCCGTTCCGAAACAAAAAAAATCAACCCAAACTGAACCTGTCAGTGAAGTTGTTGCAAAAATATGCGAATTGCTGGACACCAGAGTAAGACCCGCCGTTGCGCGTGATGGCGGAGACATAGAGTTCTGCGAATTCGAAAAAGGAATATTGTGGTTGCGGATGAGAGGCGCTTGCGCAGGCTGCCCCAGCTCGACCATGACCCTGAAAATGGGAATTGAAAATATGATGCGTCACTATATACCAGAAGTCCTAGAAGTCAGGGCTATGCAGGATTAAAACTACTCGGCGAAAGAAAATTGAAATCCGACCCAACGCCAACGCACAGTGTCGGCATCACTTAGTCCATCGGATGAAGGAACGGGGATTGTGCAGTTAATCCGGCCTTTGCTATCATCGAATGGGCTCATCATTCTGACTTCAACACGGTGGGACATAGTCTGGATTTTGACATCGCTGATTCCGGACGCAAAACAAATCATCTTTTTTAAATCTGAATCAGGGATTTCCGAACCAACCGTAAATCCGAGTAAAGGCGGATTGGTTTCGGAAAAAACACTGTCCGGTTCAACATCGTGAATCGGAAGAGGAAGAGCAGAAGATGTCATAAGAAAACGATCAACATCGGAAAAAATCTCGGTCATTGTATAACGGGGAAGAAGATCTCTTTTGGTGGATGTGCCGATAACGCCAGAGGCTTGGGTAAAGGCCGCTTGAAAGCCTTGCTTGGAAACTGCAGAAATATAATCAGGTGTGTATTCTCCGAAAGGATAAGAAAAATAGATAGGCTCGATATTGAGTTTTTCTCTGAACCTGACCTTGGAACGGTTAATATCGAGGCTTAAATCTTCTTCTTTAAGATCATTTGTATGTTTGTAAACATAAGCCGTCATCGCAATTTCAACCAACTGACTGTCTTTAAGTTTTTCCAGATCACTCCAATTTGGTGAAGTTCCGTCTTCTGTGGCGCGATCCAATTTGCTGGCATTCAGGACAAGGACAAAGGGAAATTTGTGATGTTTCAGAATTGGCCACACAGAATCCAGAAAATCACGGTCAAAATTTTCAAAGGTTAAAACAATCGTTTTGGCGGGGAGGGGATCACCATTTTTTTGCGCGAGCAAAACATCCCGAATAGGAACAACATTGTAATTATTTTTAACAATTTCATCTATTTGTCTGCGAAATCCATCCAGAGAAAGAGCCTGATTGGAGGCATCATCTTCGCCGATTTTAAAATAAGCATAGACCACCGCTGAATTCAGATCTTCGGAAATAGGGGCTGTCATGGCAATTTTGACGGGTAAAATCAAAAAAGCACATAAAAACAATATGATCGACTTGCGTGACATGATGGCCTGACTATAATCAGGAGCGGATCAACTTTCAATGGCGAAGTAACATACGGAAAAAACGACATGAAAATTCTGGCCATAGATGTCTCGGTAAAAGGCTGCTCTGCAGCCTTTCTGGACTCGGAAAGCTCTGAAAAACTTTTAAAATATGAAGAGACAGATCGAGGCCAAGCCGAACGCTTGATCCCGATGATCGGTGAATTGATCGAGCAGGCAAGCCTGCAAATGTCGGATATGGATAGAATGGCCGTCACCAGAGGTCCGGGGTCGTTTACAGGTGTCCGCATAGGCTTGGCAACGGCCAGAACATTGGGCATGGCATTGTCTATTCCTGTTTTGGGATTTTCAACCTTGGAAACAATATTGTCGTCTCACCCTGACCAGAAAAATGCATTAGCCATAATAGACACAAAGCGCGGTGATTTTTACGGACAGACCACAAACACATCATCACGCATCTATAGTAAAGGCGAAACAGAGGCATGGTCGGGGCATAAAATTGTCGATGCATTGCCAGATTTACTTTTCATGGCCAATCAGGCTGCCTTGGTGAAGGAGTCCGAATTCAATCATTATCCTGCTTTGCCGATTTATCTGCGGGAAGCAGAGACCTCCACGCCAAAAGAGCATTCAACCGTGGGAAACCAGACGGAAAGGCTTTCATAGCCTTGTTTCTCATGCCATAATCTCGCGATGGAGCAATGGACAGATCAAGGAATAGTCTTATCGGCGCGCGCGCATGGCGAAGGCGGAGCTGTCGTCTCATTGCTCACAGAAAAACATGGTCGGCATAATGGATATGTCTATGGCGCAAAATCTTCAAAAATGCGTGGGCTTTTAGAAGTCGGAACTATTCTGGAAATAGAGTGGAAATCCCGCATATCTGATCAACTGGGTAATTTTTCTTTTGAACATGGAAAAAACTGTGCTGCGATGATCTTGGGAGATTCAATGAAGCTGGCGGCTTTGCTTTCTGCCAGTTCACTATGTGACGCCGCTTTACCTGAACGCGAAGTCCATTCAGGCATTTTTTTCGGCATGAAAGCCTTGCTGGATACCTTACAATACGAAATCTGGGGCGCGGCCTATATCCTGTGGGAAATAGCTTTGCTCAAGGAATTGGGGTTTGGTCTGGACTTGACTCGTTGCGTAGCAGGAGGGGATGTTAAGACCCTGACCTATGTCAGCCCGAAATCGGGTTGCGCCGTATCGTTAAAAGAAGGCTATCCCTATAAAGACAAATTATTGCTGTTACCCGACTTTTTGAAGCCCGAACCCATCAAGAATATGGAAGAAGACGAAGTGCTCAAAGGACTCAAACTAACCGGATATTTTCTGGAAAATTGGGTTTTTGCACATCATTCGCACGGAATACCAGAGCCACGCTTGCGTTTTGCTTCGGTTTTTGCAAGAAAATATGGCCTTCAGCACAATGAACCAAAAACTGAATCTGCTGCTTAGAGAATAACAAAGGAATAAAATATAAATGGCTCGCAAGACCCCAACCAATCCAGTGCCTGAACAAATCATTGATGAACCGATGGCGGATCTATTATCCGAACGCTATCTGTCTTATGCGCTGTCTACAATTATGGCGCGATCACTTCCCGACGTTCGGGATGGATTGAAACCTGTTCACCGTCGCGTTTTATTTGCGATGTACCAACTCAAACTCAGTCCGAATCTTCCGCCCAAAAAATCCGCAAGGGTTGTCGGTGATGTGATTGGTAAATTCCACCCGCATGGAGATCAATCAGTTTATGACACCTTGGTGCGCTTGGCGCAGGATTTTGCGGTTCGCTATCCTTTGGTGGATGGTCAGGGAAATTTTGGCAATATCGATGGAGATAACGCAGCCGCGATGCGGTACACGGAATCCCGTCTGACCGAAACCGCGATTTCTTTATTGGAAGGTATTGATCAAGACGCGGTTGATTTCCGTTATACTTATGATGGAGATACTGAAGAACCAACCGTTCTACCGTCAAACTTTCCGAACTTGCTGGCCAATGGCGCATCGGGAATTGCCGTGGGTATGGCCACCAATATTCCGCCGCACAATGTTGCTGAATTGTGCGAAGCTATGGAATTGATGCTGGAAAAAGACGCATCGATTGATGAGTTGTTGAAAATTGTCAAAGGCCCTGATTTTCCGACAGGCGGAATTTTGGTAGAAAGTTCCGATTCTATTCTTGAATCGTATCGCACCGGACGCGGATCATTCCGTACACGCGCCAGATGGGTCAAAGAAGATTTGAAACAAGGGCAGTGGCAAATCGTTGTCACTGAAATCCCGTATCAGGTTCAAAAGGCCAAATTGATCGAGCAAATTGCAAATCTTATCACCAATAAGAAAATCCCGATGCTTGATGATGTTTGCGATGAAAGTGCTGAGGATATTCGTCTAGTTCTGATTCCAAAAAATAGAAATGTAGAACCTGAATTGTTGATGGAAGCTTTGTATCGTGCGTCCGAACTTGAAAACCGTTTTTCATTGAATATGAATGTTCTGCAAGACGGTATCGTCCCACGCGTTATGAACTTAAAAGAGGTTCTTCAGTGCTGGCTTAATCACCGTCAGGATGTTCTGGTCAGACGCTCGAACTTCCGGCTGGGACAGGTCAATCACCGTCTGGAAGTTTTGGCGGGCTACCTGATTGTTTATCTGAACATCGATGAAGTGATCCGCATTATCAGGGAAAGTGAAGAGCCAAGACCAGCCTTAATGGAAAAATTTGGTCTGACCGAAGTTCAAGCCGAAGCTATTTTGAATATGCGCTTGCGCTCTTTGCGTAAACTCGAAGAAATTGAAATTCGCAAAGAATTCGATGCGCTTGAAAAAGAAAAAGATGGTCTTGAAAAATTGTTGAAATCAGAAGCCAAGCAATGGGCCGAGATTAAAAAACAAATCGGCATCACCAAAAAGATCTATGGTCCGACAACGGTTCTGGGCGCACGGCGTACCACAATCGGTAAACCTCCCGCGCCGATAAGTATAGACCTTCAGCAAGTGATGGTTGAAAAAGAACCAATCACCGTCATCTTGTCTGCAAAGGGCTGGATTCGTGCTATAAAAGGGCATGGAGTAAACCCAGCAGACTTGAAATATAAAGAAGGTGACCGCGAACAATTCGTTCTTGAAGCCCAAACAACAGATAAGCTGGTGGTCTTTGCCAGTAACGGACGATTCTATACAATTACCGGAGATAAACTTCCGCCTGGCCGAGGCCTTGGTGAGCCATTGCGTCTTTTGGTGGATATTCCGAATGACGCGGACATCGTTCAAACGATGGTTTGGCAGCCGGATCAAAAAATTCTTGTCGCCACACGCGATGGTAAAGGATTTATTGTGTCGACTAATGAAATTCTTGCCCAAACCAAAAACGGAAAAACGGTGATGTCCGTTTCCGATAATGGTGATGCACAGCTTTGTAAATTGTTGAATAAAGACGATGACCATTTGGCTCTTATTGGAACGAACCGGAAATTCCTTGTCTTTAAACTGGATCAAATTCCGGAAATGACAAAAGGAAAAGGTGTGATCCTGCAGAAATATAAAGGTGCAGAAATTGCAGATGCCAAGACATTCAACATGAAAAAAGGGCTGACCTACACCTCTGGCATACGCGAAATGTCTGTTTCAAATGTCAAGGAATGGCTGGGTGATCGCGCACAGGTTGGTAAGCTTCCACCCAACGGCTTCCCACGCAGTAATAAGTTCCGATAATAGTCAATTTTTTACTTCACGCGCTTTGAAGGTACGGGTTTTCACAGTTAGTTTTGCGTTCTGCTAGGGAAACTGAACGTTCCCGGTTGTCTTGCGGTATCCTGGATCAACCGGAACAGACCCTGTTCCACCGGAGGCCGCTTTTGCAGCAGTCACGGGTTTGGTCAATGACTCGCGCAGTAAAATAATACTGATGCGACGGTTTTGAGGATCTTTAGGTAGATCAGGTTTCAGATGTTCGGTGTCTGCTTTGCCGACAACATTCGATAGTTTTTTGGCTTCGATGCCAGAAGACAACAGAACGCGGCGGCTGGCATTAGCTCGATCAGCAGATAGTTCCCAGTTGGTATAATCCGCTCCTTTGGTATAGGGAACAGAGTCCGTATGCCCCCGTACCGAAATTTGGTTGGGCATCTTGTGAACAATATCCCCGACCATTTTGATAAGCTTGACAGTTTTTTCGTATGGCCGCGCACTGCCACTTGGAAACATAGACTCGCCGTCTTGGTCAACAATCTGAATGCGTAACCCTTCAGGAGTCATATCAACCATCAAATTTTTGGCAAGATCTTTGAGTTCGGAATCCTGAATGGCTTGTTCTATTTTTTCTTTGACTTGCTCGAATTCAGCGTCTTCGCGTTTTTGCAATTCTTGCTGAAGCTGTTCTTTTTCCAACTGCTCGGGATCAATCTGCATTTTGACATTCGGGGAAGGTGGATTTTCATTATGAACGATTGGCTGGACATCCGTTACCCGCGATCCTACTTTAGACACAGTCAACCCGCCCATAACCCCACCAGCACCGCTGGTCGAACTGGAAACTTCCATAGGGGTCGGATCAAAATATTCGGAAATACCTTGTCGTTGTTCCTCGGTGGTGGCATTCAACAACCACATCAAAAGGAAGAACGCCATCATCGCGGTTACAAAGTCAGCATAAGCAACTTTCCAAGCGCCACCATGGTGACCGCCGCCGCCTTTGATGATTTTTTTAATAACAATGATAGGGGCTTTTTCGTCTGCCACTCTTGTATTCCTTGGATGTTATTTCATAATTTTACGATGGAGCAGGGATAGCATTCAGGCTTTCCTCAAGCTCTTGGAATGTTGGCTGAACATCATGCGGCAAAAATTTACGGGCAAATTCAACCGCGACTTGCGGAGCTGCTCCTTGAAGAAAGGCTAAAACCCCGACTTTCAAACATTTGTAATACATGACTTCGGTTTCGGCGCGAGCTGTCATCGCACCAGCGATCGGGCCGATCAAGCCATAAGCAAGGAAAACCCCGAGGAACGTTCCAACCAAAGCACCACCGATCATCCCCCCCAGAACTTCGGGAGGTTCTGTGATCGACCCCATGGTTTTGATGACCCCGAGAACCGCTGCAACAATACCAAGTGCCGGAACACCATCTGCCATGGTTTGAATGGCATGACCGGGATGTCCATGGTGCGCTTCAATGGTTGATATTTCCTCATCCATCAAGGATTCAATGGTCATCGGGTTGTCATTTCCCAGTGAGATAATCCGCAAATAATCACACAGAAATGTTTCGGCGTGGTGATTGGAAGAAAAACTAGGGAAGTTTTTAAAAATAGAACTGTCATGAGGGTTTTCGATGTGCGCTTCAATCGCCAGCCAACCTTTTGTCCGTACCAGTTTAAAAATCGAATACATCATGCCCAACAATTCCATGTAATCTTTCTTGGAATAGGCAGATGGCTTGCTCAGACACTTGAAATAGGACATCGTTGTTTTAATAACGTGAGGAGGGTTTGCCACCATAAAAGCAGCAACGGCGCACCCGAAAATAATCACAAATTCACCAGGCAAAGCATGGACGATAATCATCACGATCTTTACAAAGTGCTCGAAGTTAAAGTGCATTGCGATAAACAATCCACCTGCTGTAAAGACAAGAACGAGTAATAGGCCGAGAAACTTCATAAGAATCCAATCTCAAGAATCAGAATGATAACAACAATGAGAAGGGTAGCAGAAACAAAACCCTATGTGCAGTGTGTCATACGCAGTTTAACAGGATTTTAATTGGCTATGGAAATTTTAGGTATTATGGGATAGCGCAAAATCCAATCGCAACAGCACGTCTTCCTTGCCCAACGCTTCCATGGCATGAACCAGAGAAGGGGAAGAGGCGCTACCAGTTAATGCAGCCCGCAACGGCATCATAACTTTTCCTAACTTACCGTCGCGGTGATAATCGGCTGTTGATTTACATAGAGTTTCAAGCTCTTCCGCTGTGAAGTCATCCAATCCCGATAAATTATCACGGATAACACGGACAATAAATTTTCCGTCTTCGTTCAGTTGAGCCAAGGCTTTCTCATCAAAATCATAAGGGATTGATTTTACTAAAAATTCAGCATCGTCAGCCAGTTGCACCAGAGTCTTCGATCGGGACTTTAATTCATCCATGCGCACCAGAAGCCGTTCGCGATGAAGTGGTGTAATGTTGATATTTCGTAATTGATAAATATCACTCACCAGATCAACCAAACGGGAATTATCTGCCAATTTCATATAATGGGCATTCACATAATTTAATTTGTCAAAATCAAACCGCGAGGCACTTTGGCCGATCCCTTCCAGATCAAACCATTGGAGTGCTTGATCTGTTTCTATAATCTCATCATCACCATGTGACCAACCCAAGCGTAAAAGATAATTCCGCATGGCCTCGGGTAAATATCCCATATCACGGTATTCTTCGACAGATGTTGCTCCGTGGCGTTTGGACAGCTTGACTCCATCTGGCCCTAAAATCAGAGGCAAATGGGCATAGGTGGGAATGTCCCATCCCATGGCTTCATATATAATATTCTGACGGAACGTATTATTCAGGTGGTCATCCCCGCGAATGACGTGGGTAACGCCCATATCGTGGTCATCAACGACAACGGCCAGCATATAGGTTGGCGTGCCGTCCGCACGCAAAATAATAAAATCATCCAATTGTTCGGAGGCAACGCGGACTTCACCTTGAACTTTGTCATAAACAACGCGTTCGCCGGACATAGGCGCTTTAATGCGGATCACAGGTTTGACGCCTTCAGGCGGAGCAGATGGAGGATTGTCTCGCCACCTGCGGTCATAAAATGTAATGCGACCTTCTTTTTTAGCATCCTCGCGCATTTGCTCGAGCTCTTCAGGCGAACAGTAACAATAATAGGCTTTACCGGATTTAAGCAGTTCAAGGGCAATTTCAGCGTGGCGGTCCGCCATGGCAAATTGAGAAACAATATCTCCATCCCAATCAATCCCCAACCAGTTCAACCCGTTGACAATAGCCGTCACGGCTTCTTCTGAATGACGGGCGCGGTCAGTATCTTCGATACGAAACAACATCTTTCCGCCATGACGGCGCGCGTAAAGCCAGTTGAACAAACCTGTGCGGGCAGTTCCAATATGCATAAAACCAGTGGGTGAAGGCGGAAAACGGGTTACAACAGTCATGAAAGATTGGTATTCAATTTCCTATAAAAGTTCAAGCCGTGTTTTTATAAAGATATAAATTTTAGGGGAAAGTTAGCGCGATGTATAACAAAAAACCTGTATTTTTAATTTTTCTTATCGCTTCGATTGTTTTGTTGTGTGGACAAAATCCCATAAAACAACAAAATTACCCTGTAACTTATTCCCCCATTCAAAATACGCGAAGTTTTTATATGGGATTTTCAAATTGGCCGCCAGATTTCGATATGTCAGCCATAGCGAAAAGCCTTCAACTGACAAACGAAAACAGTGATATGCGTCTAGTTCATATGGATGGTGGCGTTCCGTGGGTGGAGATGGGCGGTAACCAATCATTACCCAAACGGATAGTTTCGTGGTGGGATTACATAAGGAATGAAAGTAAGGGGAAGAAAATATTTGTTACAATTAACCCTCTTAATTTTGAGCGGGATGGTTTGGCCTTATACGCAAATGAGAAGGACGACGACCAGCCATTACCAGATGATTGGAAAAATCTTTCTCTTGATAGTGATAAAGTTAAGACAGCTTATTTGAGCTACGCGGAAGAAATTATTAGTTACTGGAATCCTGATTATTTGGCCATTGGCGTCGAAGTTAATATTTCAGTGAGCAAGAACTTAAAAACGTGGAGAGAATATTTGGCTCTTCATAAATTTATCTATACAAAACTCAAAGAAAGACATCCTCAATTGCCAGTCTTTGCGACGGTTCAAATGGAACATTTCAATGGACTCAATGAAGATGCAAAAGGAAAGGAAGATATTCAAAAAAGAGAAGTCGGCGAGCTGATGAAATATTCGGATATTGCGGCACTTAGCATGTACCCATACGCTTCAGAAGAAATTAAATTTAACTCACATTATCTTGATGGGATCAGGACTTATAAAAAGCCGATGGCTATTTCTGAAACCGGCTGGCCATCAAAGAACTTTAAAGTTTTCTTCTTTCCTATAAAGGGAAGCCCACAAGCTCAATACAATTATCTAAAAACGTTACTTACAATTGCCAATCGTGATCATTTTTTGTTTGTTATTAATTGGACGAATGTTGATTATAACAAGATGCTCGATCAATTACCTTGGTTGATGAAAGAAATTGCAAAATCTTGGGTTTATAACGGTTTATGGAACAAGGATTTTGAAGAGAAACCCGCGCTTGATGTGTGGCAACATTACTTGGGTTTAAAAAAAGTTCCTGAGTAGGGCTTTCAAATCAGGGAAGTATGTTTTTTGACAATATTTAAAGTATTTTTGGCATCTATACCTTCTCTGGCAGGATTTTTTGCCCATCAAGAAGAAACACGTCTGTTGTGGCCTCCTGTATTTCTAGGGTTTGGTTCTGCCCTTTATTTTTCCCTGTATTCGGAACCAAGTCCGACCTTGACCGTTTCGGCATGGGTTGCAATTATTCCATTGATATTCTGGACTCGCCGTCTTTATCGTATCAAAAGTGAATCGGAAATTCGCTACCTGATTTTTTTACTGGTATTGGCCATCATCGGTATAGCTTTGGGATTTTCCTTGTCCCAAATACGCAGTCATATCGCGGGTACCCCCATGATCGAAAAAGAAACGCGCTTGGTGAAAATTGAGGCCACTTTGGCTCATATGGAAGATCAGGGCGGAAAAAAGGGAAAGCAGATTTTATTGGAAGATTTGGCCATAGAGAAATGGACACCGGATCAAACCCCTAAATCTGTTAGGCTTACTGCCAGAACAAAAATGGACGAAGGAATAGAAGTCGGAGATCGCATTTCTCTTCTTGCGAAATTATCACCACCAGCCCAGCCCGTCATGCCCGGAACTTATGATTATGCCCGCCATTTTTATTTTGAAGGAATAGGGGGGCTTGGTTTCGCAGTTTCCAGAATATACTTGGTCGAGCATCGAGAAAGTATAATTCCCAAACTGGACAAAGTGCGGCAAAATGTTTCAAAAGTTATCAAAGAAAATACCTCGGGGCCTTCACAAGGAATTGTTGTGGCCTTGATGACCGGTGAACGCGCCGCCATAGACGATCAAGACTGGCAAGCATTACGTGCATCTGGTTTGGCGCACATCATTTCAATTTCCGGTCTGCATGTGGCGATGGTGGCTGCCCCTGTTTTTTTTATTGTAAGATTTTTTCTTTCCATGATTTCCGCATTGGCTTTGCGGTTTGACATTAAAAAAATCTCGGCCTTTGTGGCTCTTATTGTATGTTCGGCTTATGTAGGATTTGTTGTTCCGAGCGTTCCAACAACCCGCGCCTTGTTGATGACGGGGGTTGCCCTTATTGCAATCATGCTGGATCGTTCGCCCTTTTCTTTACGCTTGATTGGATTTTCAGCCATTCTTGTTTTAGTGATTTCGCCGGAAAGTATCTGGTCGGCCAGTTTTCAAATGTCATTTGCCGCTGTCACAGCTTTGGTTGCTGTAGCCGAATGGATGCGCCCGATCTGGCTCAAACAAAACAGGGACGCAGGCTGGATCAAAAAGATAATGCTGTATTTGTCAGGAGCAATTCTGACAAGTTTTGTGGCTTCGCTCGCAACCGCACCGTTCGTTTGGTATCACTTCCAACAAATGGCAAGTTATAGTGTGCTCGGTAATATGCTTGCTATGCCGCTCTCTGGTATAATTATTATGCCTATGATGTTGATCTCTTACGTGCTGATTCCGTTTGGAATAGCGGGCTATTCGCTTCAAATGATGACCATTGGTGTCGATTGGTTATTGGAAGTTGCCCGATTTGTTCAGGATTTGCCAGGCGCCTTGATCACTGGTGAAATGTCCCCGCCTGCTTTCTTGTATCTTTGTTCACTATCCGGTTTGATTTTTATTTTGTTTAAAGGGAAATGGAAATTTATCTCTCTTCCATTTCTGGCATTTGCCCTGATTTTTTTGATGATTGAAAAAACACCGGATATTCTGATTTCTCAAACCGGAAAAATTATAATGGTGAAAGATGGTCAAACGTCATGGGTTTCAACAATACGTAAAGAACGTTTTATTCGCAATCAATGGCTGCAACATCTGGGCATTGCGACCCAAAATCCTTTCCCGAAGGAAGGGCAGGTGATACTGACCACACAAGATAAGATAACCTGCGACCAGTCTTTATGCCGGATCATAGCCGCAGGCACAAAAATTTCTTTTGGTGAATCTTATGATGCTCTTCAAAAAGATTGTGATTGGGCAGATATTCTGGTGACATCAAAATGGCTGGGAAAGAAGTTTTGTCCTCACGCAAAAGTTATGGATGCAGGGTTTTTTAGAAAATACGGAGCTGCTCAAATCACGAGAGAAAACAGCAGATCTCTTCCGCGTATAGAAACTGCGCGTGATTATAGAGGCTGGCGTCCATGGAGTTATAACCCAAGAAACTACTGAAGAAATGTAAAAGCAAAACTTAATGATACGTCCGCATCAGAGACGCCAATTCACCCTGAATTTCCACCCGATCTGCTGTTAGAATGCGGGGTTTATAGGCTTCGTTCTCGGCTTCCAGAATAACTTTTCCTTCGCGTCTGTATATGCGTTTCAGAGTCGCCTCCGTCCCGTCAACCAAAGCAACAACAATTTTACCGTCCCTTGCCTGATTGCTTTTGCGAATAATCACAATGTCATCATCATTGATTCCAGCATTGACCATGGAATCGCCCTCAACGCGCAAAGCATAATATTCACCGCTTCCAAGCATAGAGGCAGGAACATCAAGGAAATCTGTATCGTTTTGAATGGCCTCAATCGGCGTTCCTGCGGCGATTTTCCCAACCATAGGCAGGCTGGTGACATCCGAAATTTTTTCTGAAATTTTATCCAGAACAGAAGATGAGGAGGGCTTTGATGATGAAGACTTCAGGTCAATATCCTCAGGTAAACGGGTGACTTCGACAGCGCGGGCGCGGTTTGGCAGCCGTTGGAGGTAACCGCGTTCCACCAATCCGGTAATAAGACGGTGAATCCCTGATTTTGATTTGAGATCCAGCGCATCTTTCATTTCATCAAACGAGGGTGCAACGCCACCAACTTGAAGACGTCCATGAATAAAAAGCAGCAATTCGCGTTGTTTTCTGGTCAACATGGTGATCCCTCTAAGTTTCGTTCTCTTCTATTCTTGATTTGTTCTTCTTTTGTTTTACGCCGATTCAGGGGCTTTGCCAAGAAGTTTTTGAACAGCCAGAGCGATATTATTCTGGCGGATTAGGCTTTCCCCGACAAGAAAGGCGTTATAGCCCGCTTTATGCAAGGCATCCAGCTCGGTATGAGAGGAAATCCCGCTTTCGGCCACGCGAATAATATGATCGGGAATAGAGGTTAGTAGATCAAATGCTGTTTTCAGGTTAACGTCCAGAGTTTTGAGGTTTCTGGAATTAACCCCGATCATCATCGGATCAAGTTTTAACGCGCGGTCAAGCTCGAGTTTGTCATGAACCTCGACCAACACATCCATGCCCAGATCAACTGCGCATTGATAAAGATTTTTTGCTTCGGGGTCAGATAATGCTGCCATAATCAACAAAATGCAATCCGCCCCGAGCGCACGGCTTTCAATAACCTGATAAGGGGTCAGCATAAAGTCTTTGCGGATAACAGGAATAGCCACCGTTGATTTAACAGCTTCCAGATCTTCATCCGAACCTTTGAAATAAGGCTGATCGGTTAAAACCGAGATACACGTCGCACCAGAAGATTGATAAAGTCTTGATATTTTGACCGGATCAAAATCCGCGCGAATAATACCTTTGCTGGGTGATGCTTTTTTGACTTCGGCAATTAAGGCAGGCTCACCAGATGCATTTGCATTTCGGATGGCTTGACAAAAGCCGAGAGGAGCAATTTTAAATTTGGCACGTTCAAAAAAAACAATTTCAGGAATTAAATGCTCTGTCCGATGAACATGTTCCAATTTGTCCGCACAAATTTTTTCCAACGTATTCATGCGGCCTCCTGATTTTTGGTAAAACGACGATAAGTCGTCATAAGTTTGAGGGTTTCTCCATGATCAAGGGCATGAGATGCAATGCTAACTCCGTCTGGCAAAGTCTCCGCTTTTCCTGCAATCACCAGCGAAGCTGCAGCGTTCGCCAGAACAATTTCACGATAGGCACTTTGTTCGCCGTTCAATAAGTCAAGCAAAGCGGCAGCGTTATAGGCCGCATCACCTCCCCGAATATCTTGGGCATCACTCTGAGCCAAACCAAAATCTTTGGGACTAAGCTCTATTTCGCTGATTTGTCCGTTTTCGATTTGGGCGCAATATGTTGTTCCGGATAATGTAATTTCATCCATTCCGTCCGAACCATGAACAACCCACGATTTTTGTGTCCCCAGTTGTGCCAAAGCTTCCGCCATCGGTCTGACAAAACTTTTATCAAAAACGCCGATCAACTGGAACTGCGTTCGTGCTGGATTAACCAAAGGCCCCAACAAATTAAAGATTGTCCTGAACCCCAGGTCTTTGCGTAATGCCGCCAGCGGTTTCAAATCCCTATGATGATGGGGCGCCATTAAAAAGCAAAAACCGGTTTCACGAAGAGCCTGTTCACATTGAGAAGGGGAAAGGTCAAGATTGATGCCAATTTCCTCAAGGACATCCGCCGCGCCGGATTTTGAACTGGCGGCACGATTCCCATGCTTGGCAACCGGAACACCACAAGAGGCGACAACAAAAGCCACCGCTGTTGAAATATTCAAGGAATTGGACTGATCTCCACCCGTCCCACAACAATCAATCGCACCATCAGGCGCAGAAATAAAACTGGCACGCTCACGTAAAACCTGCGCTGCACCGGAAATTTCAGCGGAGGTTTCTCCGCGTTGGGATAATCCCATCAGAAAAGCCCCGATTTGGGCAGGCGTCCAAATCCCGTCCAGAATCGAGGAAAAAGCAAAGGCAACCTCTTCTTTTGAAAGAGCCTCATTGTTTCTGACAGATTTAAGAATTCGGGCAATCATAATGGTGCTATGGTGAAGAAATTACTCAAAAGGTCAAGGCCATATTGAGTCGCAATGCTTTCCGGATGAAATTGTACCCCATGAATGGGTTTTGTTTTGTGCGACAATCCCATAATCAACCCATCTTCTGTTTCCGCTGTAATTTCGAGGCAGTCGGGCAAACTTTCTTTTTCCACAATCAACGAATGGTATCTTGTCACTGAAAACGGAGAAGGAATTCCAGAAAAAATCCCTTTGCCGCAATGAGGAATAGAAGAAATTTTCCCGTGCATAGGTTGGGGAGCGCGAATAACTTTCCCGCCAAAATATTGTCCAATCGACTGATGACCAAGACAAACTCCAAGCAAAGGGATGCCATGATCGGTTGCGGCACCGATCAGATCAAGGCACACTCCAGCATGGTCTGGATCACTAGGACCAGGAGAGAGTACAATATATTCAGGAGAATCTTTCAAGATTTCGGCGACATTTTTCTTGTCATTTCGTATAACCGAACACTCCCGCCCCAAATTCCCAATATACTGGACAAGGTTGTATGTAAAGCTGTCGTAATTGTCTATAAGAGTAATCATCAATAACCACTAACATCCAGTTGTTTTACGCGCTAATTTTTCTTGCTAAAAAGAATAGCCTCTTCGGCAGCCTTCAAAATGGCCTTGCCTTTGTTGATACTTTCTTGAAATTCATTTTCCGGTACACTATCGGCCACAACGCCGCCGCCAGCCTGCAAATAAATTTTACCGTCTTTGACAATACATGTTCTAAGCGCAATGCAAGTGTCGATATTCCCATTTGCAGCAAGGTATCCGACACATCCGCCGTAAAACTTGCGCTTCACGGGCTCAAGTTCATCAATAATTTCCATGGCACGGATTTTCGGAGCTCCGCTCACAGTTCCGGCGGGCGAGCCGGACATCAAGGCATCCAACGCATCAAGGCCTTGGCGGAGCTTTCCTGTCACATTGGAAACGATATGCATGACATGGGAATAATATTCGATAATAAATTGATCGGTCACATGAACACTTCCAATCTTGGCCACCTTTCCGACATCGTTGCGCCCCAGATCAAGTAGCATCAGATGTTCTGAAATTTCTTTCGGATCATTTAACAAATCTTCTTTTAAGGCAAGATCCTGCGCTGTGTCTTTTCCACGCGGACGTGTTCCTGCAATTGGTCGAATGGTTACTTCACCATCACGGACACGCACTAATATTTCGGGGCTTGATCCGACCAAAGAAAAATCGGGAAACTTGATATAAAAAAGGAAAGGAGAGGGGTTTGTCCTGCGCAAAGACCGATATAAATCAAAGGGAGGCAAATCAAAGTCAATCGTGAATCTTTGGGACGGAACAAATTGAAAAATATCTCCTGCACGAATGTAGTCTTTCCCTTTTTCGACCATCGCAAAATAATCGTCTTTGGTCATATTGAAGTGTGGAACAGGTAAGGCTAAAAACTTTGATTGATAGGATGTGATTTGAAGATTACCGCGAATGCATTCGATGGCCTTTTCCAATCGCTCCCGCGCATGAATGAGAGTGTCTTCCGCAGATAGATCGGAATTCCTCTGATGCTGATACACCGGAGCAATGACGCAAATCTTATGCTTGATATTGTCAAAAATGACAAGGATTTGAGGGCGCATAAAAATGGAATCCGCAATGCCGAGCGTATCAGGATTTTGATCCGGAATTTTCTCAATAATGCGGATCATGTCATATCCCATATACCCGAACAGACCTGATGATGCCATCGGTGGTAAATCGGCTTCACCTAAATCTATTACGGAATCTTTGAGAATGTGGCGCAGCTCATCAAGCGGATTTTGTTCAGTGCTGCGGTAATCCTCACAAGACCAGACAAGATCGGGATCATAACCGATAATCGTATAACGCCCGAGCTTTTCTCCTCCTTCAACAGACTCAAGCAAAAAAGAATATGGCTCGCCATCCGTCAGTTTAAGGTAGGCAGAAACAGGCGTATCAAAATCAGACACGATCCATTCATGCAGGATTTGATTTTTGCCTGCGTAAAAATTCTTGATAAAAGCCTCTTCTTGTTCGTGGGGCATTATACAGGCTTACCCTTTTGCCAGATATTTTGCGGCATCAAGGGCAGCGTAGCTAATAATTCCATCTGCTCCGGCGCGTTTGAACGCTAACAGCATTTCCATCATGGCAGCTTCTTCATCAATCCATCCGTTACGCGCAGCCGCCTTAATCATGCAATACTCGCCAGAGACATTATAAGCAAAAGTGGGCATGCCGAAATTCTCTTTCACTTGATACAAAATATCGAGATAGGCAAGGCCGGGTTTGACCATGACCATGTCTGCGCCTTCTTCAATATCAAACGCAACTTCACGCAAGGCTTCTTCGGAATTTGCCGGATCCATTTGATATGTTTTGCGGTTGGCAGGACCTTCGCCCGCACCAAGAGAGCATCCGGAAGCGTCACGAAATGGACCATAAAAACCGGATGCATATTTGGCAGCATAAGCCATAATGGAGGTACGGTTAAAACCGCTTTCATCCAGGGCAGAACGAATAGCGGCAACCTGGCCATCCATCATGCCGGATGGAGCAATCACATCAGCACCGGATTCCGCTGCTGTCACAGCCTGAAGTGCAATATTGGCAATCGTTCGATCATTATCAACATCATTATGAATGTGATCCAGAGGGCCGCAATGCCCATGATCTGTATATTCACAAAAACAGGCGTCGGCTATAATGACCAATTCGGGACAGGTGTCCTTTGCCCGCTTAACCATACGATCCATCAATCCGCCTTTGCGGAATGAATCTGTTCCTTCATGATCTTTATGGGCAGAGACTCCAAACAACATAACAGCAGGAATTTTTGCAGCCTCGACTCGCTTCAATAAAGTTTCCATACTTTTTTCTGTTTGACGAAAGACACCTGGCATAGAAGAAACTTCAAGCGGCTCGCTGAGGGCTTCATCAACAAAAATCGGATAAATAAAATCATCCGTCGAAAGACTATTTTCCCTAACTAGGCGACGCATGGCATCCGACTGCCTTAACCGCCGAGGGCGGTGCGTGGGAGTAACGCCGATAATCTGTTGTTCTGAAATAGGTTTAAGCTGAGGAAGTCCCATGATCTGCTCCGTTTGGTGCATGTTTACAGAAGAACTTTTCTAGGTCGTTTTAAGGGCGGTGTAAAGAATTTTGACTTGGATAGATAAAACTTTACCAAGATTTATCGGAAAATTTACTTTTAAAGCGTTATGATGCAGATTGATTAAGGATATCATATCCAATTCTCTTTTTTATTCTGTTACGCATCTAAGGAGCTTTTTTATGACGTCACAATATTTTGAATCAATCCAGTTGATTGAGCGTCTTCACCGTTATTTTCTGGATGTTGTTAAAACAGAACTCGATAGAAAAGGGATTCAGGACATTAACAACGTTCAGGCCATGATCCTGCATAACGTCGGCAAAGATGAAATGACCGTAGGTGAGTTGACCCTGCGTGGATATTATTTAGGGTCAAACGTATCCTATAACGTCAAAAAAATGACGGAAAACAGCTATATTACGCAAGAACGCTCAGTCCATGACAAACGCTCCATTCGTGTTAAACTAACAGATAAAGGCGCGGAGTTACACAAAGCACTGGATGACATGTTCTCGCGTCATGAAGACAAATTGAAATCAATCGGTATCGAAGATCCTGATCTCGTGGATTTAAACCACACCATGAAACAGCTGGAACGCTTCTGGGCATCCCAGACATCCTTCTCTGGACTTTCCAGCCTTGATGACGAGGATTTCTAATCGTGACGACCGACTCCCTGAAGGGGAGAGAGGTTCTTCTCGAATTTTCCACTATGGGAAATTATGTTAAAGTGTCGGCCATAGATGTTCAGTCTATGGTCGAAATTTCTATTTCCGGCCCTGCTAACGCAGGCGAAGCCGTTCTAAAGAAAAACGCGTTGCAACGCCTGACTTATATTCTGCGGAAAAAAGCCATTATTTCGTAAAAAATCGTTGCGGAACTTCGGCGAATAAGACTATATCCTTGTCATGCTTTGGACAAACCCGCTTTCAAAAAAATTACCGGATTATGGGCAAATTGCCAATCTGGAAGAAAAAACCTCTGTCGCCCGTAAACTGGCCGGAGAGGTCAAGGACGGGCAAGTCATCGGGGTAGGCTCCGGCTCGACATCTTTCCTTGCTTTGCAAGAAATTGCCAGAGCCGCAAACGAGAAAAATTATCGTTGCCGCTTTATCCCGTCTTCCCGGGAAATTCACATGACCTGCCTTGCTTTGGGATTGAGCGTCGCGTCTTTGCTGGATGCGCGTCCTGATTGGTATTTTGATGGAGCCGATGAAGTCGATAAAGACGGAAACTTGATTAAAGGTCGTGGCGGCGCAATGACCCGTGAAAAAATGGTTATGGTGGCCTCGCCGAAAACTTTTATTCTTGTGGATAAAAGTAAATTTGTAGACAAATTGGGCATGAATTTTCCTGTTCCTGTTGAGGTCAATCAGGAAAGTGCCAACTATGTTGAAGAAGAACTCTTGAAACTTGGTGCAACCGATACAAAGGTACGTCCTGCCAAAGGAAAAGATGGCGCGATTGTCACCGAGTCCGGTCACTTTATTCTTGATGCCCGTTTTGCGGACATCGGCGCAAGTCTGGAAAAAGACATTAAATCAATTACAGGCGTCATCGAAAGCGGCCTGTTCTGGGGCTATAACCCCGAAATAGTCAGTAGTTAGGAAACAGGAAAAGATAAAGGAGCCCCGATCATGTCCACATCCGCCGCACAAAAGAAAGAAACCGAAACCATGAACGATCAGTTTTTTACATCCCCTTTGTCTCACGTCGATCCTGAAATTTTTGCGACTATCGGTAAAGAGCTGGAACGTCAGCAAAATCAAATTGAATTGATTGCATCTGAAAATATCGTTTCTAAAGCTGTGCTTCAGGCTCAAGGCTCTGTCCTAACAAACAAATATGCTGAAGGTTATCCGGGCAAACGCTATTATCAAGGCTGCGAATTTGTTGATATAACCGAGCAACTGGCCATTGACCGCGCCAAACAACTTTTCGGTTGCGAATTTGCCAATGTCCAACCGAACTCAGGGTCTCAAGCCAACCAAGGTGTCTATTTTGCCCTGTTGCAACCAGGGGATACCATCCTTGGTATGTCCTTGGCTTCGGGTGGTCACTTGACCCATGGAGCCGCTCCAAACCAATCAGGTAAATGGTTTAATGCCATTCAATATGGTGTCAAAAAAGAAGACGGATTGATCGATTATGCCGAAGTTGAGTCTCTGGCTCTTCAACACAAACCAAAAATGATTGTTTGCGGAGCATCGGCCTATCCGCGTGTGATCGATTTTGCGAAATTCCGTGAGATTGCCGATAAAGTCGGAGCAATTCTGTTTGCCGATATTGCCCACTATGCTGGATTGGTGGCTGGTGGCTCCTATCCGTCACCATTCCCGCATGCTCATGTGGCGACCACCACCACTCATAAAACGTTGCGGGGGCCTCGTGGTGGCATGATCATGACCAATGATGAAGCCATCGCCAAAAAAGCCAATTCTGCGATTTTCCCTGGTATTCAAGGTGGGCCGTTGGAGCATGTGATCGCAGGAAAGGCAGTGGCCTTCCGTGAAGCCATGCAACCATCCTTTAAACAATATGCGGCAGATGTTGTAACCAATGCCCGTATCCTTGCCGAAGCACTGATCGCGGGTGGTCTCGACATTGTGTCCGGTGGAACAGACAGTCATATTGTTCTGGTTGACTTGCGCCCGAAAAATCTGACCGGAAAAGTCGTTGATTTGGCGCTGGAACATGCGGGCATCACCTGTAATAAAAATGCTGTACCTTACGATCCCGCACCACCAATGGTAACATCGGGTATCCGTTTGGGCACACCGGCAGGAACAACGCGCGGCTTTGGTGCTGCCGAATGGAAACAAATCGGCGAGTTGATTTTAGAAGTTGTTGACGGTTTGGCGGCCAACGGTGAAGAGGGCAACGCTGCCGTCGAACAAGCCGTTCGCGCCAAGGTCAAAGCCTTGTGCGGTCGCTTTCCAATTTATCCCGAAGGTGTAGCGGTATAAAAAGTCATGCATTGCCCGTTTTGTGGATGTGAAGAAACCCAAGTGAAAGACTCCCGCCCCAGTGAGGACGGGACGTCGATCCGCCGTCGTCGGGCGTGTCCTGAATGCGGTGCGCGTTTTACAACATTTGAACGGACACAGTTGCGGGAACTAACGGTCATCAAGGCGCGGGATAAACGTCAGCCCTTTGATCGTGAAAAAATTATAAAATCTATGGAAGTAGCACTACGCAAACGCCCTATCGCAGAAGAGAATTTGGAACGTGCCGTCAATGGTATTGTCCGTCAATTGGAAGTAACAGGCGAAAACGAAGTTACATCCAAACAAATCGGCGCATTGGTAATGCAAGCTTTGATGGAGCTGGATGTTATCGGTTATATTCGGTATGCTTCGGTTTATAAAGATTTTAGCACACCCGAAGATTTCAAGGACTTCGTAAAAACTCTAGATCAACTGATTTAAAAATAATTGTGGGAGTAGTAGCATGACCTTATACCATTTTCCGGTTGATAAAACCCCCGAGCAAATCGCGCCGTTCCTTTGTAAAGAAACACATACAATCTGGTTTGATAGTGCAAAGCCTGACCATCCAAAGAACTGTTATAGTTACATCGCTTTTGCTCCGCTAGAAACTTATCGGGATATTTCTTTTTCCAGACAAAAGGAAATTTTAAAGGGGTTGAATTTTTCGCCAAACAATCCTGATCTGCCGCCATTTCAAGGAGGACTGTCAGGGCTTTGGGCGTATGATCTGGCGCGTGATCTGGAAAGTATTCCTGAAAAAAATCATAAGGAAAACAATATCCCGAATGTTTGGTTTGGGGTGTATGACCAAGTTTATGCTTACGATCATGCCCAAAATAAAGGGTGGTATATGTGCCATTGCACAGATAAAAAAATAGCGGCACAGAAATTTGAACTTTTTCTAAAGAAAATAAATCAACCTGCTGCATTCATAAGCCCGTTACAAAATCTGGAATGGTCATGCGATTTTACCCGCAATGAATATGAACAAGCTGTAGCCACAGTTATAAATCATATCCTTGAAGGCGATATTTTTCAGGCCAATTTATCCCGTAAATACCAAGCCATTTGCCCGGCAGATTTTCAATCATTTGACCATTACTTGTATGTTAGGAAATCAAATCCCGCGCCGTTTTCTGCGTATATGAACATGGATGGTTTTGAAATTTTATCCACGTCACCGGAATCTTTTTTAAAGGTCAGTTCATCGGGGCATGTTCAATCCAGCCCGATCAAAGGAACGTCACACGATGCAGAAGAGCTCAAGTGCAGTCAAAAAGACCATGCGGAAAATGTGATGATCGTGGACTTGTTACGCAATGACTTGTCCAAGATTTGCGAAGACCATTCGATAAATGTAACGGATTTATGCCGATTGGAAAAATTCGAAGGGTTATATCATTTGGTATCCGATATTCATGGAACTTTAAAACGGGAGTTGTCGGCACTGGATGCATTAGAGGCTTGTTTTCCGGGTGGATCAATTACCGGTGCTCCAAAAATAGAATCCATGAAGGTTATAGAGTCTTTGGAACGTAGTCGTCGCGGAATATATTGCGGTGCTATCGGTTGGATGGGGAGCAATGGCGCAATGGAAACAAACATAGCCATTCGGACAATGATAAAACAGGATGATACAATATGGTTCAATGTCGGGGGAGGTATCACCGCCAATTCTGATCCCGCGCGTGAATATGATGAAACCTGCTTGAAAGCAAAAAAGATTCTAGAAATATTGGGGGGTATTGAATGATTGTTTTGATCGATAATTACGATTCATTCGTTCATAATCTCGCTCGTTATATTCGTTTGGCAGGGCAGGAAACATTGGTTATTAGAAATGATAAAATATCTGTTCAAGACATATTGGGTATGAAACCGGATGGGATTGTCGTTTCCCCGGGGCCTTCCATTCCTCAAAAGGCCGGAATATCGATTGATACGATCAAAGCAGCCAAAGGAAAAATCCCTGTCCTCGGCGTGTGTCTGGGGCATCAATGCATCGCCGAAATCTATGGAGGAAAAACAGTTAAATCAGCTCATCCGACCCACGGTCAAGCGTCTGATATTTTTCATGACGGGAACGGGATAATGAAAAATATTCCATCACCTTTTAAGGCAGGCCGTTATCATTCTTTGATGATGGAGGGCATAAATCAAACGAATCTTTCGGTTGATGCAACAACAAAAGATCAGGAAATAATGGCCATATCCGATATTAAAAACCATATTTACGGTGTTCAATTTCACCCTGAATCAATTTTGACCGACTATGGATCAAATATTATTTCGAACTTTCTAGAGGTCTGTCAATGATCTGGATTAACGGGCAATTCACGGATAACGAAAACTGCCTCTCGGTATTTGATAAACTGAATGTCGGCATGTCGGTTTTTACAACCATGTTGGCAATGGAGAAAAAAATAATCTGGGAGCAAGATCACATCAACAGAGTCTTTGAGCATGCTGGAGTATTGGAAATAATCTGTCCATATTCAAAATCACAAATTCTGGAATCGGCACAAAAAATTCTGAATGAAAAAAAATATAATTTTTCAGCCATCCGCATTCAAATCTCTGCGGGGATCGGAGCAAGAGGAATAGATTACCCCGAAACAGCAACGGTTTTTATAACCTGTACCAATTCGATGGATCCAGCCGCAGCACAACCTGTCTCGGTAAAAATAGAAGAAGAAGTCAGACGCGGAGAGCATGATCCGTTATCGCGCATTAAATCCGGTGATTATGGAGCAAGCGCCCTATGTCGGAAAAAGGTACAATCAAAAGGGTTTGATGATGTTATTTTTCTGAATTATCAGGATCAAGTAACCTGTGCCTCTGCGTCCAACATCTTTATACAAAAGGACGGTATTTTATTGACTCCGCGCCTTGAAGATGGGGCGATGAATGGCATGGCGCGGGAAAAACTCATCGAAAAACACGGAGCAAGAGAGCAAAGCTTGTCTGTTGTTGACCTAAACGCCGCAGATTATATATGGTTAACCAATTCATTTTCGATCCGTCCTGTTAAAACGTTGAACAATACAGAAAGACCGACACAGCGATTGATCCTGACTGACTGGCTGTGCTAAAACCATAAAAAGAAGGAAAAGCCAATGTTTACCGGAATTATTACGGCTATGGGGACGATCGCCAAGGTTGACGAAACACGCGGCGATAAAAGGTTTGTTATTGATACGCCGTGGAACATGGACGATGTGCCGCTAGGGGCATCAATTGCTTGTTCCGGTTGCTGCCTGACCGTGGTTGATAAAACAAAAAATAGCTTTACGGTTGATGTGTCTGCGGAAAGCCTGTCCAAAACCAATTTGGGCAACTGGACAGAGGGAACAAAAATCAATCTAGAATCCTCATTGAGATTTGGTGATGAACTGGGTGGGCATTTGGTGTCTGGTCACGTCGATGGTGTTGCTGTTTTAGAAAGTATTACACCGGAAGGGGACTCCCGTCGTTTAAAAATTCGTGTTCCTCAAAGCTTGAAACATTTTATTGCCCCCAAAGGATCGGTCGCTTTGGACGGTATTTCCTTGACCATTAACGAAGTCGAAGATGACGTATTTGGCGTCAATATTATTCCGCATACATGGGACGTTACGACTTTGGGAAAACATAAGACGGGTGAAGCTCTGAATTTGGAAATCGATATGCTGGCACGTTACGTGGCCAGAATTCTAGGAAAGGATGCGGCTTAAAAGATGTTAAAAGTAGTCTCTGCACCATGCGTTGATGAATTGGCAACTGCTGAAGAAATCATTGAAGAAGCCAGAAATGGCCGTATGTTTATTTTGGTAGATGATGAAAATCGCGAGAATGAAGGCGATTTGATTATTCCGGCACAAATGGCAACACCCGAAACCATTGCCTTTATGGCTCGCGAAGGCCGTGGCCTGATTTGCCTTGCCATGGATGGCAAGATGATAGATCGACTGAGTCTGCCTTTGATGGGACAACAGCAAACGAGGATGCAAACCGCTTTTACAGTCTCGATAGAAGCAAGGGAAGGGGTGACGACAGGCATTTCTGCTGCAGACCGCGCTCACACAATTCAAACGGCAATTGCACCGGACTCCCGCGCTGAAGACATCGTGACACCCGGTCACGTGTTTCCACTTCGCGCCCGTGACGGAGGTGTTCTGGTTCGCGCCGGACATACCGAAGCTGCCGTTGACGTTGCTCGTGCTGCTGGATTGCTCCCTGCAGGAGTGATTTGTGAAATCATGAAAGATGATGGGACAATGGCGCGTTTGAGTGACCTGATTCCTTACGCTCGCCAACATAATTTAAAAATTGGAACAATCGAGGATTTGATTGCGTTTCGTCGCTCCCATGAGAAAATTATAGAACATATTTCGGTAACACCCTTTCAATCCAAATGGGGGGGACCTTTTATGCTTCATACATATCGGAACATTCTGGACAATACCGAACATCTTGCGGTTGTTGTCGGAGATATTTCAAATGCAGATGAAACCTTTGTTAGAGTGCATGTCGAAAATACGATTCAGGATATATTATCTGCGGATGCATCCGTTCTGGATCAATCCATGAAACGAATTTGCGAAAAGGGCAGTGGAGTCTTGGTATTGATCCGCGACCACAATCGCGAAAACCTGATGAAACCAAAACGCCCACCGGAATATGGCATAGGCTCGCAGATTATTGCCGATTTGGGCGTTCGGGAAATGGTGGTTCTAACCAATCATCCATCTCCGGTAACCGGAATCGAAGCTTACGGCCTTAAAATTTCCAAATTTGCTTGTCTGGAAGGCTAGAAGTTAATCATCTTGACGACAACATCGCTTTTGTCGTAGGACAAAGGCCGGATATATCTATCAAAGGGTTATTAAAATGGTTCAAATCGGGCAGTCCACTCATTCTATGGGTGCATTACAATTTATCAGTCCTCCGCATGTCCTGATATTGGAAGCCCGCTTCTATGACGAAGTCAATGACCATTTGGTTGCGGGTGCGGTTGAGGCTTTGGATAAAGCCCACGCAACATGGGAAAAACTGATTGTTCCCGGATCTTTGGAAATTCCAATCGCCCTTCAATATGCCGCGCAAAGAAAAAGTGACCGCAAGTTTGGTGCTTTTGTTGTGTTGGGCTGCGTCATTCGTGGCGAAACCACTCATTACGAAATTGTTTCCAACGAAAGTGCAAGAGGGGTCATGAAGGTCTCTCTCAAACATAATCTGGCAGTCGGAAATGGTATTCTGACCGTTGAAAATTATGAACAGGCATTGGATCGTGCGGATAAATCGCGCCAAAATAAAGGCGGAGGGGCGGCCATGGCCGCATTGTCAATGCTGCATCTGAAACAAGTCTGTGGATTGACGGAGGAATAATAGGTCATGTCGGAAGTCAATGAAGTGAATATTGAAGTGAAGCATCGGAATAAGGGATCTCTAAAAGCCAGAAAAACGGCTGCGCGTCTTCTGGCGGTGCAAGTCGTTTATCAAGGGTTACAAAATAAGGTATCCCCGTCTTCTCTTTATGATGAATATATGACGCATCGTCGTGGGATGGATCTGGATGACGGCTTTATGGTTGAGCCGGATGTCCCCTTGTTTCAAGGGTTGATTTCCGGAATAACGGACAGATGGGGCGACATCCAACAAATTATACAACCTCGTGTTCAAGAGATCGGCGATGTTCAAAACCTGCTGGCTTCAGTGCTGATTTGCGGCGCTTATGAACTTTTGGCTCATAATGATATTGATACGCCGATTATTATTTCGGATTATCTGGATATTACAGTCGGATTTTTCTCTGGAAACGAGCCAAAACTTGTTAACGGAATCCTTGATGCAGTTGCGAAAGAACTCAGAAATTTTTAGCCCCGATAGGGCTATTATCCCATTGAAATAGAACATAAAAATTATTATGTTCGAATTTTACCTAATTGTTACCTGACGTTAATAATTAGGGTGCTATCCTAGTAATATAAGAATAATAAAAGGGGATAGGGTTTCAATGAAAAAAGGTATACTCATACTGGTAGCTTTGCTTTTGCTTGGGGGGATAGGCGGTGGCGCTTATATGTTCTTTGGCAAATCCGCAGAAGCTTCTGTTTCTCCTGGCGATCTCAATGACCAAGCCAAAAAAGAATTGAATGACAAAGAAAAAGCGGAAGCCGATTCAAAGGTGGCTTTTGTGAAGATGGATCCTTTAACGCTACCTGTTGTCAATGAAAAGGGCGTTGTCCAAATTATCAATATTTCCATTACACTTGAAGCGGCTGATGCGGAAGCTGCAAAAGAGATCGAAAAATTCGCCCCGCGCCTGAAAGATGCCTATATTCAAGACATGTACGGTGTTTTGGGTCGTAAAGGCGCCGTAAATGCCGAAGGAATCGTGCAGGTTAATAAAGTTAAAGAGCGTTTAAACAAAATTACAACAAAAGTCATGGGAGCTGAAAAAGTCCGCGATGTTTTGTTGCAGGCAGTTCAGCAACGCCCTGTTTAGGGTCTGGAAGCCAAAGAATTAAAGGTTTTAAAGTGTGAGCCCTAACTTAACCCGCTATTTAGCGGGTTTTTCTTGAGCTTCCCCCTTGCATGAGAAGCAGCGCAAGCGTAGTGTACCCCGTTGATTTCCTAAGATTTTTTTTGCAATGCAAAAACACGGGAAGTCGGATTAAATTTTAAACCAATAAGAATATGGGGAACCGCGATTATGACTCAAGTCTATCTGATGATTGCTTCCTGTGTGGTTTTGGCATTGATATATGGGCAGGTATGTTACCGCCGTGTCATGTCGAAATCGGCAGGAAACGAACGAATGCAAGAAATCTCTAGCGCTATTCAAGAAGGAGCGTCTGCTTATTTGGCGCGCCAATACCGAACCATCGGCATGGTCGGGATATTCGTGGCATTGATCTTGTGGATGCTGTTGGGGACGCATGTCGCGATAGGCTTTTTGATTGGTGCAGTTCTGTCCGGCTTGGCTGGATTTATCGGTATGAATGTATCGGTACGTGCTAACGTGCGCGTGGCGCAAGCCGCGACCGAAGGTCGCGAACAAGCTCTTGATGTGTCCTTTAAAGCAGGGGCAATTACTGGCATGTTGGTTGTAGGCCTTGGGTTGATGGGGGTTGCTGGCTATACATTTTATTTGATGGAATTGAAAGCCATGCCTCAACGCGAAGTTCTCGAAGGCCTTGTTGGGCTTGGGTTTGGAGCTTCCTTGATTTCTATTTTTGCCCGTCTTGGAGGTGGTATTTTCACCAAAGGTGCAGATGTTGGCGCTGACCTTGTCGGTAAAGTTGAAGCCGGTATTCCTGAAGACGATCCTCGTAATCCTGCTGTGATTGCCGATAACGTCGGTGATAACGTGGGCGATTGCGCTGGTATGGCGGCAGACTTGTTTGAAACATACGCTGTGACGATTGTCGCTGCGATGTTGATTGCTTCAAGTGTGTTCGTTGATGCTGGATCAACCTTATTTGCCATGATGTTGCCGTTGATGATTGGTGCTTTGTGTATTGTGGGTTCGGTTGCAGGAACATTCTTTGTTCGTTTCACCAAAACAACCACAACAGTCATGGGTGCTCTTTATCGTGGTTTTATCGCTTCGGGAATTTTTTCGGCACTTTTGTTGTTGGTGTTTGTTACCAAGCAAGTTGGGATCGATCAGGGTTTTGAGCTGAAAAGCGGCGGAATAGTGACAGGACTTGATTTGATTATCTGCGGTGGTGCAGGATTGGGTGTAACGGGCTTACTCGTCTGGATCACCGAATACTACACATCAACAGATTTTCGTCCGGTTCGTGAAATTGCAAAATCATCTGAAACAGGCCATGGAACAAATATTATCCAGGGTCTGGCGGTATCGATGGAAGCAACAGCTTTGCCGGTTCTGGTGATCTGTATCGGGATCTATATTGCCTTCGCGTTCGCTGGTCTGTATGGCATTGCGATTGCAGCAACAACCATGCTGTCAATGGCAGGAATGGTTGTTGCTCTGGATGCATTTGGCCCTGTCACGGATAATGCGGGTGGGATTGCCGAAATGGCAAACTTGCCTGACAATGTCCGTAAGACAACCGACGAACTGGATGCCGTGGGGAACACCACCAAAGCTGTAACCAAAGGCTATGCTATTGGTTCTGCTGGATTGGCCTCTTTGGTTCTTTTTGCGGCCTACACGGAAGAAATCAAACACTACATGCCGGATTTGCAGAATTTGACATTCTCTCTGCAAGACCCGTTTGTTGTGATTGGCTTGTTCGTGGGCGGTCTTCTGCCATATCTGTTCGGTGCAATGTCCATGACAGCCGTCGGACGCGCAGCCGGTGCGGTGGTTATGGAAGTTCGTCGCCAATTCCGTGAAATTCCAGGGATCATGGAAGGAACAGGCAAACCAGAATATGGCCGTGCGGTTGATTTGTTGACCAAAGCGGCTATTCGCGAAATGGTACTTCCGTCGTTATTGCCTGTGGGAGCTCCGATAGTATTATTCCTCGTGGTCTATAAACTTGCAGGCCTCGCAGCAGCATTCCAGTCATTGGGAGCCTTGCTGATGGGAACAATTGTGACGGGTCTGTTCGTGGCTATTTCTATGACCTCCGGTGGTGGCGCATGGGATAATGCCAAGAAATATATCGAGGAAGGCCATCATGGCGGTAAAGGGTCAGAAGCCCATAAAGCCGCTGTGACAGGGGATACTGTTGGTGATCCTTATAAGGACACTGCTGGCCCTGCTGTGAACCCGCTGATTAAAATTGCCAATATTGTGGCAATTATTCTGGTAGCGGTTGTGGCGCAGTTGATTGCAAAATAAGTTATTTAAAAAAATAATTCGCATTAGGAAGCCCCGCGCTGGTAAAGCTGCGGGGATTTCTATATGGATAAGACATGACACAGTATACTGAATTTGAATTTCCCCCCGAGCAACTCCAAAAGCCACCTTGCCCGCATTTTAAAGAATGCGGATCATGCCAGCTCCAACACGTCAAACAGGAGAGTTATGAGGCATGGAAAGAACAGCGGGTGAAAGCTTTATTGGCCGAGAACAACCTTGAACCCGAAGAGTGGAAACCTTCGGTTTTTGTGGGTGCAGGCTCACGCCGCCGAGTAAGCCTCAATATTTTACGCGAAGATAAAAATGTTATTCTCGGATATAATAAATTCCATTCACATGACTTGGCGCTGATTGAAGATTGTTTGCTCTTAACCCCGCAATTATCAAAAATCATTAAAATCCTGCCCGCTGCAATGCTCAAAATTGCGCCGAAAGGTCATTTAATCGAGGTTATGATTCAAGAAGCGGATGAAGGCATGTTTGATTGTCTGATAACGGGTCTGGATGAAAGTGGAGCAAGACAAACAGGTGAAATTGCAAGTCTGGCTGAAAAATGTGGGTTTTGCCGCGTATCTTTTAGAAAAGATACCTTTTCGGAATCGGTTACACAAATCGCCATTCACACACCGAAAAAAACGAATGGGGCTCTTTGTGTCCTTCTTCCCGCCGGAGCCTTCCTGCAACCATCCGCATTGGGTGAAATAGCCCTTGTTAAAGCGGTCATGGATGGCCTGTCCCACATCAAATTGGGGAAAAGAGATAAAGTCATTGATCTGTTTTCAGGATGTGGAACATTTGCTGGCGAGTTGTTGTCCAGATGCTCGGTTCATGCCGTTGAAGGCGATTGGCCAATGGCCTCCTGCTTGATAGAAGCAGCAAAAGGTCATGCAAGATTTTCTGCCGAAATTCGTGATTTGTATAAAGAACCGTTTGTGAACCGTGAACTGAGAAACTACAAAGCCGTCGTTTTTGATCCTCCAAGAGCAGGGGCAAAAGAACAATGTCAAACTCTGGCTAAATCGGATATTCCGGTTATTATCGGCGTGTCTTGCAATCCGGCGACATTTGCACGAGACTCAAAAATTCTGACTTCTGGCGGATACCAGTTCAAGTCCTTGCAAATCGTTGACCAATTTTCATGGTCAACCCATGTGGAACTTGTTGGTGTATTTGAAAAGATATAACCGGAAAGGTTATATCCTACATTCCGCCACCGGCAGTCCTAGCCGCTGACTCTGGCTGCTTGTTAAATTTACCGACATTCCCCAACATTTGTTGGATAAAGGTGAATTCATTTCCTGATGTCGGGGTTTTGCGTTGGACGATTGGGACATCTTCGCGGCCATCTTGACGCTCGACAATTTTGTCAACCAGACCGTCTGTCGGATCAAACAAAACAACAACAATGCGTTCTTCCGTCACTTTTGGGTCAAGGATACCTTTTTTCTCGGTTCGCTGCCCCATATAATACCATGTATTTTCGTCAAATGGAGAGATCGTGGTTGGAGAGCCTATTTTACGAATAACATCATCCTTTTGGTCAATACCAGGCAAAACCTCTTTCATTTGGTAATCTTCCAAAAGATTACCTCGCGTTGCGAGCTGTGGGGAGCAGCCTGCAAACAGGGAAAGGGACAAAACCAAAGAAAAGAGAAATAGGATGTGCGTCTTCATAAAAAGATTCCTAGATCGAAATAGCCAAAATGGCAAGTAGAACTATAAGAAAAGGGAAGAAACCCTAGCAAGCTTACAAGACAAGCTTACAAGAAAGAAATTACTTTCCACTTTTCATGGAAATTGGTATATTTCCTGCATTCTAAGCAGTTTGAGTTTTTTTGTTCATGGGGGTAGTGCCTCGTATTTCCAATGGAGAGTGGCATGTTTGCATTTTTTACAAAACATCAACGCAAAAGATTAGAAGCAGCAAAACGCCTGCATCGAACGGTTATGACCCAGTCACGACAGCCGGATTTCTATATAAATTACAAAATTCCCGATACGCTAGAAAGCAGATTTGAGATTCTGGCTCTTCATGGCGGGCTGTTGGTCAATCGTTTGTGCCAGCCCGATATGGGCGCGCAAGGGCAGCGTTTAGCACAAACTTTTTTTGATGTCATGTTCCGTGATCTTGATTTGTCCTTGCGGGAAATGGGAGTTGGTGATCTGGCAATCCCTCGCCGGATCAAAAAGTTAATGTCATCGTTTAAAGGTCGGACATTTGCTTACGACGAAGCCATGAAATCTGGTGAAGGGGAAGTTAAACACGCCCTTATCCGTAATATATATGGTAAAGTTCCTGCCCCATATACAGAAGAACTTGAAATGATGGTGGCCTATATGCAAGAGTGCGCGCGGACACTTGCCCAGCAAGGTTTGTCGGAGTTGTGGCAGGGAAAAGTTCATTTTCCAGATTTGCCGGAGACACTGGATATAAAAGAAATAGAAGGACAGATTGGTCATGGGATTAAAAAAGCAGCGTAATCAGCATAATTGGCAGAATTTTGTGCGTGCGGAAAGCGTTCCCAGCGCCGGTCAATGGATCAAATTGGTCGCAAATGAGAGTGAATGTAAAGCGATGGCCGATCGTGCCGATATAAAAGGCATAAAATCTCTTGAAGCGAAAATCCACCTTCTTCCCAAAAATAGCGGACATGTCATCGAGGTTCGGGGAAGCTTTTGCGCCGATGTTATCCAGGAATGCGCCATTACTTTAGAGCAGATTGAATCCCATATAGAAGAAGAATTTTCGGCTTGGTATGCTAATTACCATCAGGCAGCCTCTTTTACACGGGCACAGCATGAAATGCAGTCCAGATTGACCGCAGAAGAGCAGCCGATGATGGAAGAACAAGATGACCCAGAACCAATGATTGATGGTTGTATTGATGTTGCCGATTTGGTTGCTCAATATCTTGTATTGGCGATAAATCCCTATGTTCGGGTGGACGGCGTGGAGGCGGAAACCGATTCTCCCCCAAAACAGACCGTACACGGGACGATACGCCCCAATCCATTCGCGGCATTAAAAAACTGGAGACCAAAGGATTAAGATCGCTTTACTCTGAAATATCAGTAAGATAGTTGAAAGAGTAGGTTGATGATATGAAAAAGCATTGGAAAAAAGTCTATATATTTCTTTTTCCTTGCATATCGGTCGTAATTTAGCTAAAAGACCGACCTTGACCCGAAGTGCAATTTGATATGTTGAACAAAGCTAACCGGAAGTAAAAATTATGGCAGTTCCAAAGAAGAAAACCTCGAAATCCGCGCGTGACATGCGTCGTGCTCACCATGCTATTGATGCAACCAATTGGGTTGAAGATCAGTCGACAGGGGAGCCAGTCCGCCGCCACCACGTTGACTTGAAGACCGGTATGTACCGTGGTCGCCAAGTTATTGACGCTGGTAAATAAGACGTTATACTCGCATTATCAGGCCCTATTGAGATAATAGGGCCTGCGCTGTTTCCTCTTTTCTTCAGCACACTCCGTATTCTGTTTAATTTTACTTAAAAGGACGCAAATGTCGGGACATCTGACGATAGCATTGGATGCAATGGGAGGAGATTTAGGCCCTGAGGCCGTGATCCCCGGAGCTGCATTGGCACTATCCCGTAATTCGGACTTGCGTTTTATGATTTTTGGCGATGAATTAAAGATCACTCCTATTTTAGAAAAATTTCCCAAACTTTCCTCTGCCTCCCAAATAATTCATACCGACCAATTTGTGTCCTCCGAAGAAAAACCCGGTGTGGCTTTGCGCAACGGACGCAAATCAAGCATGAGATTGGCGATCAATGCTGTGGCTGATAAACAGGCGGATTGTATTGTGTCGGGTGGAAATACCGGCGCATTGATGGTTATGGCCAAGATGGTTTTAAAATGCTTGCCCGGAATTGACCGTCCGGCAATTGCCAGCCTACTGCCGACTATGGGTAAAGAAACAGTTATGCTTGATCTTGGCGCAAATTTGGAATGCGATGCTGCTATGTTGGTTCAATTCGCAATATTGGGCTCTGTTTACTCGCGGGTGGTGCGCGGACATGACCAACCCACAGTTGGGCTACTGAACATCGGTTCAGAAGATATGAAGGGGCATGACGAAATCAAGGAAGCGGCCGCTATTTTGCAGCAAATTAAATTCCCGGGCAAATATATCGGCTTTGTAGAGGGCAATGATATTCCAATGGGTAAGGTTGACGTAGTCGTAACAGATGGCTTCACAGGTAACGTTGCATTAAAGACTGCAGAAGGGGTCAGTAAACTGATTGCCCACATGTTGAAAAAATCTTTGAAGGCATCTCCGCTGGCATTTTTGGGTGCAATACTGGCACAAAAGGCACTGAAAAGTCTGAAAAACGAAATGGATCCGCGCGAATATAATGGCGGCATGTTTTTGGGGGTTGATGGTGTTTGCGTCAAAAGCCATGGCGGAATGGATCATGTCGGTTTTGCAAATGCAATTCAGTATGCCTCTGAATTGGCTGCTCGTAATTTTAATGTCAGAGTCGCTGCCGAAATTGCAGAAGTCATGATTCAGGAAAAAGAACTGAACATTCTAAATGCGGAACAAGAGCCATTGAAAGAGAAAGTGTCCTGATGACGTTAACTTCCGTAATTCGATCAACAGGATCATTTTTGCCTGCACGCATTCTTACAAATAAAGAACTCGAGACGATTGTTGACACAACGGATGAATGGATTGTTCAGCGAACGGGTATCGAAGAACGGCATATCGCGGCCAAAGACGAACCAACATCTTTTTTGGCAATCAATGCCGCAAAAAATGCATTGGAGTCCTCTGGATTGCGTCCTGAAGACATTGACGGCGTTATTGTGGCCACCACAACACCGGATCAATCGTTTCCATCAGTTGCCGTTAAAGTGCAAGCTGCCCTTGACCTTAAGCCGGGTCCCGCATTTGATGTTCAGGCCGTATGCTCTGGATTTATTTATGCTCTTTCTGTGGCCGATTCTATGATTCGTTCCGGTTCTATGAATAGAGTCATGGTGGTTGGTGCAGAAAAAATGTCGTCTTTGCTAGATTGGACAGATCGATCAACATGCGTTCTTTTCGGTGACGGTGCAGGCGCGGTGATTTTGGAAAAATCAGAACAGGAAGCACAGGGAATTCTGTCCACCCATTTATATGCGAACGGACGATTGAATGATCTTCTATATACTGATGGTGGCGTATCCACATCCGGAACAGCAGGGCATATCATTATGCACGGCAAAGAAGTTTTTAAAAATGCTGTGACACTCATGGCGGACATTGTTGAAGAAGTTCTAACCAAAAATAATGTGTCTCCGGAAAATATCGATTGGCTGATTCCGCATCAGGCAAACCTCCGGATTATTACTGGCACAGCCGAAAAACTTGGAATGAGCATGGATCGCGTAGTTGTAACGGTTAATAAGCACGGGAACACATCTGCTGCGTCTATCCCTTTGGCTCTGGATGATGCCGTTCGGTCAGGGAAGGTGCAACGTGGGCAGTTGCTTTTGCTCGAAGCATTGGGCGGCGGCCTAACATGGGGTGCTGCTCTGATTCGCTTCTGATAGAATAACGGAAGCAAAGAGCTCATTTGTTTACATAAAGTGACAAAAATTTAATAAAATCATATAGCCTATTGAAATGAATCGCTTTTTTTGTGGATGGCCTATTTCGGTAGAGATTGACGTTGGCTGTAAAAATGTCTAATCTGAGCATTCTCTGACAACTAAAAATATGGGATTGGGATGGGTAATCGAACTATTACTCGCGCGGATCTAGCGGAAGAAATTTATCGGGAGCTTGGCCTCTCGAGAAATGAGTCAAGCTCTCTGGTAGAACAAGTTCTTTCGGAAATTACCGACGCCTTGATACGTGACGAAACAGTAAAAATTTCATCTTTCGGTAGCTTCAGTTTGCGCCAAAAAGGTGAACGGATTGGTCGAAACCCGAAAACGGGCATCGAAGTTCCAATTACCCCACGTCGGGTACTTGTGTTTAAGGCATCTCATGTCTTGAAAGACCGCATGAACGGCATAGAAACAGATAACGAGAATGAAGATGAGTGATAATAAATCGGAAACAGCTTTTCGAACGATTAGCGAAGTGGCAGAAGAGCTGGGCGTACAACAACACGTTCTTCGTTTTTGGGAAACTAAATTTACCCAGATAAAACCCATGAAGCGTGGCGGGGGGCGCCGTTACTATCGTCCTGAAGATGTCGCGATGGTCAAAAAAATCCATTCGTTGCTCTATGTCGAAGGTTATACAATCAAGGGAGTTCAGAAGCTCTTGAAAGGGGCTTCGAAATCCCAGATTCTTGCAGAACAAAAGAAAGTTTTGCCACCACAAAAAACGCATGCACATGGCAATAATTTGCCGCAATTTCAGACACCGGAACAAAAATCCGTCCAAACTTCGGATGAATTACTGGCAGAAGAAAAATTGCAACAAGTCGAAATTCTTCAATCTGTATTGGATGAATTGTTGGAGATGCGTGAACAGGTGCGCCAGATTTTATCTGATGACGTACAAGCCGCATAAACTGCTGGACGGAAAGGGCGCTTTCCGTTAAAACCCTTCTCAAGTCGGAGTGTGGCGCAGCTCGGTAGCGCACTTGCATGGGGTGCAAGGGGTCGCAAGTTCAAATCTTGTCACTCCGACCATTTATTTATCCACTAAAAGAAATAATTTGAACTTGCGACAGAAGGTCAATTCTTCTAAGGACAAGTATAGGCTTTTCCTTGCATGGTGATCGTCCGGCCTTTTTCTACAGGTTTATCCAGAACAACATAAGATGCCCCAAGGCGGAACGCAGATTCTTTTGCAAGGTTTTCGAGCTTTTCAGTTGTTGTATCGGTAAAGACTCCGTAATACGGCGCCTCACTGTAAACATTTCCTTTTTCAATACAACGAGCCGCAAATTCTGCCGGTATGATTTTGATTTGCTCTATTTCCAAATCACTGGAACTGACGCAAGCGGTAAGAGTGAGTAATGAAATTGTAACAACGCTTAAGTTCAATAAATATTTCATGATGAAATTCTCCAATGGGTTATATATAAAGCAAAGAATTTATTAGGAACAGCCACTTTCTTTGTCTGGAAGAAATGAATTTTCAAGACCGTAACTGGCTTTGAATAATTCCCGAACAGAGTGCCAACTGGCCTCTCTCTCAAAACGTGATCGTCCAACATAAGACAAGCTCCCGTTTTCAAGAGTATCAAAATCCACCCCCCACCATCCAAAAATTGAGGAGCCGGGAATGCCGTATCTTGCATCGGTCGCAGAGATTCTTCCATTCTGTTCCGATATGCTAAGGTTTTCGATCGAAAACCAATTCAGCAATTGCCCCGCTTGTGTTTGCATAACGGAGTCCTTGATGCTTTGGGGGGATTGCCGTTTACACGTCCAGAAAATAGGCTGGGGGGAAAGGGTCGACACAAATCCGACACGGAGAAGATTATCCGTCTCATACACGACAATGCGCCTTAACCAAGGCTGAAATATAGTAGTATAGGCATTGAGTTTTTTATATTCAATATGCTTCTCTGCCAATTGCTCGCGGGCAATATGCTCTGCTCTGAAGTTGATCCCCCAGCCAAATCCCAAATATAATGTTGTGAAAATCAAAGAGATAAGAGCCGCACGTCCGGCATTCGAGCGTAACCTTCTAATCCAGTAAAAGGACAGAGCCATAAATAACGGGATTGTATAAATGGGATCGATAATACTCACGGATGGAATATAAAAACGATGATTGCTGAACGGTGCTAAAAGCTGGGTTCCGTATATTGTGCATGTATCCAAAAGAGAGTGGGTGAAAATGGATAAAACCATTATGGCGATCCACGACAATAAATGTTCGGCCTGTTTTCCGTACCACGTCCACAATCCCCATCCCATTAATGAGCCAAGCAGCGGGCCAAACCAAAGCGAATGAGAAAAGTGTCGATGATATTTCCACCCCATAAACTCATCATGATGCCCCATCATATTTGCGATGGGAGTGATTAGAACATCAAGATCAGGAAGGAAGCCTCCCAAAGCGCCAAAGATCAAGGCTTTATGCCCGAGTTTTTTATGCCCGATAGCCTGACCGATCACAGCACCCAATGCAATTTGAGTTATTGAATCCATTAATGAACGTGTCCTTCGACGGAAGAATCGTCAAAAGGAGAGGTCATGTATAAAACCACCGTTAGAATCTGTGATATTAATCGGACTGAATGCATATTGAGTAATCTATATTAAATAAGGGGGAAAGAAATAGGTTAATGTCAGATTTTTCGATGACCTCTTATTTATCAATGCTGAAACAAAATAATCGGGTATTATAATACCATATATAGATAAGTGATTGAAAATAAATAAAAATATAAAAGAGTAATATGTTTATTTTTCTTGACGCCGCCCTCAGGCTTGGATACAACACATCCGAACAAGAACGAAACAATCAAGACTTAAAGGATCTCGGGTCATGAAAACCTTTTCCGCCAAGCCTTCTGAAATAGAGAAGAAATGGATCGTCGTTGATGCTGAAGGGCTGGTATTGGGGCGTTTAGCATCCATTCTGGCGATGCGTCTGCGCGGCAAACACAAACCATCTTTCACCCCTCACATGGATACGGGTGATTACATTGTTGTCATTAACGCTGAAAAAGTTGTTTTGACCGGAAATAAACGCGAAGGCACCAGCTTTTTTTGGCACACAGGGTATCCTGGTGGTATCAAGGAACGCACCCGCGCGCAATTGCTGGATGGCAAATATCCTGAACGCGTTATCATGAAAGCTGTTGAACGTATGCTTCCAGAAGGTCCTTTGGGACGTAAAGTTTTGGGTAACATGCGTGTTTATGCAGGATCTGAGCACCCACACGCAGCACAAAATCCGGAAATTCTGGATGTTGCTGCCTTGAACCGCAAAAATGCAAGAGGTTAGATCGATGGAAAGTTTAGAAAATCTGGCAACAGTTCAAACTGAAGAAGTTGTAAAACGCGAACCAAAAATCGATGCTCAAGGTCGTTCTTATGCGACAGGTCGTCGTAAAGAAGCAACCGCCCGTGTCTGGATTAAACCAGGCTCAGGTAAAGTGAGCGTCAACGGTCGCGATCAGGAAACATATTTTGGTCGGAAAACACACTTGTTGGTTTTGAACCAACCATTCTTCATTGTCAATCGCGTCAACCAGTTTGATGTTGTGTGTACAGTTGTTGGTGGTGGTTTGTCTGGCCAGGCGGGTGCTGTTCGTCATGGTATTTCCCGTGCTTTACAATATTTCGAACCTGACCTTCGCGGCGCATTGAAAGATGCGGGTATGTTGACCCGTGACTCTCGTTCTGTTGAACGTAAGAAAATCGGTCTTCACAAGGCTCGTCGTGCGAAGCAATGGGTTAAGCGTTAATTTGAGCTTCTCAGTACAGATTCAAAAGGGCTGGATTTTTCAGCCCTTTTTTGCGATTGAATAACTTGAATAATACAAGAAAATAAACCCCACTTGTAAAGGTGGGGTTTAAGTTACGCAGAAACTGATATTTGATTATGATGAATAATACATATCGTATTCAATCGGATGTGGCATGGTTTCGTATGCCAATACTTCTTCCATTTTGAGATCAATATAGGCTTCAATCAGGTCTTTCGAGAACACATCACCGGCAGTCAAAAACTCATGATCGGCCTTCAGAGAGTCCAAAGCTTGACGGAGGGATCCACAAACGGTTGGAACTTTTGCCAATTCTTCAGGTGGTAAATGATAAAGGTCTTTGTCATGAGCTTCGCCTGGATGGATTTTGTTTTTGATCCCGTCCAAACCCGCCATCAGCATTGCAGAGTAGGCAAGGTATGGATTGGCAGTTGGATCAGGAAAACGAACTTCCACACGCTTGCCTTTCGGGGAACCAGAATGGGGAATCCGGCAAGATGCAGAACGGTTGCGTGATGAATAAGCCAATAGAACAGGGGCTTCAAAACCCGGAACAAGGCGTTTGTAGCTATTTGTTGTCGGGTTGGTAAAGGCATTCAATGCCTTGGCATGTTTGATGATTCCACCAATATAAAAGAGAGCGGTCTCAGATAGTCCTGCATACCCGTCTCCGGCAAATAAAGGGGTCGATCCTTTCCAGAGGGATTGGTGAACATGCATCCCCGAACCATTATCACCAAAGATCGGTTTTGGCATAAAGGTTGCGGACTGACCATAAGCCGCAGCCACATTATGAACGACATGTTTGTAAATTTGCATGTTATCGCCACAATTAAGCAATGTATCAAATTTGATGCCCAGCTCATGTTGGCTTGGCGCCACTTCATGGTGATGTTTTTCAACTTCAACACCCATGGATGCAATGACGGACAGCATTTCTGCACGCAGGTTTGTCCCAGTATCAATCGGAGAATCAGGAAAGTAACCACCTTTGACGCGCGGACGATGTCCCAGATTGCCCTCATCATAATGGGAATCCGTATTGCAGGGGCTTTCTTCACTGTCAATTTCGTAGGAAACCTTGTTCATGCTGACTTTGTATTTAACATCATCAAAGACAAAGAATTCAGCTTCAGGGCCAAAAAATGCTGTATCGCCGATCCCGCTCCCTTTTAAATAGTCTTGCGCGGCTTTTGCAACCGAGCGAGGGCAGCGCTCGTAAGGTTTGCGAGTATTCGGATCTAATACAAAACAGAAAATTTTGATGGTTGGTTGTGCGGAAAAAGGATCAACGCAAACGCGGGACAAGTCAGGCAATAAAATCATGTCCGATTCATTAATGGCTTTCCATCCTGAGATAGAAGACCCATCGAAATAAATGCCCTCGGTCAAAAGATTTTCATCAATAGTAGATACATGCTGTGTAGTGTGCTGTTGTTTGCCGCGCATATCTGCGAATAGAAAGTCAACATACTGTTTTCCTTCCTCTTTTAGATATTTAACGAAGTCACTGGCATTTTTAAATTTGAGGGCTGATGCTGATGTCATTCTCTAACTCACTGGCTCACTGGTAAAAGTTAATATGCAAAAATTGCACGACTGATATGTTGATAGTGTTTGGATTAGCACGATGGAAATCTTGCGTCTACATGAAAAAAAATTTTTCTATGGACAAAATAAATAAATTTTAGCATAAAGCTGCATCCAGCCTAATTTATAGGTTGTTTTCTGGTGGCGACCGTAGCTCAGCGGTAGAGCCCTCGGTTGTGGTCCGAGTGGTCGTGGGTTCGAACCCCATCGGTCGCCCCATTTTAAAAATCCTCAAAAGCAGTGGCATTTTGTATATAATTTCCTCCATGAAAAAATATAAAAGAATACTGTTCGGCGGCCGTTACTATGATTATTCCTGTGTGAAGTCCCCCTATACAAAAGAATAATTCTGGGTCATAGTTTCGGGCATGAACACCGAGATTCTTTCAGTAGAGCAGATGGGACAAGCAGAATCGCTGGCAATGGGCGGTAAGGCTTCTTTTTATCCTTTGATGCAACGGGCAGGGCGTGCCGTGGCAGATATTGTCCGCGAACGGTACGAAAAACAGCCGGTTCTGGTTCTTTGTGGAACGGGAAGTAACGGCGGGGATGGTTTTATTGCGGCTTGTGAACTCAAGCGCAAAAAGTGGAACGTAACCGTAGCGTGCTTAAACAAAATAGAAACTCTTGAGGGGGATGTCTCCTCCGCCGCTCAGGAATGGAATGACGATATAATACTTTTTGATGAATTGGACATTCCTCAAGATGGATTGATTATTGATGCCGTCTTCGGAACGGGATTAACGCGTGAGATCACAGGAGATGCACAGGAAATTTTGTCCCGTCTTCAACGCACAGCTTGTCCGATTATCGCGATTGACGTGCCGTCTGGACTGTATGCCGATTCAGGCGATTGCCAGCCTTGCACACCTCAGGCAGATCTCACAGTTACTTTTTTTCGTAAAAAAATGGGGCATATATTGATGCCCGGAAAAATCGCCTGCGGTGAAATCGAAGTGGTTGACATTGGCATCAACGACTCGGTCATCAAATCAATTATTGGCTCTGTTGTTCGTGAAAACTGCCCTGAGCTTGGCTGGGGAGAGGATGCCGCAACCAAGGCTTTTTGGACGCATAAATACCACCATGGACATGTTGTTGTACTGGGTGGGCGCTCAATGACCGGAGCAAGCTCGTTGGCATCATTGGCTGCACTGAAGGTTGGGGCAGGGATGGTGACGGTTGCAGCCCATCCGGACGTTGCAAATGTTTATAGAATGGCCAGTCCATCCCTCATGGTCGAACATCTTTTGGAAATGGCACGATTCAAAGACCATTTAAAAGATGACCGTAGGAATGTTGCATTGATTGGCCCTGGAGCAGGATTGGATCATGTCGCCGCACTTAAAAAAATTGTATTTGATGCAACGTCAATTGACCCTCAAAGATATTGTATTCTGGACGCTGATGCCTTGTCTGTATTTGAAGACGATACCAAAAACTTTTATAAAACCCTTGGTTCTCATTGCATTTTGACCCCGCATGAGGGGGAGTTCGAGCGAATTTTCCCTGATTACCATGGAAGTAAGGTAGAACGGGCGCGGGCAGCATCAGCCAAAACGGGCGCGATCATTGTTCTGAAAGGTGCAGATACAGTCATTGCAGCACCGGATGGTCGTGCCGTTATCAATTCAACTGGATCTGGTTGGTTGGCAACAGCAGGAACCGGAGACGTTTTGGCGGGGATGATTGCCGGTTTGGTTGCACGCAGGGTTCTGGGCTTGTTTGATGCGACCTGTGCTGCGGTGTGGATACATGGTAAGGCTGCAGAATTGGCAGGTGAGGGTATGATCTCTGAAGATTTATCAGGCCAAATCCCATCTGTCTTCTCCCTTATTATCGACCCTCCGGAAATAGAAGACGTCGAATAATTCCCCGATTGTTCAGTTTTCCCTTGGCGGCAGAGGTTTTCTACGTTAAAACCCTTGTCGCCGCCAGAATCTGTGTTTTATTCACGGTTCAGGCATGACGCACTGCGGGTGTGGCGAAATTGGCAGACGCGCCAGATTTAGGTTCTGGTGTCTTCGGACGTGGGGGTTCAAGTCCCTTCACCCGCACCATTTATTTGTTGAAACTTGAAAGTGAAGAAAAGAATGCAAGTAGCTGTTTTAAAAGAAGAAGGTTTGACCCGTGAGTTGGAGGTTACTATTCCGGCATCATTGATTCAGGAAAGGATGGAAATGGAGCTGGTTGCATACGGTCAGCGCGTCAGGGTTGATGGTTTCCGTAAGGGTAAAATCCCTATGCCGATCATGAAAAAAAATTACGGCAAAATGGTCTTGGGCGAAGTTATTGATAAAACCATTCAGGAATCTGCTGCAAATGCGATGAAAGAAAAAGAGATTCGCCCTGCAATGCAGCCGAAAATCGAAATGAAAGACGGGGAAACCTTTGATGAAGGTAAAGACCTCGTTTACACAATGAAAATCGAAGTTCTTCCAACATTTGATGTTATGGACTTATCCAAAATTTCGATTGAAAAACCTGTGGCAAAAGTTGAAGACAAAGTCATTCAGGAAACATTGGAGCGTATTGCGGGCAACAACCGTTCTTTTGAAAAAGTAGAAGAAGTTCGCCCGGCCGCAATGGGTGATATTTGTGTTGTGGATTTTCAGGGAAAAACCAAGGATGGCGTTGAACTGCCTGGCATGTCTGGAAATGATATGAGTGTTGAACTCGGAAGCGGACAACTAATCCCTGGTTTTGAAGAGCAATTGGTTGGCAAAAAAGCCGGCGACCATGTGGAAGTTGACGTGACATTTCCTGAAGATTACGGCGTAAAAGAATTGGCGGGAAAACCGACAATCTTCCACGTCGACATCAAGGAATTACGCACAGCGGGCGAAATTAAAATCGATGACGAATTGGCAAAAAAACTCAATTTTGAAAATCTCGATACACTTAAAGACGCTGTTAAAAAAGAAGTTGGTAAGGATTACGATCAATTGTCACGCTTGCGCCTGAAACGCGCTCTTCTTGACGCTCTGGATGAAAATCACAGCTTCGATTTACCTGAAACAATGGTTACCATGGAATTTGAGTCCATTGTTCGCCAAATGGAACAGGAAAAGAAACAAGAAGGTCAGGAAGTTACGGACGCTGATAAGGAAGAATTAAAACCAATTGCGGCACGACGTGTTCGCTTGGGATTGGTTCTGGCTGAAATTGGTCGTGCCAATGCGGTTGAGGTCTCTCAAGAAGAGCTCTACAAAGCGATTTACGCCGAAGCCCGCAAGTTTCCGGGTCAAGAACAACAGGTTCTCGAGTTCTATTCGAAAAACCCGCAGGTTATTGAATCTTTCCGCGCTCCAATTTATGAAGATAAAGTCGTGGATCATATTCTCACCAAAGCAACAGTTGCCGAAAAAGAAGTTTCTTTGGAAGAGCTGACTGCCGATGAAGAAGAAGGCATGTCAGCGAAACCAGCTAAAAAGAAGGCCGCTGCCAAAAAGAAATAGCCGCTAAGGTGGATAAACAAGAACAATTGAACCCCCGATGCAAATTGGGGGTTTATGTTAATGAAGTTTTCAAAAGTCAGGCCTTGAAACATCGCCGTTCACGGGCTAATGTTTCCAAGTTCTATTAAACCCACCCAATGATTCGCAATTCCAAAAGGCTATTATGATTAAAGACCGCGACCCGATTGACGTTTATAACAATTACCTCGTTCCGACTGTGATCGAGCAGACTAGCCGCGGTGAACGCGCGTTTGATATTTACTCCCGCCTTTTGAAAGAGCGTATTATCTTTCTGGTCGGTGGCGTAAACGATAACGTATCGTCATTGATTTGTGCGCAGCTGCTGTTTCTTGAATCGGAAAATCCTAAAAAGGATATTTATTTCTACATCAACTCACCGGGAGGTGTTGTCAGCTCAGGACTCGCAATGTATGACACCATGCAATATATCAAGCCTGATGTCGCGACTGTCTGTATTGGTCAGGCTTGCTCAATGGGATCATTCTTGTTGATGGCAGGGGCCAAGGAAAAAAGGTTCTGCTTACCAAATTCCCGTATCATGATCCACCAACCTTCTGGTGGAGCTCAAGGGATGGCATCGGATATTGAAATTCAGGCTCAAGAGATCATTCGCTTGAAGAAAATCTTAACCGAAGCCTATGTCACTCATACAGGCCAGAAATACAAAGTTCTGGAAGAGCTCATGGATCGTGATAAATGGCTGTCTGCTAACGAAGCCAAAGACTTGGGCTTGGTTGACCATGTGGTGACATCCCGCGACGATGTTCGTCCTGCAGAAACAAAAGTATAGTTTTTCAGGCAAAAACCCTATCTTTTTGCTCCAAAAAAAGACATAAATGGCTGGATTGTGTTCGATCTGGCCATTTTTACCCTTGTTTTTGATCCGTTCTTAACCAATTGGTTAGAAGCAGACATTATGCTCAAGGAATATAAACTTTTAGAGGTTTCTTATGCTCGGTTTTAAACTTACAGACACACCCCAAAATTGTCCGGTTTTGCCCCTTCGTGACATCGTTGTGTTTCCGCACATGATCGTTCCGCTTTTCGTTGGTCGGGAAAAATCTGTGGCTGCTCTTGAAAAAGTGATGGATGCCGGAAAGCAGATTTTACTTTTGACCCAAAAATCACCTTCGGTCGATGATCCATCGCCGGATGATTTGTATGAAATCGGAACCATTGGAACGATTTTACAGCTGTTGAAACTACCAGATGGAACAGTCAAAGTTCTGGTGGAAGGGGAGCATCGCGCCCGTGTTTCAAAATTCACGGAAACAGATCCGTTTTTGGAAGTCGAAGCCGTTCCATTTGAAGAAGAAGCAATCGCTTCGACAGAACTTGAATCTTTGGCGCGTGCGGTTGTGACCCAGTTTGAAGAATACGTCAAGCTGAACAAAAAGATCCCACCGGAAGTTATCGTTTCTATCGGGCAGATTGAAGAGCCTTCAAAATTGGCAGATACCATTGCCTCTCACTTGACTCTTAAAATTGAAGAGAAACAAAAACTTCTCGAGGTTAAAAAAGTATCAGGACAATTGGAACAAATTTTCTCACTGATGGAAGGCGAGATCGGCGTGTTGCAGGTTGAAAAGCGCATTCGTGGTCGCGTCAAACGTCAGATGGAAAAAACACAGCGCGAATATTATTTGAACGAACAAATGAAAGCGATCCAGAAAGAGCTTGGAGACGGCGAGGGTGGTTCCGGCGAATTGGAAGAGCTGGAAAAGCGTATTAACCAAACCAAATTCTCGAAAGAAGCCAAAGAAAAAGCTTTGGGTGAATTAAAAAAATTAAAAATGATGTCGCCGATGTCGGCTGAAGCAACCGTTGTGCGCAACTATCTGGATTGGTTGCTGGCTGTGCCGTGGAAAAAAACAACCAAGGTCAAAAAAGATATCAATATCGCTGAAAAAGTTTTGAATACAGATCATTACTCTTTGGAAAAAGTTAAAGATCGTATCTTGGAATATCTGGCCGTTCAACAACGTGCCAATAAACTCAAAGGCCCGATCTTGTGCTTGGTAGGTCCTCCTGGTGTTGGTAAAACGTCATTGGGACAATCGATTGCCAAAGCAACCAACCGTAATTTTGTACGCATCTCTTTGGGGGGCGTGCGTGATGAAAGCGAAATTCGTGGACACCGCCGCACTTATATCGGAGCAATGCCGGGGAAAATTATCCAAGGCATGAAGAAAGCCAAAACATCCAACCCGCTTTTCTTGTTGGACGAAATTGACAAATTGGCTTCTGATTGGCGTGGCGACCCGAGTTCAGCCTTGCTTGAAGTGCTTGATCCCGAACAAAATGGGACATTTAACGACCATTATCTTGAAACAGATTATGATTTGTCGGATGTTATGTTTATTTGTACGGCAAACTCATTGAATATGCCGCGCCCATTATTGGACAGAATGGAGATCATTCGTATTTCGGGTTACACCGAAGATGAGAAGCTTCAAATCATCAAACAACATTTGCTGAAAAAGCAATTGAAGAATGCCGGATTAAAACGTGGTGAATTTGCGATCAGTGATGCCGCCTTGCGTGACTTGATCCGTTATTACACGCGGGAAGCGGGTGTTCGGAATCTGGAACGTGAGCTTGCAAATTTATGTCGCAAAGCCACAAAAGAAATTTTGCAAAAGAAACGGACGGCTTTGTCGATTACTCCAAAAAATCTTGGAAAATTTGCAGGGATTCGCCGTTATAGCTTTGGTGAAGTTGAAGTGAGCAATCGGATTGGCGTTGTGAATGGATTGGCTTATACCGAAGTCGGCGGAGACTTGCTCTCAATCGAAGCCGTCACAACACCGGGTAAAGATGGAAAACTATCCACGACCGGTAACCTGAAAGAAGTAATGAAGGAATCAATCATCGTTGCCGAAATGCTGATTAAATCCCGCTCGGCTCAATTGGGCATTTGTTACGACCGCCTGAAAGAAATGAATATTCACGTTCACGTTCCTGAAGGGGCAACGCCGAAAGACGGGCCTTCTGCTGGTGCCGCGATGGTGACTGCTATCGTATCGGCTTTGACAGGAATCGAAGTCCGCCGTGACATTGCGATGACAGGGGAAGTGAATTTGCGTGGCTATGTCACCGAAATTGGCGGCCTCAAAGAAAAGTTATTGGCGGCGTTGCGCGGAGGAATTACCAAGGTTCTGATCCCCAAAGATAATGCCAAAGACCTTGAGGAAATTCCGCAAAATGTCAAAAAAGGATTGGAAATAGTGCCCGTTGGAACTATTGAAGAAGTGTTGTCTCACGCTCTGATGACCATGCCGGAACCCATTATTTCTGACGAAAATGACCAAAAAAGTGGGAAAATTGAAAAAATATCCCCAAAAACCGCAGAAAATCAGGGTGAAGAGGTAATTCGTCATTGAGATTTTTTCTAAAAAGGCATAAAAATTGATTCTACGAATCGCAGACACTCCTTGAGAATCAAGGGACTTAGGTGGTAAGTAGACTCTTTTTTAAACTCAACTTTCGAACCCGAGGGGTTACTATGAACAAATCTGAATTGGTTGAAGCCGTAGCTAAAAAAACCGAAATGACCAAAGCTGCTTCTCAAGAAGCGATCGAAGCCATCATCGAGTGCATTTCTAAAGCACTGAAAAAAGGAGACGAAGTTCGTTTGGTAGGTTTTGGTACATTCTCAGTAGCAAAACGCGCTGCATCTACAGGTCGCAACCCACGTACCGGCGAAGCGATCAAAATTCCTGCTTCCAAACAGCCTAAATTCAAAGCTGGTAAAGAGCTTAAAGACACCGTTAACAACCGTTAATCGTCTTGACAATCAAGAATACAAACAGCCCGATAGAAATGATCTCGGGCTGTTTTTTTATATTTTTCCTCTTGCTATTCCTGCGAAAGATAGGTAAAAAACTCGTCTCTGGAGCGCGCTTAGCTCAGCGGTAGAGCAACTCGTTTACACCGAGTGGGTCGGGAGTTCAATCCTCTCAGCGCGCACCATTTTAAATTCCCTAGAAATTCTTGAACTTTGAATAGATCGGGCGGCTCATGGCAGGTTTGGGCAGATAAAGCTCATCCGTATAGGTGCTGTTCAATGGAATAACGGTCAATACGCGGCCATAGGGGTCAATGATCGTGGATATTCCGGTATTGGCTGACCGGACAACCGGAAGGCCTTCCTCGATGGAGCGATAGATCGCATGAGCCATATGCTGGAATGGCCCGGGTGAAAGACCATACCATGCATCATTGGTTACATTCACAATCCATTCGGGACGAACGGGGTTATCCGATGTGACCTCCCCGGGGAAGATAACTTCATAGCAGACCAGAGGACTAAAAGGAGGCACGCCATCAAGCTGCGCTGTTTGAGGGCCCGCCCCTTGAACAAATCCGGAAAAATTGACCACAGGGCCAAACGGAATGTATTTCTGGAACGGAATATATTCGCCAAACGGAACCAGATGGAATTTATCAAAACTATAGACGCGCTCGGCTTGCTGGTTAAGGGCTATCAGGCTGTTATGATACCCCGCCTGATCTTTTAACAGAGCCCCTGTCAGAATGTAGGTTGTTTCGGAGAAATGCCCCGAAGCCCCCCGTAAAGCATCAAGGGCGGCTTTCTCATTCAGATGGTGATAAGTCATGGCCGATTCAGGAAGAACAAGAACACGCGCCGGATGTTCGCCTTTGCCTTTTAACGACCCGTCCCGATGAATCATGTTAATCAGGGAACGAAAATTATCCCACATTAACGACCCGTCCCATTTTTTCTCTTGCGGAATATTGGGTTGGACAATCTGGATAACCACATCGTCGCGGTATTCTGTTTGATGCTTGGCTAATCGTTGAATACCAAAAGCATAAAGGGAAATTCCAATGCCGATTGCCAAACACAAAACACCGATACGGGCAAATCGAGGGGCTGTTCCTTTAAAGGCAAAAGCAGGAGCAGAAAACATAAAGATCGTCAAAAAGGACAGAAAATAAATTCCGCCGACCGAAAGAATCTGGAGCATAGGCAAATGCCCCGTCCATGCCATACCATAAAGATTCCATGGAAAGCCGCTAAAAATATAGCCGCGTACATATTCGATGACCATAAAGCAGGCCAGAAATACGATATAAGCCCAAAAATCGCGCCCTGGACGAATAATCCGAGCCAGCCCCGCTGCCACAGCAGGAAAGAGCGCAAGTAAAGCAGGAAGACCGCATACAGCCAAAGGATACGCCCATAGATAGGGGTTGCCATCCACCAAGAGCGCATTGCCAATCCAATAGAGGCTATAAATAAAATAGCCGAACCCGAACAGCCATCCGGCAAACGCCGATTTCCATTTTGATTGTTTGGAAAATTCTGTCAGAAGAATCCAGAAAAAAGACAAGCCAATGAGAAGATTATACCACAAATAAAGGGGACCCATCGCGCCTCCGCCAATGCATCCCAACAAGAAGCAGAACGAAAATCGACCAAAGGTCGATGTCGGTAAAAACTTATGCTTGAACGAAAACATTATTCTTGCTTGGTTTCTTGATCCGCCGGAGCAGGTCGGCGAACACGGATGCGGGTTACACGACGGGGATCAGCCTCCATAATTTCAAAAACAAATCCTGTTTCTTCATGTGCGATTACTTCTCCCCGAGCAGGCACACGCCCCGACAAAGTAAAAATAAATCCGCCGAGCGTATCCGCCATATCACGTTCTTCTGCAGAAAGGATTTGACCGAATTTTTCTTCAAAATCAGAAATTTCGATACGGGCATCAACTATAAAACTGCCATCTTTTGCCGCAACAATTTCGGGAATAATGGTTTTGTCGAATTCATCCTGAACTTCACCGATGATGCTGCCGACAACATCGCCAATAGTAATTAACCCGTCAATTCCGCCATACTCGTCAACAACAAAAACCATTTGCTGTCTGGTTTGGCGCATCATCATCAAAAGATCAAAAACCGGCATAGCAGGAGAGATAACTGGAGCCTCCCGAACCAAAGATTTGATTTCAATATCTTTCTTTGCAATCAGGGACTCAAAAACGTCCTTGATATACACGACTCCAATAATATCATCCAGAGTATCCCGATAAACAGGAATACGGTTATGTTGTTTCTTTGAAAGAATATCCAGAAATTCGTCAGGCGGGATGGAAATATCAACAGCAACAATATCAACTCTTGGAATCATAACGTCTTCCGCCGTCATATCGCGCAGTTCCAGAATATTGCTGAGAAGTTTTAGTTCATGGGAAACAGAACTTTCTTGATTATCGGAATGGGAAGACATTTCTTCGATGTAGTCTTCCAAAACTTCGCGTAAGGACTCATCGCTTTCCGGTTTTGCTTTAATCAGGTTTTTAAGCCAGACAACAACCCCGCCATGATGGTTAGGCGACTCCGCAGGTTTCCCCTGCGAAGTCTGGATTATCGAGGATGACGGTTCTTTATCAGTATCAGGCATGTCTTCAAACACTTTCTATTACAATCACTTTATTAAATATAAGGGTTGGGGATGTCCAGTTTTTTAAGGATTTTGACCTCAAGAGCCTCCATTTCCTCGGCTTGGGCATCAAAAATATGGTCATACCCCAATAAATGAAGAAAACCATGAATGATAATATGGGAAAAGTGGTCTTTAAAAGGCTTGTTTTGCTCTAAAGCTTCCCGTTTGACGGTTTCAAATGCCACGACAATGTCTCCAATGGGAATATCCCCGATACCGGAAGGCATATCGTCCATCGACTCCCAATCGGGAAAAGAAAGAACATTGGTCGGTTTGTTTTTTTGACGGTGATTGCGGTTAAGAATGCGAAGAGACGGATCATCCGATAAGGTAACGCAGATTTCAGGTTCAATGTCTTTGGGGCGTTTGGGTACATTGTTCCACGCCAGATCAATCAGGGAGGGAACCAGTGTTCTGCACCCCAATTTTGATTTTCCCCATAATGGAGAGTCAAAAATCAAATCAACGTTTGGCATTTTTATGGGGGAACTTGGACGTTGATTTGGCATCATAGGCATTAAGAATTTTTCCAACAAGTTTATGCCGGACGACATCGGCATTTTCGAATCTTATGAACGCGATTTCATTGATATTACTCAGAATATCCATTGATTCTTTTAATCCCGAAACTTGGGCATCGGTCAAATCGGTTTGGCTTGGGTCTCCGGTGACAACCATGCGTGAATTTTCACCCATTCGGCTCAAAAACATTTTCATTTGGGTTGATGTTGTGTTTTGTGCCTCATCAAGAACGACATAGGCATGACTGAGAGTGCGTCCACGCATAAAGGCCAGGGGGGCAATTTCAATTTCGCCACGTTCCAGCATTTTTTCAACACGTTCCCCTCCGAGAAAATCATTCAGGGAATCGTAAATTGGTCGCAGGTAAGGATCAATTTTTTCGCGCATATCGCCAGGAAGGAAGCCGAGTTTTTCTCCGGCTTCAACCGCAGGGCGACAAAAAATCAAACGCTCGATCAATCCTTTCTCGTACATCTCGACACCAACGGCCACAGCAAGATAGGTTTTTCCAGTTCCCGCAGGGCCAACGCCGTAAACCATTTCCTTTTTACGCAAAGCGTCAACATAAGCCGCCTGATTTTGTGTTCTGGGAACTAAAGATTTCCGTTTGGTATGGATGGCATTTTTATCATCAAGGGCAGGTGAAGGAAGAATTGCAGCAACAGGACTATCTGAAGGCATGTGTTTTTTGCTTTCTTTGGGTTGTGAAGACGGTTTTGAAAAATGAATAATGGCATCAATATCGGCGGGAGAAACCATTTCAAGTCTTTTTTTGCTGGAAACGCGTTCCCAAAGCGAACGTAAAATATGCTCGGCCAACGCAACGTCATCGGCATTCCCTCCAACAGACAGGGTATTGCCCCGATCGGCAATTTGAACATTCAGCGTTTTTTCTATATAGGAAATATTCGAGTTATGCTCCCCATACAAAAGGGGAAGAAGAGTTAAGTCATCGAATTCAAGAGAAGATATGGCACAACTCCTTTGCTAAAAACTTATATCAGTATAACACGAAAATTATGAATCAAGAAGTAAACAAAATTAATGCACTGCGGTGGGTTTGACTTTATGGAGATACTTCAAGAGCTTGTATGGGTTTGTAACGGCGGGCAGAGAAATATCCCCGACAAAACGAGAGTCTAAATGAATTTCTCCATAGCCGAGAAGGGCTCCCAAAACCCCGTGATGGACACGTTCTTCCTTTATTTCTGAAAGCTCAAGCTCTTCAACCGTAACAAAGAACACGCCCGTTTTATAAATGATACGGCTATTGGTCAGGGCAATTTCCGATCCGATCATTTTAAGCACATGTATCCAGAATGTCATGATTCCTGTGGCGGTCATTAAAAAGAAAAGCGCGTAGTCCTTATAGGCAAAACTGTCAGGGAACAAAACAGGATATCCGGTATGCTTTGAAAACAGAGCCAATCCATACCAGAAGGAAAAATTCAGCAAGGCTCCTGCAAGAGTCAGAAAACAGAACCAGAATATTCCTTTGATAAAATATATCCAATGAAGGCGGGCAATATAAACAATACGTTCATCATGGTTTGAAATATGTTTGGCAATAAAACTCATAATGAACCGATCCTTCTGATTTATGCCGCATTCTCTTGGGCTGTTTGAATATTTCCGTGCAATGCCATTTGCCCCGCACGAGTTACGGTGACATCCAGAACTTGTCCTTCCAGAGAACGAGGAGGAGCCGCACTGGGAAGCTCAACATGAACGGCCTGATTGTATTGGGTGCGCCCGTGAAGTTTATTTGATTCCAGAGAATGAGGACGGTCAAACAAAACAGAGACGGTTTTGCCGATAAAACTTTGATTGATTGTCAACGCTTGCTGGGTCAACAGGGCTTGTAGTTGTTGTAAACGCGAATCTTTAATATCTTCGCGGACAAGATTTTGCATGTTGGCCGCAGGAGTCCCGGGACGCGCAGAATATTTGAAAGAATAGGCGGATCCATACCCGACTTTTTCAACCAATTCCATGGTGGCTTCAAAATCTTCATCGGTTTCACCCGGAAATCCGATAATGAAATCCGATGAAAAGGCAATATCAGGACGTGCATCACGAAACTTGGACAAAACATCCAAATAGGATTGGGCTGTGTGCTTGCGGTTCATCGCTTTTAGAATTTTGTCCGATCCACTTTGGACAGGAAGGTGCAAATAGGGCATAACTTTTTCAAGATCACGATGAGCGGTAATCAAGTCATCTTGAACATCACAAGGATGGGACGTGGTGTAACGCAACCGCTCGACACCATCCCAACCATTAAGTTCTTGAAGCAATCGCCCAAGACCCCATGTTTTTCCATCAGAGCCTTCGCCATGAAAAGCATTCACATTTTGCCCCAGCAAAGTAATGTCCTTTGCTCCGGCTGCAATCAACCGCCGAGCCTCTGCCAAAACACCTTCGACAGGACGGGAATATTCGGAACCGCGTGTATAAGGGACAACGCAGAACGTACAAAATTTATCGCATCCTTCTTGAATAGATAAAAAAGCACTCGGCCCCTCAAGAGCATTTTCTTCCGGTAGGTGATCGAATTTTTCTTCCACCGGAAAATCAGTATTGATAATCCGTTCCGCGCCATAAGCTCCCGTGATTTTGGCAACCATTTCGGGAAGTTGATGATAGGTTTGCGGGCCAAACACCATATCGACATAACGCGCCCGAGAAAGAATAACGTCACCCTCCGCTTGGGCAACGCATCCCGCTACAGCCAATAACATCTGGCCTCCGGCTTTTTCTTTTTTTATTTTGTGTGGGCGAATGCGACCCAAATCGGAAAAGACTTTGTCTGTGGCTTTCTCGCGAATATGGCAGGTGTTCAAAATCACCATATCGGCATCTTCGTAAGTTTCGGATGACTCATACCCCAGCGGGCGCAGAATATCTTCCATGCGCTTGGTGTCATAGCTGTTCATTTGACAGCCGTAAGTTTTGATAAAAAGCTTTTTCTTCATTGGTCTTCCATGATGATTGACGGCTCGTTAAACCATGGCTACAGTCCCAAAATCAATGAAAAAAGACAATGGACAAAGTGATGAAAAAGACAATTCTGGCTCTTGGAACCATGTTACCCCCTGAAATGGAGGCTTTGGAACGGGAATTCGATCTGATCCGTCTTTGGAAAGAAGCTGATCCCGAAGCCACATTGCAAAAGGTAAAACTGGACGTTGTCACTATTCTTTCGGCTTTTAATGGCATGCTGGTGACACGAAAAATCATTGAATCTCTGCCAAATCTTGAGCTGATTGCCCAATATGGAGCTGGCGTTAATAATATTGATGTCGAGGCGGCCAAAGAACGCTCGATCGCCGTCACCAGCACACCTGACACCCCCATGAACGATACCGCAGACACGGCTTTGGCTCTGATGTTGGCTACGCTCCGCCGCATCGTCGAAGCAGATATGTTTGTCCGGATTGGTAAATGGTCAAGTGGAGCGTTTCCGTTGGCAACCGCCCTGACCGAAAAAAAGGTTGGGATTATCGGTATGGGAAGAATAGGGCAGGCAATTGCGCGACGCTGTATAGCTTTCGAGATGGATGTGTCCTATTTCGGCCCTAGAAAAAAGAGCAATTTACCATATTTTTACTATGACGATTTAGAAAACATGGCAGAAAATGTTGATATTTTAGTCTGTTCCTGCATTGGGGGGGAACAAACTCACCATATTGTCAATACACCTGTTCTTCAAGCATTGGGTTCAAAAGGTGTTCTGATTAATGTGGCACGAGGAAGCGTTGTAGACACGGAAAGCTTGTTGATAGCGTTGTCCAACAAAGACATAGCGGGAGCGGGACTTGATGTTTATGAAAATGAACCATTTGTGCCTGATTCACTAATTTCTATGGACAATGTGGTTCTGCTGCCCCATATAGGCGGTCATACCATCGAAACAAAAACGGCGATGGGGAAATTGGCTATAGCGAATATTAATGCGCATTTTACAGGCCAGCCACTACTAACCCCGTTTACGGCATGAGGCATAATTGAAAAAATTTATTATATTTCTTTTGGTTCTGATGAGTTCTTCACCTGCTTTCTCAAAATGCTATTCGATGAAAGAAGCTGAGGCAGAGCAGGGAATTCGCATTCACAGCGAATTAATGGTTATCAGTTTGAATTGTCAGCATTTGACTCCAAAAGGCGAAAAAAACCTCTACACGCAGTATAAAGAATTTACAGCCAAGAATTCCCATTTGTTTTCAGGGTATGAAAATACACTTTTGAGCTTCTACCGCAGCGAAGGCATCAACAACCCAGAAAGACATTTGCATGAGGTCAGAACAGACTTTGCAAACAAAATATCGAAAGATTCCGCCGTTATGCGTCCTGACGCATTTTGCGCAGCGTACTCTCCACGTATTTTAAAAGCCGGGCAAATGAATACAGCAAAGATCAGGAAATGGGCATCTACGATCTTTCCGTCCCATCCTGTCTCACATGCAATCTGTGCAAAAAACTAAGCTGGCTCTTTTGTTGGGACTGTTTTTCCTATAGTTCTTGGTGTTGCAACGGGGAACATAACGGAGAAGCGCCATGTCCATCGATCAAGGCATCAACGAAGCTTTTGAGCTTGTATCAACCAGCGTCCAGAAAGTCATCCTTTGGGGGCCTGAAATTGCGGGAATGACTTTTCCTCTTGTTGTGATGTGGTTGGCTTTGGGCGCATTGTTTTTTACCGTTTATCTGGGCTTCCCGAACATCCGTTACTTTGGTCATGCTCTAAAATGCTTGGGCAATAAATATGAAGAGCCTGATGCAAAAGGACAAACCAGCAACTTTGAATCTCTTTCGGCGTGTTTGTCCGCAACGATTGGTCTTGGGAATATCGCAGGTGTTGCCGTTGCAATTACTCTCGGCGGACCAGGAGCGGCTCTGTGGATGATGTTTCTTGGCGTGTTTGGTATGGGGTCAAAATTTGCCGAAGTTATGATGGGGCATAAATATCGTCAGTTTCCAGATCCTGAACGCCCGGAGGAAGTTTCTGGAGGCCCCATGTATTATCTCAAGGAAGCTTTCACCCGTTACAATATGCCAAAAATTGGCCGCATTGTTGCCGGATTGTTTGCGGTGACCTGCATTGGTGGGGCTTTTGGCGGCGGCAATATGTTCCAGTCCAATCAGGTGTTTCAACAAGTCGTTCATGCCACAGGCGGTGAAGAAAGCTTTTGGGCTGGAAATGGTTGGATGTTTGGTCTTGTTTTGGCAGGACTCACGGGGCTTGTAACACTTGGCGGGCTGAATTCAATTGCGGGCGTGGCCGCAAGATTAACACCGATAATGGCGATATTTTATACCGCTTGTGGATTAGTCGTATTGGTGGTGAATTATGAACATATCCCGTCTGGTGTGGTGACCATATTCACCTCTTCTTTCAATTTTGAAGCAGGGTTGGGTGGCTTGGTCGGCGCGATTATTGCTGGTGTTAAACGAGCCGCATTTTCCAATGAAGCAGGGCTCGGAACGGCTGCGATTATCCAAGCATCAGCCAGAACCAATTTTCCTGTGCGTCAAGGCTTTGTCGGTGGATTAGGGCCGTTTTTTGATACGGTTATTGTGTGCATGGTCACAGCATTGGTGATTGTTGTTTCTGGTGTTTACGAAGCAGGTCAGAATATCACAGGAATTGATTTAACATCCCGCGCATTTGAAACAGTGATCCCATGGTTTGATTACGCACTTATGGTTTGTGTTGCTATGTTCGCATTTTCAACCATCATTGTTTATTCATATTACGGAGAAAAAGCATTGGGGTATTTGTTGGGTGATCGGAAATCAATTGCGATGACATTCCGGTTGACTTACCTTGGATTTGTCGTAATTGGATCTGCCGCATCATTGGATACAGTCATCGACTTTGCTGATGCGATGTTCTTATCCATGGCTGTTCCGAATTTGCTTGGTCTTTACATGTTAGCACCTGAAATCAAAAAAGATCTTACGGAATATCTTGTTTTGATGGGATTAAAGAAAGACCAAAAAACTTCTGAATAAACGTGAATAAGTCTTCACACCGTCTTGAGTTTATTCACAAAGCGTGTAACGCTCGATTCAATCCAAATAAAACATATTGATAGAACACGGGGCAAGCCGCTCATGACTCTTTTTGCATTAAAAGAACAGGAAGATTCTGTTCAAAAAAGTTCGACTCAACCATCTGACTGTGTGGTTGAAAGCAAGGTTTATGCTGGCGTAGGGCCGGTGTTAAAAAACTGGAAAGTCTCATCTGCTCAAGAAGAAATTTCAAGATCGGATGATCGTGAGAAAAATATTGAGATGCTGGACAATACACCAGCCGGTGAACCAGAGACCGAAACCGAAAATGTATCGGAATTAATTGCACCGCGTGGTTACACCGATCGCCGGATCAAATCTTCCGGCCCGTCTGCGCCATACTGGCTTCAGATTGGACAAGCGATTGCTGTCTTTTTAACAGTGGCGTGGGTCACATATACCGGACTTTACATTCTTTCACTTCCAGGCAGCGTTAAATCAATCGCAACATCCCCATTGGCTTTGGGGCTGGTTTTGGCGTGCATTATGACTCCGGTTGCAATGTTGTGGCTGTGTATTTCTGCATGGCAAAGGCGCAGCGATGCGCATATTTACGCGCAAGCTTTAAAGCAAGAATTGCGCGATATGCTATTCCCAAGTGAAGAGCAATCACGACTTATCAGTGATGATATTCATTTGTTAATGCAACAGGCCTCAGAAATGTCGGCGTCCTCTAGGGCCGCTGTAAAAGCCATTCAACGGGCAAGGGCGGGTTTGCGGACAGAAATCCGCGATTTTTCCGGCGTATCACAAAAAGCGGAATTTCACATTGACCGACTGGCAGATTCTCTGAGCAAACGCTCCGAAGAATTGCTGAGCATGACGGAAACAATTGAAGTGCAAACAGATTTGATTGCACAAAAATCAGCGCGTGGGCTTCAATCATGGGAAAATGTTTCATCGGAAATCTCTGAGCTGGGACAAGAAATTGAAGAATTATTCAGTGCAGGAACACAAAAAATTACGACGGCTAGCGAAGAAGCGGGTCAAAAAGTAACAACGATAGAAGAAGGATTGGCATCAGCCGCAGAACAGTTCTCCGTCCGTATTGGCGATGTGGCAATACGGATCGAACAAACGCAAGGTAAAATTGAACAGGATACATCCCGTTTGGAACAAATGGCGGATACGATCATTAGTGGAGCAGATCGTCTGGAAATAAGCCTGCAAGGTGCAGAAAAAATTTCAACAGCAGTTGAAACTGTCATGGATGTCATGTCCGGCAGCTTGGAAAAAGTTGAAAACACCTCTCGCGAATTATTTGACCGCACCGAGCATATCGAACAAAAATTGGCTGAACGGGCAGATAACCTGAAACTCTCTGCTGATAAGCTTCTTGACAGTACGTCCGAACTTGAAAAAATCGGGGATCTGGCCACCCACAAGCTGAGTGAAGCTTTGTCTATGGCGATGTCTGGCGCAGATAATATCACTGCAGCAGTCCGCCGTTCCAAAGAGCTGATGGACAAAGCCGTTTCCGAAGCTTCAGGACAAATAGAAGGATCAAGTCGCTTGGCAGAGCAACGCATGGATCAAATTATCCAGAATGCGCGTGTTAATCGTGATGGCATCGCCGAGATATTGAATGTTATCGATGACAGAAACAAAGGTCTGAAAGCTGTTACAGAAAAATTGGACACACAACGCAGTAAAACTGTTGAAACTATTGGTCTTGTGACAGACGCACTGGAAAAATCAGCCGAGTTGATGGCAAAGCGTTCCCAAGAACCAGTTAGTTTGATCTCGCGTTCGATTGATCGTTTATCTGAACAAACGAACGAGCTGGATGATCGCTTGTCGGTACGTATTGTTGAGCTGGAACAAAGCAATAATAAAATGCGTGGCACAGTTGAAGACGTCAGCTTGATGATGAAAAATAGCTTGCAAGACACTGCAAACGTGACAGGACAAATTGTTGCACATTCCAAACAAATCAATGAACAAATTGGCACGCAAAAGTCAGGTCTGATTGATTTGGTTGATGAGTTGGAACGCAGAACAATTGAAATTGCATCTTTGCTGCAAAACCAGAGCCAGAATTTGACAGATACCTTGAACATTTCCGAAAGCCAAATAGGGCTTCTTGGGCAAGCCTTGTTTGAACGCAGCGATAGTATGCTTGATCGCGTTGCTGATGTGTCACAAGAAGTTTCTCAAATGGAAGGTCGGATTACAATTGCTCTTGAAAGTATTGAGCGCAAAGCCTTTGAGACAGGGAATTCTATCCATGAAAATGTAGAAAAAATTTCTTTGTTGGCAGATAGGACAACACCTGATTGTGAACGGATGATCGAAGCAGCAGAAGCTCTTGAAGCAAAGTACGCCAAATTGCGCGAAAGCTATCTGGAATCCACGGAAACAGCGACAGGATGTCTGACGGATATTGGTCAGCGATTGGATGATCGTTTGGAAAAATTACGTGTTGGCGTTGTAGAAGGGTCGCAATCTATACTGGGTATGTCTGAAAATCTGGGCAACACTCTGACTGATATTCGCCAATCTGCAGAAGATGCACAAGATAGCTTGGCACGCGTTCAAAATGGTGTAACAGGTCGTATTGATGACTTGCAACTGGTTACAGATCAAGTGCGTTCCAAAGTTGAAATGCTTCAGAAAAATCTGGATGTTTATATTCAAGATATTGCTGTTGTGGTTGATCGCGCTACAAATGATTTACAAGATGCTACAAACCTATTTGGCCAATCAACTGATATATTGGATGCAAAGGTAGAAAACGTAACGCGTAAAATTGCAGATGGTGCGAAACTTTACCTTGAAGAAGGTCAGCGCATGTCAATGCTGGCGGAACAAACAACCCATAAATCTGCTCGTATTGTTTCTGTTGTTCGTGAAGAAACAGATCATCTGGTCGATACTGTTCAGAAGTCACTGATAGAACTTCAAAAATCGGGTGAAACTCTTTCAATCCGTTCGAAAGAAATCGAAACCTATATGCAATCGTCTCTCCAACAGGCAGAAAGCTACAGCGATGGTTTGCGTCATCAGGCTTCCGAGATTGCGAATTCTTCTATGGATGTTGTGGATCAGATCACCGATGCAACGGCGCGCTTGACCTCACGGGTTGATGAAGTGCGCCAAGCGGGAAGTTATGTCTCTGACAACATCGAAGTTTCCCGTCAAAAACTGGTGGATGAGTCTTCGCGGATGACAGCCGTTACGCGCAAGGCAATCGAAGCTGCAGATGAAGCCGCTGCAGTCTTTAGCCGCAACTCTGCTAATCTTTATCGCTCGGTTCAGGAAATTGCCGAACAGGCAAAAAAACTGAAAGAAACTCAATTGCGTTCTGAACGTGAAGCCTTTTTGTCGGCTTCTAAATTTGTCATTGAAAGCCTGTATTCGTTGGCGGTCGATGTTTCAAGGCACATGGAAGACGACATTGATGCCCGTGTTCTCCGCGCGTATCAACGCGGTGACGTGGCAGCGTTCACTCGCCATCTGGTTGAAGTCGCTCACAAAATCCCACTGGACAAGAGCCAAAATAAATTCATCGAAGATAGTGAATTCCGTACCTACACCCTGCGCTTTATCCGCCAGTATGAGGAAGTTGTCGCCCAAGCCCAGAATAATGATTATGGAGAGTTGCTCTCTTCGTTGTTCAATACGTCGGATGTTGGGAAACTCTACAAAATCTTGTGTGAAATAGCCGGAAGAAGATCAAAAAGCCATTAATCCTGTCTGGAAGGGATGAATTGTTTCTTTTGCTAACCTTCCGTTTAGGATTGCCGACTAAACTGGAAATAAGTTTGAGATCATTCAAAGGGCGGGGCGCATGCCAAATACAAAGTTTTGTCAGGGAATATCTGATATTTCAGATAGTTACACAGGGTTCATCATTGACACTTGGGGCGTATTGCACGATTCAGAAAAGGTCTTTGACTCTGCGGTCGAGTGCTTAAAGGAATTGAAGGCACGAAAAAAATTCGTTCTTCTTATGTCTAATTCAGAATTAAGATCCGTAGAAATGGCGGAAAACCTTAAAAAAATGGGTTTGCCGGATGGTCTTTACAGTCAAATTTTGACCTCGGGTGAATTGCTTTATAACGGTATAACCCACCAGAAAGATCCTGTTTTCGAAGGGCTGGGGCAGGCTTGTTACCTGATCGGCGGAGAAAGAGCGCGTAAATTCCTTTCTGCTCTGGATCAAATCAAAATTGTTGAAAAACTTGAAGATGCCAGTTTTCTCCTGGTTTCCGGCTGGGATAATCTTGACGGAAATGTTGCAAAATACGAAGAGATTTTACGCGAAACCATTCGTAGGCGCATGAAAATTTTGTGCATCAATCCAGATAGTCGCGCTTTACTGGGGACGAATTACAAAACAGGAACCATCCAGATCAGCCGCAGAGTTCAGGAATTGGGGGGTGTTGTCCAGATGATAGGCAAGCCATATAAACCCATTTTTCACCATGCCATCCATATTTTGCATAATAATGACATTTATCCAGGGCAAACTGTGATGATTGGTGACACCATGGCGCATGATATAACGGGAGCAACTTTGGTGAATATGGACACTTGTCTGGTGCGTAGCGGCATGCATTCTCCGGTTTTCAAGAATGCAGCCACACCGGCAGATGTTAACAAGATTTTGGGGATGCTGGTATCCCAATATAATAACATCCGTCCAAGCTATCTTGTTGACCGCTTAAAATGGGGCAAGGCTCTGCCGGACAGAAAACACCGTAAACGCCCGAATTAACCCTTTGGCATTTCAAAGCAAACTCTTGTATCAAAGGCAAATACCACTTATTTTGCCCCAATGGATAAAACACAGACAAATCAATCGACTGTTTCATTGCTGGGTCCTTTGGTCAAAAAATACTTGTCTCCGTATTCTGGGCAACTGGCAATAGCCGTTTTCTTTATGATGATTGCTGCCGCAGCCACGGCAGGCTTTGCAAAGCTTTTGCAACCCGTTTTGGATCAGGCCATGATTGGCGTTCAAAAAAATCCCGATACAATTGCGGTTATTATACCGCTTGGAGCTATGATTTTTGCGTCTTTCGTTGTGCGTGGTCTGGCGACTTATATCCACACTATAAAAATGAATAAAATTTCTCAATCCATCGTGGCAGATATTCAACGGGATGTGTTTTCACATTTTATGACTTTGGATTTAAAATTTTTTCACAAATACCCCAGCGGTCAATTGGTCTCTCGCGTCACCAATGATGTCAACGTGATGAGAACCGCTGTGTCGGATTCTTTGACAGGCTTGGGTAGCAATTTTTTGACTCTGATGTTTTTGATTGCGGTAATGGTTATGCAGGACTGGCGATTGTCGTTGGTTACATTCACCATTTTTCCCTTTGCGTCCGGTTTGGTTGCGTATTTGGGACGACGCTTGCGCAAAGTTTCGAAATCTATTCAGGGCGAAACCGCAAATCTGATGGGGGTTCTGACTCAAATATTTCAAGGGATAAGACAAGTTCAGGCATACGGAATGGAAAACCGTGAACGCAAACGGGCAGGGGCAGCCGTCATGTCTGTTCGTAACCTGAACATCAAGGCCGCAAGGATTAGCAATCTTTCAACTCCTATCAATGAAATTTTAGTGGGTGGGGTCGTTTTTGGAATTATTGTTTATGGGGGATACAGAATTGCGGATGGTGAACTGACACCGGGCGGGTTGATGTCCTTTATTGCAGCTTTTTCTTTGGCGTATGAACCAATGAAAAAATTGGCAAAATTGAATAATGCGCTTCAATTGGGATTAGGTGCAGCCGAACGCGTTGATGAAATGATGAAGGAAACAACGTCAATCATAGAAAAACCGAACGCCCATGAATTGACCACACAAAAACCATCTATCACGTTTAAGGATGTCAATTTCTCTTATGAGAACATGGAAGAAAACAAACAAGCTCTTCATGATGTATCCATGACGATCGAGGCTGGAAAAGTCACCGCTTTAGTAGGACCTTCCGGCGGAGGAAAAACCACAATCCTGTCTTTGGTTCTGAGGTTTTATGATCCACGTTCAGGAGAAATTCGAATAGACGGACAAGACACGCGCGATGTAACGGTTTCTTCTTTGCGGAAAAATATGGCATTGGTTTCTCAGGATGTCACCATCTTTGATGATACAATTGCTGGAAACATTTCTTACGGACTTCCTTTTGCAACTGAAGAACAAATTACAAAAGCCGCAAAGGACGCAGCTGCCGATGAATTCATTCTCGCCTTACCACACGGGTATCAAACTCAAGTCGGCGAAAACGGAGTTTTGTTATCTGGTGGGCAACGCCAGCGGATTTCGCTGGCACGTGCTATTTTACGTGATGCCCCCATTCTTTTACTTGATGAGGCAACATCGGCACTTGATAATGAATCAGAGCGCCTGATTCAAAAAACCTTGGAGACCCTTGAAAAAGATCGCACAACACTGGTTATTGCCCACCGTTTGTCAACAATTCAGAGTGCCGATAAAATCATTGTCATGGATAAAGGGCGGATTGCAGAACAAGGAACCCATAGCGAATTATTAATCAAAAACGGAATTTACGCCCGTATGTACAATTCGACAGGCTTTGATGAAAGTTAGGAAAGTCTATCCATCCATGAAATTCGTAAAAGTTGCTCTTTATACTGTGCCGATATGGATTGCTGTTTACGTCATCATTTTAGGAATGCTTTATAGTAATCAAAGGTCAATGCTTTACAGTCCTCCCAAAGTTTCCGAGGAACAAATTGCAACAGGCGCACTGAAAAAATATCAATCAATATATGCCACAACATCGGATGGCTTGAAATTGAGAGGTTTTTTTCATGCTCCGGCAGATCAATCGAAACCCGTTATTCTTGCCTTTCATGGTAATGCAAGCCACCCATTGTGGATGGCACATGATTTTAATGATATGGTCGAGACAGGTTATGGAGTTTTGCTGGCCGAATATCGGGGTTATGGTGGAAATCAAGGTCACCCGACAGAAGAAGGGATATATCTTGATGCAGAGGCTTTTTTTCAAAGCAAAGAGTTGAAAAAAATACGAACAACAAATCCACTTGTTATTTACGGGCAATCTCTTGGGTCGGCTGCGGCCGTTGATTTGGCGCAAAGGCACAATGAGGAAATATCTGCTTTGATTTTGGAAGTTCCCTTTGATAATTTGACCAGTGTTGTGGAAAAGAACTTTCCAATCGTCTTTGGTGTTCGGTTTTTGTTAGAGGACAAATATGAATCGGACAAAAAAATAATGGATATTATGCCGCCCAAGCTCTTTCTTCTTGCAGAAAAAGATGAGGTTGTTGGGTTCGATAGTGGAAAAAAATTATTTGAAATTGCAAGGCAACCAAAACAAATAATCGAATATAAGAATGCGACCCACAATGGTTTGAGTATGTTTGGCGCATCGAAAGATACTCAAAATTTTATAGAAAGCTTAAGCCATGAAAAATAATGTTTTTGCAATTCTATTCGGATTTGGTTTTGCTCTGTGTCTTACCGTGTGCTGTTTTTCATCGGCCAGAGCGGAAGAACTGCGAGTTGAGATTGGTAATAATAAATTTGTAACAATCAATGCAGAAATAGCACGGACGGAAAATGAACGAGCCGTAGGGTTAATGAACCGGACGCACTTGGAAGAAGACGCGGGGATGCTGTTTATTTTTCCAGATGTGCGTCGCCCGGGATTTTGGATGAAAAATACTCTTATTCCGTTGGATATGATTTTTATTGATGAAGAAGGAAAGATTTCGGACATTCATAGAATGGCAAAACCAAAAGATTTGACCTTAATCATGCCGGATGAACCCGTCCATGCTGTGTTGGAAATTAACGGTGGAATGGCGGATAAATTGGGAATTTCAATAGAAAATCAAATTTATGCAGATTCTTTGCGAAAATGACTTGAAGAACAGGCAATCTTTCGTGTAAAAGAAAGCCCTTACGTATATAATATAGTTTACGTATCTGAGAGTGTCGGGGCGTAGCGCAGCTTGGTAGCGCAACTGCTTTGGGAGCAGTGGGTCGGGGGTTCAAATCCTCTCGCCCCGACCATTCAGAATTTCCCCTAAAAACGGAGCGGGTAGTTTTAGAAGTTTCAACCGTTTTTCAGTCATGGAAGCTTCTCTTTTAATTTCTTCAAAATCTCTATATTGTCGTCCCATGGTCTATGAAAATGAAGAGCAGGATAAGCAATGGCGCGCATTGATCGTCAAAGCACAAAGCGGGGACAGCGCAGCCTATCGCGAATTGTTATCCGCTCTTGTTCCCGTTATTCGTCGCGCAGTTGTTAAATCTTTACCATCTCCGGATTCTGCCGATGATGTGGTTCAAGAAGTTCTGCTTTCTGTACATAAAGCTCTCCATACTTATGATTCGAACAGGCCGTTTACACCGTGGCTCATGGCTATTGTATCTTTTCGCAAAACAGATTTTTTGCGGCAACATTATGCCGCACGTGGAAACAAGCAGGTCTCACTTGAATCGGTAGACATACCGGATTATCTCAATAGCAGTGATTCTTCAATGAACTGTCACGATATAGAAAATGCCATAAACGAGCTTCCCAAAAAACAGAGGAAAGTTGTCGAACTGCTGAAAATTAAAGGATTTAGCACCAAAGAAGTATCCGAACAGACGGGGTTGTCAGAAACCGCCGTCAAAGTGACGATGCACCGCGCTTTACAAAAATTAAAAGAGAAACTCGCATGAATAACGATAAAATAGACAAAACCATTCAAGATCTATGCGGTGAACTCAAACCCGTTTGTTGCGTAAATCCACTGTGGAGGGCTCTTTTGTGGATTTTGATGGTGGTGTGTTACACCTCTGCAGTGGCCATGACCATTGGTCTGCGTGAAAATATAGCCGAGGCCATGAACAGGGAAGATTATATTTTTGAGTTGATCCTGGCCTTTTCAACCGGAATTTCCGCATCGCTTATGACGTTCTGGCTCTCTATCCCCGATTGCGACCGCTATAAGAGGTTTCTGGCAGTCCCGTTGACCTTGCTTGCTGTTCAGATCATCTGGATGCTTGATCGCCTCTATTTCGAAGGAATGGGTAGTATTCGTGAAAACTGGTTATCCCATTGTTGGATAAATACAGCACTTCACACAACTCTTCCTGCAATTGCCGTTCTTATTCTGGTGCGTAAAGGCGCAACAGTAATGCCATGTGCTTTGGCTAGCTATGCTGTTCTGGCAGTTAGTGAATTCGGTTGGATTGGCATGCGTCTGGTTTGTCCCCATGATAATGTGGGCGAGGCATATTTTCTTAATTTTTTACCCTATGTCATCATAGGGATCATCGCGGGTTTTGCCGCCAAAAAACTTTTTCGCTGGTAGAGGGAAAAGTTTTTTGCTCTTTTAATTTTTTGGCAATTCCTATAGGGTAAGCTCGATTTTTAAGAGGTATGACAATGGAAGTCAGAATTTACCGTCCGAGCAAATCTGCAATGCAATCAGGTCGCGCCAAAGGGCAGGACTGGGTTGTGGAGTATGAATTGAAAAGCCCCAGATCACCGGAAAGCCTGATGGGCTGGACGAGCTCTGGAGATACTTTGAATCAGGTAAAGCTGAAATTTCCGACTCTGGAACAGGCTAAAGGTTTTGCTGAAGCGAAAGGCTGGACATTTACAGTCATTGAATATCAGGAAAGAAAGATTGTTCCAAAAAACTACGTCGATAACTTTAAATATATTCCATTGGAAGAGGCTTCTGCCTGATTTCTATAGGTCCCGTAGCTCAACTGGATAGAGCACCTGCCTTCTAAGCAGGGGGTTGCAGGTTCGATTCCTGCCGGGATCGCCACTTTTTTACCAGTATCATTTCTTTGCCACGGATCAGGTTGATATAACCTTTTATCAGTCGAATGACGAACATCCCTAATGTCAAAAAAGCCAAAACGGGAATGCCGTAAATCAGCGCACCAGCAATCGTTGTTGAAATGGCAGCAAATAACAACAACACAAGAAATACCAACACAGCAAACCCTGAAAATAAGGCAAGAGACAGGTAACTGCGCGAAATCCAGACCAAATGTGACGCTGCCCACATCTCCATGGGCTTTTTCCTGTATTGCGCCGCCCAAATCAAGAATAGGACAGTCAGCGCGGCAAGCCCTCCGGTGACCTCCAGAATCGTTCCAACACCAATGGCGCGTGAATGTTCATTGGGCAGCCCATGGGACGTGGATATCGTGATCATCAATAATCCTACCCAAAGTAAAGGGGCTAGGTAGAAGCTGTGGAGGATAACCTTCTCATAGACGGTGGGCTGTGTGAACTCAGTTCGTTCACCCATTTTCACCAGAAGAACCTCGATAAACTTTCGGAACATATCCACCCTCATTGGTTGGTTTTGGTTGGCTTTATTTTAGCCTGCTGCCGTTATCAAAAAAAGGTCCGGAGACCTTTTGGGTGCTCCGGACAAACGGCGGTAATAGAGGGTGTGTAAAATCTTTATACTAGAGCCAAATCGCGGATGCAATAGAAAAATGCAAAAAATAGAAAAAAATTTTTCCAAAAACGAAACTATCAAAAATATTAAGTCATTTTTAACAATATAACCAAATCATAATTCTTAATACTAACTAAGTATTTATAGTAAAATGTTCTGTAATTACTACTAGAAACTTAATAATTAGTAATATTAAAAAATCATTTAATTACTATTACTTGAGTTTTTATAAATAGTTTCGCTTTTGGTTATTGGGCGCGACACAATGTCGCCACATTATTAACTTGAATCATGAACGTTTTGTAAACTTCATTTATTTGAATTTGATGTTTTAAGAAGATGAGGTAATGCATGTTACTTGGTAAGTTGCCAAAACTTAAATGCATGGATTTTTGACGTCAGGAAATTCCCCCGAACGGGCGTGCGCTTTAAGCAGGGTTTGGGGAAGAATGGCTCCTCGAGCAGGATTCGAACCTGCGACCAATCGATTAACAGTCGATTGCTCTACCGCTGAGCTATCGAGGAATCAGCTAAAACTATTCAGGTGGCTTTTTTATTTTTATTAGAGCCATTTGTCAACTCAGAAAAAATCACCTGATTTAAAAACTGGAGGCACGAGCCGGAATCGACCTGCGCCACACTTTAGTTTGGTGCTACTTTTTAAAAAACGGGTTCGATCCGGCCTTTTATAAGAAATCACCTGATTTAAAAACTGGAGGCACGAGCCGGAATCGAACCGGCGTGCAAGCTTTTGCAGAGCTCTGCCTAACCACTCGGCCATCGCGCCCCCACTGAAGATAGTTTCAGAAGGCAGGGATTTAGCATTTTTCATCATGGAAATCCAGTATAAAATCCTGTAATAGATAAAGAAGGCCAAATTTCAAAGGTAAAATCATATGACACATCAGAATTTTGAAAAAGCGCGTGAGGCTATGATATTGTCGCAGCTACAACCGTCCGGGGTTGTTGATCCTACCGTCAATGCCGCTTATTTCTCCGTGCCACGGGAAATGTTCGTTCCCGAAGACCTGAGAGGAGTCAGTTATTTGGATGGAAACATGCAGCTGGGTCATGGTCGTTTTCTGATTGAGCCGATAATTTTTGCATCCATGGTGCAAGACGCAGGCCTTAAAAAAACGGATAAAATCCTCGATATTGGCTGTGGAACGGGATATTCAACGGCTATTTTATCATGTTTGGCAGAGGGCGTCGTTGCGCTTGACGAAAATGAAAAATTGCTTCATACCGCACGCCAGAACTGGGAAAATCTTGGGTATCAGAATATTTCGCCGGTTTTGGGTCGGCATCAGGATGGTTATAGGAACTCGGCTCCTTATAATGCCATTTTTATTAACGGTTCTGTGGCAGCCTGCCCACTTGATTTGGTTGAGCAATTGGCTCTATCTGGTAAATTATACTGCGTTATGATGGAAATGGGGAAATCAACCGGAGTGATAACCGTATTTAGCAAAACAGAGAGATCGGAAGAGCACACGTCTGAACTCCAGTCACTGACCAATCTCGTA
>ERZ761609.205-NODE-205-length-80487-cov-35.005247_pt1 | contig 80487 bp, 79 predicted proteins | sample MGYA00511163_ERZ761609 | MGnify/ENA primary metagenome ERZ761609 (study PRJEB28899, sample SAMN02445070) | bioreactor sludge metagenome | biome: EBPR sludge | place: Australia: Brisbane, Thorneside Wastewater Treatment Plant | collected 2011-12-16 ...
TCTCAGCACTCAAATCGGCAGTGGTGAAACCGGTCACTGCCTCGGTGAACGTGAATGTGACGGTGGCAGTGTCCCCAATGCGCAGCGCCGAGTCACTGATGGTGATGGCCGAGGCCAGCGTGGGCCGGGCGGTGTCGATGGCGTAAATGTTCGAGTCGGTGGAGCCACTGCCCGCATTACCGGCTGCGTCCGTCACGCCGGTGTTGTCCAGGGTGATGACGTTCGAGCTCGCAGTGATGGCCGAAGTGGGCGTGAACGTGGCGGACCACGTTGTGCCGCCGTCGCTGGAGCTGACAGCGCTCAGCGTGCCGTTGGCGATAGTGAGGTCGGCGTTGGTGAAACCGGTCACGGCCTCAGAGAAGGTGATGGTCACCAGCGAGGTTTCACCAATTTTCAGGGCTGTGTCAGCAAGTACAACGGTCGCGGTGGGCCGGGCGGTGTCCACCGCGTAGTTGCCACTGGTAGCGGTGCCGGTACCCGCGTTGCCCGCCGCATCCGTCAGACCTGTGTAGTCCAGCGTGATCACGTTGGTGCTGTCCGTGGTTGCGCTGGCGGGCGTGAGGGTCGCGGTCCAGGTGATGCCTCCGTCGCTGCTGTTCAGGCTGGATAGCGTTCCGTTCTCAGCACTCAAATCGGCAGTGGTGAAACCGGTCACTGCCTCGGTGAACGTGAACGTGACAGTGGCAGTGTCCCCAATCCGAAGCGCCGTGTCACTGACGGTGATGACCGAGGCCAGCGTGGGCCGGTCGGTGTCCACCGCGTAGTTGCCACTGGTAGTGGTGCTGGTGCCCGCGTTGCCAGCTGCATCGGTGATGCCGGTGTAATCCAGCGTGATCACGTTGCTGGCGTCCGTGGTGCTGGCGCTGGGGGTCAGCGTGGCTGTCCAGGTGATGCCTCCGTCGCTGCTGCTCAGCGACGACAGGGTACCGCTGGGGGAGTTCAGGTCGCCCGTGGTGAACCCGGTTACTGCCTCGGTGAACGTGAACGTGACAGTGGCAGTGTCCCCAATCCGAAGCGCCGTGTCACTGACGGTGATGGCCGAGGCCAGGGTGGGGCGGACGGTATCGATGGTGTAGTTGTTTGAGTCGGTGGACCCCGTGCCGGCGGTGGACGTGGCGACGCTGGTCACGCCGGCCATGTTCACGCTGATCACATTGGTTGCGTCAGTGATGGCACTGGTGGGGGTGAGCGTAGCCGTCCAGGTGGTGCCGCCATCGCTGGAGCTGACAGAACTAAGCGTGCCATTGGCCACCGTGATGTCAGCATTGGTGAAGCCGCTGACCGCTTCACTGAAGGTGAAAGTCACGCCTGACGTTTCACCAACCTTAAGCGCCGCGTCGGCTACAACTACCGAAACGGTGGGTACCGGAATAACGGCATCATCAATCAACAGGTTGTTTATGCCATGCCAGCTAGGTGTATTGTTGGTGCTGTGTATGCGGACTTCATCCACATTGTCGAACGTACTGTCCAGAGTGACAGTAGCTGTTACATAAGAAGGCTCTCCATTTGCGTTGAATGTGGTCGTTGCAACTGATGAGCCGTTGCGGTATCCGACCACGGTCAAACCTAAATCGCCTGAGCCCCAATTGGAGTAGTTGAAACCGTTGATCTAAAACTCGCTTCCATCTGAAGATTTGATGGACATGCTTTCGACGCCTCCTCCTCCGTTGGCGACAAAGCTGGTGAGATAAGAGAAGCTTTCTGGCGGAGCTGAGGGATATATCAACGCGTCGCTGTAGATACTTCCGCCGCTAGTTGCGTTGTAGTTGGCAATTTGAATGACCTTGCCAGGAATATCGGTTGAGCCACCATCGCCATCTTCTGCAATGCCATCGTTCCAAGCAGTGGCGGGGGTAGATGAAAACGTGATCGTGGTCTGCGCGAGTACCCCAGCAAAGCCACCCATCGCCTGCTGATCAAGCGCAGCTGACTCAATGTGGCCCTGCGCAAACTCCAGAATCCAGTCCCCGCCTTTATCGCTAGCCCCCGTCGCATCTTCAGTTGCCGCCACATCCGCCCCGGTCGCCCGCGCCAGCCTCTGCACAAAATCCACACCCACCGCTCCTGCTGCCACATGGCAGCCATACAGCAGCAAGTCGCCATCCGCAGTCAACGCCGCACCCATTTGCGCTAGCGTGTTTGCTTGCTCATTCAAGTTTTCACTGCTCAGTGTGATCGACCCCAAATCAATCGCCCCACTTCTGCCATGCCCCAGCAGGTGAATGGCGTCCACACTGCCCAGTGTTTTCTGGGCCAACCACTCGGCCATATGCGCCAAGCCATCGCCCTGGCTGTCCAGCACCACCACCTCCACACCTTCGCGCACGCCATTGGCCAGCGTTTGCCAGTCGGCCACGTTGTCGAGCACGAATGCGACCTCGGTTCGACCGCCGTTCAGGGCGGGCTGACCAGCTGCATACAGAGTGGCCGTTGGGATTGGATGGGGGTGCATAGTGGACATGGCGGGCTTCTGTGACGAGGTTGCTATGAAATACAGGTCAAAATAATTGAACTCAAAAGCGAATCAGCGCTTTTCCTGCGTTACTTAACAGCTATGGTTTTATGAACCTATTACTGATGGTTCATGAGCGTTGGCGTGACGCAGCCTCCAAAGCCCCCAGCGCCATCTTCCGGCGCAGCGCAGTGGTGGAGACGCCTTCAGTGTAGGGCAAGGCGTGACAACTGATGTGGTGTGCAGCCAACGCAGGAGCCAGGCGTTGCCAGCGTGGTGTGTCGATCCACTCGCTGCTCACGAACACGATGTTCACCGGCCAATTGGCAATCCATTGCGCGGCAGCATCGGTTTGGTCCAGGCCCACGTCAAACACACACACCTCGTCCACGCAGCGCAATCCCCGCAGGATTTCCATCCGCTCGGCTTCATTGCGCAGGGGCGCGCGACCTTTGCTGATGGGCAGCAACCTGTCGGAGCCCACGCCCACCTTCAGGTGGCTGCACAGCTGCCTGGCTGCCGTCAAGAACCGCAGGTGCCCCACATGAAACAGGTCGAATGCGCCAATGGTGCCGCCTATCAGATTTGGTCCTTGCGCGCCGGTCGATAACGCATGAGGCTGGCAAGTCGTCTGGACGAGACTCGGGTCGGCGTGTTCGGTACTGGGGGCTGATGGACTCATCATGGCGACGGGCGGATAGGGGGTGTTTGGGTGGCTTATTTGGGGGCAAAGGCTTGCACCACGGTGTCATTGGGGTCGAACGTGGCCAGGGTGCTCAGCCGCCGCTTGACCCGTTGCCCATGGCCTTGGACCCAGGCTTCAAGCAAACGCAGTGCGCACCATGCGCGCGTGTAGGCGTTGAATGCCACCAGTGCGGGCGTTTCCAGCGTGGCATCAAAGTCGGCATCGGGGATGCGCCAGCCGGGGCCGTACAACTGCAACAGCAAGGCTTCGGGGTCTTTGACCGTCCAGTGGCGACCCCAGGGGTGCACTTGGCTGACGATTTCAAAGGGTTGAAACCGCAGCAGACGGCCCTGTTCGCGTGGCATGCCCTCGGGCCACCAGCCACCCCAGAAGCATTGGCCCGAGGCATCGGGCTCGTACCCGAAAAGATCGAGCGTGATAGGGTGCTGGCTGTGCACAAAGCTGCGAAGGTTGACCGCCTTCACCGCTGTTCACGCAGGCTTCCATCCCATTGTGGGCATGATTGGAATTGCCGCGTTGAGTTGATCCATGGGCAAAACCACGTCCAGGTCTTTGTCGTTGGGCAGCAGTCTGCCTTCACGGACCAGGCCCAGTAACACGCCGCCCGTGGCCACCGCGGTCAACCCGTGCTGGGCCAGGCCGACCAGTGTTTGACGCAAAAGTGCCAGCCCTACCTCAGTGTTGACGAAGACAGGTTGCCGTGGCGCTGGCACAGGCATGGGTTGCGTGGCGGCACGGTACAAAGCCCCGCGCAGCACGCCCAGGCTCTCGTCAATCTGGTGGGTGGTGAAAAGTGCCAGTCCATGGCACATCTCCAACTGGATGCGCTGCAGGGCAGCGTCATGGGAGTCTGACGCTGGCAGCAGCGCCAGTGCCCGGGCAAAGATGGCCACCGCATGAGGTTGCGTGAGGATGGGGTTGGCCGCTTGCAGCACGGCTGCAGGGTCTGACAGGTTGATGTGCATGGGTGGGGTTGAAAGACACCCCACTGTACTGCTTGACTTGCCAGCTGGCTGCGTTGGCATCACAGAGTGATGCTTCGCCTGATCATCAGAGTTGCGGGGGCGTACGCAGCAAATTGGCATTGACCGCAGCAATCTGCTGGCCCAACCGTTGGCGCAACGAATCATCCAGTGGACGACCCACGGCAGCTGCGCTGTCGCAGGCTTGCAGGGCCAGTGCACGACCCCGGATGGCGTCATGCGGGATGGCACAGTGCCCTTCATGGCGCAGGGCGCAGACGAGGGTCGCGAACAGCGTGGTGTCCATGGGGGTTGCTTCCAACACGGCACGGCTGGGGGCAAAACCGTGTGCATGCGCCAAGGCCACCATGTAACCTGAATCGGCCTGCAGTTGCGTGCCCACGCCGGGGATGATGGTGATCAGCGGGTAGTACGGTGCCAGGTCGGGCAACAGGTGATTGGGGTGCACCTGGGCTTGCCAGTACCTGGTCGCCAGACGGGCAAAGTGGGCGAAGTCTGCAACCGGATTCAAGCGAGCTTGGTCGAACGGCAGAATTTCAACCGGAGGTTTGGTGGGCACCACGGTGTCGTTGGACACGTCTATATAGAGCGTGCCGGCCAGAAACGCATTCTGAAAGTACTCGCCCCGCAAATCACCCCACACCTGGTGCATGTGGCCACCTGCGGCCAGAAAGGCAGCAAGCGCCACATGGCCTTTCGCGGCTTCACCCGAGAGGGTGGCGGGGTTGAGTTCACGCAAGCGGCGTTTGACCGCCAGCGAAATTTCCAGGCACTGGCCCAAGGGATAGGGCTTACCCCATTTGGTGGGTCGGGCAGCACGCAGCACCGGGTCGAGTGACGAGCGGATGCCTTGCATCAGCGCCATCAGCGCGCCGATTGCGGGCTGCAGGTGCTGCTCGGTCAGGGCTTGCTGGCGAGCCGCATCAATGACCCTCGGTTCGTTGGGGAGCCAAGCGCGAGGGGAGGTCATGGACTGTACAACCAAAGCGCTCGCGAGGGCGACGGCCAGCTCTGAAACCGGGCGTTATGGGGCCGACTGGCTCAGGTCAGCCGCGCCCGGTGCCGTGCCAGCTGCAGGCGCACCTGAGCCGGTGCCGTACCGCCCAGCGTGTTGCGGGCGTTGAGGCTGCCTTCCAGGCTGAGGCAATCGAACACATCGGCCTCGATGGCGGGGTTGAACGATTGCAGCTCGGCCAGCGTCAGCTCGCTCAGGTCCTTGCCTTGTTGGCTGGCCACTTTCACGGCATGGGCCACGGCCTCGTGCGCGTCGCGAAAAGGCAGGCCCTTCTTCACCATGTAGTCGGCCAGGTCGGTGGCGGTGGCGTAGCCCTTCTGCGCCGCAGCGCGCATCGGCACGGGGTTGACGGTGATGCCGCCTTCCTTCTGGCCGGTGGCAGGGTTGAGCTGGCCGCCGATCATCTCGGCAAAGATGCGCAGCGTGTCTTTCAGCGTGTCCACGGTGTCGAAGAGCGGCTCTTTGTCTTCCTGGTTGTCCTTGTTATAGGCCAGGGGTTGGCCTTTCATCAGGGTGATGAGGCCCATCAAATGGCCCACCACACGGCCGGTTTTGCCGCGAGCCAGCTCGGGTACGTCGGGGTTTTTCTTCTGCGGCATGATGGATGAGCCGGTGGTGAAGCGGTCGGCAATTCTGATGAAGCCGAAGTTCTGGCTCATCCACACGATCAGCTCTTCGCTCAGGCGGCTGATGTGCACCATGCACAGACTGGCGGCGGCTGTGAATTCGATGGCAAAGTCACGGTCGCTGACCGCATCGAGGCTGTTCTGGCACACCTGGGGGGTACCTGCTTCATCGACCATGCCCAGCGTGCGGGCCACGCGTTCGCGGTCCAGCGGGTAGGTGGTGCCCGCCAGGGCGGCGCTGCCCAGCGGCAGGCGGTTGGTGCGGCGGCGTACGTCGGCCATGCGCTCGGCGTCGCGGGCAAACATTTCCACGTAGGCCAGCAGGTGGTGGGCAAAGCTCACCGGCTGGGCCACCTGCAGGTGGGTGAAGCCCGGCAGGATCACGTCCACGTTTTGCTCGGCCACGTCCACCAGCGCGGTTTGCACTTCGGTCAGCAGGCCGCTGATGATGTCCATCTCGCTGCGCAGCCACAGGCGCACGTCGGTGGCCACCTGGTCGTTGCGGCTGCGGCCGGTGTGCAGGCGCTTGCCCGCGTCACCCACCAGTTGGGTCAGACGGGCCTCGATGTTCAGGTGCACGTCTTCCAGGTCGAGCTTCCATTCGAACGTACCGGCCTCAATTTCGGAAGAAATTTTGGCCATACCGCTCTGTATGGAAGCAAAGTCTGCTGCGGAAATGATACCTTGGGCCGCCAGCATTTCGGCGTGCGCGAGGCTGCCCTGAATGTCGGCCTGCCACAGGCGTTTGTCAAAAAACACACTGGCCGTGTAGCGCTTGACGAGCTCGCTCATGGGTTCGGCGAACAGGGCAGACCAGGCTTGTGATTTGGTGTCGAGTTGGTTGGGGGTGGTCATGGGTGAATTCAGGTGAGCCAGGGGGAGTGGGGTGCTTCTGGCAGGGTAAGGAAGACGCGAGAGCAGGCAGGATGGCAATTGAACAGGGTGAGCCGCTTGGCAGGGGGCAGACAAGGGCCAATAATCGGCGACATCGAGCAACGCAGGCACTGAGTTGAGCGGTACCGGGGCATGTGCCAGTGACCATGTCCGAAATCCAAAACACCACCTGATCGGGCATGCAAGACAACGAGATTTTATCGACCCTGGCGTTGCCAGCCACCGCATGGCCGGCCGATGCGGTGGCTGCTGGCGCACCCCGCCAGTGGGTGTTCGATGCCTGCCATGTCGGTGTGGTGTTGCGTGCCGTGTTGTCGGTTCAACTGGTGGTGGCGGTGGCGGCCCTGTTTGGCAACGTGAATGCCGTGGGGTGGCTGTTGGACACGGCATTGTTGACAGCGGTCACTTTGCCTGCCGTGCTGTCTTGGTTGCTGGTGGGGTGCGCGTTCAAGCGTGTTCTGGGCCGCTGGCCGCTGGCCGTGCAGGGGGGCGTGGGCGTGGCGCTGGGGGCGTTGGCCGGGTTGCTGGCCGGTGGGTTGTGGTGGTGGCTGGGCCTGTCAGGCCAGGTGCGGTGGCTGGCCTGTGCGGCCAGCGGCGCGTTGGTGGCAAGCGTGCTGGTGGCCGGGTTGGTGTGGCGGGCCCGGGCACAGGTGCCTGCGAGCACGCAGGCGCGGCTGGCCGAATTGCAAAGCCGCATCCGGCCCCATTTTTTGTTCAACACGCTCAACAGCGCCATTGCGCTGGTGCGCGCTGAACCTGCGCGTGCTGAAGCCTTGCTGGAGGACCTGAGTGAACTGTTCCGCAGTGCACTGGCCAACCCGCTGCAAGACGTGACGCTGGCGCAAGAGGTGCATCTGGCCGAGCGGTATCTGGCCATCGAGCAGGTGCGTTTTGGCGACCGCTTGCGCCTGACCTGGGCGCTGGATCCGGCCGCGTCAGCCGCCCGTTTGCCCCCGCTCATCTTGCAACCGCTGGTCGAAAACGCTGTACGCCACGGGGTCGAGCCCAGCCCTTCCGGGGCCGAAGTGCGCATCAGCACCCAGCGCCGGGGCGACCGTGTGGTCATCAAAGTCAGCAACAGCATGCCTGGCGGGGCGGGACCGGCAGGCAACGGTCTGGCACTCGCCAACGTGGGGGAACGCCTGGCCCTGCTGCACGATCTGAACGCCACGTTGCGCCACGGTGTGGTCGATGGTGTGTTCCAGGTTCGAATGGAGGTGCCCGCATGATGCAACCGCTTGCCCGCCCACTGCGCGTGCTGCTGGTGGACGACGAGCCGCTGGCCCGCGCCCGCCTGCGCACGCTGCTGGGTGATTGCCCGGCCCCGCAACCGCTGGTGTTGGGCGAAGCGGGTGATGCCGTGGCGGCCATGGCCTGGCTGTCTCGCAACCTGTGCGACGTGGTGTTGCTGGACATACACATGCCCGGCGCTGACGGCATGCAACTGAGCCAAGCCATCAAGGCGCTGCCGCAGCCACCGGCAGTGGTCTTCGTCACGGCACATGCCGAGCACGCCGTGCAAGCCTTCGAGCTGGATGCCGTGGATTACCTGACCAAGCCTGTCCGGCTCGAACGCCTGATGATGGCGTTGAAGAAAGCAGAGCAAAGATCAGCCGTCAATCAAGCGATGGTGCCTGAAAAAGCTTCAAATTTTGTGCTCATACACGACCGTGGGCGTACGGAGCGTGTGCCGCTGGCTGACATCGTGTACCTGCGGGCAGAGTTGAAGTACGTGACGGTGCGTACCCGGGACCGTTCGCTGATCTACGACGGGTCGTTGGCCGAGTTCGAGGACCGCCACGGGGCGCATTGGCTGCGCATCCACCGCAATGCGCTGGTGGCGCGCCATGGGATACGGGCACTGGAAAAGCACCACGATGTGGACGAGGGCGACGGCTGGGCCGTGCGGCTGGCCGGTGTGGACGAGGCGCTGGCCGTGTCACGCCGGCAGCTGGCGGCGGTGCGGGAGGCGCTTGGCAAGGCCTGACGTTCAGCCTGTGTTGCGCAAACCCGCCGCGATGCCGTTGATGCTGATGTGGATGCCGCGCTTCACCCGCTCGTCCACGGGTTGGCCCTGGCTCACGCTTTCCCGGTGCCGGCGCACCAGCTCCACCTGCAGGTGGTGCAGCGGATCGATGTACGGAAAACGGTGACGCATGGAGCGCTGCAGCGCAGCGTTGTCGGTCAGGCGTTGGGCACGTCCGGTGATGAGCGACAGCGCATCGCTGGTGCGGTGCCACTCGGCTTCGATGGCGGCAAACACCTGTTTGCTCAGCTTGACGTCCGGCACCAGTTCGGCATAGCGCCGGGCCAGCGCCAGGTCGCTCTTGGCCAGCACCATGTCCATGTTGGACAGCAGGGTGGCGAAGAAGGGCCATTCTTTCTGCATGCGTTGCAGCAGGTCCTGCCGTGCCTTGTAATGTTGGGCACCGCCGTCAGTGAGAAAGGTTTCCACGGCCGAGCCGAACCCGTACCAGCCGGGCAAGGCAATGCGGCACTGGCCCCAGCTGAAGCCCCATGGAATGGCGCGCAAGTCCTCGATGCGCTGGGTGGCCTTGCGTGAGGCGGGGCGCGAGCCGATGTTCAGCTCCGCGATCTCGCGCAGGGGCGTGCCGTTGAAAAAATAGTCGGCAAAGCCGGGGGTCTCGTACACCAGTGCGCGGTAGGCCGCCATGCTGGCCGTTGACAGCGTGTCGGCTGCAGCCAGGAATTCGTCGCTGGCTGCATGGGTGGACGGCAGCAAGGTGGCTTCCAGCGTCGCAGCCACCAGTGTTTCAAGGTTGCGACGCCCGATGTCGGGGTTGGCGTATTTGGAGCCGATGACTTCGCCCTGTTCTGTCAGGCGGATCTGACCCCGCACCGTGCCCGGTGGCTGTGCCAGGATGGCCTGGTAGCTGGGGCCGCCGCCGCGGCCCACCGTGCCGCCGCGGCCATGGAACATGCGCAATTGAACGGGCTTGCCAGCTGTTGCATTGATGTGATTGAACACATCCACCAGTGCAATTTCCGCCCGGTAAAGCGACCAGTTGCTGGTGAAAATGCCACCGTCCTTGTTGCTGTCGGAGTAGCCGAGCATCACATCCTGCTCGCCATATTGGTTGGGTCCGCCTCGGCGCACCATGTCCGCCATGCCGGGCAGGGCGTAGTACTCGCGCATGATGCTGGCCGACTGGGCCAGGTCTTCAATGGTTTCAAACAAGGGTACAACGATGAGGTCGGCCACGGCCGCATCGGGGGAGCCCACGGGTTCGTTCAGCAGGCCGCGCATCAGGCCCACTTCCTTTTGCAACAGCAGCACCTCCAGCAAGTCACTGACGGTTTCGGTGTGGCTGATGATGTAGTGGCGAATGGCCTGTGCACCGTAGCGTGCGCGCATGTCGCGAGCGGTTTCGAAAATGGCCAGTTCGCTGCGTGTCCATTCGCTGTAGGTGGCACCCATCACGCGCAAGGGGCGGGCATCGTTCAGCAGATGCAGCAGCAGGGCGCGTTTGGCAGCTTCATCCAGGCTGGCGTAGTCGGGGCACAAGCGGGCCGTGGCCAGCAGTTCGGCCACCACGGTTTCGTGCTGGTCGGAGCTTTGGCGCAGATCGACCGTGGCCAGGTGAAACCCGAACACATCGACTGTGCGGATCAATGGCGCAAGCCGCTGGCGCACCAGTGCTGCGCCGTGGTGGGCCATCAGGCTGTCACGAATGGTGTGGAGGTCGGCCAGCAGCTCTGCTGCGCTGAGGTACGGGTCCTGGGGGGCCACGGCGTGGCGGGCGGCTTCGCCGCCTGTCAGGTGGGTGAGGGTGGCGGCCAGGCGGGCGTACATGCCTGTCAGGGCGCGGCGGTAGGGCTCGTCCATACGGTGGGCATTGGTGTCGGGCGAGCGTTGGGCCAGAGCAGCCATCTCCTGGGACACGCCCGTCAGCATTTCAGACATGGATAACTCGCCACCCAGCCGGTGCAGCTCGGTCAGCAGGTGGCGCAGCACCACTTCCGACTGGCGCTTGAGCGCAAACTGCAGCGTCTGGGCGGTGACAAAGGGGTTGCCGTCCCGGTCGCCGCCTATCCACTGGCCCATGCGCAGGAAAGCGGGCACCGCGTCTGCGGCCTGTGGGGTGCCCAGCAGGCCTTCCAGCTCCCGGTACAGCCGGGGTATCTGGCTCAGGAAGGTGGCTTCGTAGTAGCTGAGGGCGTTCTCGATCTCGTCGGCCACCGTCAGTTTGGTGAAGCGAAGCAGGCGCGTTTGCCAGAGCTGGGTGACGCGGGCGCGAATCTGGGCCTCGTTGTCGGCCAGTTCGCGTGGCAGCAGGTGCTCGCGGGCGGCCAGCAACTGGGCAATGGCGCGCTCCCCGTCCAGAATGCTCTTGCGCTGCACTTCGGTCGGGTGGGCGGTCAGCACGGGCGACACGTGGGCGTTTGCGAGGGTTTGCACCACCACAGCGTCGGCAATGCCAGCGGCGCGGATGCGTTGCAACGCCATGTCGAGGCTGCCAGGCTGCACATCGCCTTCACGCTCGTGGATGGCGCGCCGGCGGATGTGGTGGCGGTCCTCAGCCAGGTTGACCAGGTGGCTGAAATACGTGAAGGCGCGGATGACGCTCACTGTCTGGTCGTCGCTCAGGTCTTTCAGCAGGCTTTTGAGTGCTTTGTCGGCCTGGGTGTCGGCATCGCGGCGGAACGCCACCGACAACTGGCGGATCTGTTCGATCAGTTCGAACGTGGGCTGGCCTGCCTGCTCCCGGATGACGTCGCCCAACAGGCGACCCAGCAACCTGATGTCTTCCACCAGGGGTTGGTCTTTGTCGACTGGGGGCGAAACTTGGGTGCAGTCGGGGGCCTGGATGGGGTGTGTCATGGCGCTTGCGGTGAGGGTTGGGCGGGGTTCGGTGCATGCTAGCATCGACAACCCTCCCAAAAGCCATCGCCTTGGTTACGAAACGGGTTCTATTCAGTCGTCTGTCAGGTCTGCGTGAAGGTCTGGCAGGTTCTTTGCCCATCCGGGCCATCGTGCCACCCTCGATCAGTCATCATGTCTTCAGCCACTCCACACGTGTCGCTCAGCCTCACCATTGCCACCCGTGAAAGCCGTCTGGCGATGTGGCAGGCTGAGCACGTCAAGGCCTTGCTGGAAGGTCTGGGCCATCGCGTCACGCTGCTGGGCATGACGACACGGGGTGACCAGATCCTTGACCGCACGCTCAGCAAGGTGGGCGGCAAGGGCCTGTTTGTGAAAGAGCTGGAAACGGCGCTGGAGGAGGGCAAGGCAGACCTGGCGGTGCATTCGCTCAAAGACGTGCCGATGCTCTTGCCCGAGGGTTTTGCATTGGCTTGTGTCATGGAACGTGAAGACCCGCGCGATGCCTGGGTGTCCCCGCATTGCGCTGGGTTGGCAGATTTGCCTGCTGGCGCGGTGGTGGGTACGTCCAGCTTGCGAAGGGTGGTGCTGCTGCGTGAAGCACTGGACAGCCTGGGCCGCACGGATGTGCGCATCGAACCCCTGCGCGGCAACCTGGACACGCGCTTGCGCAAGCTGGACGACGGCCAGTACCAGGCCATTGTGCTGGCGGCAGCCGGTCTGAAGCGGTTGGGCCTGACCAGCCGAATCCGCCACATTTTCGAGTCGACCGAGATGTTGCCCGCCGCAGGGCAAGGTGCATTGGGCATCGAAATTCGCAGCCATCGCGGCGATGTGGCGACCGCGTTGGCACCGTTGGCCCACATGCCCACGTGGTTGAGCGTGGCGGCCGAGCGTGCGGTCAGCCGTGCCATGGGTGGGAGTTGTTCGATGCCGCTGGCCGCTTTCTCGCATTGGGGTGACGGTGACGCACTGACGATACGCGGTGCCTGGGGCGAAGAAGCGGGTGATGCGCCTTTGGTGCGTGCGCAAAGCACGCGCCGTGTGACGACCCTGCCCGAAGCCGAGGCACTGGGCACGGCCGTGGCCGATCAACTGGTGGCATCGGGCGCGCGGCGCATGGCGCCAGAAGCTTCTCCCGGGGTTTGATGTCAAACCCAGGACACGGCGCATGACCCGTCAGGTCGTTGTGACCCGTCCGGAACGGGAGGCTCCCAAATGGGTGGCTGCGTTGTCGTCGCACGGCTGGAAGCCGGTTGCCTTGCCGCTGATTGCCTTCGGCCCGCCCACCCGTGTGGATGTGTTGCATGCCGCACGTGCCGATATGCCGACTTTCGATGCGGTCATGTTCGTCAGTGCGCAGGCTGTGCAGGCGTTTGTTGCTGATAATTTTGAAGAAAAAGTGCATCCAGCGCTTTTTGATATTCATCAAAGCGCAATAAAAATTGAACTCGCCGGTTCGCCCCGCTTCTGGGCACCGGGTCCAGGCACTGCGCAGGTGTTGAGCCAGGCAGGGGTCAGGCCTGAGCGGATTGACCAACCTGCACCGGATGCGACGCAGTTCGATTCGGAAGCCTTGTGGGCTCAGGTGAAGCACCAGGTGCGGCCAGGGTTCAGGCTCCTGATCGTTCGTGGCGAGGTGGATGGGGTATCTCCTGCGCCATCCGATGGCCAGGGCAGCGGGCGCGAGTGGCTGGCTGATCGGTGCCGCGAGGCCGGTGCTTTCGTGCAGATGTGTGCGGCATACCGCCGTCAATGGCCCGTCTGGACCAGTGCCATGCAGCAAGCCGCGCACCAGGCTGCTGTGAGCGGTGCGGTGTGGCTGTTCAGCAGTTCCGAGGGGTTGGGCAACTTGGCCAGACTGCTGCCGGGGCAGGTGTGGAGCGGTGCGTTGGCTTTGACGACCCATGGCCGGATTGCACAGGCGGCCGCTCGTTTGGGGTTTGGTGAGGTCAAGGTCTGTCGGCCTGCCGTTTCGGATGTGTTGCAAACCTTGAACAGTTGGCTTGCTGAGGCCGACGGTCACGCTGCGGCGGTGTGGCAGCCACCTAAAATGGGTGGCTCCTCATGAACGAAACCACTTTGTCCACCGCTGCTTCAACATCCCAGCCGCCGACGGCGGCGACCCAGGAAGGGAGCGCGCCTGAGCAGACTGCTGCTGGCGATGCTGCATCCGCCTCCGCATCTGCGCCAGGGCCAGCGCCAGCGTCAACGTCCGTATCGGCACCTTCGCGTGTGGCCAGTGCATCGGGCACGGTACAGCCCGCCAGCGGCGGATGGTTTGCCACCACGATGCTGATGGTCGCGTTGCTGGCATTGGTGCTGAGTGGCCTGTTGTGGCAAAGGCTGGACCGCATCCAGCAGGAACTGGCGCGTCGTTCGGCCGATGTCGCTGAAGAGTCTGAAAAATCACGCGATTCTGCTGACCAGGCTTTGACACTGGTGCAGGAGTTGCAGGCGCGGCTGAGTGTGGCCGAGGTCAAGCTGTCTGAAGTCAGTTTGCAGCGGACGCAACTGGAAGAGTTGATGCTCAGCGTCTCCCGTTCGCGGGACGACACGCTGGTGCTCGACATCGAATCAGGCATTCGCCTGGCGATGCAGCAGGCTGAACTCACCGGCAGCGCGCAGCCTTTGTTGTCAGCGTTGCAGGCCGCTGACGGTCGCATTGCCAAAGCAGCCCAACCCAGACTGAACCCGGTGCAGCGCGCCATGGCGAGAGACATTGACCGTATCAAGGCATCGGCCGTGGCCGATTTGCCCTTGCTCTCCAGCCGGCTCGACGAATTGGCGCGGGCAGTCGATGAATGGCCTTTGGCCAACGCAGAGCCCAAAAAACGCGCGGTGGCAGCGCCTGCCAAGGCTGCCAGGTCCCCTGTGGCTGCTGCCCACCCGGCGGCAGGCAAGACGGAAGGAACCGCTCCCGCCGCAGAGGCCACGGTGGTAGCTGCATCGAAGCCCGAGAGCGGCCATGCCGGGACCGAGCGGGTGGGCGCACCGAAAAGAGATGCCGAGCCCGACAGCCCTGCTGCGCCAGATGCTCAAAGTGGCACGACAAGCGCGCCAGAGCCACAGGCAGCAGCCCAAACCGCCACGCAGAAGAAGACAACGACCACCAAGCCTGCGCAGCAGGCCAAAACGAACGCGCCAGCTGAATCACCAGCACCCGAAGCTGGCATGCTGTCAGGTTGGCAGGCCAAGTGGTCGCAGTGGTGGCACACATTCACGAGCCGCGTTTGGCTGGCGACCAGCGATCTGGTGCGGGTCAGCCGCATCGATGAACCCGATGCCGTGTTGTTGACACCCGAGCAGGCGGTGTTCATGCGCGAGAACCTGAAACTCCGGTTGTTGAATGCCCGTTTGAGTTTGCTGTCGCGGCAGGTGCCGGCGGCCAGGGCCGACATGCAGGCCGTGAAGGCAGCAATGGTCAAGTACTTTGACCCGAACGCAACGGTCAACAAGCAAGCCCAACAGGCGTTGGCAGACGTGCTGCAGGCATCCAGACAACTGGAGTTGCCCCGGCCCGATGACACCCTGTCTGCGCTGGCCAAGGCAGCGGGTGGTCGCTGATGCCAGTCAAGGCTGTTTTCTGGCTGGTGGGGCTGTTTGCGGCAGCTGCTGCGCTGGCCCTGTTGATGGGGCAAAACGGTGCGACGGTGACCCTTTTCTGGCCGCCGTACCGCGTGGACATGTCATTCAATCTGGTGTTGGGCAGCGTGCTGGCGCTGTTTGTGCTGGTGTACCTGGCGTTGCGTTCGGTGGCCGCGTTGAGATCGTTGCCCCGCGAGGCGCGCCGGTGGCGTGCGCTGCAGCGTGAACGCGCCGTTTACGCCGGTTTGTCCGATGCGATGCTCAATCAACTGGCCGGGCGTTATGTGCGTGCGCGCAGTGCCGCGCAGTCTGCTGTGGACCACGTGACTCCCTTGGTGACTCAGGGTCATGGCGGCACCGCGCACCGTCAGGCACAGGTGCTTGCCCATTTGGTGGCCGCTGAAGCGGCCCAGGCGTTGCAAGACCATGACAAGCGGGACGCTCACTTCGAAGCAGCCCTGAAGGGCGCGTCAGAGGCAGATGCCGTGACCTTGAAGGAGGCGGTTCTGCTGCGTGCGCTGACCTGGGCGGTTGACAACAACCGGGCTGAATCGGCGCAACGCTGGCTGTCGCAGTTGCCCCAAGGTGCTGCCAGGCGCACAGCGACGTTGCGCTTGAAGCTCAAGCTCACGCGTTTGACGCAGGATCACATCGCCGGGTTTGAAACGGCACGCCTGCTGGCCAAACACCGGGCTTTTTCTGAAACCGCATCTGTCAGCATACTGAGGCGTTTGCGGATGGCGGCGTTCAAGGACTGTCACGATGCAGACCAATTGCGTGCGGTCTGGCGGGGCATGGACAGGGCGGAGCAACGTGACCCTGCGCTGGTCCTTGCCATTGTGGAACGCCTGCGCGAGGTGTCAGCCGCTGAGGAACCGGGTGATGGCAGCGCGCTGGTAAGTGCACGCAACTGGGTTGAACCTCTGGTGGATCAGTACCCCTTGCTGTCGGATGCGTTGCGAGACCAGTTTGTCCGCTTGATGGTGGACCTGTTGCCTGGTATCGATGCCCATTGGCTGGGCAGGATCGAAACGTTGCAACGAGCGCATCCTGCCGATGCGGGGTTGCTGTTTCTGGCTGCCGAAACGTTTTTTTTCCAGAAACTCTGGGGCAAGGCCGGTGTGGCCTATCAGCAGGCCACACGGTCTCTGACAGATCCGGCGCTCAAGGCCCGCGCCTGGCACCGTCTGGCACAACTTGCTGACCAGCGGGGAGACACCCCCGCTGCGCTGGCGGCCTGGCGTGAAGCGGCATCGTGCGCCATGGGTGGGAAAGCTGTTTTGGAAACCATATGACACGCATCATCCAAAGCCTTGCCGACATGACGGCGCATCGCAACCGCGAATTGCTGGACCTCGCGCTCGCCGAGGCGTTGATGGACGTGGTGGCACCGCAGAAGGTGGTGTTTGTGCTCACCATCCATCAGGATGGCGAGACCCGCTGGCTGGAACGTGCGTGCTACGAGAGGGGGCAGCAACCCGTGCTGGTGGACCCCATGTGGGCACAGTTCCAGTCGTTGGAACAGGCTGACAGGCATCCTTTGCGGCAGGCATGCCTGCGTGCCATGGCGGTACAGCACCAGGTGCCAGGTGCGCAAGGTGACACCTACGTCACGATGTTCCCGTTGTCGGCTGACGGTGGGGTTGAGGGTGTGCTGGAAATTCACACCACCGAGCCCATGCCATCTCAGACACTGCAACTGGTCAACAGCATGCAGAGGGTCTATCACAACATGCACGCATTGCTGGACTACAGCGAACGCGATTCACTGACCAACCTGCTGAACCGCAAGTCATTCGATGACACGTTCTTCAAGGCATTGGGTGAGCGTTCGCTGGGTACCGATCCGTCCGTCGACGAGCAGGTGCACGCGTTGCCCGTGCCGCTGGAACGTCGGTTGGCACCGGGCGGCGAAGGCTACTGGCTGGGCATGCTCGACATCGATCATTTCAAGCATGTGAACGACACATTCGGACACCTGATCGGTGACGAGGTGTTGTTGTTGGTGGCCAGGCTGTTGCGTCATGGCTTCAGGTTTCATGACCGCTTGTACCGGTTTGGCGGTGAGGAGTTTGTGGTGCTGATGCGATGCCCGGACGCCGACTCGGCAATGGCCGTTTTTGAACGGTTCCGCCGCAGCATGGAAAGTTTCGCGTTTCCTCAGGTAGGGCGGATCACGGTCAGCATCGGTGTGACGCGTTTGCAGCGTTCCGATACCCCTGCCGTTGCGCTCGATCGCGCCGACCAGGCCGTCTACGCTGCCAAGTCTTCCGGGCGGAATCAGGTGATTGACCACGCAGAACTGGTCAGGAAAGGCCAGGCGAGCGATGTCCATAAAACGGGTGACATCGAACTGTTCTGACGATCCACAGTGTTCGCTGCCGCTGCCACAAAGGCTCCCGACAAATGATCAGAAGGCCCCGTCTGGAGCCTTCTGATTGAAAGCAGGCGGCGCGTGGGTACCGCCGTGTCTGATCAGCGCTCGGCAGCTGTGTCGAAGGGGAGCTTGACCGCCGCGAGGTCTTTGCGTGTTTCCACCAGAACCAGGGGGCCTTCGTCAACCACTGCCAAGGCTTTGCGTTCGCGTGGCACGTGTACCGGTGCAGGTGTTGCAGCAATGGCAGCTTGTGCCTGTGCCACCCGTTCGGCGTCGGATGCAATCCACTCCAGACCTGCCGATTGCGCAACGGCTTGCAGTGCGTCCGTGGGCAAGGTGTAGGCCTGTACCTTCGGCATCGTGGCGCGGACGCTGCCAGCATTTGCCGTGGACGGGGCCGATGTCGCCGCAGGGCTGGCGCCATCGGCTGGGACCGCTGCAGGGCTTTCAGCTTGCGGTGTGGAGTCTGACTTCGCACCGGCTTCGTCATGGCGTGAGCGTCCGCCCGACCTTTCGCGGCGATCACGCCCGAAACGGTCGCGCGAGCGTTTCTCGCGTGGTGCCTGTTCTTCGGGCTGTGGGTCAGTTGCCGCCGCAGGTGCCACGTCCGCTTCAGTTGGGGCCTGGCTTGGCAATTCCGCCGAAACCACCTGGGCCAGCACGGGTTCGGCCGTTGGGGCAACAGCAGGCGTGGAGAAGTAGCTGTAGCTGGGCGTTTCTGCCGTATCGACAGCGCTCACCGCTGGGGTATTGTCAGCAAGATTTTCAGCAATGGCTGGTGTATCCGCCCGCTTGTCGCGTCGGGGTGCGCGCTCGCGCCTGCCCTCGCCGCGCGATTCGGTGCGCTCGCCTCGCCCATTGCGTTGCGATGTCCCCGGTTCGTCACGGTTGGTTTCGGCTGGCGAAGACAGTTGCGGGTTGGCAGTAGGATCTGCCTCCGCGCTGCCCATTGAAGCGATGTCGCGAACCGGCCGGTCGCCCCGTTCGCTTCGGCTGCCTCGACTGCGGCCTTCGCCTACCCGGTCATTTCGAGGTGCACGGGTACCGTCTTGTCCACCGTTGGTCGTTGGGCTGCGTCCGTCAGTCGATACGTCCTGGCGAGGTGGACGGCTTTCGCGCGGTTCTTGTCGGGGTTCACCTTGGCTGCCTCTGCGGCCACCGGGGTCTCCTCGTCCGCCGCGTCCGCCACGGTTGCCGTCTCTGCCGGATCGTCCTTCTCCTCGCGATGCTCCTTCCCGTGTGGCGTCGCGGCTGCTTTCGGGCGCAGGCGCGGCACTCACCTCGGGTGCAGCAGTGGGTGTGGTTGCTGGCGCGACAGGCTCTTGTTGACCGCCGAGCAATTTCTTGAGCCAGCCAAAAAAGCCGCCGCTGCTGGCGGGTGCTGCCACCGGAGCCGGTGCGGCGACGGGTGCGGGTGGCACAACGGGGGCTGCCTTGACAGGCTCTGGCCTGGGGGTGGCCACAGGAGCTGGGCCATCGGGCAGCACGCCTTTGATGATGGGCTCTTGCTTGTTGCTGCGCTCCTGGCTCCGACGCGTGAAGGTGGTGGCTTCGTCGGTTTCTTCGGCGAGTTTGTAGCTGGCGTCGAGGTTTTCCAGGCGTGGATCGTCGTGTTTCAGCCGCTCCAGCTTGTAGTTGGGCGTGTCGAGGCTCTTGTTCGGCACCAGCAGCACGCTGATGCGCTGCTTGAGCTCGATTTTGGTGATTTCGGTCCGCTTTTCGTTCAGCAGGAAGCTGGCGACTTCCACCGGCACCTGGGCCAGCACGGCGGATGTGTTGTCCTTGAGCGATTCTTCCTGAATGATCCGCAGAATTTGCAGTGCAGAGCTTTCGGTGTCGCGGATGTGGCCGGAGCCGCCGCAACGGGGGCAGGGAATGGAGGCACCTTCGCTCAGCGTGGGGCGCAGACGCTGGCGGCTCATTTCCAGCAAGCCAAACTTGCTGATGGCGCCGAACTGCACGCGTGCGCGGTCTTGGCGCAAGGCATCGCGCAAGCGGTTTTCCACCTCGCGGCGGTTTTTGCTCTCCTCCATGTCAATGAAGTCGATCACGATCAGGCCACCCAAATCGCGCAGGCGGGCCTGACGGGCCACTTCATCGGCCGCTTCCAGGTTGGTGCGGGTAGCGGTTTCTTCGATGTCGCCACCCTTGATGGCACGGGCCGAGTTCACGTCCACAGCCACCAGTGCTTCGGTCTGGTCGATCACGATGGCGCCGCCACTGGGCAGTTGCACCGTACGGGCGTAGGCGGTTTCGATCTGGTGCTCGATCTGGAAGCGGCTGAACAGCGGCGCGTCGTCACGGTAGCGCTTCACGCGGTGCCCGTGTTCGGGCATCACGTGGTTCATGAATTGGTGAGCCTGCTCGAAGATGTCGTCGGTATCGATCAGGATTTCGCCGATGTCGCTGTTGAAGTAGTCGCGAATGGCTCGAATGACGAGGCTGGACTCCTGATAGATCAGGTAAGCGCCCTTGCCACCTTTGGCAGCGCCGTCGATGGCCGACCAGAGTTTGAGCAGGTAGTTCAGGTCCCACTGCAGTTCGTTCGCATCGCGGCCAATGCCAGCGGTGCGGGCAATGATGCTCATGCCGTTGGGGTATTCCAGCTGGTCGAGCGCAGCCTTCAGTTCCTGGCGGTCTTCACCTTCGATGCGTCGGCTCACGCCACCGCCGCGCGGGTTGTTGGGCATCAGCACCACGTAACGCCCAGCCAGGCTGACGAACGTGGTCAGCGCCGCACCTTTGTTGCCACGCTCTTCTTTTTCGACCTGGACCAGCAGTTCCTGGCCTTCCTTGATCACATCTTGAATGCGGGCCTGACTGACCGACACACCGGGCGCGAAATACTGACGCGATACCTCTTTGAAAGGCAGAAACCCATGGCGGTCTTCGCCGTAATCGACAAAACAGGCTTCCAGGCTGGGTTCGACACGCGTCACAACGGCTTTGTAGATGTTGCCCTTGCGTTGCTCACGCCCTTCGATTTCGATTTCGTAGTCGAGCAGCTTTTGCCCGTTCACGATGGCCAGGCGGCGCTCTTCGGCCTGCGTGGCGTTGATCAACATTCTTTTCATGGTTCACGTTCCTTTGCAAGGATGGTTTTTGCAGCAACGCGCCTGCCCGAAGGTCAGACGCCAGGGTCTGCCAAAGAACATCAGGTGCAAGGAACGGGGGAGGGAATTGCCGGAGAGCAACCTGTACTGTGGCCCTCAGGCCTCTACCGGAAACAGAAAAGCCGGCAGGCAGAGGTACAGTTCAGGGCGTAGGCACGTGACGGTCGGTGAACGGGCTTGTCGGGCTAGAGCCAAAGGTCAGCATGGGTTCACTTGGGTCGCCACCCAGCACATGGTCTGGGTGGATTGGGGTATTCCGTAGTCGGGTTCAGAGCAACATGACATCCGAGCTGCTGTCGTCATGACCAACCCCGAGCACAAAACGGTTTCAGGGGCGATGACCAGCAGTTGGCATCTTCATCAGACGGTGCGCTGCGCCCCGATGGCGGCCTTAAACTTGAAGGCAATGCATCACTTCGGGGCTTTGCACATCCGCCGCGCCATTATAGGTTCGCTGTGCTGGATCAGGCCGGTGCCGAGGGTTTACACGGAAGCGGCGTTTTTTTGAATCCTTTGCAAGTCAACCACCTCATCGTCGATGAAGATTCGGCGGGCCAACGCCTTGACAATTTTTTGTTCCGGCAGCTCAAGGGCGTACCCAAAACCCATGTCTACAGGATCATCAGGTCTGGTGAGGTCCGGGTCAACAAGGGGCGCTCGAGTGCTGACGCGAAAGTGGCGGCGGGCGATGTGCTGCGCATACCGCCGGTGCGCGTCTCGGACAAGCCGTTGGCGGACCAACAGACCACGGTGCCCGCCAGGTCGTTTCCGATCCTGTATGAAGACGACAGCTTCATGGCCCTCAACAAGCCTGCAGGTGTTGCGGTGCATGGCGGCAGCGGCGTGAGTTCGGGTGTGATCGAGCAGTTGCGAAAAGCCCGGCCCCAGTCAGCATGCCTCGAGTTGGTTCACCGTCTGGACAGGGAGACCAGTGGCGTGTTGCTGGTGGCGAAGAAAAGAAGCGCACTGCGAGCGCTCCAGGATCAGTTCAGAGAGCGGGAAACGGGCAAAACCTACCTTGCATTGGTAAAAGGTCATTGGCCTGCGCGGCTGAAAGTGATCGATGCGCCGCTGCACAAATACCTGTTGCCGGACGGTGAGCGTCGTGTGAAGGTGGTTGAGCCCACTCACCTCGATGCCATGCGGAGCATTACTCTGGTGAAATTGCAGGGGCATTCACATGCGGGTGGCGCATTGCCCGGGAATGAAGCCGTCCAGACCACTTCATTGCTGGAGGTGACCATCAAAACCGGGCGTACGCACCAAATTCGGGTTCACCTCGCACATGCCGGGCATTGCATTGCAGGCGACGACAAATATGGAGATTTCGATTGGAACCGGGTGTTGACCCGATGGGGTCACCGTCGCATGTTCCTGCACGCCTGGCGCCTGGTATTCAGACATCCGTTGACCCAGGCTGAAATGATTTTGTCAGCGCCCTTGCCGGATGAATTGGTATCGATGTTGCAGGCATATGATGCAGCAATCTGGTCGGCTTACACCGGACATTGATTTGAATTAGAATTCGGCGCGTACGGAATGTACGAATGTTCGCGAATTACAGGCTGAATGCCCGGTCAGATCAATTTTTGGGAAAGGTTATCCGATGGCGACATATTTGGAACTCAAAGCGCAGGCTGACGCATTGATGGTGCAAGCCGAACAGGCTCGTAAACAGGAACTGGCCACAGTTATTCAGGAAATCAAGGCCAAAATGAAAGAATATGGCTTGAGTACTGCCGATTTGGGTGGCTCAACCGCACCGGCTAAAAAGCCGGCGAAGTCCAAGTCTGATGCGCCTGCCAAATACCGCGGACCCAACGGTGAATTGTGGGCAGGTGGATTGGGGCGCAAACCCGAATGGGTTCGTGCCGTTCTGGCGCAAGGTCAAAACATCGACGACTACCTGATCTGAGCTGTCGAACCGCTTGGCGGTACCTTTTGAAAAGCCCGGCGATGCCGGGTTTTTTTGTGGGTGACATTCGGATGCTGGCGTTGAAATGACTGACGGGCGCCTGATGGTCGGCAAGTCGGTCACAATCCCCGTCATCCGTGTTTGATCCTAACTTTGGCCATGCAATTGAACCGTCCCGCCCAGTTTGATCTGATCGTCTTCGATTGGGACGGTACCTTGTTTGATTCGACGGCCATCATCACCCGTTGCATCCAGGCTGCAGTACTGGACGTGGGGGGTGCCAAGCCATCAGACGAGGCAGCATCGTTTGTGATCGGGATGGGGTTGCAGCAGGCGCTGGCGCATGCTGCGCCTGATGTGCCCCCCAGCCAGTGGAAGGTGTTGGGCGAACGGTACAGGCATCATTATTTGCAGCATCAGGACGACATCAGTTTGTTTGATGGCGTGTTGTCCATGCTTCATGACCTGAAAGCCAGACACCACTGGCTTGCGATTGCAACAGGCAAGAGCAGGCGCGGCTTGGACGAGGCACTGCATGCAGTGGAACTGAAGGGCTTGTTCGACGGCTCGCGCACAGCTGATGAAACTGCGGGCAAACCACATCCGCGGATGCTGCTGGAATTGATGGGCGAGTTTGGTGTCGATCCGAGCCACACCTTGATGATCGGGGACACCACGCACGACCTGCAACTGGCTGTCAACGCGGGCTGCGCCAGTGTGGCGGTCAGCTACGGCGCGCACAGGTGTGATGGTTTTCAGTCGTTGGGGCCGTTGCTGATCGCACACAGCGTGAACGAGTTGCATCGCTGGTTGTTGGCCCATGCCTGAGGTACAAGCTGTCGCGCACCATGACCCAAACGTTCACGCCACTTGAAGACTGGCATTTTTTGTGTCCGTCCGCCGATTTGATCGAAAGAGGCGCAGCCGCAGGGTTTGATGTGCTGTACCTGGGCCAGGCTTGCCGGGCTTTTGCCGTGCGTTATCAGGGTGCGGTCCATGCGTTTCTGAACCGCTGCACCCACGTGCCCATGGAGTTGGACTGGCAGCCTGGCCAAGTGTTTGATCTCACTGGCAGTTGGTTGTTGTGTTCCACCCACGGCGCCCACTACGAGCCCGCCACCGGTGCTTGCGTGGGTGGACCCTGCCGGGGCGGACTTGTCAAAATTTCCGTGACCGAACGTGATGACGGCGTTTGGTGGCAGGCACAATCTCGGCTGCAGCCGCTCACCTTTCATGAAAGCGGCAGAAGTCGCGATAGTTTATGAACGTTTTCGATGTCCGTCGCTTTTAATATAATAGTTGTTTGCTATGAATAGTGAAGAAAACAAGCGACCCGATGTGTCCTGGGAGCGCCAGACCCTGGAAAAGTTGGCCTTTGCGATGGTGGAAGAGCAAAAAGCGGCGCGTCGTTGGCGCTCGTTCTGGCGATTCGTTTTGCTGTTGGCGATCGGTGCGGTGGTCTGGTTGGGTATGGCGCAGGCACCTTCATCCACGCCCACGTCTCAGCCGCACACCGCGCTGATTGACATCAAAGGTGAAATCGGAGCCGAGGGAGATGCCAGCGCAGGCAACATCATCGATTCTTTGCGCGCTGCGTTTGAAGATGCCGGCGCAATGGCGGTGATCCTGGCCATCGATTCGCCCGGTGGCAGTCCGGTGCAGGCCGGCTTGATCAACGACGAAATCGGTCGTTTGAAGGCTTTGCACAAGAAACCTGTCTATGCCGTCGTGGGCGATACCTGTGCGTCCGCTGCTTATTACATTGCTGCCTCAGCCGACGAAATTTATGTGGACAAAGCGAGCATTGTCGGATCCATCGGCGTTCTGATGGATGGATTTGGCTTCACGGGCCTGATGGAGAAAGTGGGCGTGGAAAGGCGATTGCTCACGGCAGGTTCCAACAAAGGTTTTCTGGATCCTTTCAGCCCACAGACTGACAAGCAGCGTGAGCACGCGTTGGACATGTTGAACGAGATTCACCAGCAATTCATCACGGTTGTCAAAAACGGCCGTGGTGACAGGCTCAAAGAGACGCCTGATATGTTCAGTGGTTTGTTCTGGAGCGGCGCGCAATCGATCAAAATGGGCTTGGCCGATGGATTGGGCTCAGTCGATTATGTGGCGCGTGACATCGTCAAGGCTGAAGAAATCGTGGATTACACCCGCAGGGAGAATGTGGCGGAAAGGTTGGCCAAACGGTTTGGCGCTGCTTTTGCTCAGGCGACCGTCAAGGCGCTGTTGTCCAGTCAGTTTGTGTTGCGTTGAAATTTCTGGTTGTTTGTCATCATTGGAACCATCATGGTCAAAACTCTGATCCCCAAAATCACCAAAGCCGTGTTTCCTGTGGGTGGCATGGGCACACGTTTTTTGCCAGCCACCAAAGCCATTCCCAAAGAAATGTTGCCCGTGGTTGACAAGCCGCTCATTCAATACGCGGTGGAAGAGGCTTATGCAGCGGGTATCCGTCAAATGATCTTCGTGACCGGGCGTCACAAACGGTCAATTGAAGACCATTTTGATACTGCCTACGAATTGGAAGCCGAACTGGAAAGCCAGCACAAAGATGTCATGTTGGCCGTGGTGCGATCCATCAAACCAGAAGACATGGACTGCATCTTTGTGCGCCAACCCCGTGCTTTGGGTCTGGGGCATGCTGTTTTGTGTGCCGAGAATCTGGTCGGTAACGAGCCATTCGCTGTTTTGCTGGCTGACGACTTGATGGTCGGCGAACCGCCCGTGCTCAAACAGATGATCCAGAGTTTTTCGACAGCGCCAGGTACGGTGCTGGCCGTGCAGGAGGTGCCACGCGAGCACACGAAACGCTACGGTATCGTGAGCGTTCATTCCGACCAGCGAGCTTACGCGGCAGTGGATGGCATCGTGGAAAAGCCGGCACCCGAGGACGCCCCTTCGACCTTGGGTGTGGCGGGGCGCTACATCCTGTCGCCCAGCATTTTCCAGAGCATCCGCTCGCAGCCCAGAGGCGTGGGTGGCGAAATCCAACTGACGGACGGCATTGCAGGTTTGATCGGTGTCGAGCCGGTGTATTCACTCCGCTATACCGGCACCCGTTACGACTGCGGCAGCAAGGACGGTTTCCTGCAGGCGACCATTGATCTGGCGCTGGCCAATCCGGAGCTGGCCGAGTCGGTCAAAGACCATATGCGGGCGTCTTTGGCCCGCTGATTGGGTCAACAGCCTGGGGCGCAATGCGCGGTGTCGGTCAAGTGCCAATGCTGAACACGCAAGGGAGCGCCCAGTCGATCCGGTGTTGCGTCTGCTTCCATTCAGAGGCCTGGCAGCTGTAGGCTTGCAACCGATCCGGATCGGAACCAACTGAAAGTGCGAGGCCGCAGGCAACTGCCAGCCGTGTGGTGGGCTTCAGCGCCGATACCACGGCTTGAAACAATGCCGCATTCCGGTAGGGCGTTTCGATGAATACCTGTGTTTGCCCGCTGTGGATCGCCAACCGTTCGAGTTCGCGGATGCGTGCCGTGCGATCCAGTGGGTCTTGCGGCAGGTAACCCACAAACGCAAAGTGTTGCCCGTTCATGCCACTGCTGGCGAGGGCCATCACCAGCGAGGACGGGCCAGACAGTGTTCTGACAGGGATGCCCAGTTTGTGGGCGGCTCGCACCACCAATGCGCCGGGATCGGCAACGGCAGGCATGCCCGCTTCGCTGACCAGTGCCATGTCTTGACCCGTCAGCGCAGCATGCAGCAATGACTCGACCATCACTTTCCCGGGTGAATGAGGGCCGAAGTCTCCTTTTTTGTGAACCTCCCGGGGCAGTTCCGTGATGGTCAGCGCCTGCAGCGGTTGCGCCAGGGGTGTGTGCATGTGGACACGTTTCAGAAAGGCCCGTGTCGATTTGGCGTTTTCAGTGATCCAGTGCCCCAATCGGGCTGCCACAGTCAGGGTACCTGCCGGAATGGTTTCTGCAATGGGCGCGCAAACCTCGGGCGCACATCCGAAGTCCAGCGGCGTGGGGACGAGGTACAGGGTGCCGGGCGTGTGCCTGGCAAGGGTGTGTTGTGGTGCAGGTGGCATGGCAGACGTGTGGGTGAATCAACCCAGCAAGGGAATGCCCGCAGCGCGAATCATCCGGGCAGTCCGGATGAGCGGCAGACCAACTAAAGCTGTGGGGTCATCGCTGGAGATGCTGTTGAGCAGGGCGATGCCCAGTCCCTCGCTTTTCGCGCTGCCCGCGCAGTCGTAGGGCTGTTCCTGTCGCAGGTAAAACTCGATCTCGGCATCGGTGAGCGAACGAAACTGAACCGTGATTTCTGCGATGTCGACGGCAGCATGGTTGGTTTGTTTGCACAACACTGCCAGAGCGGTGTGAAAGACCACACGTTGCCCGCTCATGCCACGCAGCTGGGCGGTGGCGCGCTCATGGTTGCCCGGCTTGCCCAACGGCAAGCCGTGGAGTTCGGCCACCTGGTCGCTGCCGATGACCACCGCTTCAGGGTGCACCTTGGCAACTGCCTCGGCCTTTGCTTGGGCCAGGCGAAGTGCGGTCTGTGCGGGCGTTTCCCCGGGCAGTACTGCTTCGTCGACATGCGGTGCCTGGACTGAAAATGGAACCGCCAGGCGTTGCAGCAATTCGCGGCGGTAGGGTGATGTGGAAGCCAGAATCAGCGGTCGGGTGTCCGGGGTTGTCATGCGATTTCTTGCAGAAGCGACGAAGGAAAGGATTCTCTTACACTGCACACATGACAATGAACACCCCTCCCGAGCAATTGAATGTGCAGGCATTGGCCAGCATGGGTGGTGAAATCAGCGGCCATTTGGATCGCGCATCGTCGGGCGCTGCACTGGACACGTGTTTTGAGCGCTTGGCTGCAGAGTCCTGTGTACCGAACGGACTGTCGCGGGTCGCCTGGCATGCACAGGCTGAAGTGCGACATTTGCCTGATGGGTCCCCGAGTGTCTGGTTGCACCTGGATGTGTCCGCTGATGTGCCGCTGGTGTGTCAGCGGTGCATGACACCGGTCATGACGACGTTGTCATCCGAGAGGTGGTTCCGGTTTGTTTCAGACGAGTCCACCGCAGAGGCAGAGGACGAGCACAGTGACGAGGATGTCCTGGTTCTGGTACCCAAATTCAACCTCGCGGCACTGGTCGAAGATGAGCTGTTGATGGCCTTGCCATTTGTGCCGATGCACGATGTCTGCCCTGTGCCCGTGGTGACGTCGGTGAAGGACCAGGCATTTTCCGACCTGCCGGACGAACGGCAGCACCCTTTTGCCGACCTGAAAGCAAAAATGAATCAGGCGGGCGGGCGTTGACCGGGTGGGTAGACGGCCAAGCATAGACCCCGCCTTCTGGCGTTTGGGGGTATGCTGGCATTGAAGGTTTCCGAGTTGCTATAATGCATGGTTTCGTGTGCGCAGGGTGTGTGAGCCTTGATCACATTTCTTCCAACTCGATTACCCTCAGGAGCGGATCATGGCCGTCCAGCAAAACAAAAAGTCCCCATCCAAGCGCGGCATGCACCGCTCGCACAATGCCTTGGGTGTCCCGGGCATTGCAGTGGAGCCCACCACTGGCGAAACGCACTTGCGTCATCACATCAGTCCAACCGGTTTTTACCGTGGTCGAAAAGTGCTGAAAACCAAAAACGAGGCCTGATTTTTCCTGCTTCGAGCCAAGGCCCGCATGGATCATGCGGGCCTTTGTTTTGTGTGTCGCCGGTTGATACAACCCGGCCTGTCCAATGGGTAATTCATGATCATCATTGCTGTGGACTGCATGGGCGGGGACCACGGCCTGTCCGTGACGCTGCCTGCCTGCGAGGCGTTTTTGCGTGCCCACGACGATGTGGCGTTGCAACTCGTGGGGCAACCCGAAGCGATCAACGGGTATCCCCAGCTGCTGAATCACCCGCGCTGCACGCTGGTGCCGGCGACTGAAGTGGTTGCCATGGATGATCCGGTTGAGGTGGCACTGCGCCGTAAAAAAGACTCTTCCATGCGGGTGGCCATTTCTCAGGTCAAGAATGGATCTGCGATGGCGGCCGTGTCTGCCGGCAACACCGGTGCCTTGATGGCCATTGCACGCTATGTCCTGAAAACCCTGGATGGTATCGACCGCCCGGCGATTGCGTCCGAGCTACCCAACCAGACGGGTGGCTCGACCATGATGCTCGACCTGGGTGCCAACGTCGATTGCACGCCCCAGCACCTGTTGCAGTTCGCAGTCATGGGGTCGGCCCTGGTGTCGGCACTCACCGGGCGAGAGCAGCCAACCGTTGGTTTGCTGAACATCGGTGAAGAGCTCATCAAAGGCAACGAGGTCATCAAGCTAAGTGGTGAACTGCTGCGCGCAGCTGGCGCTGCTGGTGATATCAACTTCTACGGCAATGTCGAAGGCAACGACATTTTCAAGGGCACGGTCGATCTGGTGGTGTGCGATGGTTTTGTGGGCAATGTGGCACTCAAGACCAGTGAAGGGCTGGCCAGCATGATTGGCAAGTTTTTGCGCGATGAGTTTTCACGCAACATCTTTCGCAAAGTTGCAGCGATGATGGCCTATCGTGTGCTGACTTCGTTCAAAAACCGTGTGGATCATCGACGTTACAACGGCGCTGCGTTGCTGGGTTTGCGCGGACTCGTGTTCAAGAGTCATGGCTCTGCCGATGCATTTGCATTCCAACGTGCGCTGGAGCGAGCTTATGATGCGGCCCGTCGCGATTTGCTCCAGCGGGTTCAATCCCGTATCGCCCACGCGGCACCGCTGCTGACAGGTGAAGCGCAAGTGGGCGATTCGGCGGTGGCGTAATCTTTTCATCCCTATGGCAATCTATTCCCGCATCTCAGGTACAGGCAGCGCGCTGCCGGCGCGCCGGCTGACCAATGCCGATCTGGTTCATTTGTTAGCAGCTCGCGGTCTTGAAACCAGTGATGAGTGGATTGTCGAGCGCACAGGCATCCGTGCACGCCATTTCGTCGATGATGGTGTCAACGCGAGTGACCTGGCATTGCAGGCATGCGAAGCAGCTTTGACGGCAGCGGGCTGCCCGTTGTCGGACATTGATCTGATCGTGGTGGCCACGTCCACGCCTGACATGGTGTTTCCGTCCACGGCGGCCATCCTGCAGCACAAGTTGACGCAGTCTGCGCTTGCACGGGGCGAAGCCGGTGCAACGGGTGGCGCGGCGTTCGATGTGCAGGCCGTTTGCAGCGGATTCATTTATGCACTGACCGTTGCCGATGCACTGATCAAGGTCGGTACTGCCCGCAAAGCGTTGGTGGTCGGGGCCGAGGTGTTCTCACGTATTCTTGATTTCAACGACCGCACCACCTGTGTCCTGTTTGGTGATGGGTCAGGTGCGGTGGTACTCGAAGCCTGCGAGCATGATGGCACGGGCGCGGGCATTCTTGCGACCGATGTTCATGCCGATGGCAAGCACACGGGCATCCTGTGTGTGCCTGGCACGGTCAGTGGCGGCCAGGTGCTGGGTGATCCCACATTGAAGATGGACGGACAGGCTGTTTTCAAGCTGGCCGTGGGCGTCCTCGAAGACGCTGCGCGTGCGGTGCTTGCCAAAGCGGGCAAGGCTGCATCGGATCTGGATTGGCTGGTGCCACACCAGGCCAACATCCGCATCATGCAGGGCACGGCACGCAAATTGAGACTGCCGATGGATCGCGTGGTGGTCACGGTGGATCAGCACGGCAACACGTCTGCAGCGTCCATTCCTCTGGCACTGGATCAGGCCGTTCGCGCCGGTCAGGTGAAGTCTGGCCAATTGGTCATGCTCGAGGGGGTGGGTGGCGGCTTCACCTGGGGTGCAGTGTTGCTCAGAAAGTAGAGCATTTGTTGGCTTTAAATCAAGCGTTACAGGTCTTTTTTGTCATGAGTTTTGCTTTCGTCTTTCCTGGTCAGGGTTCCCAATCAGTAGGCATGTTGGATGCTTGGGGCGATCACCCTGCTGTCAAAGAAACGCTTGCCGAGGCGTCCGAAGCGTTGAACGAGGATGTGGGTGCGCTGATTCAGCAGGGGCCCAAGGAAGCGCTTGCGCTGACCACCAACACACAGCCGGTGATGTTGGTGGCCGGTGTGGCGGCTTACCGCGCCTGGCGCGCGGAAGGGGGCGCAGCGCCTGCGGTGGTGGCGGGGCATTCTCTGGGTGAGTATTCAGCCCTGGTCGCGTCTGGCGTGCTCACGCTGGCTCAGGCAGCGCCGCTCGTGCGGTTCCGTGCTGCGGCCATGCAATCAGCGGTCCCAGTCGGTGCTGGTGCCATGGCGGCCATTCTGGGTTTGCCTTCTGATCAGGTGGTCAAGGGATGCCTCGATGCAACCGCCAGCTTTGGACGGGGTTCGGCTGAAGTGGTGGAAGCTGTCAATTTCAACGACCCCATGCAAACGGTGGTTGCGGGCTCCAAAGCTGGCGTCGACAAGGCTTGTGAGGTACTGAAGGCCATGGGTGCCAAACGGGCGCTGCCCTTGCCTGTGTCGGCACCGTTCCATTCCAGTTTGATGAAGCCTGCCGCGGAGCAGCTTCGTGAACGTCTGGCCGACACGGTGTTTGCATCTCCTTCGATCAGTGTGCTGAACAACATCGATGTGCAGGTTGAAACCGACGCGGACCGGATTCGCGATGCCTTGTACCGACAGGCCTTTGGTCCCGTCAGGTGGGTGGAGTGTGTCCGTCACATCAAGGCCATGGGCATCAACCGACTGGTGGAGTGCGGGCCTGGCAAGGTGCTGGCGGGCTTGACCAAGCGGATTGACGCGGATTTGACGGGATGGTCTCTGTACGATCCTGCAACCCTCTCGGATGTAAAAGGTGCATTGGTATGAGCGAAATCAAAATGGAAGGCCAGGTCGCGCTGGTCACGGGTGCTTCTCGCGGAATCGGTGCGGCCATTGCGCTGGAATTGGCGCGCAAAGGCGTCAAGGTGACCGGAACGGCCACCACTGATGACGGAGCCGCACGCATCAGTGCTGCGTTGCAGGCTTATCCCGGGTGTCAGGGTGTGAACCTGAACGTCAACGATGCGGCAGCAGGCGATGCGCTGGTGGACAGCCTCGTCAAGGCGCAGGGTGGATTGCACATCCTCGTCAACAACGCAGGCATCACACGTGACACCCTGGCCATGCGCCTGAAGGATGACGACTGGGATGCGGTGCTCGATACCAACCTGAAGGCCGTTTTTCGCATGAGCCGTGCGGCCATCCGCCCCATGATGAAGCAGCGATACGGTCGCATCATCGGGATCACCAGCGTCGTGGGTGCTTCGGGCAACCCTGGGCAGGCCAATTACGCAGCTGCCAAGGCAGGTGTGGCGGGCATGACCCGTGCGCTGGCACGTGAACTGGGCAGTCGGCACATCACAGTCAACTGTGTGGCACCCGGATTCATCGAAACCGACATGACTTCCGCGTTGCCCGAAGATCAGCAAAAAGCGCTGCTGTCACAGATCCCGCTGGGACATCTCGGCAAACCGTCGGACATTGCGCACATGGTTGCCTTTCTGGCCAGCCCACAGGCTGGCTACGTGACCGGGCAGGAAGTGCATGTCAACGGCGGCATGTTCATGAGCTGATCCGAGCGCCAGATAAAGCGTCGACGGGCTGCCCGGCGGGCCGGATTAGAGAGGTCTCTCTGGTCTTGGCTAAAATGGCGGCCAATTTCAACCACCCTCAGAGGGATTTATGAGCGATATCGAAGCACGAGTGAAAAAAATCATTGCCGAGCAATTGGGCGTTGAGGAAAGTCAAGTCACCAACGAAAAGGCATTCGTGGCCGATCTGGGTGCCGACTCCCTGGACACCGTTGAGTTGGTGATGGCCCTCGAAGACGAGTTTGGCATTGAAATCCCAGACGAGGACGCGGAAAAAATCACCACCGTGCAAAACGCCATCGATTACGCAGTCAACCACCAGAAGGCCTGATCACCGCATGACCCGCCGCCGTGTCGTCGTGACCGGCTTGGGTTGTGTCAGCCCCGTGGGCAACACGGTGCCGCAAGCCTGGGCCAGTTTGCTTGCCGGTCAATCCGGCATCGATCTCATCACCAAATTCGATGCATCAGCCTTCGCCTGCAAAATCGCCGGCGAGGTGAAAGACTTCGACCTCGAAACCTACATCAGTGCCAAAGAGGCACGCACCATGGATACTTTTATCCACTATGGTGTGGCCGCTGCTGCTCAGGCGGTGGCAGATGCCGGGCTGCCGACCGGTGAGGCATTGGACGATGAACTGGCCCAACGGATCGGGTGCATTGTGGGGTCCGGGATCGGCGGCTTGCCGCTGATCGAGAACATGCGCGATGAGCTCGTGTCTCGCGGGCCGCGGCGGATCTCCCCGTTTTTTGTGCCGGCGTCCATCATCAACATGGTGTCCGGGCACGTTTCCATGCGTTTCGGCTTCAAAGGCCCGAATTTGTCTGTGGTCACTGCATGCACCACGGGCTTGCACTGCATCGGTGAAGCAGGTCGCAAAATCGAATACGGCGATGCCGATGTGGTCATCGCAGGTGGTACCGAAGCCACTGTTTCGCCGCTGGGTGTCGGTGGGTTTGCTGCCATGCGTGCACTGAGTACACGCAACGACGATCCCAAAACGGCATCCCGCCCCTGGGACAAGGACCGCGATGGTTTTGTGTTGGGGGAAGGTGCCGGCGTGATGGTCCTCGAAGAGTACGAACATGCCAAGGCGCGTGGGGCCAGGATTTATGCCGAACTGGTGGGCTACGGCATGAGTGCCGATGCCGGCCACATGACCGCGCCCAACATGGACGGCCCCCGGCGGGCGATGCAGAACGCTTTGCGCAACGCGGGCGTCAATGCGGATCAGATCGACTACCTCAACGCACATGGCACCTCCACGCCTTTGGGCGATGTGAACGAAAGCAATGCCATCAAGGCGGCGCTGGGTGACCGTGCGAGAAAAATCGTGGTCAATTCGACCAAGTCCATGACAGGTCACTTGCTCGGCGGAGCCGGTGGGTTGGAGAGTGTGGTCACAGTGCTGGCGCTGCACCACCAGAAGAGTCCGCCCACCATCAACCTTTTCAATCAGGATGCGGAGTGCGACTTGGACTACTGCGCCAACACGGCGCGGGACATGCGCATCGACTATGCCCTGAAGAACAATTTCGGCTTCGGTGGCACCAACGGTTCTTTGGTTTTCAAGCGATTTGCCTGATCCGACGGGTACTGTCCGATTGAGCAACTGAGCAATTGTGTCGCGGCATCACGCCCCTTCGGTGTCCTATCCGGTGGGGCGTTCGCGTTTTCTGGGCGTTTGTCTGGCCCTGTGGGGTGTGGGCGTGGCCGTGGCAAGCGTGCAATTGACAGCCCTGACCGGGAAATCCGTCCAGACCGTGGACGGGTTGTGGGCTGCGGCAGGCTGCATGGTCTTGATCAGTTTGCTGCTGTGGCGGCAATGGTGGATCACCCCCGTTGGCTGGTTGACCTGGGATCCGCCAACTGCTGACGAGTTGCTGGACGGCACGCCCACGGGCGACGTAGCCAGTGGCTGGTGGTGGTCACCTGACAGCGAATGTTCAACCCATTTGCCCATTGGCGCCCCGGTCGTCGTGCTCGACCTGGGTTCTCACATGGCCCTGAGCGTGCCTTGTGTGCAGCCATCCTCACGCGGCAGGCTATGGTTTGTGCCAAACATGACATGCGGCCACCCTGTCTGGATCTGGGTGGACGCGCGCATGCATGCCGATCGATGGTTGCCTTTGCGGCGCGCACTTCGACCCATTCGGGTCATGTGAAACTGGCTTGGCAGTGAGCCAACTGCTTTTGACGTGGGCTCGGTGCCGGGCTGTCGGTGGTTTGGGCTCGGTTATATTGCAGCGCCTGCGCCCAACATGACGTCATTCAACACCCGTACCACTGCCGCCGATAACGATGCCTTGCTGGTGCAGCGCGCTGTGGCGGGCGAGTCTCGGGCTTTCGAGTTGCTGGTCGTCAAATACCAACGCCGTGTCGAGCGGCTGATCGGCCGCATGGTGCGCGACGCAGACCTGGTGCCCGACATCGCGCAGGAAACCTTCATTCGTGCCTACCGCGCCTTGCCGCAGTTTCGCGGGGAGGCGCAGTTTTACACCTGGCTCTACCGAATTGCCGTCAACACAGCTAAAAAGCACCTGATGGACATCAAACGCGACCCGGTGGTGACCCTGTCATCGCTGGAATCCGATGATGACGATGAAACTTCCGGTCACGAATTGGCACAAAGATTGGGTGCAACCACCGATGAAACACCCGATGCCGTGCTCGCCAGCAAGGAAATTGCCTTGGCTGTCAACGAGGCCATGGATGCATTGCCCGAAGAATTGCGCCAGGCCATTACCTTGCGTGAGATCGATGGCCTCAGCTATGACGACATTGCCCAGGCCCTCGATTGCCCGATCGGTACCGTGCGTTCGCGCATCTTTCGAGCCCGTGAGGCCATCTCGAACCGCATCAAGCCCATGCTGGAGCGGCAGACGGGCAAGCGGTGGTGAACTTTTTTCGCATGAACGCTTCAACCTTTCATCAGCATGAAACCTGGATCCATTGACATGACGCCAGCACAACCTGCTCAGCGCCCACCGGCTTCCCGCACGGCCGAAATGGTTTCTGCGTGGATGGATGGCGACACCTCGCCAGACGGCCACCCGGACGGTGCCGCCTGGGACGATGAGGCATGGCGGGCGTCATGGCACAGCTACCACGTCATCGGGGATGTGCTGCGTGGTCGCACACCCGGTGAAGCTGAAGACACACCGCTGGCCTGTTCACAGGCCGAGGCTTGGGCGTTTGCACGCCGTGTGGTCGAGCAGGCAGGGGTGGTGCAGGCCGCTGAAGGTGCCAGCGCGGGCGGTGCGCTGGTCCAGGTGCCCGTCTTGGTGGCGGCTCCAATGGCCGAAGCTTCGGGGACGACGCCCCAGCCAGCCGCAAACGATGCGGTGTTCCGCTGGAAGATGGTGGCTGGATTCGCCTCGGTGGCTGCCGTTGCGGTGGTGGCGTGGTCGGTTGTTGGTGGTTTGGGTGGGTCACCCGACCGGGGGGCGGTGTTGGCCTCAGGCGGAGCTGCAGCTCCCGTTGTGCAGGTGGCGGGTACGAACTTCCCGGTGGCGTCGGTCACGTCGGTTGCCCAAACGCTGCCTGAGCCCGTTTGGGTTGCCACGCCGCAAGGGGTGATGCTTCGCGACCCGCGCCTGGAAGAACTCATGCGGACCCATCGTCAGACCGGTGGGGGGGCTGTGCTTCAAGTGCCCGCCGGGTTCCTGCGTGCGGCTACCCATGATGCCGGGCAGCGGTGAGCTGGGTCACGGTTTGCAAGCGATTTTTTGAGATAAAAATGAACCTATCGCTTGTATTTACTGTATTGTTTGCTATATTTTATTTTCAGCCTGCAGTGGCCGATCAAGCCTCTGCAGCGAAGACGGTGGGGCCGGTTGTTGCACAGGATGTGGGTGCCTGGTTGCGAAAGCTCAATGCGTCGTCTCAGCGCAAGGCGTACACGGGTACTTTTGTGGTCTCCACTGCCGGCTCCATGTCGAGCGCGCGCATCTGGCATGTGTGCGATGGTGAGCAACAGGTGGAGCGGGTGGACACACTGACGGGTCCTGCACGCAGCACGTTGCGCCGTAACGATGAGGTGGTCACGTTTTTGCCCGATACGCAGGTGGCGTTGTTGGAGCGCCGGGACGCGCTGAGCCTGTTTCCGGCCCTGTTGCAGCCCGGTGATCAGGCTGTTGGCGATTTCTACGCGTTGCGACCATTGACGGCATCGGACCGTGTGGCCGGGCTGCTGACCGATGTGCACGAACTCGTGCCCAGAGACGACTGGCGGTTCGGATACCGGGTCTGGTCTGACCGCAAAACCGGATTGGTGCTGAAGCTGCAGACCCTGGATCCCGAGCGCAGGGTGCTGGAGCAGGTGGCCTTCTCCGAGTTGAACATGGGTGCACCGGTCAAGGCCGAGCATTTGTTGGGCATGATGAACAACCGCTCGGGTTACACCGTGCACAACCTGACGACGGTGCGTACCACGCCGCTCGAGCAGGGTTGGCGTTTGAAGCAACCACTGCCCGGGTTTTCATCGAGCGGTTGCCATGTGCGCACGTTTGCCACATGGGCCGATCAGAAGAACGCGCCCATGCAGTGCGTGTTCTCCGATGGGTTGGCCTCCATTTCGGTGTTTGTAGAAGTGTTCGATGCGTCCCGTCACATGGGCAGCGGCCAAATGGCTTCAGGCGCTACGCAGTCGCTCTCGCGCCGGGTGGGTGATCATTGGGTCACGTTTGTCGGGGAGGTGCCCGCCAAGACTCTGGCCTGGTTTGCCCATTCGTTGGAGCGGACCCGTTGACGGGTTGCCATGCACGGCGTCCATGACCCACTTGACGATGTTTCGTTCGTCCCCATTTGATTCCCGAATTCGTCTGTTGTGACACCCGTTGTATCCAGGAGTAAACCTATGTTTTCTTTGCGTGTCTCGCGTTCACTGTTCCCTGTGGCAGCTGCCTGCAGCTCTCTGGTGTGGGCGCTAGGGGTGGCGACCGTGTCATTGCCTGCCATTGCGCAATCAGCGGCCAGCCAGGCAGTGGTGCGTGGTTTGCCTGATTTCACCGAGCTTGTTGAACAAGTCGGACCGTCGGTAGTCAACATTCGCACGCTCGAAAAGACACGCGCAGGCAACACAGCGGGTGAGGGGCCGGACGAGCAGATGCTCGAATTTTTCAGGCGCTTTGGCATCCCTGTGCCGCCCGGTGCAGGCCGGGGCAACCCCCGTCAGGAGAGGGGTGAAGGCGAACGTCCGACGGGTGTCGGTTCGGGCTTCATCCTGACGCAGGATGGTTTCATCATGACCAACGCCCATGTTGTGGATGGCGCAGACGAACTGCTGGTGACCTTGCCTGACAAGCGCGAGTTCAAGGCCCGCGTGGTGGGTGCCGACAAGCGCACCGATGTGGCAGTGGTCAAAATCGATGCATTGGGTTTGCCTGCGGTCCGTATCGGGGACGTCGGACGGATCAGGGTGGGTGAGTGGGTGATGGCCATCGGCTCCCCCTTCGGCCTGGAAAGTACCGTGACGGCCGGTATCGTCAGCGCCAAGCAACGCGATACAGGGGATTACCTGCCCTTCATCCAAACCGACGTTGCCATCAACCCGGGCAATTCGGGTGGGCCACTGATCAACATGCGCGGTGAAGTCATCGGCATCAACAGCCAGATTTACTCCAGGTCGGGTGGATTCATGGGCATTTCGTTCGCCATTCCTGTCGACGAGGCCATGCGAGTGGCCGATCAGTTGCGCGCAACCGGCAAAGTGACCCGTGGCCGCATCGGTGTCTCTATCGATCAGGTGTCGAAAGATGTTGCCGAGTCGTTGGGCCTCGGCGATGCCAAAGGTGCTTTGGTGCGGGGCGTAGAGACCGATTCGCCCGCTGGCAAGGCTGGTATCGAGGCTGGCGACATCATCATCAGGTTCGACGGCAAGCCGATCGACAAGTCAGTGGATTTGCCTCGCCTGGTGGGCAACACCAAGCCGGGCACACGCAGCACCGTCACGGTCTTCAGGCGTGGCCAAACCAAGGACCTTTCGATCGTGGTCGGTGAGGTCGAGCCCGAGCAAAAGCAGGCCTCCCGTCGCCCTTCAGGCGGTGAGAACAAGGTTGTGCCCGCCGGTGCTGCCAAAGGTTTGGGGTTGGGTCTGGCGGATCTGACCGATGCCCAGCGCAGCCAGCTCAAAATCAAGGGCGGTGTGCGGATCGAGTCTGCCGAGGGTGCTGCCGCGCGTGCCGGTCTCCGCGAAGGCGACATCGTGCTGGCATTGGCCAACACGGAAATCGCCTCGGTGAAGGACTTTGAAGCGGTGGCCAGCAAGCTCGAAAAAAATCGCCCGGTCAGTCTGCTGGTGCGGCGTGGCGAGTGGGCACAGTATGTGGTTATTCGTCCCAATGGACGGTGATCCTTCCCAGGCGGTACGCGGGTGCTTCAGGGCCTGCTTCATGGGGTGACGGTAAAATCATTGGTTTTGTCTGGTCGGCGTGAGTGCGTTGCTTGCAGCACGCCATGATGACCAGTCGAGTATCGGGTTTGGCACAGATGCCGGGCACAGCTTGCCCAGGCAAAAGTGCGCTGCACAGCCCGGTGCAACCTTGCCATGGGGCGGTTACCCGTCCGATCCCGCGTAGCTCCCGATGAATCACATCCGCAATTTCTCCATCATTGCCCATATCGATCATGGCAAGTCCACTCTGGCCGATCGCCTGATCCAGCGCTGCGGAGGTTTGGCCGACCGCGAAATGAGCGAGCAGGTGCTCGATTCGATGGACATCGAGAAAGAGCGCGGCATCACCATCAAGGCGCAGACCGCAGCGCTTCAGTACACCGCGCGCGACGGGCAGGTGTACAACCTCAACCTGATCGACACGCCTGGTCATGTGGATTTCTCCTACGAGGTGAGCCGCTCGCTGTCCGCCTGCGAAGGTGCGTTGCTGGTGGTGGATGCCAGCCAGGGTGTTGAAGCACAAACGGTGGCCAACTGCTACACCGCCCTGGATCTGGGTGTGGAAGTGCTGCCGGTGCTGAACAAAATGGACTTGCCGCAGGCCGACCCCGACAACGCCAAGCAGGAAATTGAAGATGTGATCGGGATCGATGCCACCGATGCCGTGCCCTGTTCGGCGAAAACCGGCATGGGCATCGATGACATTCTGGAACTCGTCGTGGCCAAGGTGCCGGCCCCACGCGGCAATGCCGCCGGGCCTTTGCGCGCCATGATCATTGACAGCTGGTTCGATGCCTATGTGGGTGTGGTCATGCTGGTCCGGGTCGTTGACGGACAGCTCAACCGTGGCGACCGCATCAAACTCATGGCCACCGAGGCGCTGTACAACGCCGAAAAACTGGGTGTGTTCACGCCGCACAACGTTTCGCGCGATGCACTCAAGGCGGGCGAAGTGGGTTATGTCATTGCGGGCATCAAGGAACTGAAGGCCGCCAAGGTGGGTGACACCATCACCACCATCAAAACTTCCAGCGGTGCCAACCTGCCGTTCGCCACAGCCCCGCTGCCAGGGTTCAAAGAGGTCAAGCCGCAGGTGTTTGCCGGTTTGTATCCATCAGAGGCCAGCGAGTACGACCAGCTGCGCGATGCGCTGGAAAAACTTCAGCTCAATGACTCGGCGCTGCAATACGAGCCCGAGGTCTCGCAGGCCTTGGGTTTTGGTTTCCGTTGCGGTTTCCTGGGCTTGCTGCACATGGAAATTGTGCAGGAGCGGCTCGAACGCGAGTTTGACCAGGACCTCATCACCACCGCACCCAGCGTGGTGTACGAGGTGGTCAAGGGTGATGGCGAAGTCATTCAGGTCGAAAACCCGTCCAAGATGCCGGACGTGGGCCGCATTCAGGAAATCCGCGAGCCCATCGTGACCGTGCACCTGTACATGCCGCAGGAGTATGTCGGTCCGGTGATGACGCTGGCGAACCAGAAGCGTGGCATGCAGCTCAACATGGCGTACCACGGCAAGCAGGTCATGTTGACTTATGACATGCCGTTGGGCGAAATCGTGCTCGACTTCTTCGACAAGCTCAAGTCGGTCAGCCGCGGCTATGCCTCGATGGACTATGAGTTCAAAGAATACCGGCCATCCGATGTGGTCAAGGTCGACATGCTGCTCAACGGCGAGAAAGTTGACGCGCTGTCCATCATCGTTCACCGCAGTCAGTCGCAGTACCGGGGGCGGGCGGTGGCGGCCAAGATGCGCGAGATCATCAGCCGCCAGCAATTCGATGTGGCCATTCAGGCGGCCATCGGCGGCAACGTGATCGCACGCGAAACCATCAAGGCCTTGCGCAAGAACGTGCTGGCCAAATGCTACGGTGGCGACATCACCCGCAAGCGCAAGCTGTTGGAAAAGCAGAAGGCGGGCAAAAAGCGCATGAAACAGATTGGTTCGGTCGAGGTGCCACAGGAGGCATTCCTCGCCATTTTGCAGGTGGAAGATTGATGAACAACACAGTGGCGACCCTCACGGGTTTTGTGCTCGCGGCGTTTGCCGGGTACATCGGCGCTTGGTACTTCGGCCTGGTCGACGGCAACTTTGCCCTGATGCTGTTGTTGGCCACCCTGGTCACGGGCGTGTACTGGGTGGCTGAAAAGCTCTACTTCTTGCCCGCACGCCGCAAGGCGGTGGCCGATGCCCAGGCGCAGGCCGACCAAAGGCTGGCTGCGTTGAAAGCCCAAGGCATCCAGCAGGTGGATGGGGGCTTGTCCGACGATGCCAGGAACAGTTTGCTGATGCAACCCTGGTGGCTGGACTGGACGGCGGGGCTGTTCCCGGTCATTGCTGTGGTGTTCGTGCTGCGTTCGTTCCTGTTCGAGCCGTTCAAAATTCCGTCAGGCTCGATGATCCCGACGCTGATGATCGGCGACCTGATCCTGGTCAACAAATTTCATTACGGCGTGCGGTTGCCGGTGGTCAACACCAAGATCATTGCCAACAACGACCCGCAGCGCGGTGATGTCATGGTGTTCCGCTACCCGCCACAACCCAGCCTGGACTACATCAAGCGGGTGGTTGCCGTGCCGGGTGATGAGGTCGCGTATCTGAACAAGCAACTCAGCATCAACGGTCAGCCCGTGCCCAAGGTGGCGCAACCGGATTTTTTTGATGCCGATGCCATGCGCTACGGCAAGCAGTTCCAGGAACAGCAGGGTGGCAAGACCTACAACACTTTGAACGACAACGACCGGCCGGCCTTCATTCCGGGTGCGAGTGACTTTCCTTTCAAGGATCAATGTCGGTACAGTGTGGAAGGCGTGGTCTGCAAGGTGCCGCCGGGTCACTATTTCCTGATGGGTGACAACCGCGATAACTCGCTCGACTCTCGCTACTGGGGTTTTGTGCCAGAAGCCAACATCGTGGGCAAAGCCTTTTTTGTGTGGATGAATTTCGGCAACCTCAAGCGCATCGGCGGTTTCGAGTGAGTTGGGGGGCGTCTTTTTGTGGAGTGCGTAACATGAAGCAACGTCAACGCGGTGTCACGTTTCTGGGCATGATCACCTTCGGTGCCATCGTGGCCTTTGTCGGCATCATGGGTGCCCAAGTGTTCCCGACCTACACCGAGTACCTGACCATCCAAAAGGCGGTCAACAAGGCTGCTGTGGGTGCCACCGTGGCCGAAGTCCGCTCGATTTTCGACAAGGCGGCCAGCGTGGACTACATCACCAGTATTTCGGGCAAAGACCTCGAAGTCACCAAGCAAGGTGAAAAAGTGGTGGTGTCATTCGAGTACCAGCGGGAGTTCCACATGGGTGGTCCGGCCTACCTGGTCATGAAATACAAGGGTGCTTCCCGTTGACTGGTCGTCTTTTGCAGGGTGACCCGGAGGCTTGCGCGTGAATGCTGCATGGCAAGCCTTGCAAAGCAAGCTGGGTCACCAGTTCGCGCAACCCAAGCTGCTGGAGCGCGCACTGACGCACCGCAGTTATTCGGCGGACCACTACGAACGGCTGGAGTTTCTGGGGGATTCGGTGCTGAACCTGGCGGTGTCGGGTCTGCTGTTCGAGCAGTTGGCGCAGGCACCTGAGGGCGACCTGTCACGCATCCGGGCCAATCTGGTCAAACAGGACATGCTGGTCACCCTGGCCGGTCAGTTGGGTGTGTCGGGTGCCATGCGGCTGGGCGATGGTGAACTGAAAACCGGTGGACGCCAACGCCCATCCATCCTGGCGGATGTGCTCGAAGCCCTGATCGGAGCCATTTACCTGGATGCAGGTTACCCCAAAGCCGAGCAGGTGGTCCGCCAGTTGTTCAAAAACGTGAAGGTCACACCGGCCATGAGCGCCAGTGGCAAGGATGCCAAAACGGCGTTGCAGGAGTGGTTGCAGGGCCGCAAGCTGGGTTTGCCTGTCTATCAGGTGGCCGGCACGTCGGGGGCGGCACACGAGCAGCAATTCACCGTCGTGTGCGAGGTGGCTGCACTCTCTCGCACTGCACACGGGCAGGGTACGTCCCGCCGGTCGGCAGAACAGGCAGCTGCCGCCGCCATGCTCCAACAACTCACCACACAGGCGCCGAAATGAGCACACCCGAACAGAACGACCAGCAACTGGAAGCCATGCTGGCCAAGGCCCTCAGGCGTCCCGGTACCCAAGCCATCCAGGTCCATGACGGTAACGCACCAGAGGGATCGGAGGCTGTGGCTGTGCCCGTGGAAGCGCAACGTTGTGGGCTGGTGGCCATCGTGGGCAAGCCGAACGTGGGCAAGTCGACCCTGTTGAATGCACTGGTGGGGCAGAAAGTCAGCATCACGTCGCGCAAGGCACAAACCACACGGCATCGGATCACCGGGTTGCGCACGGAAGGTGCGAATCAGTTTGTGTTTGTGGACACGCCAGGCTTTCAGACGCGGCATGGCAACGCGCTGAACCGCTCGCTCAACAAGACGGTGTTGGGGGCAGTGACCGATGTCGACCTGATCTTGTTTGTGGTGGAGGCGGGCCGTTTTCAACCTGCGGATGCCAAGGTGCTCGATCTGCTGCCCGCCAGCGTGCCGGTCATTCTGCTCGCCAACAAATTTGATTTGATCCACCGGCGTGCCGAACTCGCGCCCTGGCTGGCCGACATGCAGGGCCGCCATGCGTTTGCCGAGATTGTGCCCATGTCGGCCAGCAGCACGCGCGATGTGGGGCGCTTGGTGACCATTTGTGAAAAGTACCTGCCCCAGCAGCCGTGGATGCATGGTGCGGACGAACTCACCGACCGCAGCGAGCGTTTTCTGGCCAGCGAGATCGTGCGTGAAAAGCTTTTCCGGCTGACCGGCGACGAGTTGCCCTACACCTCTACGGTGGTGATCGACAAGTTCGAGGAAGAAGGGCGCATGCGCCGCATTGCGGCCACCATCGTGGTCGAGCGCGATGGTCACAAAGGTATGGTCATCGGTGAGGGTGGTGAAAAACTCAAGCGCATCGGCACCGAGGCACGCGTCGAGCTGGAAAAACTGCTGGATGCCAAGGTGTTTCTGGAACTGTGGGTCAAGGTGCGCTCGGGATGGGCCGACGATGACGTGCGTGTGCGCTCTTTCGGTTACGAATGATCCAGCCATGACGGGCCCGTTCTGTCACCCAGGCAACGCACTCTGACCGCGTGAACCACAAACGATTTGCCGACGAACCGGGTTTTGTGTTGCACCGGTACGACTGGAGCGAGTCCAGCCTCATTCTCGATGTGTTCACCCGCCACCACGGCCGGGTGGCATTGGTGGCCAAGGGTGCCAAACGCCCCACCTCGCAACTCCGCCCGGTGCTGCTGCCCCTGCAGCCACTGTTGCTGGCCTGGAGTGGCGATGCCGAGGTCCGGACGCTCAAGGCTGCCCACTGGCGGGGCGGTCATGTGATGCCGCTGGGCGAGTCCCTGCTGTCGGGCACGTACTTCAATGAAATGTTGCTCAAGCTCCTGGCGCGTGATGACCCGCATCCCGTCCTGTACGACGGATACGAGGCTGCCGTGCAGCAATTGGCCCAACAGGCTGTGCCAGACGCGGCCGTGCTGCGGGCGTTCGAGCTGTTGTTGCTGCGGGAAATCGGCTACCTGCCGTCGTTGGCAGAAGAGGGCAGCAGCCTGCTGCCCCTGCAGCCCGACGTGTGGTACGCACTGGAAACCGAGGGTGGCCTGACCCAGGTGCCTGCCCCCCAGCGCGGGGCATTGCAAGGTGGTCAGTGGCTGGCCATTCAACTGGCGCAGGAACATGCTGCGCCGTTCAGCGCCCTGGTGCAGGCCTGCCGCCCCTGCATGACGGTGCTGCAGCCCGTGCTGCGGGCGTTGCTGCACTACCATAGCGGCGTGCGTTCGTTCAAGACCCGCCAGATGATGCTCGATGTGCAGGCACTGGTGCGGCGGTACTGATTTTTTATGCGCCCCGGCGCAACCCCTGTTTGGATGCTGTTACCGATGTCAGGCCTTTCCTCTTCACATGCCAGTCACGCCGCTGCACAGCGTTGTGCACTGTCCGTCAACCTGAACAAGGTGGCCACTGTGCGCAACACCCGCCATTTGGGCATTCCCAGCCTGGTCCGTGCGGGGACGCTGTGCCTGCAGGCCGGTGCGCACGGGCTGACCGTTCACCCCCGCCCGGACGAGCGCCACATTCGCGCACATGATGTGAAGGATTTGGCGGCGCTGCTGGCCCAGTGGCCTGGGCGGGAATTCAACATCGAAGGCAACCCGTTCCATAACCTCATGGGTTTTGTGGACAGCGTCCGCCCGCAGCAGGTCACGTTTGTGCCCGACGCGCAAGGCCAGTTCACCAGCGACCATGGCTGGCGCTTGCCCGAAGATGCCGAACGGCTCCAGCCGCTGATCGCACAGGCACATGCAGCCGGTGCGCGCGTCAGCCTGTTCATGGACCCCGAGCCTGCACAGATGGCTATGGCCAGAGCCATTGGTGCGGACCGCGTCGAGTTGTACACCGAGCCCTACGCCGCAGCGCACGCCCGCGGTGATGCCGACAATGAACTGGCCCGTTACCGCGAAGCCGCGCAGGCTGCCCTGGACGCCGGGCTGGCCGTCAATGCCGGCCATGACCTGAACCTGGATAACCTCACGCCGTTTCTGGCCACCGTGCCGGGTGTGAGCGAGGTCTCCATCGGCCACGCGCTGCTGGCTGATGCGCTGGAAACGGGTTATGGTGCTGCGGTTAAAGCTTATTTGGCTGCCATCGCAAGTTCCTATTGAATTGTTTGCTATTGTTTATTTCACCATGATCTACGGCGTGGGAACCGATGTGTGCGACGTGCGTCGCATGGCTGCCGCCACCGAACGGCATGGTGAGCGGTTTGCCCAGCGCGTGCTGGCACCCGGTGAACTGGCGGTGTGGCGCGCGCGGACTGCACGCAACCCGGCACGTGGCCACGCCTACCTTGCCACACGGTTCTCCGCCAAAGAATCCTTCAGCAAGGCCATCGGTCTGGGCATGCGCATGCCCATGACCTGGCGAAACTGTGAAATCATCAACTTGCCCACTGGCCAGCCCGCCATCGTCCTGCACGGTGAACTGAAGACTTGGTTCGAGGCCAAAGGGCTGCGTGCGCATGTCAGCCTGACTGACGAAGGCGACCATGCCAGCAGCTTTGTGGTGGTGGAGCGTATCCCCAATGAAACCGACAGGCCATGACCGCGCGGGCAATCATTGTGGCCGTTTGGCAATGACCACCTCATTCCGGAGTTCAACATGAGTTTCCACACCTCGCCAGTCGTGCTCGACATTGCTGGCACCAGCCTCACCAAGGCCGACAAGCAACGCCTGAAGCACCCGCTGACCGGCGGTCTCATCTTGTTCGGGCGCAACTTCGAAAGCCGGGAGCAACTCACCAAACTGTGCCGGAAGATCAAAAAGGTGCGTCCCGATGTGCTGATTGCTGTCGACCACGAAGGCGGCCGGGTGCAGCGTTTCAAGACCGATGGATTCACGCACCTGCCACCTATGCGCGCCCTGGGACAGCTGTGGGATGCCCCTGCGTCCCCTCAGCCGTTGGCGCAGTCGGGGCCAGTGCCGGGCAACCACCTTCCTGCCACCGACGTGGCCACCGCTTGCGGGTATGTGCTGGGCGCGGAGTTGCGAGCCTGTGGCGTGGACCTGAGCTTTGCGCCGGTGCTGGACCTCGATCATGGCCCCAGCGGGGTCATCGGTGACCGGGCTTTTGCACGCGACCCTCGCGTGGTGAGCATGCTGGCCAAAAGCGTCATGCACGGGCTCTTGCAAAGCGGCATGGCCAACTGCGGCAAACACTTTCCCGGGCACGGTTTTGTGCGGGGGGATTCCCATCTGGAAGTGCCGGTGGATGACCGGACGCTGGAGGCCATCCTGGCCGACGATGCTTTGCCTTACCAGTGGCTCAGCACCAGCCTGACCAGTGTCATGCCCGCGCATGTCATCTACAGCCGGGTGGATGCCCGTCCAGCAGGCTTTTCTGCCCGCTGGTTGCAAGACATCTTGCGTGACCGGTTGCGGTTTCACGGCCTGGTGTTCAGTGACGACCTCAGCATGGCTGCAGCCCGGGTGATCGATGGGCAGTCGGTCAGCTACACCACAGGCGCACTGGCTGCGTTGCAGGCGGGGTGCGACATGGTGCTGCTTTGCAACCAGTCGCTTGACGGTGGGGGTGAGGCGGTAGACGAATTGCTCGCTGGATTGGCCGAGGCCATTGTCAAGGGCCAGTGGGTTCCCCGCGGTGCCAGTGAAGAACGGCGTCTGGGCCTGTTGCCCACGCAAGCAGCCTTGCCATGGGACGATCTGATGACGCAGCCTGCTTACATGCATGCAATGGATCTGGTCGCAAGCCTCTGACAGCAACTGCCTCCAAAAACGGGGGTGAACGTGTGGGTGGTTGCATGCTTCAAGTGCAGGTTCCGCCGGTGGGAATGGACCTTGTTGCGACGCGATTCGTGACAGGGCTCTACCCGGAGCGGGTATTGGCGCAGGTAAAGGCACCAATCTGAACGAAAATAGAGGGTTTTCGGGGAAGCGTACGTCGTCACCCGCAGGCCCAGTACAAGTAACCACGGATTCACCATGACCACATCCGCGCCCGTCGCCACCGTAGCCGACATCCGCAAAACCTTTCTCGACTTCTTTGCCTCCAAGGGCCACACCGTGGTGGCATCCAGTCCGCTGGTGCCCGGCAACGACCCCACGCTGATGTTCACCAACAGCGGCATGGTGCAGTTCAAAGACGTGTTTCTGGGCACCGACAAGCGCAACTACGTGCGGGCGGCTTCGGTTCAGGCCTGCCTGCGCGCCGGTGGCAAGCACAACGACCTGGAAAACGTGGGCTACACCGCCCGCCACCACACCTTCTTCGAGATGCTGGGCAACTGGAGCTTCGGCGACTACTTCAAAAAGGAAAGCCTGAACTGGGCATGGGAGCTGCTGACCCAGGTGTACAAGCTGCCCGCCGACAAGCTGTACGCCACCGTCTACCAGGAAGACGACGAGGCGCATGCCATTTGGGAAGACATCTTCGTGAAGGCTGGCTGGACGCCCGAGCGCGTGAAGCTTGAAGGCCGCATCATCCGCATTGGCGACAACAAGGGTGGCCGCTACAAGTCTGACAACTTCTGGATGATGGCTGACACCGGTCCTTGCGGCCCCTGCTCGGAGATTTTTTACGACCACGGCCCGCACATTCCTGGCGGCCCGCCCGGCAGCCCCGAGGAAGATGGCGACCGTTTCATTGAAATCTGGAACAACGTGTTCATGCAGTTCAACATGCATGAAGACGGCTCGGTCACCCCGCTGCCCGCGCCCTGCGTGGACACCGGCATGGGCCTGGAGCGCCTGGCCGCCATCCTGCAGCATGTGCACAGCAACTACGAAATTGACATTTTTGATCAGCTCATCAAAGCCGCTGGTCGCGAAACCGGCACGGCCGACCTGAGCAACCCGTCGCTGAAGGTGATTGCCGACCACATCCGCGCCACGGCGTTCCTCATTTCCGACGGCGTGATCCCGTCCAACGAGGGTCGGGGCTATGTGCAGCGCCGCATCGTGCGCCGCGCCATCCGCCACGGCTACAAGCTGGGCCAGAAGACGCCGTTCTTCCACAAGTTGGTGCCCGACCTGGTGCGGATGATGGGCGACGCCTACCCCAACATGGCCAATCAGGCCCCGCGCATCACCGAGGTGCTGAAGGCAGAAGAAGAGCGCTTCTATGAAACGCTGGCCACCGGCATGGAGATTCTGGACAGCGCACTCGGCACAAACGGGGCCGATGGCAAAGCCACCGGCGGCGTGACCGTGCTGCCCGGCGACGTGGCTTTCAAGCTGCACGACACCTACGGCTTCCCACTGGACCTGAGCGCCGACGTGTGCCGCGAACGCGGTGTGACGGTGGACGAAGCAGGCTTCAAGGCCGCCATGGAGGCGCAGAAGGCCAAAGGCCGAGCCGCAGGCAAGTTCAAAATGGACAAGGCGCTGGACTACACCGGCGCAGGCAACACCTTTGTGGGCTACGAGCAGTTGCAGGCTGAATCAGAAGTGGTAGCTGTCTATATAGATGGGGTAAGCGCTGGAGGCATAAATGAAGGCGAAAATGGCGTGGTGGTGCTCGCCACGACCCCGTTCTACGCCGAAAGCGGTGGCCAGGTGGGTGACCAGGGTGACATCCGCACCGCCAGCGGCGCAGTGTTTGCCGTGGGCGACGTGCAGAAAATCAAGGCTGATGTGTTCGGCCACCACGGCACGCTGACCAGCGGCAGCCTGAAGGTGGGCGACAAGGTGACGGCGGTGGTCAACACCGCTGCCCGCGCCGCCACCGTGCGCAACCACAGCGCGACCCACCTGATGCACAAGGCCCTGCGCGAGGTGCTGGGCGAGCATGTGCAGCAAAAAGGCAGCCTGGTTGATGCCGACAAAACCCGCTTCGACTTTACCCACAACGCCCCCATGACGGACGAGCAGATCCGCGAGGTGGAACGCCGGGTGAACGACGAAATCCTGGCCAACGTGGCCGCCCAGGCGCGTGTGATGGACATCGAAAGCGCCAAGCAAACCGGCGCCATGATGCTGTTCGGAGAGAAGTACGGCGACACCGTGCGCGTATTGGACATTGGCACCAGCCGCGAACTGTGTGGTGGCACCCACGTGCAGCGCACGGGTGACATCGGCGTGTTCAGCATCACCGCCGAGGGCGGCGTGGCCGCCGGTGTGCGCCGCGTGGAGGCCGTGACCGGCCTGAACGCACTGGCTTACATGCAGGGCATGGAAACCATGCTGGGTGGCGTGGCCGGTACGCTCAAGGTGACACCTGCCGAAGTCCACGCCCGCGTGGACGGCCTGCTGGGCCAGGTACGCGACCTGGAGAAGGAACTGGCCGCCCTGAAGGGCAAACTGGCTTCTGCCCAGGGTGACGAACTGGTGAACCAGGCCACGGTGGTCAATTGCAAAGACGGTTCTGCCCTCAAGGTGCTGGCCGCCACGTTGCAGGGTGCCGATGCCAAGACCCTGCGCGACACCCTGGACAAGCTGAAAGACAAGCTGAAGACCGCCGCCATCGTGCTGGCAGCTGTGGATGGCGACAAGGTTCAACTGGCTGCTGGTGTGACCGCCGACAGCGTGGGCAAGGTCAAGGCCGGCGAACTGGTCAACTTCGTGGCCCAGCACGTCGGCGGCAAGGGCGGCGGCAAACCCGACATGGCCATGGCTGGTGGCAACAACCCGGCTGCGCTGCCGTTTGCGCTGGAGTCGGTACACGCCTGGGTGGCCGAGCGGGTCTGAAGGCAGTGCGTCTCGGTTGGCTCTGTGGCCTGTTCTGTTGTTGCCTCGCTGCTCAAGCGGCTCAGGCCGCTGCAGACGTGGATCTCGAGCGCGCAGAGACGCGTGTGCCCAAGCGTGGCGAGTGGGTCACTGTGGAGGGGGCCAACCAGCGCTTGCGTGGGTGGTGGACTGCTGCCGTCGAGGGTCAAAGCCGACCGGCTGTACTGATGTTGCATGGCTGTGGTGGCATGCTCGACAAGCAGGGCGGACTTTCTGTGCGCATGCGTGAGTACGCGCAGATGTTGAATGCGCAGGGATGGCACGCACTGGCGCTGGATTCATTGATGCCTCGTGGCGAACAATCCATTTGCACCCAGCGTACCGGCACCCGGCAAGTCACGATGACCGAACGGCGTGAGGATGCCTGGGCTGCGTTGCGATGGTTGGCCGCACATCCTGATGTCGATGCTGCGCGTGTCGCGGTGTTGGGCTGGTCGAATGGTGGCAGTGCAGTGCTTGCAGCCACCAATGCTCAGCGTGAGGTTGTCCGGCGTTGGCGAGATTCGGCTGACACACCACCGCCGCCCAAATTGTGGGTTGCTTTCTACCCCGGTTGTGTGACTGAGCTTCGGCGCGGCTACACTCCTGTGGCACCCGTGGCGATGATGTTGGGGCTGTCTGACGATTGGACGCCTGCTCAGCCTTGTTTGGACCTGGCTGCGAAGTCGCCTGATGTGGTGGTTCACAGTTGGGAGCAGGCCTATCATGGTTTTGACGGAACATCCCCGCTGAGGCTGCGCACCGATGTGCCCAATGGTGCCCATCCAGGTCAGGGTGTACATGTGGGCGGGCATGCGCAGGCACGGGAAGAGTCCCGGCGTTTGTTGTTGGTGCATCTGGCACGCGCATTGAACTGAAGAGGTTTGGTTTTGGATCAGATTCCTGACGAAGTATTCGAAAAAGCCGCCGAGGTGTTCCGGATCATGGGCGCACCCATACGGCTGCGCATCATCAGGGCCTTGTGTTGCGGCGAGAAAAACGTGTCCGAATTGCTGACGGAGATCGACACGACGCAACCCAATATGTCGCAGCACCTCAACACGCTGTACCAGGCAGGCGTGCTGGGCAAGCGCCGTGAAGGCGTTCAAATCTACTATCACATCGCTAACACGAACGTGGTTTCGGTGTGTCGTGCGGTTTGCGAACAGGTGGAGCCGGCAAGTTTCACGTCAGTTTGAGACCGGGTTTTCACTGTTTTCAGCGTGGCGGAATGCCACTAACATCGATCCATAAGAAACAAGCGATTTATCGCCTGTTTTTTGTTTTCTGGTTCTTGTGTTTTCAGGAGTGACGCATGAAATTGAGAGTGTGTGTGGCAGCTGCCGTGTGGCTGTGTTCCGTTCAGGTGGCGCAAGCCCAATCGCCAGACCCGTTGCAGGTTCGCAGCTGGGCGGCATCGTGCTCCAACTGTCATGGCACGAACGGTGTGGCGCAGTCTGGCATGGAGTCTTTGGCTGGCGTTCCCGCCGCTGACATCACGAAGAAGATGCTCGATTTCAAGGCCGGCCGCAAGCCCGCCACGATCATGCATCAACTTTCCAAGGGTTACAGCGACGAGCAGATCGCAGCGATTGCTGGTTTTTTTGCCGCTCAGAAGAAATAAGAGGAACACCGACATGTTGCAACGCAGACAAGTTATCCAAGCTGGTACGTCATTGGGCGTGTTGGGGCTGTTGGCCGGCTGTGCCACGCCAGCCACGGGCAAAGGTCCCAAGGTGGTGGTGATTGGCGCAGGCTACGGTGGTGCCACGGCCGCCAAATACATTCGCATGTGGTCAGAGGGTGCGGTGCAGGTCACCGTTGTGGAGCCGAATGCGCAGTTCATTTCCTGCCCGATGTCCAACCTGGTCATTGGCGGCAGCATGAAGCTGTCCGACATCACGCTCAGCTATGACAACCTGGTCAAGCGGCACGGGGTCACCATGGTCAGCGACCGTGTGGTCAACATCGATGGTGCCAAGCGGATGGTCAAGCTGGCAAGCGGTACTGAGCTGCCTTACGACCGCCTGATCGTCTCCCCGGGTGTGGATTTCATGTGGGAGACGCTGCCCGGCATGAACAAGCCCAATGCTCAGGAGCAGGTGTTCCATGGCTGGAAGGCTGGTGCACAGACTGTTGCACTTCGCAAGCAAATCGAGTCCATGCCTGACGGCGGCGTGTTCGCCATGACAGTGCCACAGGCACCTTACCGTTGCCCCCCCGGCCCTTACGAGCGTGCCTGCCAGGTGGCCGACTATTTCAGCAAAGCCAAACCCAAGAGCAAGGTCATCATCCTGGATGCCAACGACGATGTAACCTCCAAGGGGCCGTTGTTCAAAAAGGCATGGGCCGAGCGGTACAAGAACATCATCGAATACCGTCCCAAGCACGCGTTGACCGATGTCGATGTGGCCACCAAGACCTTGAAATTCGAATTCAATGATGACGTGAAAGCCGCAGTGCTCAACGTCATTCCCAGCATGCGTGCCGGTGACGTGGCGGTCAATGCAGGCATGGCTACGGCCAACAAGCGCTGGTGCGAAGTGGATTTCCTCACGTTTGAGTCCAAGGCCCTGCCCAACATCCATGTTTTGGGCGATGCGATCCAGATCGCTCCACTGATGCCCAAGTCTGCACACATGGCCAACCAGCACGGCAAATCCTGCGCGGCTGCAGTGGTGGCGTTGTTGACCGGCAAGCCTGTCAATCCTCTGCCCATTTACAACAACACTTGCTACAGTTTTGTCAGCGCTGAGGATGTGATTCATGTGTCTTCAGTTCACCGCTACGATGCGGCACAGAAAACCATGCTGACCGTACCGGGTTCAGGCGGTGTGTCCGCTGCAGCCAACGAACTGGAAGGCCGCTACGCCATGGGCTGGGCGCGCAACATCTGGGCAGATACGCTGGCTTGAGGTGACTTCAAGATGAATCGGATCGTGCGAGCCGCCTTGGGTGCGGCAGCCCTTTGCGGCCTGTCGGTTGCCATGGCGCAGGCTGACGAGGCCCGGGCCAAGAAAATCGTCAGCGGTGTGTGCTTTGTGTGCCACGGTGCCAATGGCGAGTCTGCCAGCGAGGTTTTCCCCAAACTCGCAGGGCAGCACTGGCAGTACACCGCCAAGCAGCTTGAAAACTTCAAGTCCGGTCGACGCAAAAGCACCGCCATGGCTGACATGGTTGCCAAGCTGACGCCGGATGAGATGGTGGCGCTTGGCAAGTACTTCGAGAAACAGGTCAGCGAACCCGAGCCGCCCAAAGATCAGGCGCTGGCTGCTGTCGGCAAGTACATCTATCACCAGGGCAACAAGTTCAGTGGCCTGGCGGCATGTGCCAGCTGTCACAAGGCTGATGCCAAGGGCGATGAAGGGTTGCCGCGTTTGGCCGGTCAGTACGCAGGCTACCTCGACACCCAGCTCAAGCTGTTCCACCAGCGGGAGCGCACCAACGACAACGCGGTGATGCACTCCATTGTCAGCAAAATGACTGCGCTGGAAATGGCCGCTGTGTCCGAGTACCTCAGCGGCAAATAAGCGCGTGCGCACCGGCTGGGCGGCTTGGCGGCGTGCCAGCGATCGCACCACCGCCTAGTACGGCCGGTCAAGGTGCCAAAAAAAACAGGCGAAGAGCATCCGCACAGCGCTGGCTGCTCTGTTGCACGCAGGGAAAGCCGAGTGAATTCGGGCGGGGACGGTGCCCCGCCCCGCTTGCGTAACAGGTTCTCGGCTTCTCAGACGGGCCAGTTCATTTTTCGGTACACGGCCCATGACAGAGCAGCCCCTGCCGCGATGGAGATCAGGGTCAGCCATGCGGTCAGGGCGAACAGCGAGCCGCCGCTCATGCCGGCGCCGATGGTGCACCCGCCCGCCAGGACGGCACCAAAGCCCATCAACACGGCTCCGATGAGGTAGTGCCCGAACTTGTTTTCGGTCTTGAAACCCTCGAGCTTGAAATCACCGCCAATCAAAGCGCCGAGCAATGAACCCAGGAACGTGGCGGGCAGCATGCCGTAGTCGAAGTTGACACCGTCGGGAACCGTGGCGGTGGACACCACCCGCATCAACCATTCTGCAGACGGGCCGCTGAAATTCAGGCTCTGGAGTTGAACCGCTTCGAACGACACGTTGGCAACCGCTTGCGTGAAGCCCCAACTCGCCGCAATCACCATTCCTGTCGTGGCGGCTCCGGCGGCCAGCCACGGCCTGTTGCGGTGACGCGAGGCAAACAGATAGGCTGCTGTGGCAAACATCAGCGCTGCCACCGCCAACCCACCGGACTGTCCCAGCCCGGTGAGGCTCAGCAGGCTGCGGCCCGCACCACCGTCCACCAGCCAGAGGTTGCCCATGGCCTGGCGCGCGGGTGCCAGCCAGCCACCGATCGAAGCCTGCACTGTGACAGCGAACACCAGACCGGAAATCAGTGCACGCAGGTTGCCGTTCGCCGAGAGGATCAGCAATCGCCCCGCGCACCCACGTGCCAGGATCATGCCGATGCCAAAGAGAAACCCGCCCAGGATGGCGCCTGACAAGCTGCCTTGACCGGCCAGAAACCGTGAGCCCTCGGGCTTGAGGTTGCCAGAGTAGGCAAGCAACTGCACCGCGAGCAAAGCCGTGCTGAATGCCAACAACCAAACGACCAACCGGTCACCCACCCGCTTTTCGCACACGTCCAGCACGGCCGCACGTGCACAAAAACGGCTGCGTTGGGCTGCAAAGCCGAACACCAGACCGAGCAGCGCACCGCCCCAGGCCAGTACCGTTGCATCGCCCCATGCTTCCAACCATCCACTGAGATTCAATTTTTACTCCGATAATTCAATGCATGCTTATAAAGAGCTGATTTTCTCAGCATTTCGGTGCATATAAATCGTGCTGCGGCGTTGGTCTGGACAGTTGCCAGGGCAGGGTGTTCGTTTCAGTGAGGAGTGGACAGTGATGAATCGAAGGCGGTTGTTGGCTGCCGGTTGGGTGTGGGGTTTGCCCACCGTGCCAGCGTTTGCGCAGTTGCTGTCGCAATCGTTGCCTGCTTCGCGGCATTTGTCGCAGGAACTGTCGGCTGCAAACCGTGCAGGTCAGCCGCTGGTGGTGATGGTGTCGCTTGCGGGCTGTTCGTTTTGTCACACCGCGCGACGCAGCCACCTGTTGCCCTTGCAACGGGCGGGTATGCCCATCGTTCAAGTTGACATGCGAAGCGACGCAGCGTTGAACGATTTCCAGAACCATGTGACGACGCATGATGGCATGGTCAGGCGCTGGAAGGTCACGAAAGCCCCCACACTTCTGTTCTTCGGTCCCGGTGGGCAAGAACTGGCAGAGCGCATGGAAGGCGCGTACTTGCCCGATTTTTACGGGGCCTACCTGGAAGACCGGCTGAGCCAGGCGCGCGTTGCTTTGAAGCGCTGAATTGGGTGCAACCGCCCTGTTCAGCTGTGCCCGGCACGCACAGCCGGCTGACAATAGGTGTATGTCCTATGTCTTCCGATACTGCGCCCGGTATACATTCAGGGCTGTTTATATATGAACATCCTGTAAGAAGAGTTGGCCTCGCGGCCACAATTTTTCTGATTGGGTGTTGTTGCAAGGAGTCGGTATGCGCAAGTGGGGTGTGTGTTCAGTCTTGTTGCTCGCTCAGGTCGCATGGGCTCAGTCAGCTTTGTTCAAAGGTGCCGACTTGGAGTTGGGCGCGAAACTGATTGCCGACAACAAGTGCCAGGCCTGCCACATTCGTCGGGTGGGTGGAGACGGTTCCGCCATTTACCGGCCACAAGGCCGGATCAACACGCCGGGCTATTTGCGAGGCATGGTCGAGCAATGCAACACCGAGCTCAATTTGGGCTTTTTCCCAGAAGAGGTGACGGCGGTGGCCGCTGTGCTGGACCGGGATCACTACAAGTTCAAGTGACGGCGACAGTGCGGGTTTTTCCCGATACGTAAAGGGATGACTTGTAATTTTCCAATAAGCTTGCGCCCTTTAAATCGCCGTCTTCTAATATAAGAAACTGTGGATTTTATTTGCGCAACGGAAGTGTGGACAGCAAGGAGAACATGTGACACCAGACCACCCCGCCTCATCAGGCCGCGTCAAAAAAGCGCCTGAGAATTTCCTGTCCCGAGAGGGCATCAAACAGGTTTGGGCCGAAAGCAAGTCCGGCCGCCGAGATTTCATTCGCAATGCATTTGCCGCAGCGGCTGCGGGTGCAGCGGTGCCCCTGGCGACTGCTCAGGGCAACCCCGTGCCCGCCGAGGGCGGAGACCCCAACATCCTGAACCTGCCAGAGCATGCCACTGGACTGGGCTTGGGCGTGGCTCAGGATGACGGTTATGGCAAACCCTCCAAGTACGAGCGCAACGTCCAGCGGCGTCAAAGCCCCGGTTTGACACAGACCACCCAGGCCTCGGTTTCTTTTGCGCCGTTGCAGTCATTGTTCGGTATCGTGACGCCCAGCGGCCTGCACTTCGAGCGGCACCACCAGGGCTGGTGGGACATCGATCCTTCCAAGCACCGGTTCATGATCAATGGCATGGTGAAGAAGCCCATGGTGTTCACCATGGACGAAATCATGCGTTTGCCGGCGGTCTCGCGCTTCCACTTCATCGAATGCGGAGCCAACACGGCGGTTGACTGGGGCAACGTGGCTGTGCCCACGGTGCAGTACACGCATGGCATGGTGTCTTGTAGCGAGTTCACTGGCGTGCCGCTCATCACCTTGCTCGAATTGGCAGGTGCCGACCTGAAGAACGGCAAGTTTGTGCTGGCCGAAGGCGGTGACGGTTCTGCCATGACGCGGACCATCCCCATGAGCCTGATTCTGTCGGGCGAGGTGCTGGTGGCCTACGGCCAGAACGGCGAAATGTTGCGGCCCGAAAACGGCTACCCGCTGCGGTTGATCGTACCGGGCATCCAAGGTGTGTCCTGGGTCAAGTGGCTGCGCCGCGTCGAGGTGGGCGACCAGCCCTATGCAGCCAAAGACGAAGCCATTCACTACATCGACCTGATGCCGGATGGCAAGCACCGCCAGTACAGCGGCATTCAGGAGTGCAAGAGTGTGGTGACCACCCCGTCGGGCGGTCAGGTGTTGCTGGACAAGGGCTTCTACAACATCACCGGGCTGGCCTGGTCGGGCAAAGGCAAGATCAAGCGCGTGGATGTGTCGGTAGACGGTGGGCGGAACTGGCGTGCAGCCAGGCTCGAAACGCCTGTGCTGTCCAAGGCGCTGACCCGCTTCAACCTGGACTGGGTGTGGGATGGCAAACCCGCCATCATTCAGAGCCGTGCGCAGGACGACACGGGCTTTGTTCAGCCCACTTATCAGCAGTTGCGTGCCGTGCGTGGCACGCGTTCGATCTACCACAACAATGCCATTCAATCTTGGCTGGTGCAAGAAAACGGCGAGGTGAAGAATGTTCAACTTTCGTAAGGCATTGCTGGCTTCGGTCCTGTTGCTGACGGGTGCCACCGCAGCATGGGCGCAGGCTGACAAGTACCCCGGCCTGGGTCGTCAGGCTACGGCCAAAGAGGTTGCCAAGTGGGACATCGATGTCCGGCCTGACTTCAAAGGTTTACCTGCCGGTTCGGGTTCCGTGGCCAAAGGGCAAGATGTCTGGGAAGCCAAGTGTGCGCACTGCCACGGCATTTTTGGCGAGTCGAACGAGGTGTTCAGCCCGTTGGTCGGCGGCACCACTGCGGACGACGTCAAGAACGGGCGTGTGGCCAACCTGTCCCGCACGGACTACCCTGGCCGCACTACCCTGATGAAAGTGGCCACAGTGTCCACGCTGTGGGACTACATCAACCGTGCCATGCCCTGGACCAACCCCAAGACCCTGACCACCGACGAGGTCTACAGCGTGGTGGCTTACCTGTTGAGCCTGGCCAATGTGGTGCCAGAGGACTTCACGCTGTCCGATGCCAACATTGCCGAGGTGCAAAAGCGCATGCCCAACCGCAACGGCATGACCACCCAGCACGCCATGTGGCCTGGCAACGAGTTCAAGGGCGCATCCAAGCCGGATACCCGGAACGTCGTCTGCATGAAAGACTGCGCGACAGAGCCCAAACTGGCTTCCCTGTTGCCTGACTTTGCGCGCAACGCCCACGGCAACCTGCTGGAGCAAAACCGCATGGTAGGCCAGCAGCGCGGCGCAGACACGTCAAAGCCCGAAGGCCAGGTGGCACAGGCGGCCACGGCGCCTGCTGCACCGAAAGCAGAGAGCAGTTCTGCGTCCAAAGATGCGATTGCCTTGCTGAACAAACATGCTTGCATCGCTTGCCATGGTGTTGACAAGAAGATAGTGGGCCCCGGTTTCAATGAAGTTGCGAAGAAACACGCCGGCAAGGCTGACTACCTGCTCGGCAAGATCCGTTCCGGCGGCGTGGGTGTCTGGGGTCAGGTACCGATGCCTGCTCAGACTTTGCCCGAAGCGGATGCCAAGAAAATTGCTGACTGGATCGCCAGCGGCGCTTCAAAATAAAAGCCCCGTTGTCTGATTGCCTGCAAACCTTTTTTTCACTGAAGTCGCTCGTCAAAGGAGATACACGATGCAAAACCGTCGCGAGACACTCAAGCAGACCGCTACGGTGGCTGCGTTACTGGCTGCAGCCGGTTTCCCGCAGTTTGCCCAAGCTGCTTTCAACAAAGCGGCTTTCGACGCCAAAGGCGTTCAGGAAGCCATCACCGCAGTGGGCGGTGGCGCCCTGGCCGAGAGCAAGGACGTGACCATCACGGCTCCCGACATTGCCGAAAACGGTGCGGTGGTACCCGTGGGTGTCAGCACCACGCTGGCGGGTGTCAAGCAGTTGCTGATCCTGGTCGAGAAAAACCCGGCCGCTCTGATCGCCACTTTCCACGTTTCCGATGCTGTGGAAGGCAACTTCTCGACCCGAGCCAAGATGGGCCAGTCGTCTGATGTCTATGCTGTGGCCATCACGAACGACGGCCGTGCGCTGTTTGCCAAAAAAGAAGTCAAAGTGACGCTTGGCGGTTGCGGCGGTTAAACAGACTGCTACTTTTTTACTGACTTTTTTACACTTTAGGAGATTACGATGGCAGATCCGATGCGCATCCGGGCCCAAATGGCCGGTGACAAGGCCAACGTGCGGGTACTCATGAGCCACGAAATGGAATCCGGCCAGCGGAAAGACGCTGCCGGCAAACTGGTGCCTGCGTGGTTCATCCAGGAAATCACCGCATCGCTGAACGGCAAGCAGGTGCTGGCAGCCGAATGGGGTGCTGCAGTGTCCAAAAACCCGTTCCTGCAGTTCTTCATCAAAGGTGCCAAGGCTGGCGACAAAGTGTCAGTGTCCTGGAAAGACAACCGCGGCGACACCCGGACAGATGAAGCAACCGTGTCCTGAACTCACGGGCTGAATCACCCAAAGCGAGTACACCACTCGCTTTTTTTTGCAGAAAAACGCGAGGAGACCATGAAAACTTTAAAGGTGATGACATCGTTGGTGGCCTGCGGGGCTTTGGCAGGGCCCGCATGGGCCCAGGTCAATGCGACCCAAGGCATCGAAGACTACCGGGCCATGCTGCAAGACGGCAACCCGGCAGACCTGTTCGAGGCCAAGGGCGAAGACCTCTGGAAAAAGAAGCGCGGCCCCAAAAACGCATCGCTCGAAGCCTGTGACCTGGGCAAAGGCCCCGGCGTGGTCAAAGGTGCGTTCGTGGAGTTGCCCAGGTTCTTTGCCGACACAGGCCGTGTGCAGGACCTGGAGTCCCGCCTGCTGACTTGCATGGAAGTGTTGCAGGGCTTGAATGCCGCTGAAATCGCAGCCACCCGGTTTGGTCGTGGCGAGCAGAACAACATGACGGCACTCGCCACCTGGATTTCGGCTGAATCCAAGGGCATGAAGTTCAACCTGCCCACAGCACATCCGCAGGAAAAGGTGTTTTACGAGGTGGGCAAGCGCCTCTTCTTCCAGCGCGGCGGTCCGCATGATTTTTCATGTGCGTCCTGCCACGGGGAGGACGGCAAGCGCATCCGTTTGCAAGACCTGCCCAACCTGACCAAGAACCCCGGTGACGGCGTCGGGTTTGCAGCGTGGCCGGCTTACCGTGTGTCCAACGGACAGATGTGGGGTATGCAGCAGCGCCTGAACGATTGCTATCGCCAGCAACGCTTCCCTTACCCCGGGTTTGGCAGCGATGCCACCATCGCCCTGGGCGTTTACCTGGGTGTCCACAGCCAGGGCTCCAAGTCTGTTGCCCCTGCCATCAAGCGTTGAACCAGGAGAACACCTATGACAAACAAGACTTTCGGGCTGTTGTCAGCCGTTGCAGCCGCCGTCACGTTGGCGGGTTGTGCGAGCGCCCCCCCCAGCGTGGCCGAACTGGACGAGTTGGCGCGCAAGGTGGCCAAGGCGTCTTTCAGGGATGAAGGCATTGTCAAAGCCGACGCGGTGCTCAACACCGACGAAACCAACCGACTGTGCAGCGAGGCCGATGTGGCGGGCAAACCCCTTGACAAAGCCACTGCCGAACGCATCGAAGCGCTCAACCTCAAAACCGTCAAATGGCCCAGCGATGGCAAGTTTCTGGGCGACTGGAAGCAGGGCGAGGCGATCGCCCAGAGTGGGCGAGGCCTGACCTTTACTGACAGTGCCGATACGGTCAACGGTGGCAATTGCTACAACTGCCACGAACTCAGCAAGAAAGAAATTTCATACGGCACCATCGGCCCGAGCCTTCATCACTATGGGCGTATCCGGGGGGTGACCGACCCCAGCAGCCCGTCGGCCAAGCCAATCGTGGAATACACGTGGGGCAAGATCTGGAACTCCAAGGCCTACAACGCCTGTTCCAACATGCCCCGCGCCGGCCACATGGGTGTCCTGACTGAAGCCCAGATCAGGCATGTGATGGCCCTGCTGCTCGATCCTCAATCCATCGTCAACCAACCATGAATCTCTCCAAACGCGAATTCCTTCAGGTGCTGGGCGCAGGCTCGGTGGCAGGCATGGGCCTGGGTGCCTATGCAGAGGCCGATGCGGCGACAGCCGCCAAGGGTCTGTACGACATCCCGCGCTTCGGTCAGGTGTCTTTCCTGCACATGACCGATTGCCATGCGCAGCTCAAGCCGATCTACTTCCGCGAGCCCAACATCAACATGGGCATCGGATCGATGAACGGCAACCTGCCCCACCTGGTGGGTGAGCACCTGCTCAAGGTCGCGAAGATCCGGCCAGGCACCGTCGAGGCCCACGCGCTGACCTACCTCGATTTCGAGAAGGCTGCGCGCCGGTATGGCAAGGTGGGTGGTTTTGCCCACCTGGCGACGCTGGTCAAGCGCATGAAGGCCAGCCGTCCCGGTGCTTTGCTGCTGGACGGTGGTGACACCTGGCAGGGCTCGGGTACCTGCCTGTGGACCAACGGCCAGGACATGGTCGACGCCTGCAAGCTGCTGGGCGTCGATGTCATGACAGGTCATTGGGAGTTCACGCTGGGCATGGAGCGGGTGAAGGAAATCGTCGAGAAAGACTTTCAGGGCAAGGTCGATTTCGTTGCGCAGAACGTCAAGACCAGTGATTTCGGTGACCCGGTCTTCAAGCCCTATGTCATCCGCGAAATCAACGGTGTCCCGTGCGCCATCATCGGTCAGGCGTTCCCGTACACGCCGATTGCCAACCCTCGGTACATGGTGGCCGACTGGGAGTTCGGCATCCAGGACCAGAACATGCAGAAGGTGGTCGACGAGGCGCGTGGCAAAGGAGCGCAGGTCGTGGTGGTGATCAGCCACAACGGCATGGACGTGGACCTGAAGATGGCCAGCCGGGTCACGGGTGTGGATGCCATCATGGGCGGCCACACGCACGATGGCATGCCTGTTGCCACCCTGGTGTCCAATCCCGGTGGCAAGACCATCGTGACCAATGCTGGCTCCAACGGCAAGTTCCTGGGCGTGCTCGACTTTGAAGTCAAGGACAAGCGCGTCTCCGATTTCCGTTACAAGCTGTTGCCGGTGTTTTCCAACATGTTGCCGGCAGACAAGGATATGGAAGCGCTCATCAACAAGATCCGCGCACCTTACGAGTCCAAACTGTCCGAGCAACTGGGCGTGACCGACGGTCTGCTGTACCGCAGGGGCAACTTTAATGGCACCGGCGACCAGTTGCTGGTCGACGCGTTGCTGGACGTGCAGGGTGCCGAAATCGCCTTCTCGCCGGGCTTCCGCTGGGGCACGAGCCTGTTGCCCGGTCAGGCCATCACGCGGGAATGGCTGCTGGACATGACGGCCACCACCTATTCGTTTGCCACCGTCACCGAAATGACCGGTCAGACCATCAAGACCGTGCTGGAAGATGTGTGCGACAACCTGTTCAACCCCGACCCTTACTACCAGCAAGGTGGCGACATGGTTCGGGTGGGTGGCTTGAGCTACAGCTGCAACCCCACGGCGACCATGGGTAACCGGATTGGGGACATGCGGCTCAACGGCAAGCTCATTGAGGCCGACAAGGCCTACAAGGTCGCAGGCTGGGCACCGGTGGCCGAGGAAGCGCGGCACCAGAACCTCAAGCCCGTGTGGGAAGTGGTGGAACAGTGGCTGAAAGCCCAGCCCGGCGGTCACGTCAAGGCACGCAAGCTCAATGCACCCACCATCACCGGCGGCTTGCCCAACCAGGGCTACGTGTCCTGACGGATGTGGTCATGACAGGTAACGGTCCATCGGGCAAGACGTCGGCGGTCCGGCGGCAGGTGCTGTGGGGCGCCGGTGCGCTGGTGGCGGCCGTGTGCCTGCCCGGCGTGCAGGCCGTGGCGCAGCAGGTGCAGGATTTCATCGAAGGCCCGCCGGTGCCCGACATCACGCCCCGCAAGTTGTCTCCGCATGTGTGGGAAATCCATGCCGAAGATGGCTTTCCCACGCCAGAAAACCGCGGGATGATGTGCAACATCCTGTTCGTGGTCACCTCGGCGGGGGTGGTGGTGCTTGACAGCGGCGCATCGCTGCAGATCGGGCAGATGGCCATCCGCATGATCAAAAAGGTCACATCCCAACCGGTGGTGGCGGTGTTCAACACGCACTACCACGGTGACCATTGGCTGGGAAACCACGCTTTTGTGCAGGCCTACGGCGACAAGCTTCCCATCTACGCTTTGCCAGGCACCATCGATGTCATCAAAGGGGCAGAAGGCAACCTCTGGCGCAGCCTGATGGAGCGATGGACCAATCAGTCGACCTCCGGCACCCAGGTCGTGGCCCCCAACCAGCCGGTTGCAAGTGGCCAGACCTTCCAGTTCGGTGACGTGACGCTGCGCATGCACCACTACGGCATTTGTCACACGCCGTCTGATCTGTGCGTCGAGGTGGTGCAAGACAAGGTGACGGCAGTGGGTGATATCGCCATGACCAACCGCATTGCCAACATCGACGACGGCTCCTACCCTGGCACCTTCAAGTATTACGAGCGCTTGCAGGCGGCGACCGGGCCGCAACTCTGGCTGCCGGGACATGGCGAGGCGCGACGTGACCTGCTGGCCACTTACGGCAGTTTTCTGGCAGGTATCTGGGAGCCTTGTGTGCAGGCTGTCAAAGACGGCAAACCGGAAAGCGCGGCCAAGGCCATGGTGCTCAAAGACCCCCGTGTGGCCAGTCGGGCCGGCACCATGCAGGGCTTCGACAGCAACATTGGCAAGTACGTCAGCCTGGCTTACCTCGAAGCCGAAAAAGAACTGTTCTGACGCTGACGGGGCTACCTACAGCCCTGCCACAGCTGCAGCGGCCAGCTGCCGAGTGCTGACGAACCGGCGCTGGGCGCCCGTGACCGGATCGGTGAACGACAGTTCACGCCCCAGCAGTTGCAAGGGTGGCTGGCTGAAGTCCTCGTCCTCATCGGGAGCCTTGACAACATCGGGGTAGAACTGGTCGTGCAGGATGGGCAGTCCCAGCGCCGCCATGTGCACCCGCAGCTGGTGCCGCTTGCCCGTTACCGGGTAGAGCCGGTACAGCGCCAGTTCGGTTGCGTTACCAGGTGTGAGCTGCGTCAACCGGGTGACCAGTTCGACGCGGGTCGTGGCGTTGGGCGGGTTTGTGCTGTCAGCGGCTTCCTGGTCTGACAGCTCGCGCATGCGGAAAAAACGCGACTCGTCTTCTCGCAGGGTGCTGCGGCGTTCCAGGGGAAACACCATGCCGGCCTGCCAGGGTGCCACCGCTTCGTAAACTTTGTGCATGCGCCGCTCGCGGAACAGGCGCTGGTAGGCATCACGGTCCTGCGGGCGCAGGCAAAACGCCACCACCCCGGCGGTTTCGCGGTCCAGCCGGTGCAGGGGGCTCAGGTCGGGCAGGTTCAGCTCGTGCTTCAGGCGCACCAGCAGGGTCTCCTGCACGTAGCGGCCACCGGGGGTCATGGGCAGGAAATGCGGCTTGTCGGCCACCAGCAGGTGTTCGTCCTGGAAGAGCACCGTGTGTCGGAATGGAATGGGCTGTTCGGCCGGCAGCTCGCGCCAGTAGTAGAGGCGCTGGTAACGCTGGTAGGGTGCATCCGGAGGCAGGGCTGCGCCACGTTCGTCCAGCACCTGTCCACGGGCCATGCGGGCGTGCCACTCGGCGGCAGGGATGCGAGGCAGCAGAGCCGCCAGCGCGTCCAGCACCGTATCCCATGGCGGCTGCCGCAGCGAGGGCAGGGCCAGGCTGCTGGGCGACACCCCGTTGCGCATGGGGATGTGCGGGTTCTTGGGCGGGCGTGCCATGGCGGTGGCGTTTTTGGGGAGTTGTTGGGGTGCGGTCAGCGGCTGTTGGGGCGCTATCCGGGCTGTATTGGGGTGGTATTGGGGCGAGATTGGGGCCCGGTCCGTTTGTTCAGGCTGGGCAGGCAGACACCGGGTTCCACCCACCCACTCGCCTGGCCAGGATGCGCAGGTCGGTGCCCACCTGGCGCACATCGGTGTAGTGCCAGTCGAGGCTCTGCTGCAGCGACTCGAACGGGCCGATGTTTGCCAGGCCTGCGCCTGGCCCCAGCAGGCGGGGGGCCATGTACAGCAGCAGTTCGTCCACCAGGCCGTCACGCAGGAAGGAGCCCGCCAGTTTGTGGCCCGCTTCCACATGCAGTTCGTTGATCTCGCGTTTGGCCAGGTCGGCCAGCAGCGCGGGCAGGTCGGTCTTGCGGGCGGGGCCGCTGGTGGGCGCGGTGATGACGCTGGCACCGGCTGCCGTCAGGCGTTGCCAGCGTTGGGCAACCTCAGTTGCGGCTTGATCCGCGGCTTCATCCGAGGCATCGGTGGCGGTTGAGGCGTTGGCAGAGTTTACGGTGGCCGTGGTGTAGACCCACACCGGATCGGGTGTCTGGAATAGGTGGGCATCTGGCCGCAGGGCCAGGTGCGAGTCCACCACCACGCGCACCGGCTGCCGCTGGGTGGGCACCAGCCGCACATCGAGCCGTGGGTTGTCGGCCTCGATGGTGCCGATGCCGGTCAGTACCGCACCGGCGCGCTTGCGCCAGCCGTGCCCGTTGGCGCGGGCATCGGGCCCGGTGATCCATTGGCTGGCGCCATTGGCCAGGGCGGTGGTGCCGTCGAGCGAGGCAGCCATTTTCAGGCGCACCCAGGGCCGGCCACGCACCATGCGGCTGATGAAACCGATGTTCAGCTCGGCCGACGCCACGGCCAGCGGATGGGTGGGGGGCAGCACGTCCACCTGTACCCCGGCTGCACGCAAACGGGCCAGACCCTGGCCACCCACAAGCGGATTGGGGTCGGGCAGGGCCACCACGACGCGGGACACGCCTGCGGCGATCAGTGCGTCGCAGCAGGGCGGTGTGCGCCCGTGGTGGCTGCAGGGCTCCAACGTGACCAAGGCGGTGGCCCCCTTCAGGTCGGCATCGGCTGCGCGGGCGGCACGCAGGGCCATCACCTCGGCATGCGGCCCACCCGCTGCCTGCGTGTGGCCCTCGAACACCCGGCCATCGGCCAGCAGCAGGCGGCAGGCCACGCGAGGGTTGGGGTCGCTCAGGCCGACGGCCAGTTCCGCCAGACGGTCCAGCCCGGCCAGCGCCTGTTCAGTGGCCGCGTCGGGCTCGGTGCAGACAAAGGGTGGAACGGCTGACATGCGGGAATGAAGAAGAAAAATGCGGGTTACCGCTTACGCAGATTGGTTAGGATGCTACAAAATAAAATATATAGCACCGAAGTCATATCAGACAAGCGGTGGAGACTTTTTTGTTTGCTGGTCAGGTAGTGTCGGCCCACGTCACGCCGAAGCCGTCCGGGTGAACACCAGGTCCCACACGCCGTGGCCGAGCTTCAGGCCCCGGTTCTCGAACTTGGTCAGTGGCCGGTAGTCGGGCTTGGGGGCGTAGCCGCTCAGGGCGGGGTCGGTGCTGGTGTTGCGCAGCAGGGGGTCGGCCCCCAACACTTCCAGCATTTGCTGGGCATAGGGTTCCCAGTCGGTGGCGCAGTGGATGTAGCCACCCGGCTTCAGGCGGGCAGCCAGCTTGGCCACCAGCGGGGGCTGGATCAGCCGGCGCTTGTTGTGTTTGGTCTTGTGCCACGGGTCTGGGAAAAAGATGTGCACGCCGTCCAGCAGCGCCCCGCTGCCGTCAGCCTTTGCAGCGGGCAGCATGTGGTCCAGCACTTCGACCGCGTCGTGGCGCAGGATGCGGATGTTGCCAATGGCTTCCTCCCCGCAGCGCTTGAGCAGCGCGCCCACGCCGGGCTCGTGCACCTCGCAGCACAGGAAGTTGTCACCGGGCCGGGCCTGGGCGATCTTGGCCGTGGCATCTCCCATGCCAAACCCGATTTCCAGCACCAGTGGCGCGTCGCGCCCGAACGCGGCGGCAGGGTTGAGCAACTGGTCGGCGGTGTAGGCCAGCAGAAACTGTGGGCCGAATTGTTCAAACGCCTTCACCTGGCCCGAGCCCATGCGACCGGCGCGCAGCACATAGCTTTTGATGGTGCGCAGGTACACGCCCTCGGGCGGCGGCTGGTGGCCGCGTGGGTTGGTGGGGTTGGGGGCGGCTGCAGGTGCGGATGTAGGGTCGGCTGCAGGGGAGGCGGGTGAGTCGTTCGTCATGTTCGGCTTTTCAGGCAGCGCCGGATTGTAGGTGGCGTGAGGCTGCGCAGCCGGTTGCGGGCTGCTTGTTCAGGGCGCATTGGCCAGCCTTGCTCACGCTGCCCAGCGCGCAGCCCACCAGGGCACCCAGGCGGCCAGTGCGGCCTGCACCGTGTACGTCGTGTCGGCATCTGCCGTGGGTGGGCTTTCGTGCCCGACCCACGGTGGCAGCCCGAGTGCCTGAGCGGCCTGGTTCAGTTCGGCCAGCGGGTCGGTCAGGTCCAGTGCGGCGGCACCGTTCTGCTTGCTCAGCTTCTCGCCGTTGGTGCCCAGCACCAGGGGCGTGTGCAGGTAGCTGGGGTGCGATAGCCTCAGCGCGTGCTGCAGCAGGAGCTGGCGCGGGGTGTTGTCGGCCAGGTCCTGGCCACGCACCACGTGGGTGATGCCTTGCGTGGCATCGTCCACCACCACCACCAGCTGGTAGGCCCACAGCCCATCGGCGCGTTTGAGCACGAAGTCGCCCACCTGTGCGTCGACGTTCTGCTGCTGCCAACCGCTGTGGCGGTCAAACCAGTGCCAGTTGCCATTTTCAAAATAAGGAGCTGTCGAGTGATGTTGATCAAGCGCTGGGGGGCAATTTCTTTGCAAATTTTGGGTGGTCAGCATGCGCCAGGCCCGTCCCGGGCGACCCTGTGTGCCTGCGCGACAGGTGCCGGGGTAACGCAGTTCGGCGTGGCGGGGGCGGGTCTGGCCGCTGTGCAGAAGCGCCTGCTCGATGTCCTTGCGGGTGCAGGCGCAGGGGTAGGCCAGCCCGTTGGCCTGCAAACGCTGCAGGGCGGCTTCGTAGGCGGTGTGGCGGGTGGATTGCACCCACACGGGTTCGTCGCTGGTCATGCCGCAGGTGGCCAACTGGTGCAGGATGTGTTCGGCCGCACCGGGCACACAGCGCGGGGTGTCCACGTCTTCGATGCGCACCAGCCACGTGCCACCGTGGGCACGGGCGTCGAGCCAGCTGGCCAGCGCAGCCACCAGCGAGCCCGCGTGCAGCGGCCCGGTGGGTGACGGCGCAAAGCGCCCGCGGTAGGTGGGCATCGTGGCCGGGGTGCGGCGTCAGCCTTTCAACACAGCCAGGGCAAGTTCCAGGCCGGAGACGAAGGCATCTTCCACGCGGTGGCCCAGGCACCAGTCGCCGCACAGGCCCAGCCCCAGGGCCGGTGCCCACAAGTGGCTCTGGCCGAGCGGCGTTTGCGTCTGCGCGTAGCGCCAGCGGTGCACCACGGCGTGGGTAGGCTCGGCGCGGATGCCGGTGACCTCGGCAAATGCCTTGCGCAGCTTGGCGGTCACGCGGTAGGGGTCGTCTTCCAGGTGCTCGGCCGACCAGGCCGGGCTGGCCTGAACGGTCCAGCGCTCGATGTGGTCGCGCCGGGGTTTGCTGCCCTCGCGTGCCAGCCAGCTGATGCGGTGGTGCGTGCTGCGCGCGGCATTCCACTGCGGCCCCAGGTGGGGCAGGCCAGGTTGCATGGCGTTCGGGAAGGCAAGCATGAGCGTCCAGCACGGTGCCACGGTGACGGTGTCGAGCGACTTCAGCAGTGTCTGGCCCGCGCCTTTGGTCAGGCCCGACGCTTTGAGCAATTCAATGGCCTGTGCATGTGGCAGGGCCAGCACCACCCGGTCGAACCCATCGAGCACGGTTTGGGCTCCTTCGGTGGTTTCGTCGTCGGCGTGCAGTTCCCAGCAACCGGGGTGAATGGGGTCGTTGGCCAGCCGCGTGACGCGGGTGCTCAGGTGCACGGCGGACCCCTGTTTGGGTGCCAGGTGGTGGCTGGCATCGGCCAGCGGCTGGGCCCAGGTGCGCACCAGTGCGTTCATGCCCGGTGCGGCGACATAGTGCGCTTCGCGGGGGGGCGGGTTGCTGGCCAGCACGTGGCCCAACGCGTCGAGTACGCGCACGGTGCTGGCGCTCCAGGGCACCACCACGTCGGGGGTGGTGGCCAGGGCCTGGGCAAACCGCTCGTCGCGCACGGTGAAGTACTGCGCGCCGTGGTCAAAGCCGCCGAACTCGGTGTGACGGGTGGCCATGCGTCCGCCGAAGCCACGGCTTTTCTCCACCAGCGTCACGTGGCAGCCCGCCTGCGCCAGCGTGCGGGCGCAGGCCACACCGGCCATGCCGGCGCCTATCACGGCCACGCGCAGTTCCTGGCCCGATGCACCCCGCGCACCAGGACTGGCCGATGCCTTGGACGGCTTGCGTGACGCGGTGCCGGAGGCGGCCGGCGGGGTGGCTGCGGTGCGGGTTGATGGCTTAGGTTTGGACACGGCGTTGGACGTGGCCTTTGCAGCGGTGATGGTGGCAGTGGTGGTGGCGGATGCGGTGCGGCGTGTGGTCATGTGTGTGGTCTCCTGCGTGGGACTGTAGCAGCCAAGTGACGGCGGGTTGGCAGCGGCAGTCAGGTCATGGTGGGGTGGGTCAGCATGGCCTCGCGGGTGGTGGGGTGGATCAACTGCGACAGCCACCACTGCAGGGCGCGCCCTTGCTGCGCGGTAGCTGCCTTGCCGGTTCGACCAGGGGTGGTGCGCCATGCGTAGCCCACGCGCGCCACGCGCGGGCCGCGTTGCACGGACTTGAGCACCAGACGGCCGGACTGCGCATACGCCTGGGCCAGCGGCAGCGGCAGGAAGCCGCAGCCAATGCCGCGCAGCTGTGCCTCCACCTTGTGCTGCATGGTGGGCACGGTGAACACGTCCTGGCCCTGCAGCAAGCCAATCGAAATGCCGGCACCGCGCTGGGTCGAGTCGGCCACGGCCACGGCGCGGTACTGCCCGATCAGGCTGTCGGCCAGGGGTTCGGGGGCATCGGCGAGGGGGTGGTGGGGTGCCACGGCAAACACAAACGGTACATCGCCCAGCGGCTGCACGTGCACACCGGCGTGGTTGCTGGTGCCGTCCACACCCACACCCAGTGCGAGGTCGGACTTGCCCGCCATCAGGGACTCCAGCGTGCCGGTCAGTGTTTCGGAGCGCAGGCGCAACCGGGTGGGTGCACCCAGTGCGTAGAACGCCTCGCACAGCTCGAACAGGATGGTGCGCGCAATGATGTTGTCGGCCACGATGGTGAATTGCGGCTCCCAGCCGGTGGCCACGCGCTTGACGCGCTCGGCCACGGCGTCGAGTTCGAACAGCAGGTGTTCGCCACTGCGCAGCAGTTCCGAACCTGCGGGCGTGATGCGTGCCTGCCTGGCGCTGCGGTCGAACAGCAGCACGTCCAGTGCATCCTCCACCTGGCGCACGCGGTAGGTCAGTGCGCTGGGCACCAGGCCCAGCTCGCGCGCAGCGGCGGCCATGCTGCCGCAGCGTGCCACGGTCTCGATCAGTGTCAGGTTGTCGGGCGACAACACAGATCGCGCGGCCGTGCGCTGACCACCTGGAATTGCCCCTCGTTTCTGCATGGTTGGCATCCTTTCGTTCAATGGTTTCGAATGATGCCATCAGATTCGCTTCGCGGTGGCAATGCGGCCCACCCGTACAGTTGATCCATCGACAGCAACCGCTGTGAACAGTGTTTCAAAGGTTCCACATGCTTCAGATTCGCCGCTCCGCCGACCGTGGGTACGCCGACCATGGCTGGCTCAAAAGCTCCCATTCGTTTTCGTTTGCTGGCTACCATGACCCAGCCTGGATGGGCTGGGGCAACCTGCGGGTCATCAACGAAGACCGCATCGCACCTGGCACAGGGTTTGGCACGCACGGCCACCGCGACATGGAGATCATCAGCTACGTGATGTCGGGTGCGCTGGCGCATGACGACAGCATGGGCAACGGCACGGCCATTTTGCCGGGCGATGTCCAGCGCATGAGCGCGGGCAAAGGCGTGCGCCACAGCGAGTACAACCACGCGGCAGACGTCACCACGCATTTCTTCCAGATCTGGATCGAGCCGAACGTGACAGGCGTTGCGCCCGGCTACGAACAGAAAACATTTTCCGCCGCTGACAAGCGCGGCGCGTTGCGCTTGGTGGCATCGCCAGATGGTGCGGACGGTTCTGTTTTCATGCATGCCGATGCCCGGCTGTACGCCACGCTGCTGGACGGTGCCGAAACCGCCAGCCTGCCGATTTCGCCCGAACGCAAGGCCTGGGTGCAGGTGTTGCGTGGGAGCCTGAGCGTCAATGGCCAGGCGTTGCAGGCCGGCGACGCCGCTTTGCTCGCCGGGGAAAGCCGTGTGGTGCTGGGTGAGGCCAACGACGCTGAAGCCCTGGTGTTTGACCTGGCAGCTTGAGTTTGAGCGCGGTTGCCCCACCTGTCGCCCATGACGCCCCCCTTCACCCGGACTTGCCCATGAACCCCTTGCGTGCCATCCATTCGGTGGTGGCCCTGCCGCTGCACCACTTTGACGACCGCACGTTTGCGCATGTGTTCCATCCGCAGCACCTGGGGCTGGTGGACCCGTTCATCGGGGTGGATGTGTTCAACATGCCGCACCACTTTTTCCTGCCGCATCCGCATGGCGGCATGAGCGCCATCACTTACCTGCTGCCCGACAGCCCCGGTGGCGTGCGCAACCGCGACAGCCTGGGCGACGACAGCACCATTGCCCCCGGCGACCTGCACTGGCTGCAGGCCGGCAGTGGCATGGTCCACGAGGAAACGCCTGCCACACCCGGCATACCCGCATTGGGGCTGCAGATTTTCGTGAACATGGCGGCGGCGCACAAGCAGGTGGCACCAGCCGTGTTCCAGGTGGCTGGTGCCGACATGCCCGTGGTGCAACAGGCCGGTGCCACCGTGCGGGTGGTCGCGGGCGAGTGGGGTGGCCGGGCATCGCCCATTGCCAGCGACCCACGCTGGGCCACGCGGGTCACGCTGCTGGATGTGACGCTGCAGCCCGATGCCGATGTGCGCTTGCCCCTTCCTGCGGGGCACCAGGGCTTTGCGTTGGTGGTGGCTGGGCATGTTTTGAATCAAAAACATGCTTCAGCGCATGATTTGAAAGCACCAGCAGCTATTGTTTTTGATTCCGGCGCGGTGGCCCCGGACGCAGGGGATGGCCCGCTGCACGACGTGCACCTGCAGGCGGGTCCCCAGGGGGCGCAAGTGGTGGTGTTTGCCGGTAAGCCCCTGCGCGAACCGGTGGTGCCGTGGGGCCCGTTTGTGGGCACCAGCCGTGCGGAGGTGGCGGCTTATGCCCAGGCCTACCAGAGCGGGGCCATGGGGCAACTGGACGCATCGTTCACCAGGGGTGCCTAGCGGCCTGACACTGTTTGTTCACCCATTTTTTCACCTTGTTGTCAACCGGTGCCCAACCCTGATGTCCGGGGCGGCGCTACTTTTCAGGAGTACATCACATGGCAAACGTCGTTGTTGTTTATCACTCGGGATACGGTCACACCCAGCGCATGGCGCAGTCGGTGGCCGACGGGGCCAATGCCGAGCTGGTCGCCATCGATGCCGACGGCAACGTCAGCGAAGCAGGCTGGGCCGCGTTGGATGCCGCTGACGCCATCATCATGGGCAGCCCCACTTACATGGGCATGGCCAGCTGGCAGTTCAAAAAGTTTGCCGATGCGTCCAGCAAGCGCTGGTTCACCCAGGCCTGGAAAGACAAGCTGTTTGCGGGCTTCACCAACAGCGCCACCATGAACGGCGACAAGCTGTCCACACTGCACTACCTGTTCACCCTGGCCATGCAGCACAGCGGCGTGTGGGTGGGCACCGGCATGATGCCCAGCAACAGCAAGGCTGCCCAGCGCAACGACGTGAACTATGTCGGTTCATTCAGCGGTGCCATGGCGCAAAGCCCATCGGACGCCAGCGCTCAGGAGATGCTGCCGGGCGACCTGGAAACCGCCCGCCTGTTCGGCGCACGCGTGCTGGCCACGGCCGAGCGCCTGAAGGCTTGACCCACCGCATCACGCCCTCCTGCCTCATCCCGCCCGCCGCCGCTATCGGCAGCGGGCTTGTTAGCTTTTTCAATCCATAGGTTTGTTCATGAAACTGTTCTACTCACCCGGCGCTTGCTCCCTGGCCCCGCACATCGTGCTGCACGAGTCCGGCCTGCCGTTTGAAGGTGTGCTGGCCAGCACCAAGACCCACAAGCTGGCCGACGGGACCGACTACTACACCATCAACCCGTTGGGTTACGTGCCCTTCCTGGTGCTGGACGATGGCCGCACGCTGCGTGAGGGCCAGGTCATCAGCCAGTACATCGCCGACCAGGCACCTGCCAGCGGCCTGACTCCAGCGGCCGGCACCTGGGAGCGCTACAAGCTGCAGGAGTGGCTGTCTTTCATCAGCTCCGAACTGCACAAGGGCTTTTCACCGCTGTTCAACCCCGCCACGCCGGACGCGTTCAAGCCAGCGGTCAAGGACCGCCTGCTGCAGCGCCTGACGTGGCTGGACGGCGAACTGGCCGACAAGGACTACCTGACCGGCAGCACCTTCACCGTGGCCGATGCCTACCTGTTCACCGTGACCAACTGGGCGGGTTTTGTGGGCCTGGACATCAGCGGTCTGGCCAACCTGGCGGCGGTGCGTGCCCGAATCGCTGCACGCCCAGCCGTGCAGGCAGCCATGAAGGCTGAAGGCCTGCTGAAGTGAAGCAAATGGGGCGGCATCGGCACCACGGCCGAAGCTGCCTGGTGCCTGGATTGACAGGCCGAGTCGGTGGGCGCGCTGATGCGGTCATGTGATCTGCGTCTGTTTACCCATGCTGTACGCTTAGTTCATGACTGAGGTACACGCATGAACCTGCTTGAACTGTTGCCCTGGAAAGACTGGCTGGCGCTGGTGGTGCTGTTCGGCCTGTGGGCAGGGTATGCCCTGTTTGCACGCCGTGGCGCGCGCCACGGGCAAACCCTGCTGGCCACGACCAACCGGTACCGCTTGCGTTGGATGCAGCAAACGTCCAGCCGCGACCCGCGCATGCTCGATGGCCTCATCACGCAGAGCCTGTCGCACACACCGTCGTTCTTCTGCTCCACCACCATCCTGATCATCGGGGGCTTGCTGGCGGTGCTGGGCACCACCGAAAAGGCTGCTGGCCTGGTAGAAGACATGCCCTTTGCCCAGACCACCACCGTTCAGGTGCTGGAGCTGAAGCTGGTGGTGATGGTTGGCATTTTTGTGTACGCTTTTTTTCGCTTCAGCTGGAGCATGCGGCTGTACACCTTTGTGGCGCTGGTCATTGGGGCCATGCCGTCGCCCGAGGCCTTCGACGCCGATCCCGCGCAGCGCCAGCCCTACATCGAGCGTGCCGCCACGCTGGTGGCCAATGCCGCCGAAACCTTCAATGACGGCTTGCGTGCCTACTACTTCTCGTTCGCGGCACTGGCCTGGTTTTTCTCGCCCATCGCCATGATGGTGGCCACCGTGCTGGTGGTGGAGGTTTTGTATACGCGCGAGTTCCACTCCCGAGAGTTGGCCATTCTGAAGGGCTGATTGTTCACGAATTTTGAAGCGGGCTGCAAAGTGTGATTGACGGTGGCCTGCAGTCGTGACCTGATGTGTCCGGCCTGTTGGCAAATTGTCACTGGGAGAGCGCGCTCGTGGCTTGAAGTGACCGATTTCAAGCGTCCGGTCGCCCGTGAACCCATCATTTTTTCGTACTGCTGGCCTTTTCGTCTGTTGGCTTGCTGGGTGCTGCCTTCTTCTTTGGCGGGGCAACCGGTTTGGCTTTGGCGGGCGCTGGCTCCGTGATGATGACCGGCGGCGGTGGGGCCGGAGGTTTTTCGGGCATGCCGGAAGAGTGGTGGCTGGTGATCAGCCATTGTCCGTTTACCCATGCATAGGTGTAGCTGTAGCGGGCCTGCACCACAGCACCGGTTTTCTGGAACGTGAAGGTGTACAAACCCGCGTCCAGCGCGGTGTTGCAACCCACCTGGATGAACCGCTGGTCTACCTTGCCCATCGGCCCGTCGTCCAGTAAGTGGTGGAAGTAGTCCAGCTTCTCTTCGGCCGTGTGGCGCGGCTTGTTGGACAACATGGGCAGCAGGATGGAGTGTGGCGCGTAGTTGTCCACCACCTTGCGGGCGTCACCCGTTTGCAGCGAGGCATTCCAGCGGTCAAACAGCTGCGCCACGTCAGATTCAGTGACCGGCTGGCAGACCGTGGTCAGCACGGTTTTGGGGGGCGGTGCAGCCGGTTTGGGTGGCGGCGGGTTGGCTGCAGCCGTCGCGTTGATGGCGGCGGTGGACAACGGGCCGCCCGATGGGCCGGGGGTGGCGCAGCCAGCCAGCAGGGTGGCCAGGGCCGCCAGGGCGGCAGGGGTGTAACGGGGCATATCGTCTCCGGTTCGGTGAAGCCTGACAGATTGCATCGGCGCGGGCCGCTTGAAGTTGAGCGGCTTTCTACAATCCACCCCATGTTTGTACACCTGCGCCTCCATTCCGAGTTTTCAGTCGTTGACGGCACCTTGCGCATCGACGATGCCGTGAAAGCGGCTGCCAAAGATGGCCAGCCGGCCATGGCCATCACCGACCTGTCGAACATGTTCGGTGCGGTCAAGTTCTACAAAGAGGCACGGGGTTCGGGGGTCAAGCCCGTGCTGGGGGCCGAGGTGTTTGTGCAGGGCCTGGGCGGCGCACCCGCGCCGTTGCCGGGTCAACCAGTCTCGCCCAGCGCGCAGGCGCTGCCCCGCGTGCTGTTGTTGGTGCAAAACCGACAGGGCTACCTGAACCTGAGCGAATTGCTGGCGCGGGGTTGGACGCGCAACGTGCAGCGCGAGCAGGCAGTGCTGACGTGGGACTGGCTGCAGGAGTTGAACGAGGGCCTCATCATGCTCAGCGGCGCAGCAGCCGGTCCGGTGGGCCAGGCGTTGCTGGCCGGTGACGAAGGGCGCGCCGCCGATGTGGCCCTGCAGGCCGCCGGGGTGTTTGTGCACCGGTTTTTTCTGGAGGTTCAGCGGGCTGGCCGTCCGGACGACGAGCCACTGGTGCGTGCTACCGTGCCACTGGCCGCACGGCTGGGGTTGCCGGTGGTGGCCACGCACCCGGCCCAGTTTCTGGCGGAAGACGACTACGAGGCGCACGAGGCCCGTGTGTGCATTGCCGAAGGCGAAATCTTGGGCAACACCCGGCGTGTGCGCCGCTTCACGCGCGAGCAATACCTGAAGTCTTCCGTGCAGATGCAGGCGCTGTTTGCTGACATTCCCACGGCCCTCCGCAACACGGTGGAAGTGGCCCGCCGCTGCAACCTGACGCTGGTGCTGGGCAAACCGCAGTTGCCCGATTTCCCGATTCCGCCGGTGAATGGCGAAGTGATGTCGGTGCCCGACTACTTCCGCCACGTGTCGCACGAGGGTCTGAAGGCCCGCCTGATTCACCTCTACCCGAAAGAGTCCGAGCGCGAAGCGCAGCGCCAGCGTTACGTGGACCGGCTGGAGTTCGAGCTGAACACCATTCTGAAGATGGGGTTTCCCGGCTACTTCCTCATCGTGTCGGACTTCATCAAATGGGCCAAGGAAAACGGCTGTCCGGTGGGGCCGGGCCGGGGTTCCGGCGCGGGCTCGCTGGTGGCGTATGCGCTGCTGATCACCGACCTGGACCCGCTGCAGTACAACCTGCTGTTCGAACGCTTTCTGAACCCCGAGCGGGTCAGCATGCCTGACTTCGACATCGACTTTTGCCAGGGCAACCGCGACCGGGTGATCGACTATGTGAAGGACAAGTACGGCAAGAATGCCGTGAGCCAGATCGCCACCTTCGGCACCATGGCGGCCCGTGCCGCCATCCGCGACGTGGGCCGGGTGCTCGATTTTTCATATGGTTTTTGCGACGGCATTTCCAAGCTCATCCCCAACAAGCCGGGCATGAGCGTGACGCTGCAATACCCGCCGCACCCGCCCAAGGACGGCGACAAGAACAACTACGCGATTGCCATGGAGCCGGAGTTGGCCCGCCGCATCGAGCAGGAGGAGGACGTCAAAACCCTGATTGAGCTGGCGCAGAAGCTGGAGGGCATGACCCGCAACATCGGCATGCATGCGGGGGGCGTGCTGATTGCCCCGGGCAAACTGACCGACTTCTGCCCGCTGTACCAGCAACCCGGCAGCGAATCGGCGGTGAGCCAGTACGACAAGGACGACGTGGAAGCCATCGGGCTGGTGAAGTTCGACTTTTTGGGCCTGGCCACGCTGACCATCCTGGAGATTGCGCGCGAGTTCATCATGAAGCGCCACAAGGGTCAGGAGAATTTTGCATTCGAGAACATTGCACTCGATGACCGCGCCACGTACAAGCTGTTTGCCGATGGCCGCACCGAGGCCGTGTTCCAGTTTGAAAGCCGGGGCATGCAGGGCATGTTGCGCGATGCCAAGCCCACCCGTCTGGAAGACCTGATTGCGCTGAATGCGCTGTACCGCCCGGGCCCGATGGACCTGATTCCCAGTTTCGTGGCGCGCAAGCATGGCCGCGAAACGGTGGAGTACCCCCATCCGGCGGTGGCCGAGATGCTCAGCGAAACCTACGGCATCATGGTCTACCAGGAGCAGGTGATGCAGACCGCCCAGATCCTGGGCGGCTACAGCCTGGGTGGCGCTGACTTGTTGCGCCGCGCGATGGGCAAGAAAAAGGCCGAGGAAATGGCCGAACACCGCGAAAAGTTCCGCGCCGGTGCGCTGGCCACCCATGGCATCCCGCAGGAAAAGGCCGACGAGGTGTTCGACCTGATGGAGAAGTTTGCGGGCTACGGCTTCAACAAGTCGCACGCTGCGGCCTACTCGCTGCTGGCCTACCACACGGGTTGGCTGAAGGTGCACTACACGGCCGAGTTCTATGCCGCCAACATGACGGTGGAAATGGACAACACCGACAAGCTCAAGGTGCTGCATGCCGACGCCGCCACCTTTGGCATCAGCTTTGAGCCGCCTGACGTCAACCGGGGCAGCTACCGCTTCGAGCCCATCAGCAACACCTGCGTGCGTTACGGGCTGGGTGCCATCAAGGGCACGGGCGAACAGGCCATCGAAACCATCGTGGCTGCGCGCCAGGACGGTGGTCCGTTCAAGTCGCTGTTCGATTTCTGCTGCCGGGTGGACAAGGGCCGGGTGAACAAGCGCACCGTGGAGGCGCTGATCCGCGCCGGTGCGTTCGACAGCATCAACCTGCACCGCGCCAGCCTGCTGGCCAGTGTGGAACTGGCGTTCGACTTTGCAGCGTCGCAGGCGGCCAACGCCAACCAGGGCGGTTTGTTCGACATGTTCGACGACGGTGACAGCCACGGCAGCAGCACGCAAGAGCCCCAGTTGGTGGACTGCGCCCCGTGGGGCGTGAAGGAACGCCTTATCCAGGAAAAGCCCGCCATTGGTTTTTATCTGTCAGGCCACCTGTTTGATGAAGTGGAGGCCGAGGTGCGCCGCTTTGCCCGCACGCGCCTGAGCGAGGTGGCTGACAGCCGTGAACCGCAGTTGCTGGCCGGCATCGTGAACGAGTTGCGCATCATCAACGGCCAGCGCGGCAAGCTCATCCTGTTCAAGCTGGACGACAAGAGCGGCTCCATCGAGGCCAGTGTGGATGAAGCCACCTACAACGACCACCGCGACTGCCTGAAAGACGACGAGATGGTGCTGCTGCAAGGTCTGGTGCAGAACGACCGCTTTTCGGGTGGCCTGCGCTTCAAAACCCAGCAGGTGTGGGACTTGCCTGGCGCCCGCTGCCGGTTTGCCAAGTATTTGCGTGTGGGCGTGAATGGGCGCGATGTGCCCGTGAGCACGCTGGTGCAAGCCCATCCGCCCCGGCGCGAAGAGACCGAGCACGGCGAACAGGTGCGTGGCGTGCGCGTGCGCCTGCAACTGCAACGGCCCGGCGTGCGCTGCGACATCCAGCTGGATGACCGCAGCCTGTTTTTCCCCAGTGATGCGGCGCTGGCCAGCTGGACCGCACAGACCAGCCCGCTCAAGGCAGAACTGGTGTACGACTGAGCGTCAGTCTCCGGCTGGCGATGCGCCGGGCTGTGGCGCTGGCAGGTGCATGGCGATTGCGGGTGCCACCCGTTCGGCGAAAGTTTGGAGCGCCGCGTGGCGTTTTCGGCCTGTGAAGAGGTTGACCATGCGGGTAGCGAACGACAGCAGAGTTTTTGCGGTGTCGCCACGCTTGCGGGGTATGAGGTGCAAGTGAACGTGCGGGACGTGCTGGTTGGCGGCCGATCCGTCATTCAGCAGCAGGTTGGCACCGTCCTGCGCCACGCCCGCATCGCGGTAGGCGCGCAGCAACCCTTGCCACACCCGGGTCAGGTGCTGGAACTCGGTCGGGTCCAGCTCCGAGGCGAGCGCCACATGGCGGTTGGGCAGCACCAGGGCATGCCCTTCAGACATGGGGTAGACATCCAGAATGACGGTGCACACCGCATCGCGGTACAGCACCACGGCGGGCTCCGTCTGGTTGACGATGTTGCAGAACAGACAGTCCATCGCGTGTGCCTTTGTCAGAAACAGCACATTCTCGGTGAACCGCGCACGATGGTATGGCGGCGCTGGGCGTACGCGGCTGGGGTGAGCAACCAGACAGCAAGTGTGGTTGACCGCTGTGCCGCGGTTGCGCAGTTTTATGTGATGAAAGATGCTGCCAGCGCTTTTATGGTGTAGATTGTTTGCTATCATTTTATTTAGCGGCAAACAACCCAGTGCAGGTAAGCGGCATAGCCCATTTTTTGTATGAAGATGGGTTGCCGATGAGCGCACGCATGGGTTGGCAGGTATCGGCCAGAAGCGGTCAGTGGCGAATGACTGCAGTTCTTGTCAAATTTTGGTTCCAAAACGCGCATATAGTGCAGCACAGTCGTTGGCGGAGGATCACATGCGACAGGTTCATGAGACTATGCCACCGCCCCCGATTGCGGCGACAGTCTCGTGTCGTTCATGACACGTTTAAATTTCCAACATCTCTACTATTTGGAAAGCCCGATGCTGAAGCTTAAAGATATTCCTCTAGGAAGTACAGATGCGAAAAACGAAGTTCTGAGCAATTCCCCAGACGAATTAGAACGCTTCATGACTGCGTTCGTTATTCCACCATCTTTGACAATTGATAAGTACACTTCTCGTGACAAGTACTACGTTGTAGGACTTAAAGGCACAGGAAAGACTGCTTTGCTTCGGTATATTTCAATCAAGCTAGCAGAAGGCGAAAAATCAGTTTCTAGTTTTATTCTATTCAAATCAGATGTAGATGAGGACCTAAGAAAGGATTTTTCCCGCGCTGCGCGTGTTCAACTAGTGTCTGAAAATTCCGAATCATTTGATGGAGATGACTTTGAAACCGTTTGGCGTTGGTTTATCTACCGGAAGATTGCAACAAGCATTCGAGAAGATTCGGCGCAGCCATTCCAAAACAATGGAGCCTTGGACTCATTTATGGCAATTGTGAGTTCTGAGGCACTCACAAAACCAGAATATGAAGGAATAATGCGATTTGTTCCAAATATTCGAAAAGGGAATATTGAAATAAGCCAAAGTCCGAAACTGGGGATTGAGTTTGATTGGGATGAAAAGGGGTCGTGCAAAAGTCAACTTCAATGATCTAGTACGTCGCGCTGACCATGCATTTCAGGCACTCCAAGCTGATTCAGGACGTCTAAACATATTTTTTGATGAGCTTGAGCTCAACTACGGAAGCAACAAGCAGCATCAGAGAGATTCGCGACTCGTTAGAGATTTGATCGTTTCAATCGAGCGAGTTAACGCAATAGCCAGGCGGATTCAAAAGTGAAGTGCAACACCTGCAAACCTCGTAAGGTCAGCAGATG
>ERZ761609.207-NODE-207-length-80137-cov-36.151557_pt1 | contig 80137 bp, 45 predicted proteins | sample MGYA00511163_ERZ761609 | MGnify/ENA primary metagenome ERZ761609 (study PRJEB28899, sample SAMN02445070) | bioreactor sludge metagenome | biome: EBPR sludge | place: Australia: Brisbane, Thorneside Wastewater Treatment Plant | collected 2011-12-16 ...
TACGAGATTGGTCAGTGACTGGAGTTCAGACGTGTGCTCTTCCGATCTACTCCCCGCTGCCGCAAGCCGGGCGGTCCGGCGGCGGGAGTTGCGCGACGGGTGCGGATGCGTTTCCCGCCGGACACACCCGGCCTACGACCGCTCCGCGCCCGATCACCGGTCTTATCATGTGATTCATCCCGGCCCTCCTTTCGCCTTCCAGACGCGCACCAGCTCGAACGCGCCCGACGCCGTCGCCTCCGTCTCCCACACCGACACCGGCGCGCCATAGCGCGGGATCTTCAGCGGGTGGCACGACGCCTTCACCCGGCCCGGCATCATGGTAAAGGCATGCTCAAAGCCCGCCGCCGCCAGCTCCGCGAGCGTGGTCTTGTCAAAGTCCGCCGGGTAGCCGTTCGGGATGCCGAACAGCCGCGGCCGCCGCCCCAGCTCCGCCTCCATCCGGTCCCGGCATTTCACGATCTCCTCCCGCTGCCGCTCCACCGTGCAGCGGGAGAGGATGGGGTGCGTGTGCGTGTGCCCGCCGAACTCCACCAAGCCCCCCGCCTGCATCTCCCGCGCCTGCTGCCACGTCAGCGGGCGCAGCACCTCCGGCAGCTCCCCCAGCCCGCCCGCCTCACTCACCAGCCCCGCGACCTCGGCGCGCATCTGCTCCTCCGGCAGCGTCTTCAGCCGCCTCAGCGCGCGCACCAGCCGCCGCGTGCTGGCTCCCTGGCATGTCATCGCCAGATCCGCCTCGTGGAACCAAAGCGGCCTCCCCTCATCCACGAATCCCGTGGTCAAAAAAATCGTCGCCGGCAGGCCGAACTCCTTGAGCACCGGCCAGGCCAGCTCGTAGTTCGAGGCATAGCCGTCGTCGAAATTGAGCGCCACCGCGTGCTCCGGCAGCGACTGTCCCTGGCTCACCTTCCGGGCCATCTCCGAGAGAGGCATCACATGGTACCGCATGGCGAGACGGGCGCATATTTGACGAAAAAGATCCACCGGCAGATGCAACCCGCTGTCCAGCACCCCCGGAGGCGAGTCCGCGCGCCGCAGGCCGTGAAAAGTAAGGATGCAGCCCTGCCCGGCAAAATGTCCGCGCGCAAAGCCCGCCAGCCCGCATAGTACGAGAAGGGCGGATTTTGCAGTCTGGCCGAGGGTTGAGAGATCGCGGGGCAGATACTTCACATCTTTATAATTTCAATAAATTGCCATAATCAGGCCCCCATTGCAAAGCCTTCTCTTGCCAAAGTGCCATTTCGAACGACTCAACGCCGTCATGCCCGTCCGCCCCAGCCAAGTCATGCGTCTCGTCCATGAAAACCAGCCCGCCCACGGTGTCGCGGTCAGGCTGATGGACACGATTGTGCCGGAATTCGTCTCCATGATCGGCTTTGACGCCATCTGGCTCGATCTGGAGCACCATCACCTCAGCGTGGAAAAAGCTGCTGAAATGATCCGTGCCGCGCGTGCCGGCGGCCCGGCAGACGTGGTGGCCCGCCCAGGCAAAGGCGAGTTCACCCGCATGGCCCGTCTGCTGGAGGCGGGAGCCAAAGGCATCATGTACCCACGCTGCGAATCCGCCGCCGAGGCCGCAGAAGTGGTGCGCTGGGCCAAATTTCCCCCGCTCGGCGAGCGCGGTCTGGACGGCGCCGCCGCCGACAACCCCTACCGCCTCACCCCCGTGGCCGACTACCTCCGCCAGGCGAACCAGGAGACCTTCCTCATCGCCCAAATCGAAAGCCCCGGCGCTCTCGACCAGGCCGCCGCCATCGCCGCTGTGCCGGGCATTGATTTTCTCATGCTCGGCCCCGGCGACTTCAGTGCCAGCATCGGCGCGCCCGGACAGATGAACCATCCCGGCGTGGTGGCCGCCCATGAGCGAGTCCGCGCCGCCGCGCATGGCGCTGGCAAGCACTGGGCCGTCACCTGTTTCGACATGGCCCATGCTGGGGAATGCCTCTCCAAGGGCGCCAGGCTCCTGTTCCACGGTTCGGACTGGCGTCTCGTCAACAACGGCCTGCAGCAGCTCGTCCAGCAAGCGCGCGGACTCGGCGCGGGCGGTTGAGAGCGGCGCCGTCCGTCACGAGAACTTCACATCCTTGCGCGGCTCCATCTCGAAAGCCTCGGCCTCCTGCTCGGCCACGTTCGGCTTGAGCACCTCCTCGCGGTATTTGATGTAATGCGGATCGTCCTGGCAGATGGCCAGCTTGTCCATGCTCTCGACCTCCAGATAGACGAACCATTCAAAGGAGTCGCTCGGGTTGACTCGCTTCCCCGTCTTCACCGCCAGCACCTCCGGGATGCGCAGCAGGGAAACCCGGGTGCGGGACATCATGTCCTCCAGCTTTTCCGGCGTGACCTCCGGCCTGAGCTTGTAGAGACTGATGAAGGCGATCATGCGTGCCGCCGGTCAATGCTTCCAATCCAGCGCCCCTTTGCGCCAGGCATAGACAAAGGCCACGCCGAGGATGCCGATGAAACCCAGCGCCGCCCAGGCGATGCCAAGACCGAAGACCGCGATCTGGTCGCGGAAAATCACCGCCCAGGGATACAGGAAAACGACCTCGATGTCGAAGAGCACAAAGAGCATCGCCACGATGTAAAACTTCACACTGAAGCGCGGCTGCGCGCCGCCCAGCGGCAGCATCCCGCACTCGTAGGCGCTGTCCTTCACCGCATTGCGCCTGGCGGCCTTCCCCGCCAGCACCGAGGCCGCCAGCGTGCCTCCGGCGAAACCGGCGGCGATGAGGATTTGCAGAAGAACGGGGAGATAGTTTTCGAGCATGGGCGCGGGATGCTAAACGCTCAACGCCCCGCGTCAAGACGCCGAAACAAACGCCTCCCGTGGTTGCAGCCCGCGGCGCTTGGGTCAATGTCAAACGATGGGGAAATCCGCATCCAAAGCTCTCGACACACTGCAACTGGCCGGGCACTGGCTGGTGTACGCGCTGTTCCGGTGCTTCGAGGGAGTGCTGCGGCTGCTGCCGATGGAATGGGTGTGGCATCTGGGGCGCTGCATCGGGCTGGCGGGCTATTTCCTGCTGGGCAAATACCGCCTGCTGGCCTTGCGCAACCTGCGCCTGGCCTTCGGCGCCGAGCATGACGAGGCCTGGCGGCGGCGGGTGGCGCGCGCGCATTTCGGCTCCCTGGTGGCGAACATCCTTTGCGGCTTCAAGCTGCCCACGCTCGAAGGCGCGGAGGTGATGCGGCGGGTGAAAATCGAGGGCATGGAACCCGCGCGCGAAGCCGCCGAGGCCGGGCGCCCGGTGGTCTATCTGCTCTGCCACATGAGCTGCTGGGAGCTGCTGACCCAGCTCCCGCGCGTCTTCGAATACAACAAGAATCCCGCCACCATCTACCAGCCTCTGCGCAATCCCTTTCTCGACGCGCTGGTCACGCGCCGCCGGCGCAAGCTGGGCTATGTGCTTTTTGACCGGCAGGCGGGCTTCAACGGGCCTATCAAACACCTGCGCGAGTCCGGCTGCCTGGGCGTCCTGGTGGACCAGCACGCGGGCAACCAGGGCCTGTGGTGCCCCTTTTTCAACAGGCTGGCCTCCACCACGCCCGTGGCGGCGCTCATGGCGCAGCGCTGCCGCGGACTGATGATGCCGGTGGGCATCCATGACGACGGCCCGGGACACTGGCGCATCACGGGACTGCCGCCGGTGGACACGACCACTGCCGGCCTCTCCATCGAGGGCCTGACCTGCTGGATGAACGCGGCGGTGGAGAAACTGGTGCGCCGCCAGCCGCACAACTGGTTCTGGGTCCACAACCGCTGGAAGACACCGAAACCGCGCTTCTTGTTAAGCCGGGAAAAACGCGGCGTGGCTCTGCCCGAGGACTTGACCGCCGAGCGGCTGCAAAAATTCGAGATGCTGCTCCGCTCCCCAAACTGGCTCGGCGACGCCTGCATGGCCCTGCCCGCCGCCCACGCGCTGAAGCAAGGCCGCCCGGACCTGCGGCTCACCGTTTTCGGCCCGGAAAAACTGCGCGGCCTGTGGGAGGCGCAGCCCTGGGTGGACGCCTACATCGGCAAGCAGGGCGGTGAGGGGCCGCTCTCCGTGGCGCGGAAGCTGCGCGCGTCAGGCGTGTGTTTTGACGCGGCGCTGCTGCTGACGAACTCGACCCGCAGCACGCTGGAGTTCCGGCTGGCGGGCATCCCGAGACTGGCAGGCTTCAGAGGATCGCTGCGCGCTCTGTTTCTGAACCAGATCATCAAGGAGCCGAAGATCTCCGGTCCGCCCTGGCATCATGCGCGGCGCTACCTCCACCTCGCCGGACGCTGCGGCGCGAGCACGGAGGGCTGGGAGAAAGACCTTCCCGTGAACCAGGCGCCGGCCGGAGTGAACCGCGTGGGCGTCTGCGCCGGCGCTGAGTATGGACCCGCCAAGCGCTGGCCGCTGGAGAACTTCGCGGCAGTCATCGCCAGCCTCGGCGCCCGGATGCCGGAGCTTGAATGGATCTTCTTCGGAGCGCCGGGCGAGGCGGCCATGGGGGAGGACCTGTCAAAAAAAGCGGCACGCGCGCGGCATTCGAACCTCGTCGGCAAGACCAGCCTCGCAGGACTCATCACCGAACTCAAAACCTGCCGCCTGCTGCTGACCAATGACACCGGCACCATGCACCTGGCAGCCGCCCTCGGCGTGCCCACGGTGAGCATTTTCGGCAGCACCGAGCCGGTGCTCACCGGTCCGCTCGGCGCGGGCCACACCATCATCCGTCATCATGTGCCGTGCAGCCCCTGCTTCAAACGCGAGTGTCCCTTCGGTCACTATGAATGCATGACCGGAGTCACGCCCGACCGCGTGTCGGCGGCTGTCGAAGCCGCGCTTCACGCCGCGCCCTCTCCAGCGAAAGCCTGACCGCCTCAGGCCAGCACCTTCTCCATGCGTTTTTTCAACGCGGCCGCCTTTTTCCCCTCATCCAGACTTTCCAGCAGAGCCAGATAATCCAGCGCCACGGCCTCGTAGGCGGCAGGGTCATCCTTCGCGTGCTTTTCGAGGATGAGCAGCCCTTGCTCGAAGTGCCCCAGGGCGGCGGGGTCATCCTGCAGCTCATGGCAGGCCGTGGCGAGGTTGCTGTGGGACTGCGCCACATCAGGGTGGTCGGGGCCGAGCAGGCGTGCGCGGATTTCCAGTGCCTCGGTGAACATCTCCCGCGCCTGGCCGGCAAAACCCGCCGTGTAGTAAAGACTGCCCAGATTGTTATAAATGGAGCCCACGTCCTCGGAGTCGCGCCCGCGTCTTGCCTCCAGGAGCTCCAGCGCCTTCAAATAATGCTGCTCGGCCAGCGCGAACCTCCCCAGCCCCTTGTAAATCATGGCCAGATTGTTGCGGAGCTGCGCAGACGCCTCGAACTCCGGCGGATCCAGGGCCTCATAATCCTCGATGGCTTGCTCATAAAGCGGAGCCGCGTCCGCCTCGCGCTGGCTGAAGTCCAGCAGCGTGGCCAGTTGCGTGCGAGCGCCGGCGACACTCGCGCGCGGCACTTCCGCGCAGGTGGAGGCGATCTCCAAAGCCTCGCCATAGCTGGCCTCCGCCCCCGCCGCGTCACCCAGCTCGCGCTGGATGTCCGCCAGCAGGCACAGGCCTGAAAAGAGACCGGGCTGCGCGCCCGGATCCTCCGCAGCCGCCTCGCGCGCGCCGGCCAGGGCCGTTTGAGCCGCGCCCAGAGCCTCCTCCAGCCTGCCCTGGGCTAGAAGGTCGGCGGCATGGTTGTCCAGAAGATGGGAAAAGCTCGAAAGGCTCGCGGTCACGGAGTCAAGGGGGTGGTTGACGTGGGAACGCGGTACCATCGCGGCATCCCGCTCCTTTCAGCAAGCGAAAACTCAGCGGGCCTCTTCTCTCACTGCAGCAGAGTGGCGAGCGCCGCCAGGGTGGTCTTGATCTCCGTGAGCCTGACCATGCGGTCCTGCGGCACGCCGATTTTCTCCACCATGCCCACTGCGGCGTTCATGCCCTGGAGCTTGGAATGCACCAGTCGCACATCCGCCGGAGCCAGGCCGAGATCGAGCAGCTTCTGCGAACTGGAGGCAGCCGCCGCCCCGCCGCCTGACGCGGTTTCAGTGGCGTAGGCGCTCAGCTTCGCGGGGTTGAACCGGCGCTGCACATCCTGAAAATCGAAGTCCAACTGGCTGAGGATGGCGTCCAGTGACCGGGCCTTGGCGGTGGCGATATGCAGTTCCAGCTCTTTGCGCCCGGGATGGTCGGGGTAAGCGCTCTCAAACACCACGAAATCCTGCCAGGCGCGCGTGAAATCCACCGCCGCGTGCTGCTTGATCAGCCGGTGGCTTTCCTCGCCCTCGATCATCTTTTTGCGCACGCCGAGCGGGTCCAGCGCCGTCCTGGAGCGCACCATTTTGAGCAGCTCCTCGTCGTGGTTGAGCTGCCCTACGCGGTCAAGGAACTGGCCGGTTTTCGCCCAAGCCTCCCAGTACTTTTTGCCGGCCACGAGGTCTTTGATCTCCTCCTGGAGCAGGGCCATGACTTTCGCGGCCTTGTCACCCACTTCGCGCAGACGCACGACATCCTGCTGCTTTCTGGCGATGTCGAGGTCATTGCCGGCGGTGCGGATGTAGGTGTTGGCGATGGCGAAGGCGGCCTCGATCTCATCCGCTGCGATTAACATGTCGAGCAGTTCCAAAGTCTGCGGCTTCATTCCAGATTTGGCTTTCTCCTCCAGCCTGGCCATCTTCTTTTTGTTTTCCTCGACCGGCCTCTTCAGCGCGTCCATGCCGGACTTTGCGTCCTCCATGAGACGGGCGCAGCGCAGGCATTCGAGATGATTGGTGGACCCCTGCTGCACGGGCCGGGTGCGGTTGCTGGTCAGCAGGTTGATGCGCGCGTCGGCATCCCGGTAAATGGTCGCCAGTTCCTGGTAGCGCTCCGTGATGGAGGCGCGCTCCTCCTCGAGCTTCTTCTTTTCCTCATTGTCCGCGCGGCTGACGAACATGCTGCCGCTGTCAGCGCCGCCTGCCAGGCCTAGCATGACCTTGACCCCGAGCAACTGGTAGGCGGAGGTCTTGAGGTCGCTGCTCATGAACGCCTTGCCCAGTTCGACGGCCTTCTCCATGTCGTTGCGATGAAACGCCTCGACCACCATCCTCCAGGCCGCGTTTGCCCGCTCGTCGGAAAGCTTTGATGCCTCGACGCGCGGCATCAGCAAATCCTCCAAGGCATCAGCCCCGGCGGATGGAAGCGTCGAGACAAGGAGGAAAACAGGCATCCATGAGCTGGCTTTCATAGGGATGAGTGGCATTCGGCCGAGATCACGCGGTGAAACGCCGCCGGCTGGCAAACGCAAAATGCGCCTGGCGCAAAAAAAATTTCACGCTACCGGCGGTTGCCTCCCGATGCCAATTCCCGGATGAGAACTGCCCTTCATCTCCGTTTCCAGGCACTCCAAAAGCCATGAAGACACTCATCACCGCCACGCTCCTCGCGCTCGCCTGCTCCCTCCCGGCAGCCGGCAAGCCGAACTTCATCCTCATCAATATTGACGACCAGGGTTACGCGGACATCGGCCCCTACGGCTCCGACAATGCCACGCCGAATCTCGACCGCATGGCGCGCGAGGGCATGAAACTCACCAGCCATTACGCCGCGCCTGTCTGCTCGCCCTCGCGCGCCATGATGATGACCGGCTGCTACCCGAAACGCGTCCTGCCCACGCCGCATGTCCTCTTTCCAGCCGGGGCCATCGGTTTGAATCCCGATGAAACCACCCTCGCCGAGGTGCTCAAATCCCGGGGCTATGCCACAGCCTGCATCGGCAAATGGCACCTTGGAGACCAGCCTGAGTTCCTGCCCACGGCGCAGGGCTTCGACACTTATTACGGCATCCCTTACTCCAATGACATGGGCACCGCCGCCGAAGGCTCCAAAAGCAACCCCGGCCAGCCCATGCCCGATGCAAAGGCCGCCGCCAAGAAGAAGGCCCAGCCCGCCAGCGATGAAGCCGGCATCCGCGGTAATGCCCAGCCCCCCCTGCCGCTCGTGGAGAACCTCGACGCCATAGAGCGAATCAAGCAGGACGGGCAGCATAGCATCACCCGCCGGTACACGGAGAAGGCGCTCGACTTCATCCGCCAAAGCAAGGACGGGCCGTTTTTTCTCTACCTGCCGCACACCGCCGTCCACTTCCCCCTTTATCCGGACAAGCAGCACATGGGCAAGTCCCCCAACGGCCTTGTTGGTGACTGGGCGCAGGAACTCGACTCCAGCACCGGTCAAATCCTCGACTTGCTTCGCGAGCTTGGACTCGCTGAGAACACGCTCGTCATCTACACCAGCGACAACGGCGGCGCTCTCAATCACAGCTCCAAAAACACACCTCTGCGCGGCGGCAAGGGCCAGACCTATGAAGGCGGCATCCGCGTGGCCACGCTCGCCTGGTGGCCGGGAAAAATTCACGCCGGCAGTTCCACCGACGCCATCACCGCGCACTTCGATTTCCTTCCCACTTTCGCCGCGCTCGCGGGCGCGTCATTGCCGGAGCGCAAACTCGACGGCAAAGACATCTCGCCCCTCCTGCTTGGAAAACTCGGCGCCAAAAGCCGCGACACTTTTTATTACTACCGCGGGCACAAGCTGGAGGCCGTCCGCTTCGGAATGTGGAAGCTGCATCTCGACAAAGGCGAGCTTTACAGCCTGCGCGAGGACATCGGCGAATCGAATGACATCGCCGCCAGCCACCCCGATCAGGTGGCACAGCTGCGCGAACTCGCTCAAAAGATGGCTGCCGACCTCGGCCTCGACGGCCCCGATGCGCCCGGTGTGCGCCCGCTCGGCCGCGTGGCGGATCCCCTGCCCTTCATCGCGCATGACGGAAAGGTTCGCCCCGGCGCGGACGGCAAGTACAAGCACCTTGATTAAGTCCCCGAGCTGAGGCAGGCGAATGCGGCATTTTCAAGGATTGTCGCGCAAGACCCTCATGAAAGACCTCCCTCCAAATCCCATCCAGCAGGACATGGCAAAGCTCAAATCGCTTCTCCATGACTCGCTCTCGCCGCATTTGCTGCCGGGACAGAAAGACATGCGCATTTTGAACCTGGCCTGTGGACGTTGTGATGAGGCGGAGACTTTGATCCAGGTCGGCAATGACCTCACGAACGGTGGCGCGGTCGAGATGGTGGGCGCGGACATCCGCATCCGCGAGATCCGCCAGGCGCGCGAGACACACGGGCATCTGCCGACGGAGTTTTTGATCGAGGACGCCACCAAGATCAGCCAGCACAAGGAGCTGGGCGATGACTTCAACATGGTCTTCCTGCGCCATCAGAATTTCTGGCACGGGCAGGAGCTGTGGAAGAAGATTTTTGATCAAGGCATCGCCAAGCTTCGGCCTGACGGAATGCTCGTCATCACCAGTTACTTCGACGTGGAGCACCGGCTGGCGCTGCGCGCGCTGGAGGCGCTGGGCATGGAGGTCGTCAGCAACAAGCGCAACAAGTCCAGCCGCGCATTGAAGGACGCGCCAGGCAAGTCCGTGGACCGCTGGGTGGCCGTGCTGCGCCGGCGGCGGGCGTGACATTTCCGGCAAGATTGAAGAAAAAGCCGCCACCAGAGTCAGAGCCTGCCGCCATGAAAACACGTCGTCGTTTTTTGCTCGCCTGCGGATTGTGCGCCCCCTGGATGCGGGCGCGGACTTTGTGGAGCCAGAGTGTCATGAAGGCGGCCACACCTCCGGGTTGGGCCGGTCTGGTGAGCCGTGCCGCGCCTGGCGGTTTTGCGGCGCTGCCTCCCTGCCGCGTGGTTTATGATCTGAGCTGGAACAACCTCATCTCCGCAGGGTCCGCAGAGGTGACCATGCGGCAGGCGGGTGCTTTTCAAGTGGCGAAGGCGCAAGCGGGCACCACGGGTTTTGCGCGGCGGCTCTGGCGTTATGATTGCGTCATGTCATCCGTGATCGAGCGCGGAAGTTTGCGGGCGCGATATCTGGAGCACTCCGAGACGGATGACCGGGAGACGATCTCTTACCAGGCCGCCTTTTCCTCCTCCCAGGTGACGACGGAAAGCGTCCTCACCCCGAAAAAAGGCGCGGAGAAAAAAAGCACCGCCATCTGCCCCTACGGTCCTGTGGATGACCTGCAATCCGCCATTCTTTACGTCCGCAGCCACCCGCTGAAAGCGGGGGATGCGATCACGCGCGTGGTGCAGCCTTTTGACCGCCCGTATCTTGTCACCTTCACCGTGGCAGGGCGTGAGAAACGCAAGGTGCGGGGCACAGCGCATGACACCATCAAGCTCGATGTGAAGATCCGGAAGATAGACAGAAAAACGCTCGCGCTGGGCAGCTTCAAAAAGATGCGCAAAGCCACCATCTGGGTCAGCGACGATGCCTGGCGGCTGCCGGTCGAGGCCCACGCGGACATCTTCGTCGGCTTCATCTCCGCCGCGATAACCAAGCGCGAGGCACTCACCGGCACGGATGCCATCACCAGCCTGCCCAAAAGCATGACACGCTGAGCCGTGTTCATGTCATGGGAAACCACGAATGGACACGAAATTTGGAGGCCTCATGCCCGGTGATCTGAAGCGCCGGGAGATCACTCTTTGGTGATGACGCCAATCCCTCTCTTTATCGCATGGATTCGTGTCGATTCGTGTCCATTCGTGGTTCAACTGCATCGTCACGGCTGAGAGTCGTATCTTCCCCTGTAGGCGCGCTTGCCAAAGCACGGGAAAAGCTCCCGCATACACGCACAGCCCCCGCATTCTGGCGAATGCGCCTACAGAGCAGTCACTCCACCTCCACGGGCTTGCCCACGCACTCCTGATAAATCTCGTGCAACTGCCGTGTCTGCTCCGCGCCCATCCTGCGGCCAAAGCGCGCCAGCGCATACAAAGTGAGCGCCAGCACGGCCATGACCGCGAAGATCCACAACCCCCACGGCCACATGCCCAGCGTGTATTGGCAGGCACCGAAGATGCCGGAGAAAAGCCCCACGCTGCCCACCAGCAGCCACGCATAGAGAAAGGAGGACCACATGTTCGCATTCGGCCCATAAACGCCCTCCGCCCGCGTGCGCCCGCCCTCATGCGGATCCAGACTCAAATTCAGCCTGGGCGACCAGTAACGGCGCTCCACCACCGGCACGCGCAGGCAGACAAAACCGGGGAAATTTTTCACCTCGCAGCGCCCCTCATGCGCCGCCGCCCGCGTGGCAATCCGCTCCCGCGCCGCCTCCACATCAAGGTCGAGGATCTGCGTGAAGTGCGGGCGGACGCCGAGACTGCTCATGCCTACGAGTACGTCGCATCGTAAACGGACCTCTCACAGATGGCGAGCGGGTCAAAACTTCAAATGCTTCACAGTCAGACCTTTGTTGATGAGTTGCTTCAAAGAGTCCATGCCGATGCGCAGGTGGTCGGCGACATGGTCGGCATCCACTTTTTGATCGCTCTCGGCGGTTTTGATGCCTTCGGGGATCATGGGCTGGTCGGAGACGAGGAGGAGGGCGCCGGTGGGGATTTCGTTGAAGAAGCCGGTCATGAAGATGGTGGCGGTCTCCATGTCTATGGCAATGGCGCGCAGCTCCTTGAGGTAGGTTTTGAATTTCTCGTCGTGCTCCCAGACGCGGCGGTTGGTGGTATAGACTGTGCCGGTCCAGTAGTCGCGGCCATGGTCGCGGATGGTGGTGGAGATGGCTTTTTGCAGGGCGAAGGCGGGCAGCGCCGGCACCTCGGGTGGAAAGTAGTCGTTGCTGGTGCCATCACCCCGGATGGCGGCGATGGGGAGGATGAAGTCGCCAATGCTGCCGCGATGCTTGAGGCCGCCGCACTTGCCAAGGAAGAGCACGGCTTTCGGTTTGATGGCGCTGAGCAGGTCCATGACGGTGGCGGCGGTGGCGCTGCCCATGCCGAAGTTGATGATGCTGATGTCGCCAGCGGTGGCGTTGGGCATGGGCTTGTCCTTGCCGCGCACTTTGACGCGGTGCCACTGGGCGAAGAGTTTCACATATTGGTTGAAGTTCGTCAGCAGGATGTAGCCGCCGAACTCTTCCAGAGGGGTGCCGGTGTAGCGTGGCAGCCAGTTTTCCACGATGGCGGTGCGCGAGGTCATGGCGGAGTTTCGCGCTTTTGCGACACTCCTGCAAGGCACGGCCGTGGTTTTGTCTTTCCGCCGCCGGGGCTGGCATATAAAGACATGCGCAGCTCACTTTCACCGCATGTCCCAGGGTAACATGAACGAATCATCCCAGAGCCGCCGGCAGTGGCTGGCGGCACTGCTGCCCGCCGCTCTCGGCGCCTGTGTGCAGCCTGCTGCGGCACCTTCGAGGGCGGGGCGTGCGGCGCGGGCGTATGCGGAATATCAACGCACCTTTGCCGTCTCAGGCGCGCATTTCCGCTACCATCCTTATGGCGGGCAGGGACGCGCATGGACCATGCAAATGGAGCGGCTCTGGCAGGGACTGAGGCAGGATGCGCGCGTGGGTTACATCGTGAAAAATCTGCGCTCCGGGGCGGTGCTGGCGGAGCAGCAGGCGGACCGTTTTTTCTTTGGCAGCTCGATGCCGAAGCCGGCCATCTCAGCGATGCTGTTGGAGAAGCGGCAGGGCAGTCTCAGTCACGAGGAGTTCATGCATGTGGTGAGGGTCTGCGACAAAAGCGAAAACTCCTCCTGGATGGCTTTGCACGCGCGGCTGTACCCGCAGGATGAGGCGAATTTTCTTTGGAAATACCGGCTGCCTCAAGCCAGCGTGCTGGGCAATCAGCTCACGCCGCGCTTCATCGCCGAATTTTACGAGCGCTGCGTCAACCACCGCCTGGACCACGGCACCTGGCTGCTGCTGGAGGCGATGCGGCGGGATCAATATGGCTTTGGCCGACTTTATCTGCCCGCGCACATCGCTTACGCCGGGGGCAAGACGGGCAACTATGGCGAGTGGGATCACGAGTCCCTGTTCTTCGAGGACCGCGGCACGCCGTATGCCATCGTGGTCTTCACGCGCGGGCATGTCTCGCCGGGGAAGATGAATCTGCCGCTGGGCGCGCTGATGGGCGGACTGTATCGGGCGCATGTGGGATAGGCATCCTGCCTGTCCCATGTGAACCGGGCATTCTGCCCGGTTCCATTCATGCCTCTGAGACGATTGCCCCACCTTCCACCCAGCGGTCGTGTTCTTTGATGAGGTCCACCAGCCGCTCCACGGCCTCCTCCTCCGGGATGTTGAACTTCACCGCCGTCTTGCCGACGTAGAGGTTGATCTTGCCCGGCGCTCCGCCCACGTAGCCGAAGTCGGCGTCGGCCATCTCACCGGGGCCGTTGACAATGCAGCCCATGACGGCGATGCGCACGCCTTTGAGGTGGCCGGTGGCGGCGCGGATTTTTTGCGTGGTGTTTTGCAGGTTGAAGAGCGTGCGTCCGCAGCTCGGGCAGGCCACATAGTCGGTTTTGAAAATGCGCACGCCGGCGGCTTGCAGGATGTTGTAGCTAACGCGCAAAGACTGGCCGGGCGCGGACTCGCCTTGCACAAGCACAGCGTCGCCGATTCCGTCACAGAGCAGGGAGCCGAGATTCATGGCGGCGGTGAGCAGGTTCTCGGTGAAGTCTCCCTCAGCATCCGGCGGGCGGACCGCAAACTGGTCCTTGAGCAAAATGGGATGCCGGACATCCAACCGCGCGGCCAGAAGGCGGTAGGCGTGGACGGGCTGCAAGGGCGTGCCGTCGGCGATGGTGACGAGCCTTGGCTCTGGCGCGGCATTGACGGCGGCGAGCGCGGCCTCATCACGCGGGTCGAGCGCGGTGACGCCGCTGTCTTCCACGACGATCTCAGGGCGGTAATCGCCGAGCTTGTCGAGCTTGTGAGCGAGCGCATTCCACTTCATGCGCGAGGTGAAAACGGCCACCGTGGAGCCGCCGCCCACGTCCACTCCCTGGACCTGCATTTTCTCCGAAGCGCGCCGGCTGTAGCTGAATGCGTCATAGCTCACTGGCGGAGGATTAGCGATGTGTGAAGCCGCATCCACGCGCGCCTGCGCCTGCACGGAGGCGACGAGAGCGCGCGCGACGGGGATCTCGTGGATGGCGTCCTCGGTGAGGGAGACGCGAATGGTGTCGCCGATGCCGTCGGCGAGCAGGGAGCCGATGCCGATGGCGCTTTTGATGCGGCCGTCCTCGCCGTCACCCGCTTCGGTCACGCCGAGGTGCAGGGGGTAGTTCCAGTCACCGCCGAGTTCATGGAGCTTGGCCACCAGCAGGCGGTAGGCCTCGATCATGACCTTCGGGTTGCTGGCCTTCATGCTGAACAGAAAGTTGTGAAAACCCTGCGCCCTGGCGATGCGGGCGAACTCCAGCGCGCTCTCCACCATGCCCAGGGGTGTGTCACCCCAGCGGTTCATGATGCGGTCGCTCAGGGAGCCGTGGTTGGTGCCGATGCGCATGGCGCGGCCCAGGCGGATGCACTCCTGCACGAGCGGCGCGAACTGCGCCTCCATGTGCGCCACCTCCTCGGCGTATTGCTCGTCGGTGTATTCCTTGACGGCGAATTTCTTTTTGTCGGCGTAGTTGCCGGGGTTGACGCGCACTTTTTCCACCCACTTCACGGCCTCCATGGCTGCATCCGGCTTGAAGTGGATGTCGGCCACCAGGGGCACGTCACAACCAGCGGCGCGCAGGCCGTCGCGGATGTGCTGGAGATTTTCGGCAATGACGCGCGTCTGCGCCGTGACACGCACGATCTCGCAACCGACACTGGCGAGCTCCAGCGACTCATTGACGCAGGATTCGGTGTCGCGCGTGTCGCTGGTGAGCATGGACTGCACGCGGACGGGGTTGCCGCCGCCGATGCCCACATGGCCCACCATGCACACGCGCGTCTCGCGGCGCTGGTAATGGTAGAGGTCCGGGCAGTAGCGAAGGCTGGCGTGGTTCATGAGGCGGGAGCGCCATCATGCACTGGCCGCGCGCTCATGCCAGCGGCTTCTGAAGCGCGGCCCGCCGCGCGCTTGAAGCCGCCCTTGCCCGCGCGCCGCGCCGCTTTAAACATCCCGCATGGTCGCCATCGCCACCCCCACCCTGGTCTACGAGATCCTGCGCCTGAAAAAGGAGCGCAACGCCGTCATCCTCGCGCACAACTACCAGACGCGCGACATCCAGGAGATCGCCGATTTTGTCGGCGACTCCCTCGGCCTCGCCTACAAGGCGAAGGAGACCCGCGCCGATGTCATCGCCTTCTGCGGCGTCCATTTCATGGCCGAGACCGCCAAGATCGTGAACCCCGGCAAGACCGTCGTCCTGCCCGATGCCAACGCCGGCTGCTCCCTGGAGCAAAGCTGCCCCGGCCCGCAGCTTGAGGCCTTCCTCAAAGCCAACGCCGCCAAAAACTATTACGTCATCGCCTACATCAACTGCTCCGCCCACGTCAAAGCCCTCAGTGACTGCATCTGCACCAGCGGCAACGCCGTCAAAATCGTCCAGGCCGCCCCGCCGGACCGGCCCATCCTCTTCGTGCCGGATCAAAACCTCGGCTCCTGGGTCATGGAGCAGACCGGGCGCAAAATGGACCTCTGGAAGGGCGCTTGCTACGTCCACGTCGAGTTCACGCGCGACAGCATCCTGGCCATCAAAGACAAGCACCCGGACGCCCAGGTCGTGGCCCACCCCGAATGCACCTACGCCGTGCGCATGCTCGCCGACGAGGTGTGCAGCACCGAGAAAATGGTCGGCTACTGCCGCAGCCACCCCGCCGGCGCCTTCATCATCGTCACCGAGAGCGGCATGCTCCACCGCCTGGAGCGCGAGGTGCCGGGGAAAACCTTCATCCCCGGCCCCACCGGCCACTGCGCCTGCGCCGACTGCCGCTACATGAAGCTGAACACCCTGCAAAAGCTCCACGACGCGCTGCGCGACCTGGAACCCCGCGTCGAGCTGCCCGAGGACATCCGCGCCCGCGCCGAAAAGCCCATCCTGCGCATGCTGGAGCTGAGCCGGTGAGGAAAAGCCGAGCCACTTTAGGCGGGGACTTCCGGCCTACTTCGGCAGCACCTCGACGATGAAGGCGCGGTCTTTGCCGAACCAGGTCTTCGCCACGCGGCGGATGTCCTTGTCGGTGACGGCTTCGATGAGGCCGGGCAGCTTCTGGAAGTGGTCGTGGCCGAGGCCGTTGATCTCGTTCCAGCCGAGCGCGTCGGCGCGCGCGCCGCTGCCCTGCTGGGAGCGCAGCCAGGAGGATTTCCACGCGGTCTTGGCACGGCTGATTTCCTCCGCAGTGAGGCCGTTTTTTGCCAGGTCGGCGATGAGGCGCAGCATCTCGGCCCGGGCCAGGGAGACCTTTGCCGGATCGGTGCCGACGTAGAAATAAAACGCGCCCGCGCCGAGCGCGGCGAAGCTTTGCGCGCCCACATAATAGGCCAGGCCGAGCTCCTCGCGGATGCGGTTGAAAAGGCGGCTGCCCATGTCGCTGCAAGCCTCGTCCATCAAAGTGAGCGCGTGGGTGTCCGCGTCATGCAGGCCGGTAGTGCGGTAACCGATGACGAGCACGGCCTGCTCCTTGTCCATGTGCTGCGTCCAGCTCCCGGCTTTGGCGCGGAGCTGCGCCAGCTCCTCCGGCAGCGTCACCGGGCGGCGCGCGCCCTTGGGCAGCCTGCCCAGGTGTTTCTGGACAAGCTGGCGGATGGCGGCGGCTGAGACATCGCCATCCACGCTGATGACGCCGTTGGCGCCGGTGAATGAGGCGCGCAGCATGGCGCGGCAATCCGCCACGGTGAGCGCCTTCACGCTTGCCTCGGTGCCCAGCGCGGTGCGCGCGAAGGGCAGCCCCTCGAAGATGTGCCGCCGCGCGCGGCGCATGGCCACGGTGAGCGGGTCCTCCATCTCCTCCTGGATGCTGGCCAGGTGGCGCTTCTTCACCTCGGCGAGCCCGGCGGCGGGCAGGGTGGCGTTTTGGATCAGGTCGGACAACAGATCAAATGCGCGCGCCTCGTCCCCGCGCATGACCTCGGCACCCAGGGTGTAACGGTGCGCGTCGGCGGAGCAGTGCAGGCTGCCGCCGAGGTTCTCCAGCTCGGAGGCGATCTGCCTGGCGGCGCGCTTTTTCGTGCCCTTCAAAAGCAGCGCGGCGGATACCATGGTGACGCCGGCATTGCCGGCGGTCTCGGCGGGCACGCTGGCAAGGAAGCCGGCGCGGATGGAGACGAGCGGCAGGCGCGGATTCTCCCGCACGAGCAGGGTGAGGCCGTTCGGCAAAACGACGCGCTCCACGCCGGCGCGCTCCGTGGCGGAGATGCCGGCGCTGGCGGCGGTCTCGACCCCGGGGCCGACGACAGCCACGCTCAGCGTCGCCGGCACCAGGTAACGCCGCGCCATCTCGCGGATGCGCTCCGGGGTGAGAGCGCGCACGGCCTCCAGGTAATGGCGCGAGTGCTCCAGGCTGCCCACATGCAGCCAGCCGTGGCCGAGCGCGGCGGCCTGGCCCTTCGTGGTGCTCAGTGCGCGGAGCTGGCCGCTGGTGGTGGCGCGCACGGCCTTGTCAAGTTCGGCGGCGTCAGGCCCGGCGGCGCGCATTTTCTCCACCACCTCCAGCATGGCGGCGCGGCAGGCGGTCTCGTCCTCCGGGTCGCACTCCACCTCGGCATTGAAGACGCCGCATTCCTGCGCGCCCCACGCGCCGGCCCACACCCAGTGGGCGATGCCGCGCTTCTCGCGCAGCTCCTGGAAAAGCCGCGCGCTGCGGCCGGAGCCGAGCAGAAAAGCCAGCACATCGAGCGCGGGCTTGTCCTCATGCCCCTCGCCGGGGATTTGCCAGCCCAGGGCCACGCGCGTGAGCTCGGTGGCGAAGTTTTTCCGCCCCTCGCGCAGGCCGCGCTGGGCGGGCTCCGCAGGCAGGGGCGCGGGCTCGTAAGGGCGGCGCTCCCAGGAGCCGAGCTGGCGCTCGACGATCTCGAAGGCCTCCCGCGCGGACACGGCTCCGGCGATGACGACGAAGCAGTTGTTCGGCGCATAATGGCGCTGGTAAAAGGCGGCCAGGTCCGGCTGGCGCGCCTGGTCGAAGACGGCGCGGTGGCCGATGACCGGGTGCCGCAGCGGATGCGCGCGGAAGGCGGTGGCCTGCACGAGGTCCTGCAGCGCGTGGCCGGGGTCGTCATCGCACATGGCCATCTCGCGGCGGATGACATCCTGCTCTTTTTCCAGCTCGGCGGCGTCAATCTTCGAGTGGCGCGCCATGTCGGCCAAAATCTCCAGGTAACCCTCAAGGTGCGCGGCCAGGCCGTCAATGTAATAGACCGTGCGGTTGAAGGTGGTGTAGGCGTTCACATAACCACCGAGCTGCTGGATGTGCTGGGAGATCTCCTGGGCGGAGCGCTTCCAGGTGCCCTTGAAAAGCATGTGCTCCAGGCAGTGCGCCAGACCCGCGCCAGTCCACGCCTCCTCATGCAGGCTGCCGGCCCTGACCCAGAGCTGCACGCTCACAAGCGGATGCTCATGGTCCTCGCGCACGATGACCTCCAAGCCGTTCGGCAAAGTGCGGGCCTGCGCGTTCATCGGCGGCGCTTCGACAGAAGCGGGCGCGGCTTTTTTCACAGGACGGCGGGCGGGTGCGGCGGGGCGTTTGGCTGGCATGAGGGGCGGATGCATGGAGCGGGATGCGCCCTGCGGCAAGCGGCGAGGCGCGCGTCACTTGCCCTGCGCCTCGGACGAGGCGGCGACGGCTTTTTCCAGAGCCTGGATGAAGTCGCGGTCCTCATCCGAAAGGCGGTCCAGAGGCACCTCATAGGGCGTCTTTCCCACCAGCAGCCGCGCCTTGCCGTCGCGCACCAGCGTGGGCCGGGCGGGCGGCTGTGCCGCCGGGCCGGAGGGCTGGCCGTCCACATAGGTTTGCTCGCTCTGCTCGAAGGCGATGAGCTTGCCCAGCAGGCTGCGGCCATCCGTGCTTTTCCACTGCCGCGCGTCACTGACCGTGAAGTACTGGATTTCCCGCACCACAGTTGGCTGGCGCGAGGGAGAGGCGGGTGTGGCGGTCCCTCCGCTGCCGCCGCCGCCCGTGGAGCGTGTTTTAAATTTCTTCGGTGTCGCCGGTATGACGACCTGGGCGGCCAGAGGAGCCAGACAGACAGTCCAAAAAGCCAGCACAACTGCGGGGAGAATGTGATTTTTCATGCCGCCTTATAGCATGGGCGCAACCGGCGGGAAAGAATTGCGTCATGGTCATGGAATGCGCTCATTCCGCCAGCTCGTAGCAGACCATCTCGCGGTCGTTGCGCAGGAGCAGCCAGCGGCCGGCCAGGGCGGGCGGATTCCAGGTTTTACTGGAGAGCGCGGGCAGGCGGGCGATTTCCTCCGGGCCGTCCGCGCCGGGACGCACGAGCACGACGGGGCCGGGCTCCGTCTGGATGAGCAGCAGGCCGCCTAACTGCAGATGCTGGCCGAAGCCGTAGCGTCCCCGCCGCCAGAGGCGCTCCCCGCTTTCCAGGTCCACGGCCACGAGCGTGCCCTCATCCAGCGCATAAGCGCGGCCGTCGAGCACGGTGGCGCTGCTGAACTTGGTGCGCGGCGCGCTGGCGCTCCAGACGAGGGCGCTTTCGAAGCCGCCGCCGCTGGCTCGGATTTCAAGCAGGTGGCTTTTCTGCCCGTAGCTGGAGGTCACCAGGATGCGGTCCGGCCCCGCCTGAGCTGGCTGGCCGACCTTGGGGTAATCCCCGGGCCACGGATGCCGCCACAGCACGGTGCCTGTGGCAGTGTCATGCCCTGTGACAGAGGCGGCATTGACGGAGACGATCTGCTCGCGTCCGGCCAGAGTGCGCAGGGCAGGGGTGCTGTAGCTGGCGGCCTCCCCGCCAGCCTGCCAGGAGGGCTCGCCGGTGCGCGCGTCATAGGCCAGCAGCGTGGGCGCGCCATTGCCGCCGGTGACGATGACACGCGCGCCGTGCAGGAGCGGGGAGCCGCTTTTGCCATACATGAGGTTGCCCGTCTTTGTCTCCGCCAGGATGTCGCGCCGCCAGAGCCGCGCGCCAGTGGCGAGGTCGAGGCAGTTCAGGATGCCAGTGCCGCCGAGTGTGTAAACGCGCGCGCCGTCGGCGGAAATGGCGGGCGTGGCGCGCGGGCCGTCTCCGCCGAGTGGCTCGGAGAAAAGCGCCTCATCCGTGTGACTCCACAGCAGCGCGCCGGTGACGATGTCATAACAATTCACGCATTCATCAGAGTCGCGCTGCTCCTGGGTCACGGCGCGGCGACCCGCCACGGCAAAGCCGGACCAGCCTTTGCCGGCAGCCTGCCGCCATGCCTCGCGCGGCGGATGCGCGGCCCAGTCGGTCTTCCAGGCGGGCGCGGGGAAGATGCCGTCGCCGCTCGCTCCCATGAAGGCGCGCATGTCGGCGAGTCCGGCGGGGATTTCGGCCAGGTCGAGACCGGCGGCTTTGGCTTGCGGTGCCGGAGCGGCGGATGCGGACACCGTCCAGCGCCAGGCGAAACGCGGCATGGCTGTGCCGTCGGCGGAGCCTTCGTAGCGCAGCAGCAGCCTGCCCGCGCCCCACAGCGCGGCACCCGCGAGCAGGACGAGCGCAAGTCGTTTCAAACGCCGCCCCCGCGCTCCCAGCGCCCACCAAAGGCAAAGCAGCAGCACCACCAGAAGACTCAGCAGCACCACGCCCAGCGAGCGCGCCACATGGTCCGTTGCCAGCAGCCATGCGGCCAGCGCGGCGGGCAGGAGGATGATGACGATGGGGAAGGTGAATGAGCGGCGTGGCATGGCAGTGTGAGGTTTACGCTTGCCGCTGCCGGGGCGTCACTCTCGGCGCAGGATGCCGTCGCTCAAAATGCGCGCGCGCAAACCGCCATGTCCTTTTAACGCGTCTTCCGCGCCCTCGGCAAAGGCCTGGTTCATCCAGTGGCAGGGCGCGCTTTCCTGCGTGCCGATAAAGCGCACTCCCTGCACCTCGAACTCCCCTCCGATGAGCTCGTTCAAATCCGCTCCCGTGGTGATGATGTTGCGCCTGAAGACGGATGGCGGCAGGTCATGAATGCCAAACTGCGCGCACAGCCGCTCATAAACTTCGTGCTCGAAGAAGGTGACCTGGCCTTTGTAATCCTCTTTGTAGCCAAAAAAGCGGTCGCCACGAAGACCCTTTCCCGCCACGCACTCCACCTCGTCCACTTCGAGCATGGGAGCCGTACCCGCAGGCTGTCCATGATGACCGTAATAGTTGTGTTCTGGAGAGATGTAGAGATGCAGCAGGCGCATGGCGCGGCACCATCCCGGCGCGGAGGCGCTTTGCAAGCGCGGGTCCAGTTTCCACGGGCGGCGCGGGTTTGAGTGCCCGGACTACGGGCCGTCTACACCGTGATCCGCCGGTTGCGCGCGGTGACGGGCCACGTCTCGACGGCCCTGCCCCGGTCAATGACGACGGCCTCGCCGTGCATCGAGACGGTGGGGCAGACGTGGCGGGGGATGCCGTGCAGAGCCTGGCCGATGAGAAACTCGTGCGCGCGCTCGGTGTGAAGCACGAGGTGCTCCTCGCTCTGCATGAGCACCTCGGCCTCCGGCAGCTCCTCGAATTTCACGCGGGGGTGGGGGTTTTCGGGCGCCACGGATTTGTGGCCTAGATCAAGCGTGAGACGGTCCTTGCCCGGCTTGCTGATGACGCGCGCGAGCAGAACTGCAGCGGGCAGGAAGGCCAGGTCGGGGTGCCTTTCACCGTAACCAAAATCCCACAGCACGGTGGTGCCGGGGCTGCAAATGCGGTCGGCGTGCCCGGCATGATAACCAAAGGTGGGCGAGCCGCCGGCCACGAGCTCCGCCACATGCGCGCCCTCCCCCTCCAGGCGCTGGCGGAAGGCGAGCACGGGCGCGAAGGCGGCCTCCGCGCGCTCCCGGCGCACGGCCAGCTCGGCATCGTGAATGTGCCCGTCGTAAGCGTGCAGGCCGCGGAAGATGAGGCCGGGGGTGTCTTTGATGACATGAACGAGAAAAGCGGCGGCCTCGCCGGGCACGATGCCGGTGCGCCCCATGCCGCAGTCCAGCTCCAGAAAAACGCCGAGGGTGACGCGGTGCTGCTGCGCGGCGGAGGCCAGAGTGCGGATGCTCTCCTCGTCATCGGCGATGGCGGAGAACTGCACGCCGGGGTGCTTTTCCGCCAGGCGCGCGAGGCGGTGCGCGTTCGGCCCCACGCAGGTCATGGCGAGCATGACATCGGCCGCGCCCGCGTCCGCGCACATCTCGGTCTCGGCGATGGTGGAGGTCTTGAACTTCGTGATGCCCAGCTCCACCTGGCGGCGGGTGAGCGGCAGCAGCTTGTGCGTCTTCACATGCGGACGCAGCCGCGCCGGCCCGCCGGCAGTCTCCAGCATGAGGCGCAGATTGTGCTCGATGCGCGGGCGGTAAAGCAGCAGCGCGGGGGAGGCGATCTCGGCCTCATTGTCAACATGGAACCAGGCGTGAAGGGACATGCGCGCAGTGAATAACGGGCGCGGCGCGCGGTGGCAAGACAGTTTGCGCCGCCATTTTCACCACTCACCCCCTTTTCCGTGGCGGCATGGACGAGCGGCGCTAGACTGCGCACCCTCCCCCGAATGATCCGCCTCATCACGCAGCAAGGACAGCTCATTGACTGGAACGACGAGAAAGTGCGTCCGTTCCCGGACAATCTTGTCTTTCTCGATCTGATGAACCCTTCCCGCGCCGAGGAGCTGGAGTCGGAGAGCTGGCTCGAATACCAGCTCCCCACCCGCGAGGAGATGCAGGAGATCGAGGAATCCAGCCGGCTCTACATGGAAAAGGGCGCGCTCTACATGACCGCGTGGATTCCCGTGGGCCTGGACACGCCCGACCCGGACACCACGGCCATCTCCTTCGTCATCGCGCCGGACTGCCTCACCACCGTGCGCTACGCGGACCCGATGGCCTTCCGCCTGCTGGCGGACACCGTGCGCCGCCAGTGTTCCCTGCCCACCACGAGCGACGCGGTCTTTCTCACCCTCTGCGAGCTCATCGTGGCGCGCATCGCGGACGCGCTCCAGACCGTGGAGTCCGACCTGAAAAAAGTGGGCCGCGAGATCTTCAGCCTGCGCCCGCACGAGGCGAACGCGGCCATCGAAAAAGACCTGGGCGACGTGGTGCGCACCCTCGGCCGCCGCAGCGCCCTGGTGGCGAACCTGCGCGAGAGCCTGGTGAGCGTGAACCGCATGCTCCAGTTCTTCCTCAACAACGCCGCCACCTGGCTGCGCGGCGACCTCGCGGCCCAGTTCCGCAGTGTGATGCGGGACGTGAAGTCTCTCGATGATTACACGAACCAGCAGCAGCAGGAGATGACTTTCCTGCTCGAGTCCACGCTCGGCCTCATCAACATCCAGCAGAACCAGATCATCAAGATCTTCACCATCGCCAGCGTGCTCTTCCTGCCGCCCACTCTCATCGCCAGCATCTACGGCATGAATTTCGAGCACATGCCCGAGACGAAGTGGCCCTGGGCTTATCCAGCGGTCATTGTTTTACTCATCCTCTCCGCACTCGGACCGATCTGGTTCTTCAAAAAGAAAAAACTGCTCTGAATGGTGCTGCCGCTCCTGGTACACGGAGAGGGATTCGAACCCCCGACCAACTCGGTGTAAACGAGCCGCTCTACCACTGAGCTATCCGTGCGTGGCGCGGGCCATGAATGCGCGGAAACCCCATGGCGCGCAAGGCGCAAAATGGAACCCAGCCTTGCGCCGGGCATCATTCTTGCTCCCAATCACGCCCTAACTCCGAACACCGAACAAAATGCCCGTCGCCACTCCCGCCCAATACCGCGCCATGCTCGACGCCGCCCAGAAAGGCGGCTACGCCTACCCGGCCATCAACGTCACCTCCCTGCCCACCATCAACGGCGCGCTGAAGGCCTTCGCGGAGTCGAAATCCGACGGCATCATCCAGGTGTCCACAGGCGGGGGCGAGTTTGCATCGGGCACTGCGGTCAAGGACATGGCACTCGGCGCCATCGTGCTCGCCGAGGCCACGCACATCCTCGCGGAACGCTACAGCGTCCTCGTCGCCCTCCACACCGACCATTGCCACCCCAAGAACGTCGAGAAATTCTTGAAACCCCTGCTCGCTGCCACCAAGGCGCGCCGCGAGGCCGACAAGGGCAACCTTTTCAACTCCCACATGTTTGACGGCTCCGAGCTTCCCCTGGAGGAAAACATGCGCGTCTCCAAGGAACTGCTCCAGCAATGCGCGGAGCTCGACATCATCCTTGAAATCGAAGCCGGCGTTGTCGGAGGCGAGGAGGACGGCCACGACACCTCCGGTGTGGCCAATGAAAAGCTCTACACCACTCCAGAGGACATGCTCGCCGTCTATGAGACCCTCAACGGCATCGGCCGCTTCATGTTCGCCGCCACTTTCGGCAACGTCCACGGCAGCTACAAGCCAGGCGCCGTGAAGCTCAAGCCCGCCATTTTGCGCGACGGGCAGAAGGCCGTCATGGACAAGCACGGCGCGGCGGCGGAAATGGATCTCGTCTTCCACGGCGGCAGCGGCACACCGTTGGAGGAAATCCGCGAGACCCTCGGCTACGGCGTCATCAAGATGAACATAGACACCGACACCCAGTACGCCTTCACGCGCCCCATCGTGGACCACATGATGAAGAACTACGCCGGCGTGCTCAAGATAGACGGCGAAGTCGGCGACAAGAAGACTTACGACCCGCGCAGCTACCTCAAAAAAGGCGAGCAGGGTCTCTGCGAGCGCATGAAGGAGGCCTGCGACGACCTGCTGAGCACCGGCAGGACCATCTTCGGCACCGTCTGAGCGGGCCAATGCTCCGCTGAGGGCCGGGAATTTCGGTCGTCAAAAAAACCGCGCTTTCAAATGCCGGGGCAGCCGTGTTAAACGGTCGGTGATGAAAATGCTTCGCCGGCTGTTGACCAGCCTCTTGTTGCTCGTGATCGTTCTCTCCGGAATCCTCGCCGGGCATCTGGCCCTGGTCTGGTGGAGTGATCCCGCCGCCGCGCCTCCCGCGCCCGAACCCGGCAAAGAGGACGTGAGCCGCTTCAGCCTGGCGAATCCCGCGCGCGTGGTGCGGGTGGCGCGGACATTGCCGGAAGCGGAGGCGCAGCTCGCCGGACTGGTGCGGCAGGCGCGGGCTGAGGGTGGCCGCATCGCCATCGCAGGCGCCAGGCACTCGATGGGCGGCCACACGATGGCGGATGGCGCGGTCGCGGTGGACATGACTCCGCTGAATTTCGTGGATGAACCGCGCCAGGAGGGTGGGGCGCATTTTGTCACCGTCGGAGCCGGGGCCTTGTGGCGGGACGTGCTGCCCCGTCTGCAGGCTGCCGGACTGGCGGTTCAGATCATGCAGTCCAACAATGACTTCACCGTCGGCGGATCGCTCTCGGTGAACTGCCACGGCTGGCAGCATGGCCTGCCACCCATCGCCAGCAGTGTCGTCTCGCTGCGGGTGGTCACCGCTGACGGCGGGGTCGCGGCCTGTGATGCGCACACGAACGGCGAACTTTTCCGCCATGTGCTTGGCGGTTACGGACTCTTCGGCATCATCACCCAGGCAACTTTGCGCGTGGTGAAGGACGCGCATTACAAGACGAAAACGGTGGCTGTGACACCGGAGAGCTATTGGAAGACCTTTCAATGCGAGACATTGGATGACTCCGCCGGAATGGCCTACGGGCGCATCAACGTGGCGCCGCTGGGTTTCCTGGAAAGCGGCACGGTGAATGTGCTTCGGCTCTCCGGCGAGTCACCGCCCAAGACACGACCCGCCGGGTTCATGCCGCTGCTTAAACGGCTCGTCTTCCGCGGCAGCGTGGGCAGCGGGTTCGGAAAGCAAGTCCGGGAGTGGGGTGAGCGTCTCGGCGGCGAACTCGACGGCGGATGGCGCAGCGTGATCCAGGGCGAGCCAGCCTCCGACTTCGGCAGCCGCCGCACGGACAGCACCGAGATTCTGCAGGAGTACTTCGTGCCGGTGAGGAGACTGGGGGAGTTCATCACCCGCATCCGTCCGCTCTTTGAAAAGCACCGGCCTGTGGACCTGCTGAACATCACCGTGCGCGATGTGAAGCCCGATGAGACCGCCGCGCTGCCCTACGCCCGCGAGCATGTCTTTGGCCTGGTGATGCTTTTACACATGGAACTCGGCCCCGAGTCCGATGAGCGGATGCGCGCTTTCAGCCAGGACATGATCGAGGAGGCCCTCGCCTGCGGCGGCACCTACTACCTGACTTACCGCCCCCACGCCACTCGCGAACAATTCGCGCGGGCCTACCCGATGGCGGCTGACTTCTTTGAAACCAAGCGCCGCCTGGACCCCGGCAACATCTTCCGCAACCAGTTCCTCGAAAAATACGGGCCGGGAAAATGACCCGGCAGTGACTTGGTGTCACTCTTTGAGAATGGACACCGGCGCCTGCGGGACGAGGAAGAGGGCGCGGGCGGGGCCGAGGAGGGGCTGCAGGGTCTGGTCGGCCTGGGCAGGGTCGTTTTCCAGAATCCAGCGCGGACCGCTGCCGGTGTCGTGCAGATAGAGGTTTTCATAACCCGTGTCTCCGGGCGAGGTATCGCCGAGCCAGAGGCGAAGGCGGGCGGCTTGGTCAGAGGTGGTGGCGGCGGGGAAACCGGCGGCGGTGGTGAGGCCGAGGTCCGCCGGGCTGCGCGCGGCGGGCTGGCCGCTGCCGATGAGGCGGGTGAGGCCGTCGAGGCGGTGGATGAAGGGTCCCTCGCGAAGCTGGCCGGTGAAAGTAAGGCTCACCGGAGCGTGGCGCGCATGGACGAGCAGGCCCTCGCCGGGCTGGATGACGCGGGTGGCATCACCTTCGCCCTGCCAGCCGTCAGCGCCGAGCCAGACGACGCGGAATTCATTCGCCGCCGCGTCATGGAGGAGCAGGCGGTCGGCATCCGCGGAGCTGGTGCCGGGCGTGAAGCGCTCCGCCGGGAAGAGCGCGCCGAGGGTCCAGTGCGGTCGCACGGCGATGCGCGCGCCGCCAAGCGCGGGCACGGTGCCGAGCGTGCTGCCAGGGGCGGCGGGGTCGAGCACGATGGCGCTGTCGGTGGTGGCGCTTTCATCCACTTCGAAGCGGTGGCCGGCATGCGCGCCGGTGAGCACTTCGAGGTAAAGCGGGGTGTTTTCAGGAAGATTGGTGGTGAGGCCGACGGCGTTGATGACCAGGGTGACGTTGCTGGCATCATAGACCATTCCCCGGAAGAGGTCGGGGCGCTGGAGCGGCATGGAGAAGGTCTGCTGCGCGGCGAAGTCGCGCCGCAGCCAGACCTGCGCGGGTGTGAGCGCTGTGGCTTCGGGTGTGCCGTCGAGGTCGGCATCGAGCGCGACTTTGACGCGCAGGTAGCCGGGGCCTGTGGCGGCGGCGACATCCTGGAAGCGCGCGGTTTCGGTGCCGTTGTTGTTTTGCGTGATGACGGGGCTGGCCGGGAGCGCGGACCATTCGCTGTCGAGCACGGTGCGGCCCTCCAGGAAGTAGCGCAGATCCCGCGTGCCGCCGCTGGGGCGCGTGAGCACGGCGTCCACGCGGGCAGTGGCGGCATCCACGGAGAGCGTGAAGCGCGCGGGCTGGATGCCCGAGTTCGGATCGGTGGCCAGGGCGTATTCGAGCAGGTTGGGGAAGCCGTCGCCATCCGGGTCGTCACCCGGCGCGCCTATGCCCTCATGCTCCGCCTGCCAGGCGGTGAAGGTGGAGTCTGTGGAAATGCCGCCCTGGTTCATCATCCCTGACGGCTCATCAGGCGGGGCCGCGCCTGCGGAAGCGTCAACAGACATGAAGCCGAGGTCAATGGTGAGGTCGGAGTCGTTTTCCATGTGGTCATCCTCCCAATAAAGGAAGCCGGTCTCGCCTTCGGCCTCGCCGGGAGCCTGGCCGTGGGCGATGGTGAAGGCGGCGGTGCGCGCGCCACTGGTGAAGAGGTTGGAGCCGTTGATGTAGGCATCCTGCCCGGCGTCGTCATCGAAGAACTGGCCGCCGTCATTCGGTGTGGCGGCGGATGGCGTCAGGCCCTCCAGCGGGCCGCCGCTGGCGAACATGGAGGCGGGCACGCGCAAATGGTAGGAGCCGGGCGCGACGGTGAAGCTGTAGAGGCCGCCCCAGGTGATGGTCTCAGCCAGCTTGACCGCCGGACTGTTCGACCAAAGCTGCACGGTGACGCCTTCCACGCCGTATTCGAAGTCGGGATCGAAGATGCCGTCGCCGTTGTCATCGCGGAAGACGAGATTGCCGATCTGCACCGGCTGCACAAAGCCGAAGTCGCGTGTGAGGTCGGTGCTTTCATCGCTGCCGGCGTCGCTGTCGCCGCCGAGTCCGGGCTCGCTCACCGGGCACTGGCCGGGGACGAGGTTGAAAACGGCGGTGCGGATGCCATTGAGATCGGGCCGCGCGTCGTCGAGGCCTTTTTCACCCGCGTTGTCATCGCCGGCGGCGGCGCCCGCGACGCTGACGAGGCCGTGCAGGGGCTGGCCGAACAAGAACTGCGTGTAAGGCACATGCAGGAAGTAGCTGCCGGAGGCCAGATCACTGATGAGGTAGAAGCCGTTGGCATCGGTGGTGGCGCTGCCGACCGGCGGGTCGAACATCGGGTCCATGCCCTCGGCGTAAAGATTCACCTCCACGCCAGCCGCGCCTTCACCGGCATCAGCCACACCGTTTTTGTTGGCGTCAATGAAGACGAGGTTGCCCACGGCCACCGGTTTGTGGAAGCCGAGGTCAACGGTGAGGTCCACATTCGCGTCGCTGGCATCGTCCATGAACGCATCGCGCCCGGTCTCGCCAAAAGCGTTCACCGGCTCGGCGCCGGGAGCCAGGGCAATGACCACGGAGCTGACGCCCCCGGTGAGCGGATCGCCATCACTGCCGTTCTCGTCCACATTGTCATCAAGGCCGTTGTCGCCGCCCTGGCCGGGCACGGACACCCAGCCGTGCAGAGGCTTGCCTGACACGAACTCGGAGGGCGGGATGTGGACGATGTAGTCGCCCGCGGCCAGGTTGCTGAACAAATAGATACCCTCATTGGCCGTGATGGTGGTGGCCAGGGGACTGGCGGTGAGCGGGTCGGCCATGCCGTTGAAAAGCCGCACGGTCACGCCATCCACGCCCTCGCCGGGGTCGTGGCGTCCGTTGCCGTTGAGATCGCGGAAGACGAGGTTGCCGACGCCGACGGCGTTGGCGTTCACCGGCAGAAAGCCGAGGTCCACGGTGAGGTTGAAGTTGTTGTCATCAAAGGCGTCCATGTTGCCGCCGAGGCCGGGCTCGTTGACAGGTTCGGCATTGACCGCGAGGGAGATGACGCGGCTGGAGATGCCGTTGAGCGCGGGGCTGGCGTTGTCCAGGCCGCCCTCTCCGAGGTTGTCGTCCGAGTTGTCCGTCTGCGCGCCGGACATGGAGAGGGTGTTGTGCAGCGCGCGGCCCGGCGCGAACTCGCTGGCGGGGATGTGGACGATGTAGTCGCCGGAGGCGAGAAAGTCGAAGAAGTAGAAGCCGCCATCCGCGGTGAGCTGGCTGAACAGAGATTGATCCACGCCTGGATTCTGGTCGCCTGCGTAAAGCTCCACCTTCACGCCATCCACGCCCTCGCCGGGATCGGCGCGTCCGTTGCCGTTGGCGTCAATGAAGACCAGGTTGCCCACGCCCACCGGAGTCTGGAAGCCGAAGTCCACTGTGAGGTCCACGGCGGCGTCGTTTTCATTGTCGGTGGCGTGGTCCACGCCGGTCTCGCCGCTTTCATCCGCGGGGCATGAGCCGGGGAATAGCGCGATAAGACCGGAGCTGACGCCGATGAGCGCGGGGTCGCCCTCATTGAGGCCGTCCTCGCCCGCGTCATCGTCACCGAGCAGGCCCTCGGGGATGCTGACACGCTGGAAGAGCGGCGCGCCGGTCGCGAACATGGAGGCGGGAATGTGGACGCGGTAGTTTCCGGGCCGGAGCTTGTCGAAGAGATAGCGCCCGCCATTGGCGCTGACGGTGGTGACGACGGGCGTGTCCTCGCCGGGTGTCTGGGTGAACTGGTAAAGCTCCAGTGTGACGCCGTCGAGCCCCTCGCCGTCGTCGTAGCGCCCGTTCGAGTTGGCGTCCATGAAGACCATGTTGCCCGCGGCCACCGCGTTATAGAGGCCGAAGTCAATGGTGAGGTCCGTGTTGGCGTCGTCGTCGTCGTCGGAGGTGTGGTCAAAGCCGGTCTCGCTGGTGGCATTGGTGGGAGTGCTGTCCTTGGTGAGGATGACGCGGCCGGTGCTGATGCCCTGCGTGGGCGGGTCGGTGTCATCGAGGCCGTCCTCGCCCAGGTTGTCATCACCCGCCTGCACTCCGGGCAGGCTGAAGAGTCCGCGCAGGACGCCTGTGGAGAGGAACTGCGCCGCGGGCAGATGCACGAAGTATTGGCCCTGCCACAGCTCGGCAAAGAGGTAGCGCCCGCCATTGGCGGTGACGGTGGAGCGGATCGGCGGGTCGAGTCCGGGCGTCATGCCCCAGAAGTAAAGCTCGACCAAGGCCCCATCAATGCCCTCGCCCGTGTCGTGGCGGCCGTTGTCGTTGGCATCAAGGAAGACCAGGTTGCCGAGGCCCATGCTGCCGGTTTCGACAAATCCGAAGTCCACGGTCATGTCGCCGTTCGCATCGGTGGTGAAGTCATCGAGGTCGCCGCCGGAGCCGGTTTCCACACCAGTGACCGCATTGCCCAGCGGCTCCTGGCCGGGCGTGAGCGTGATGAGCGGGCTGAAGACTTCCGTGCGCGCGCCGCCAGGCTGGCTGCCGTTGTCGTCATCATCCGTTTGATCGTCCAAGGTCGAGGACACCGGACTGCTGATGCCCGATCCGGAGAGCGGCATCCCGTCGCCGAAGTTGATGAGGGAAACGCGCACCTGGTAGCGGCCGGGTTTCTGGCCGGAGAAGTAGTAATGGCCGCGCGCGTCGGTGAAGGTCCAGCCGATGCGGACCTCCGCTCCATTGCTTTCGTTCCCGTCGGCGTCATGCCAGAGCTCCACGCGCACGCCGGGGATGCCCAGCTCGCCGGGGTCGCGCAGGCCGTTGGCGTTGCTGTCATTCCACACCAGGCTGCCGATGGAGACGGTCTCGCCCAGGCTGGCGAACGGCCTGGCAAATGCCAGCGCCGAGGGGCCGGACCAGATTTCATTGTTCGGACCGGGAGGCGATGGCATCGGCGCCTCGAAGATTTCCACCGCGGCATTCGGCGCGCCGGCGGGGTTCACGCGCAGCATGGCGGCGCTGGTGTAGTTGCCGCCGAGGATGGGTTTGCTCCAGTGGTAGCCGGTGATGTGCAGCAGACCGGTGCGCGGGTCCACCTCCAGGTCGCGCGTCTCGATGAAGCCGAAACCGGCGCTGCCGATCACGGCCACCAGCTCCGGCTGGCCGGGAGCGGCGGGGTTGGAGAGGTCCACGCGGAAGATCTCGCCCTCGGTGCGGTTGATGCCGTAGAGGGTGGAGCCGTGGAAATCCACGCCGGAGATGATGGCGGTCGGCTGCCCTCCCGGCACGAGGTTCACCAGCGCCATGTCATCCATCACACTGTTGAGATATGCGCCCGTGGTGGCGCTGTGGCGGCGCACCTCGCGGTTGAAGCCGTCCTGGATGACGAGGTAGAGATTGCCGTCGGGGCCGAAGTTGATGTCCTCGATGCCGGGCTGCTGAAGGAAGGTGTGAGGCGCGGGATCGAGCGGCTGGCCGGGCGTGTCGCTCAGAGGGCCGTGGAAACGCACCATGCGGCTGGTGTTGATGTCCACCACATAGAAGTTGCCGTCCGGCCCGATGGCAAAGCGCTTCACCAGTGTGACATTGGCGGCGGCGGTGTTCAGCGCCGCGCCCATGTCCGCGCCCGCAAGGCTGATGCGGCGGACATTGCCCGCGCCGAAGTGCGCCACATAGAAGTGCCCGTCCGGGCCTGTCTCAATGTCATAGGGCACGTCGAAGGGATTGCCGTCGCCCTGGTTGTGGCTGTCGCCAAACGGATGATGGAAAACACCGGCAAATGCTCCGGTGCCTGGATCGAAAGCGTGAATGCCGTCGTCATGCGTGGCGGAGACATAGGCGCTGGGCGTGACATTGACGAGGCCGAAGTCCACCGTCAGCTCCTCATAGGTGGAGCCGCTGTTTCCAGGCTCGCCTGCGGAGGTGAGGGTGATGACCGGCGAGTAAATCGCACCGCCGGAGATTTGATGGCCGTTGTTGTCAAGGTCCACGCCGTCATCGCGCAAATTCGCCACCTTGCTGACCAGAGGATGGCTTTGCGGCGGCGCGGGGATGCGCGCATAGCAGGCTCCTGGAGTCAGATGCTCGAAGAGATACGCGCCCCCGCCCGCGCTGGAGGTCGTGCCCAGCAGCGTGTCATCCACGCCGCCGATGCGGCCGTCCGCGCCCGTGCTCCAGAGTTGGACAGTCACGCCGTTGATGCCCGGCTCTCCCTCATCGCGCAGGCCGTTGTCATTGCTGTCCTCCCAGACCAGGTTGCCCAGCTTGAGTCCGCGATAAAGGCCGAAGTCCACGGTCATGTCCGTGTCGGGATCGCCATCGCCCGCCAGCGGCTCGGCTCCGATGGCCAGCTCGATGACAGGGCTGAAGATGGCGGTGCCGGGGCCGCCGGGCTGGAGCGCGGCGTTGTTGTCGTTGTCCACGCCGTTGTCCAGGCTCACCGGATTGCCGCCGCGCATTGGCAGGTGGGCGGGCGGCAGCACGCGCGCATAGTAACGACCCGGCAGCAGATTGGTGAAAGTGTGGCGGCCCTGCGCGTCGGTGACGGTGGAGGAAATGTGCGAGTCACTGTTCGCGCCGGTGCCGCCGATGGCGTTGTCCGCGCCGGGATCCCAAAGCTGCACCGTCACGCCAGGCACGCCGCTTTCCCCAGGGTCACGCTGGCCGTTGAAGTTGGCGTCATCATAGACCGTGTCACCGATGGCGAGGCCCTTCACCAGCAGGGTGATGACCTGGGTGGACTGGCAATTGTAGGCGTCCGTGGCGCGCACGTTGAAGATGCTGGTTCCAAAGGCCGTCGGCGTGCCACTGATGACGCCCGCCGCCGAGAACGAAAGCCCCGCGGGCAGCGAGCCGGAGACCAGCGCCCAGGTGTAAGGCCCGGTGCCGCCGGAGGCCGTGAGCTGCTGTGTGTAAGCATGGCTGTGATAAGCCGGCGGAGGCGTGGACGGTGTGATCGAGATGACCGGGCAGACCGACGTCAGCTTGTAAGCGCGCGTGCCCGAGCAGTCAAAAGTGTCCCGGGATTCAATGGTAAAGCCGGCCGTGCCCGCCTGCGTGGGCGTGCCGGAGAGCAGGCCGGAACTGGAGAGCGTGAGGCCGGGCGGCAGCGAGCCGGAGACCACCGAATAAGAGAAGGGCGCGCTGCCCAGGGTGGAGGAGAGATTGACCGAGTAGCTCGCACCCACCGTGGCATTCGCCAGCGAGGCCGGGGAAATCTGCACCACCGAGCAACTGACCGTGAGCGACACGACGCGCGTGGCCGAGCAGGCCTCGGCGGCATCTTTGGCGCGCACGGTGAACTCATAAACTCCCGGCGCGGACGAAGGCGCGCCGCCGAGCACACCGCCGGTGCTCAGGGTCATGCCCTGCGGCAGCGCGCCGGAGGCGATGTCCCAGGTGTAAGGCGCCAGTCCGCCGCTGGCGGTGAAGGTCCGGCTGTAGGCCACATGCGCGGGCGCGTCCTCCAAAGCGGCGGGCGTGATCGTGATCACCGGGCAGAGCACGGTGAGCGAGTAAGCACGGGTGGCGGAGCAGTCCTGCCCGTCGGTGGCGCGCGCGGTGAAGCTGAACACGCCCGTCTCCTGCGGCGTGCCGGAAAGCAGTCCCGCACTGGAAAGTGTGACGCCGTTGGGCAGGGCGCCCGCGCTCACGGTCCATGCGTAAGCCCCCTGCCCGCCCGAAGCTGACAAAGGCAGGTGGTATGCATCAAACTGCACCGCCGATGCCAGCGAGGCCGGGGTGATGCTGATGACGGGGCAGAGAACCTGGAGCGCGTAGGCGCGCGTGGCTTGGCAGTTATAGGCGTCCGCCACGCGCAGAGTGAAGCTGTAGGCGCCTGGCGCGGCGGTCGGCGTGCCCGAGAGCAGGCCGTCCGCGTTCAAGGTAATCCCGGCGGGCAGCGATCCGGCGCTGATGCTCCAGGTGTAAGGCCCGGTGCCGCCTGCGGCGGTGAAGGTCTGCGCGGCATAAACGGCGGACTGCACCGCCTCCGGCAGGCTGGCGGGCGCGATGCTGATGACGCCGCAATTCACCGTCAAGACATAGGCTCGCGTGACGGCGCAGCCGTGCGAGTCGGTGGCGCGCGCGGTGAAGTTATAGGCTCCAGGCGCGCCGGAGGGCGTGCCGGTCAGAGTGCCATTGGCGGCGAGGCCCATGCCCTGCGGCAGCGCGCCGGCGGAGACCGTCCAGGCGTAAGGCGCGGTGCCTCCGGAGGCGGTGAGAGTCTGCGCCGTGTAAGCAGCGTCGAGCGTGGCCGCCGGCAGTGTGGCCGGGGATATGGAAAGCGGCGGGCATTGCACCGTCCACGCATAAGCCCGGCTCACCTGGCAGGTCAGCGAGTCCGTGGCGCGGACGGTGAAGTTGTAAACTCCCGGCGCCTGCGGCGTGCCGCTCAAAACGCCCGCGCCGGAAAGTGTGACACCCGCCGGCAGCGTGCCCGAAGTCTGCGCCCAGGAATAAGGCCCGGTGCCTCCGGTGGCTGTCAGCGTCTGGCTGAAAGCCGCGCCTTGAGTGCCATCCGGCAGCGCGGACGGCGTGATGGCGAGCGTTGGGCAGACAACCGTGAGGGTGTAGGAGCGCGTGCTCTCGCAGCCGGAGAGATCACGGGCGCGGATGGTGAAGCTGTAGTTCCCCGGCAGCGCCGTGGTGACGCCGCCGAGCAAGCCGCCGCTGGTCAGAGTCAGGCCCTGCGGCAGCGTGCCGGCCACCACGCTCCAGGTGTAGGGAGCCTTGCCTCCCTCGGCATTCAGCGTCTGGCTGTAGGAGGTCTGATGAGTGACCAGCGGCAGCGCGGTGGGGCTGATGTTGATGACCGGGCAGCCGAGGATGCCGAAGTCAATGGTCAGCTCGTTGTTGGTGGAGCCGCTTGTTCCAGGCTCGCGGCGCGGCATCAACTCAAAGACCATGCTGACTATGGGGCTGCCCGCCAGGCCGGTCTGCACGCCGTTGCTGTCGTTGTTCACGCCATTGTCCAACTGCACCGCCGCATCACTGGCGAGCGAGAGGGCCGCCGTGGGGGTGATGCGCGCATAGCGTTTGCCGCCTTGATAGACGCGGAAGGCGTAGGCGCCGCTGGAGTTCGTGGTCGTCGTGGCGACCACCGTGTCGGCATTCGCGCCCGCGCCGCCCATCAAGCCGTCCGCGCCGGGGTCCATCAGCTCGACAAAGATGCCCGCCACGCCCGGCTCGCCAGTGTCGCGCTGGCCGTTGTTGTTGATGTCATGCCAGACCAGGTCGCCGACGCTGAAACCGCTCCAGAATCCGAAATCAATGGTGGCGTCGCCATTGGTGCCGTCTCCATCCACAGCCACGGCAGGCTCCTGGCCCGGCTGGAGGTCAATGACGGGGCTGTAGGCAAAGGTGCCGGGGCCGCCGGGCTGATGACCGTTGTTGTCGTTGTTGACGCCATTGTCGAGCGGCACCGGCCCGCCGCCGGTGAGCGGGAAGCCTGCGGGCGGCATGACACGCACATAGTATTTGCCGGGGATGAGGTTGGTGAAGTTGTAGGCGCCGTTGCTGGTGGTGACGATGGCCTGGCCCACCTGCGTGTCGGCATTGACGCCCTCGCCGCCGATGGCCCCGTCCGCGCCGGGGCTGAAGAGCTGCACCGTGGCGCCGGTGATGCCGGACTCGTTGCTCTGCTTGACGCCGTCGAAGTTCGTGTCGCTAAAAATCAAATTGCCGATGCTCACCCAGGGCGAGGACGGGCAGGGCTGGGTGATGATGTCCAGCCCGGCGCTCGGCGCGAAGCCGCCCTCGGTGGCCGCGCTGGAGGTGTGCGGGAAGGCGGTCAATGCGCCGCCCGCATTGTAGGCGGGCGCGCCGTCGAGATCGAGCGTCCACAGACCGAGTCCCGCGTTGCCGCCCATGAGAATGCCCTCCCAGGTCAGCGCGCTGACACCGAGCGCGGCCCAGTTCGCGGCGTTGTTCACGCGGCTGATGTCGAGCACGAACTGGAAGCGCGCCTGCGCGCCGGTTTCAGTGACCTTGTTCTGCATCACGTCCACGCCGGTGGCGTTGCCGCTGCTGGCGAGCAGGTTGGCGCTGTTCTGCCAGCTTTGCAGTCCAAGCGCGGGATCGTAGCGGTACACGGCCATCTTTGGCGCGGCGCGGTCGTGCGCGTCGAGATAGAGAATGGCGTGGTTGGCATTCGCCGGATCACCCGTGGTGGAGAGCATCATGGCCAGCGCGTCGAGGCGGCGTCCGCTGAGCTGGGTGAAGGTGGCGTCGAGCACGATGCGGCTGACGGCGGCGTCGAACTTCAAATCAAAGGCGTCCACATGCGCGGGGCCGGCGCTGTATTGGAAATCATACGGCTGCGCGGGCTGCCAGGCGGAGGCTGCGGGCAGGATGCCGTCGGGGTCGCGCACCGCGTCATTGAAGGCGAAGTGGTAGCAGCCTTCCGCCGAGGGGCCTGCGGCGCGGAAACCGAAGTCCACGGTCATGTTGCCGTTCGCGTCGGCGGAGTCGTCCAGATGCGCGCGGAAACCCGTCTCTCCGGTTGCCGCGGTCGGAAGGGCGCCCTCCGCGAGGGTGAGGCGGGGGCTGGAGATGCCGGTGAGCGCGGGGCTGGCGCTGTCCACGCCGCTGTCACCATTGGCATGATTGTCATCCAGGCCGTCGTCCACCGGCGAGGCCGGGCTAATGGAGAGGCTGTTTTGCAGGGGCTTGGCCGCGCCAAACTCGCCGGCGGGAATGCGCACATAATACTGGCCGGGCAGCACATTGCTGAACTGGTAGCCTCCCAGGTTGCTGGATGCGTTGCTCGTGGTCGTGCTGCTCAAAAACACGCCGTCGCCATTGAGCAACTCCACACGCACACCGCCGACGCCCTCGCCAGCGTCATGGACATTGTTGCCGTTGGTGTCCTTGAAGACCAGGTTGCCGACGCTGAGGAAGACCGGACGCAGGCCGAAATCAATCGTCAGGTCCGCGTTGCCGCCGAAGGGCGCCAGCAGATTGCCCGGCTCGGTGAGGGCGGAGAGGTTCACCATCATCGAGTAGACGGGCGCGCCGGCGCCGGCCTGGGTGATGCCGTTGTTGTCATTGTCCACCCCATTATCCGTGTTGAACGACGTGCCGCTGCGGCGTGTGTGGGTGACAGGAGGTGTGACCTTCACATAATACCGGCCGCCGCCCAGGTCGCTGAAGAGATAAGCGCCGCTGGAGTCGGTGACCTGGGTCGCGCCCACCTTCACATCGTCGCCATTGTTGACCACCGTGTCGGTGGAGCGGAACAACTCCACCTGCGCGCCCGCCACGCCGCCCTCACCCGCGTCCACCAGGCCGTTGTTGTTATTGTCACCCCACACCAGGTTGCCGAGGGAGAGCGAGGCGCTGAAGCCGATGTCCACTGTCAGGTCCTGGTTGCCGCCATCGGGCTGGTCGCCGGGCTCGCGTCCGAGGGCCAGGTCAATGACCGGCGTGTGAACCGCCGTGCCGGGTCCGCCGGGCTGGATGCCGTTGCTGTCATTGTCCACACCGTCGTCATTCGAGCTGCCCGGCGAGATCATCGGCCACTCGTCATCAGGGGTCGGGACGCGCGCGAAGTATTTGCCGGGGGCGAGTTCGCTGAACAAATAATAACCTAGCGCATCCGTGACCGTGGAGGCGTGCAGCACGTCATCGCCCGTGTCCGGCAGATTGTCAGCCCCGGCGCGCCAGAGCTGCACGATCATCCCGGGCATTCCGGGCTCGCCGGCGTTTTGCAGACCGTCGCCATTGAGGTCCTGCCAGACGCGGTCGCCGAGAGCCAGCGTGGGGGTGCCGCCATCAGCCGTGCCCGCCAGAATGACATTGTCCAGGTCCACAAAGCCGCTCTCATCGCCGCCGTGGAGGTGGATTTCCAAAAGGAAGGACTTCCCGGCAAGCTGCGCGCCCGAAGGCAGTGCGGTGGCACCGCCGAGGAAGCTGGTCCAGTCAACCGTGACAGACTGCCAGGCGCCCTGGGTGGCGACTTCGAAGATGTCTGAAACGGCTGTGTGGAAAGTGCCGCCCTCATTCCAAGTCAAATAAGCGACGCCCTGCGTGGGTGCCAGCGCATCCACACGGCGCATGTCGAGATGCAGGCTGTCAATCCCGCCACTGGTCACGCCAGCACCCATGCCAAAACGCACCCAGGCCGTGTCACGCGCGGCATTCAGACTGGTGCGCGGCTCCTCAAGCGCCGGATCGGCATCCTCCAGCCAGCCACGCACGCGGCGGCTCAACTCACCAGGCAGAATGGGGCCGTTGTTCGAGGTCTCGGTGAGATTGTCCAGGCCGTTGACGCCGTCCTCGATCTGCAGCTTGGCGCTGTTGACGATCCAAGGATTCTTCGTGCTTGGCGCTGGCGGCAGGCCGCCGGAGGAAGCATTGAGATTGTATTCGAGCAGCACCGCATCCGGCGCGGGCACGGCGCGGAAAGCGAAGTCCACCGTGCCATCCACATCCGCGCCCTCCGCCTGATCACCCGGCTCGCGGCCAACACCGAGCTGAATCAGCGGGCTGGCAACCGCCGTGCCGCTGCCGCCGGGTTGCAGGCCATTGTTGTCATGGTTGACGCCGTTGTCCGCCGCCACCTGCGGACCGGAGGAGAATGGCAGCCCGGCTGGAGGATTCTGGATGCGCGCATAGTAACTGCCCGGCGCGAGACCGCTGAAGCCGTAGGAGCCGCCGGCATCGGTGGTCGTGGTGTCCGCGAGTGTGTCATCGCCATCGCCGATGACAGAGTTTTCCGACCTGAAAAGCTGGAGCGTCACGCTGCCAATGCCCGGCTCGCCATCGTCGCGGACGCCGTTTTGATCCAGGTCATTCCAGACCAGGCCGCCCAATCCAAGGCCGCCGATGGAGAGCGCCAAAGCGCGCGTGCCCGAGCAGCCATGCGCGTCGGTGGCGCGCACGGTGAAGGAGAAATCACCCGTCGCGGAGGGCGTGCCGGAAAGCGTGCCGTTGGAGCCCAATGTCACACCGGCGGGCAGCGCGCCGCTTTCCAGCACCCAGCCATAAGGAGCGGTGCCGCCGCTGGCCGCGAGCGCCTGACTGTAGGCCACGCCGCGATAACCTGCGGGCACGCTGTTCGTGCTGACTGCGACCAAGGCGCATTCGACGGTGAGTGTGATCTCGCGCGTGCCGGTGCAGTTGAAGGCATCCCGCGCCTGCACGGTGAAGCTGGCCGTGCCCGCCGCTGTGGGCACGCCGCTGATGACGCCTTCCCCATTGAGGGTGAGGCCGGCGGGCAGGCTGCCGCTTGGCAGCGTCCAGGTGTAAGGTCCGGCGCCGCCCTCGGCGCTGAGGCTGTGCGTGTAGTTCGCGCTCGTCGTGCCGTTTGGCAGGCTGGCGTTCGTCACCGTGATGGCCGGGCAGACCAGCTTGAGCACATAGGCGCGCGTGGCCTGGCAGTTGTTCGCGTCGGTCGCGCGCGCGGTGAAATTGTAATCCCCCGGCGCTCCTGAAGGCGTGCCGCTGACCACACCCGCCGCGCTCAATGTGACTCCAGCCGGCAGGCTGCCGCTGACCATGCTCCAGGTGATGGAGCCGACGCCGCCCGTGGCGGTGAGCGTCTGCGAGTAAGCCGCGCCGGTGGTGGCGTCAGGCACGCTCTCCGGCGTGATGGCGATGACCGGGCAGCCGATGACCAGCGAGTAGCTTCTGGTGGCGGCGCAGTTCTGCGCGTCGAGCGCGCGCGCGGTGAAGTTGAAGGTGCCCACCGAGTCCGTCGTGCCGGAGAGCACGCCACCTGGGGAGAGCGTGATGCCCGCGGGCAGGCTGCCGCCTTCCACCGACCAGGTGTAAGGCGCGCCGCCGCCCGTGGCGGTGAGAGCCTGGCTGTAAGCGGCGGTGGCCGTGCCGTCCGGCAGCATGGCCGGCGTGATGGCGATGACCGGGCAGCCGATGGTCAGGGTGTAAGCGCGGGTGGCGGCGCAGCCCTGGGCATCCACGACGCGCGCGGTGAAGCCGTAGTCTCCCGGCACCGCCGTCGGCGTGCCGCTGATGACACCCGAACCGCTCATCGCCAGGCCATCGGGAAGCGCGCCGGCGCTGACAGTCCAGGCGTAACCGCCGTTGCCGTTCGAGGCGGCGAGCGCCTGCGAATAAGCGGCGAAACGCGCGGCCTGCGGCAGTGTGGACGGGCTGATGGCGATGACCGGGCAGCCCACGGTGATCTGATGCTCGCGCGTGCCGGCGCAGTCCGCCGCGTCCGTGGCGCGCACGGTGAAGCTGTAAACACCCGGCACGGCGGAAGGCGTGCCGCTGATGACGCCCTCTGCGCTCAGGCTCATGCCGGCGGGCAGCGCGCCGCTGACGATGGCAAAGCTGTGCGGCGCCTCGCCGCCAGTCACTCCAAGCGCGCTCGGAGTGTAAGCCTCGAACTGGCGCGCCTCGGGCAGCGCGTCGCCGGCCAGTTCGATGACGGGGCATTCCACCGTGAGCGTGTAAACGCGCGTGGCGGAGCAGTTGTTCGCGTCGCGCGCCAGCACGGTGAAGTTGAAGGTCCCCAAGGCGCCGGGAGTGCCGGAGATCATGCCCGCGGTGCCGAGAGTCACCCCCACCGGCAGGCTGCCGGAGAACAGGCTCCAGGCATAGGGTCCGGTGCCGCCGGCGGCGTTCAATTCCGCCGAATAGGCGGCTCCCTTCTCCGTGCTGGCGAGGGATCCGGGGGAGATGCTGATGGACGGGCAGATGATCTCCAAAGCGTAAGCGCGCACGCCGGGGCTGCCGTTCGCATCGCTGGCGCGCGCGACGAAGTGGTGGGTGTCCGGCACGCCGGTCGGTGTGCCGGAGAGCAGGCCGGTGGCGGGATCGAGCGCGAGACCTTCCGGCATGCCCTGGTTGCCCATCTGGGTGCCGAGGTAACGCGCCGCGATCTCCTGCGCGGTGAGCGCGCGGTTGTAGAGCGCCGCCTCGTCAATGCCGCCCTTCCATGCCGCCGCGCCGCCGCCGAGGTTGCCGATGCGCAGCGGCTCGCTGCTGTGGGTGATGGTTGTGCTGTAAGCGCTGGAAGCCACCAGGCCGCCATTGACATAAAGCCGCATTGCCGTGCCATCGTAGGTGGCGGTGACATGCGACCACACACCCGGAGTCAAAGCGGCGGTGATGGAGTTGCCCGCACGGTCATTGATCCAGAAGGCCAGGTTGTCCGCGCCGCTGTTCAAGCCGAGTCCGTAACCGTTGGAACCCGCGCTCTTGGCGAGGATCACGCCGTTGGCGGGCAGGCCGCTTGCGGCCGGGTTGACCCAGGCTTCGAGCGTGATCTGCGCCGGCTTCAAAGCGGCGGCGTCCTCCACCTGCGCCACGTCATCCACTCCATCGAAGTTGAAGGCGCGGCCCACCGGGCCGTTCGTGTAGCCCAGGCCATTCAGGCCCAGACCGTGGTGACTGCCAAGCGCGTCACCCGCGCCATTTTCCGCGATCCACCAAGCCACTGCGCCGGACGGCAGCGCCGGACTCACGCTCCAGGAGTAGGGCGCGCTGCCACCGCTGGCTGAGAGTTGCTGCGAGTAGGGCGCGTATTGCGCGCCGGCGGGCAGCGCAGGCGGTGAGATGCCGATGAGCGGCGGCTGCATTGTCAGCGAGCAGGCACGCTCGACCTGGCAGCCGTTGGCGTCCACGGCGCGCGCGGTGAAATTGTAAAGTCCCGGCACCGCGCCCGCTCCAAGCGTACCGGAGAGCAAACCACCGGCGCCCAGGCTCAAGCCGTCCGGCAGCGCGCCGGTGCTCACGGTCCAGGTGTAGGGCGCGAGTCCGCCGGTGGCGCTGAGATTCACCGAATAGGCGCTGAACTGCCGCGCTGCGGTCAGCAGCGCGGGACTGATGGCAATGGCCGGGCAGGCGCGGAAGCCGAAGTCCAGCGTGTTGTCTATGTTCGTCGTGCCGGAGGAGCCGGGCTCGGTGGCGGCGGCGAGTGTGATGACCGGACTGAGCACCGCCGTGCCGACACCGCCGGGCTGGCTGCCGTTGCTGTCATGGTCCACGCCGTTGTCGAGCAGCACATTGACGGCGGTGATGAGCGGGAAGGACGCGGGCGGCGCGGGGATGCGGATGCGATATTTGCCGGCCTGGTGGCGTGTGAAGCTGTAAATGCCCGAAATGTTCGTCGTGGTCGTGGCGAGCACGCTCGCGGCCGTCTCGTCCATCAACTGCACCGTCACACCGGCGATGCCGCTTTCACTGCCGCTCTGGAAAATGCCGTCGCTGTTCGTGTCGGCCCAGATTTGATTGCCGAGGGTGAAGCCGCTCCACAGACCGAAGTCGAGCGTGAGGTTGGTGTCGGGGTCCGTGTCGCCGTCGTTCACCGGACCCGCGCCGAGGGCCAGTATGATGACAGGGCTGATCAAGTCGGTGCCGGGTCCGCCGGGTTGGGAGCCTTTGTTCTGGTTGTTGACGTGGTTGTCCGTGGTCGCGGGCACGCCCCCGGTGAGGGGCAGATGCGCGGGCGGCGTGAAGCGGATGACGTATTTGCCGGGGGCGAGGTTGGTGAAGTTGTAGGCTCCGGCCACGGAGGTCGTGGTGGTGGCGAGCAGCACGTCATCGCCGTCGCCGGCCACATTGTTGGTGGTGGTGAAAAGGCGCACGCTGACACCGCCGACGCCGAGTTCGGCGCCGTCGCGCGCGCCGTTGTTGTTGAGGTCGTTCCAGACCAGGTTGCCAAGCGTGAGCGTGTTCGAGGCGTCCACCTGGCAGAGCGAGACATAGTCCACCACCACCGGGCCGCTGCCGGAGCCGGCACCGATGCCGAAACCGGCGGTGTTGATCTGAGTGGCGGTGGCCGTGGGTGTGACGCGGAAGCGCCAGGTGAACTGTCTCCACACGGGTTGCGCGCCGTTTTCCACGGCCTCGGACCAGCCGTTGTAATCCGCCGGGGCGAACGAGGCCATGCTCGTGCCGGTGAAGCTGTTGCCGCAGCACTGCTGCTGGCCCGGCAGGCTCGCGGTCATCTCCGCCTGCGGCACGGTGTAGTTTTGATAAAGGCCCGGAGTCGGCCCGGTGATGACCTGGAAGATGGAGGCATTGGCCGTGACATTCCAAAGCAGGGATGCTGTGGCGTCGCTGGCATTCGCCGCCCAGACGGAGAGCTGATACTCGCGCCCGGCTTGCAGCACGGTGGACCAGTCACCACCACCCGCGGCGCGCAGGCTGGCCGTGGCGTTGGTGCCCTGGAGCAGCAGATGACGACGACCGTGGCGGGACTTCAGGCTTTCCATCCATGACACACGAGCACCAGCGCTGCCCGCGCTCAATTGCACACGCTGCACCGGCTCGCCAAGGCCGCTCGCGCTGTTGATGCCGCCCACCCATTGGAAGGCGTTGATGCCCGTGCCGAGGCCTGTGCCGGTGCCGTTGTAGCCGAGCACGGTGGCGGGCGTGCCGGTGCTGTTCGGGAGCTGCTGGAATTCGAAGCTCGGATTGTCAAAAAGATTGGCCGCGTAGCAGACATCCGGATTGGCAAAGCCGAAGTCCACCGTGGAGTCGGTGTCCGTGTCATCACCATCCACCGCCACGCCAGGCTCCGCGCCGGGACTGAGCGTGATGAGAGGGCTGACCACCGCCGTGCCGGAGCCGCCGGGCTGGGTGCCGTTGCTGTCATTGTTCACGCCGTTGTCGAGCGCGACACCGTTGGCGCTCACAGCCGGATAGTAGGCCGGCGGGTTCGGGATGCGGATGTAATACACGCCCGGCGTGAGCAGGGGGAATTGATACTGCCCGCTGGCGTCGGTGAACACATCCGCCGTGACTTTGAAATCATCGCCGCCGCCGTTCTCGCGCACGCCGTTGGCGCCGGGCGACCACAGTTCCAGCCGCAGGCCGGGAATGCCGCTCTCCGAGGACTGGCGGACGCCGTCGTTGTTCATGTCGGCCCAGACTTGGTTGCCGATGCCCATGGAACGCGTCGCGCCCGAGTAAGTGCGCGTGGCCGAGCAAGCCCCGCCGTCGGTGGCGCGCACGGTGAAGGAGAAGGCGCCGGTTTGCGCCGGCGTGCCGGTCAGCAGGCCCGCGCTGCTCAGACTCAAACCTGCGGGCAAAGCGCCGGAGGTCACGCTCCAGGTCATCGCCGTCGTCGCGCCATCCGCCTGAAGCTGGCGGCTGTGGGCAACGCCAAGATAAGGATCGGCCAGAGTCTCCGGCAGGATCGTCAGCGGAGGGCAGGCCGGGCCGAGCGTGTAGCTGCGCGTGGCGGAGCATCCATTCGGGTCGGTGGCGCGCACGATGAAGGTGCCGCTGGAAGTCGTCGTGGGCGTGCCGCTGATGACGCCCGTGCCTGGATTCAGGGTCAATCCGGCGGGCAGCGTGCCATTGGCCAGACTCCAGGTGTAGCCGGTCCACTGGGTGATCGGCTGGTTCGAGAATCCGGGGCCGGACCATTCGAGCTGGGCGGTGGCGCCGCCGCCGTTTTCATAGTACTCCGCGCGCACCGGGATGGTGACGCCGGCGGTGAGATTGACCGTGGCAGTATAGACGGCGGGGGCCTGGTCCTTCCAGGTGTTGATGATGAGGTTGTTGTTCACCCAGAGGCGGAAGCCGTCGTCCACGCGCACGCGGAAGGTGTGGCTGCCCGTGGTGGAGGGCGTGATGAAGCCGCTCCAGCGCGCGGAGAACTGGTTCACCGGCACGCTGGCGTGAGGCGAACCCTCACCCCACTCGAAATGCACGGCGGCATCCTGGCGGGTGAGCACGAGCGATTCGAAATTCATGCCCGCGTAATATTCCCCCTTGAGTCCAAAGGGCGGGCTGGCCGCGAGAGCCTGGGAATACGGCGCGCCCACCGTGGCCGGAGGCAGCGTCTCCGGCGTGATGGCGATGGCCGGGCATTCCGCCTGGATGCTGTAAGTCTTCGTGCCGGAGCAGCCGCGCCAGTCGGTGACACGCACGGTGAAGGAGGAGGTGTTGATCGTGCCCAAGATACCGCTAAGCAGACCGGTGGCGGCATTCAACTCGATGCCCTGCGGCAGGGAGCCATCCACCACGTTCCAGGTGTTCGTGGTCCATTCGGTGAGCGGTTTGAGCGAGAAGGTCGGCCCCTGCCATTCGAGCCGCGCCACCGCGCCGCCGCCGTTTTCATAGTAGTCCATGCGCACGCTCACCGGCTGCCCGGCGGTGAGCGCCACCGTGGCGGCGTAACTGGTCGGCCCCTGGTCCTTCCACTGGTCAATGACGAGCACGCCATTCACCCAAAGGCGCACACCGTCATCGGAGGTGGTGCGGAAAATGTAACTGCCCGTGACGGAGGGGACCACATGACCGGTCCAGCGCGCGCTGAAGTTGTCCGAAGGCAGGCTGGCGTGCGGGCTGCCATTTCCCCAGTCAAAATTAACCGCCGTGTCATAGCGCACCAGGGTCAGCGTCTCGAAGTTCCGCCCCGTGTAGTATTCGCCGCGCAAACCGCTGGAAGTGTCGGCGATGAGCTGCTGCTCATAAGGCTGGTTCGGCAGGCCGTGCGGCAGCGAGGCGGGCAGGATGGAGCTGACCGCGCAGGCCGCGTTGATGGTGTAATTTCGCGTGCCCTGGCAGCCGAGCGAGTCGGTGGCGCGCACGGTGAAGCTGAAGACACCGCTGCCGCTGAGCGTGCCGCTGAGCAGGCCGGTGCCGGAGTTCAGTGTGAGACCGTCAGGAAGGCTGCCCGCGCTCACCGCATAGGAGACCGAGCCATTTGCGCCAGACACGGTGATCTGCTGGCTGTAGGCCTGCCCCTGCGTGGCGTCCGGCAGCGTGGCGGGATTCAAAGTGAAAACCGGACAGCTCGGCGTGAGCGTGTAAACCCGCGTGCCCTGGCAGCCGTGCGCGTCCGTGGCGCGCAAGGTGAAGCTGGCGCTGGCAGTGCTGCTGGTCGTGCCGGTGATGGCACCCGTGCTGGTGTTCAAGCTCAGGCCCGAAGGCAGCGCGCCGCCGCTGATGGCATAGACATAAGGCGCCACCCCGCCGCTGGCGCTGACCGTCTGAGAGTAGGCCGCGCCCAGAGTCGGATTGGACAGACTGGCGGGGTTCACTGAGATGACCGGGCAGATTTTGATGCTGTAAGCGCGCGTGGCCTGGCAGCCGTTGGCGTCCGTGGCGCGGATCGTCACGCTCGTGCCAGCGGCGTTGCCAGTGGTGGGCGTTCCGGTGATGGATCCAGTGGTGGCGTTCAAGCTCAAGCCGGCTGGCAGGCTGCCCGCGCTGACCGCGAATGAATAAGGCGCAATGCCACCCGTGGCGCTGACCGTCTGTGAATAGGCCACCCCCGCCGCGCCATCCGCAAGCGACACCGGATTCACGGTGATCGTCGGGCAGGCCGGAGTCACGGTGTAACTGCGAGTTCCCGCGCAGCCGTTGGCATCCGTGGCGCGAATGACAAAGCTGGCGGCGCTGGTGCTGGCGGGAGTGCCGCTGATGACACCAGTGCCGGCATTCAAAGACAGGCCAGCGGGAAGTGAACCCGATGCCAGCGAGTAGGTGTAAGACGCCGCGCCACCCGCAGCGCCGACGGCCTGCGAGTAGGCCGCGTTGACCGTGCCATTGGCAAGGCTGGCGGGGTTTACCGTGATGACCGGGCAGACGATCATCGTGTAAACTCGCGACCCCTGGCAGTTGTTGGCGTCAGTGGCGCGGATGGTGACAGCAGCGCCGGCACCATTGGCGACGGCGGGCGTGCCGCTGATGACTCCGGTGCTGCCGTCAAGGGAGAGGCCGGCGGGCAGCGTGCCATTGGTGATGGCGTAGCTGTACGGGGTGGTGCCGCCCGACGCATGGAGTGCCTGGGAGTAGGCCAGACCCACGGTGCCATTTGCCGTTGAGGCGGGAATCAACGTGATGGCAGGGCATGTCACGTTCAACACATGATCCTCCACTTCACCATTGCCCGACGCGCCGGCAGGGCCGGGACTCATCGTGCTCGTGAGGCGCGCGCGCACGCCGGCAGGACCGAAGCCGGCACTTGCGGGCACGGTGAAGTTCACGGTCAGATTCGAGTTGGATGTGCCGTTGCTGACGAGAATGTTGCCGGCCACCTGCTCGCCCGCATCGGTCAGCACGCCGTTCTGGTTCCAGTCAATCCACACATTCAGATAGGCTGCGGCGCCACTCGTGTTGGTGACATTCACCGTCATCGAGCTGGAGACCCCCGGCGCCACGCTGGCAGGCAGCGTCACGCCATCTTCATCATCCAGGCCAGTGATGTCATCCCCCGTGGCAGTGGCATTCGTCGTGGCGGCGGGTTCGGCGTCAATCAAAGCGCCCAGCCGCAGCCCCGGCACCACCACGCTGCTGGCGTTCCCAAACGCTGAATGGTCGCCAAAATCCAGGGCCGGCAGAACTCCAAAGTCAATGGTGTTGTCGAAGAAGCCGCCACCAGAACTGAGATTCCCCGGTTCCGTGCCATCGGCCAGGAGCACCACCGGGCTGTGGATGAGAGTTCCCCAGCCTCCGGGCTGGGAACCGTTGTTGTCGCCATCCACCCCGTCGTCACCAGCCGAGAGGCTGCTGGCCAGTGAGAACAGCGGCGGTGGAGTCACTGTGACGAAGTATCTGCCAGAGGCCAGACCGGTAAAGGAGTAAAGGCCGGACACGTTCGTGGTCGAGGCGGCCAGCAACTGATCCGCAGCCGAGCCAGTGCCACCGATGGCGTTGTCCGAGCCTGGAGACCAAAGCTGCACGGTGACTCCGCTGACGCCGTTTTCACCAGGGTCTCGGCTGCCGTTGTTGTTGGCGTCATTCCACACCGAGTCACCGACGGAAAGCGTGCGGGAGATGCCGAAGGTGGCGTTGATGAGGCCGGAGTTGCCGATCGAAACCGTCAGACGCCCGTCCACAGTGCCATCACTGCCCGGGCCGGAGCCGAGGAACTCGCCCACATTCAACCAACCAGCGGGCAGCGCCGCTGGCGGCGCGGTGGCTCCCAGGCTGCCGTAAGTGGTGCTGAGAACCACCCTGTAGGTCGTGTTCGAGGAAGCACCCCCCAGGATGAAAGTGCCGTCGCTCTTGACGGGGAATGCGTCCACCAAATTGCCGGAAAGGTCCACCAGCAAGGCAAAAAGCGCGCCTCCCGCGTTGGTGCCAGTTCCATTGAGCCGGCCATCCGAGAGGCCATTGGTGTCATGATAGATGATGCCCTTGACGCCGAGGGATGTCACCGATGTGGAAATGCCCTCGGAAAGGTCCGCGTAAGTCGCGTTCGGCAGGGGACCGACTCTTACGGCGGCGGGCGTCGCGGTGTCGTATTGGTCAATCCGAAAAACCGTGCTGCCCTGTGACCCCAAAGCATACATTCTGGTGACGCCGCCAACTCCCGCGATTTGAATCGAACTATGAGTTCCATAAGGGATTTGGGGATTGATGTCCACGACCGCCGCAGCAGGGCCTGAGGGGTTGAAGCCATCCGCCAAAAATTGGGTCAATAGGTTGTTGGAGCTGCTAATCACCGTGGAAGTCACCAGGAGCGCGTCCTGCGGGCGAATCACAAAGTCTCCTCCATTGAAGGTAAGAGGCAGATGGAAAAAGTCGGGGTAGTCGCTGATGGCAGGGGTTTTCAGACCCAGACCGCTGGAGTTCAGACGCCAGATCGCCAGATTATTGTTGAGCTGGCCGCCGGCATAGTATTCACCGTCGTAAAATGCGGCGCGGGGGAAAGCGCCGGATCCGGCGGAGGCTGAAGTTGGCATGCCCGTGTTGAATGGGATGTTGGAGAGCGCGGAGCCGCTCACCGCCTGGTAGCTCCAGGTCTTGCTCACATTGTCGTAAGCAGCCGTGTACAAGGTGGCATTGTAGCCGGTGGATCCAGAGGAGGTGGCCAGCCAGTAAAAGCGGCGGTTGAGCCAGTCTAGCGCCAGCCCGTTCATGATGGCATTTGTGGCAGCGGGGTTGAACCCTGGAGACGCCACATTCAGATCCAAAATACCCGGGACCACGGAAACCGTGGGTGTGGCCGAGTTGGGGTTGAAGACCGAAATCTCGTCCAGGTAGTGCTGGGTCCCCGCAATGCGGATCGCATAAAAGTAGTCCCGGAAGTTTGTGGAGGGGGCCACAATGGTGGTGGTATAGTCCTCCACCTCCCCAAAACCCCCGGCGCCCGTGCTGCCGGGGGAACTGGCCGAAGTCAGGCGAAAACGGGCGCCCACCACGCCGAGGGCGGCATTGCTCGGCACATCAAAAAAGAAGCTCCGGTAGTCCTGCGTCACACCATTTTCCACCAGGACATTGGAGATGATCCTCTCGTTCTCCGACAGCACTCCGTTGTTGTTGAAGTCCACCCAGCCGTTCAGGTAGGCAGGCCCCGGGCTGGTATTTTTCAGCTTCACCGTGACGGTCACACCCGCCTGACCGCGAACAAGGATGGACTGCAGCGTCACACCGTCCTCGTCATTGATGTTGGTGATGTCGTCGCCCGTGGCCGCCAGATTGGTGGCCGCAAATTCTTCGGCGTCAACGAAATCACCCAGCATCAAATCGTTGGAGACGATGCTGCTGGCGCTGCCGAAGAGCGAAAAGTCGCCAAAGTCAAAGGTGGGGTTGCTGATGACCATAGTGTGGGCGCGCGTGCCCTGGCAGCCATTGGCATCGGCGCTCATGATCGTGAATGAATAAGTGCCCGTCTGGGTTGGCGAGCCGGTGATCTGCCCGGTGGCTGAATTCAAAGCCAGTCCGGGCGGAAGCGTGCCTGCGCTGACACTGTGGGTGTAGGGTGCCGCGCCGCCACTGGCGCTCACCGTCTGTGACATGCCCACTTGAAGAGTGCCGCTGGCGAGTGTGGCGGGTGCGAGGGAAATCTGCGGGCAGACTTTGAAAACAAGGTTCAGCGCGCCCTGGCAGAGCGCGGAGTCGGTTGCGCGCAGCGTGACGGTCACACCCGCCCCGTTGGCAGCGGCGGGAGTGCCGCTGATGACACCCGTGGAACTATTCAAGACCAGCCCCGCTGGCAATGTGCCGCCGGACACCGACCAAGTGTGCGGTGCGATGCCGCCGCTGGCTGTGAATGCCTGGCTGTAAGCCGTGCCGACATTGGCAACTGCCGCATTTGCCGGCGTTAGGGTAATCGGCGCACAGGCAGGCGTGAGGGTGTAAGAGCGCGCGCCCTGGCAGCCGTTCGCATCCGTGGCGCTGACTGTGAAGGTGCGGCTCGTGGTCTGGGTGGGCGTGCCACTGACAACACCGGTGCTGCTATTCAGGGCAAGTCCCGCAGGCAACGCGCCGCTGCTGATGGCATACACATGCGGAGCCACGCCGCCGTTGGCAGTGAGAGTCTGCGAGTAAGGGCTTCCCACCGTGGGAACAGAAAGCGTGGCCGGATTGACAGTAATGACCGGGCAAATTTTCAGTGTGTATTCACGCGCGGCCTGGCAGCCGTAGGCATCTGTGACGCGCAAGGTGACCGCAGTCCCCGCGCCATTGCCCGCAGTGGGTGTGCCGCTGATGACACCGGTCCCGCTATTCAGAGCCAGCCCTGCCGGCAGGCTTCCGCTGCTGACATCGAACTGGAAGGGCGTCTTGCCGCCATCCACCTCCAGGCTTTGCAGATAGGACTGGCCTGCGGTTCCGGGCGGAAGGCCGGCCGTGGTCAAACTCATGGCACCGCAGACCGGAGTCAGGCTGTAGGCGCGTGTGGCCGCGCAGCCATCAGCATCCATCACACGAATGGTGAAGGAAGCCACCGCCACGCTGACTGGCACGCCTGAGATGACACCCGAAGCGGCATTCAGGACCAGGCCGGCGGGCAACGCCCCGGCTGCCACCTCGAAGACCCTGGGTGTCCGGCCGCCACCTGCCGTCAAGGTCTGGCTGTAAGCCACACCCACCGGAGGAGCTGGCAGCGTGGCCGGCCCCAGAGTGATGACAGCGCAAGGGCGCAGGCCAAAGTCCACCGTCAGGTCAGCATGCGGATCCGTGTCTCCGTCACTCACAGGCTCAGTTCCAGGAGCGATCTCAATGACCGGGCTGCGAATTTCCGTGCCTGCGCCGCCAGGCTGGAGGCTGTTGTTGTCGTTGTTGACCTGGTTGTCGGCATTCACCGGATTCCTGGCCGCGAGCGGCAGGGTCTGTGCAGGCGATAGGGAGATGAAATAATACCCGGGCGCCATGCCGGTAAAGGAATAGAGGCCGGCGTTGTCCGTCGTGGTCGTGGCCGCCAGCGTGTCGGCGTTTTCCCCCGTGCCGCCGATGGCGTGGTCCGCGCCGGCATGGAATAGCCGCACCTCCACGCCGGACACGCCGCTTTCTCCGGAATCGAACAGCCCGTTGTCGTTGGCGTCGTTCCAGACCAGGTCGCCAATGCCGGGCAAGGCCGCCTCAAAGTCCTGGCCGTCGAGAGTCTGGCCGGCTTCCAGCTCAACCCCGATGAGATCCGGCGGCCCGCCGTCCGCGTCCACCCAGGGCTGCCAGCCGTCCGCAGGCACATGCGAGACCAGATAATAGCCAGGCGGCAGACCGGTGAATAGATAGGCGCCTGCCGCATCGGTCACCGTGGTTTGGATCACATCGTCATTCGTTCCAGGAATGCCGTCCGGCCCCTCATGTGCGAGCCGTACCGTCACACCTGGACGCCCTGTCTCTCCCGGCTGGGCAATGCCGTCGCCGTTGCCGCCTGAAACGACCCTCCCGGCCAGGCTGGAGGGGACTTTGCGGTAGCCAAAATTTCTGCCCAGCGTGTTCGCCGCGAGGGAGGCGATCTCCGTCTGATGATCGAGCACCGCGTCAGGGTCCGCCGTCTGCGCAAAGCCCTGCGCCAGCAGCGGCGAGGAGACCACGCGCAGCGTGACGCGCGCATCTTTGGCGATGCCCGAAATCGAGTAATTGCCCGCGCCATTGGTCACCGTGCCCAGCGTTTCATCCACCACGCCGTCACCCGTGGAGTCCACCAGCGCCTGAACACCGACTCCTGCCAGTCCCGGTTCGGAGCCGTTGATGGCGCCATCTCCCGCCACGCCGCCGCCCTGGCCGCCGTCATCCCAGACACGCCCGCTGAGCGTGAATGTGGGAGTGGGGATGCGGTAGCCGAAGTCCAGATTCCCCACCGTGCCGCCATTGCTGATGGTCAAGGGAGCCTCGCCATCCAAAGGAGCGGCCGGATCAGCCGTGGGCATGACGCTGTAACCCGGAGGCAGGCTGTCAGCGCGGACTTTGAGGCGGTGTGTGGCGTTTTCCAAGCCATCAAAACGGAACGCACCGTCCATGCCAGTGACCCTGGAATCGCGCGGCGTGATGCCTGCGGCATCGTAAAGTTCCACCAGGACATTGGCGATGCCCGACTCATTGGCGTCCCTCACACCGTTGCCGTTGACATCGGCGAACACGCGCCCGTGCGCCATCCCGGCGTGGTCACGCCCGAAGTCCATGTCCACGATCTCCTGACCACCGTGCAACTCCATGAAATAGGAGTCCGGCGTGGTGACACGGGTGAGAGCCGCCGGAATCGCGGGATGATTCACGGCATGGGCCAGTGTGAAAACGCCCGGCGGAGCCAGGAAAGCGTAGGAGCCATCCTGGGCGCTGGTCTTACCGAGAGACAAAGCGCCGCCCGCCGCCCTCGTGCCGGAAAGGGTGACCATGACACCCGGCAGGCCCGGCTCGTCTGGAGAGCGCAGCCCGTCGGAGTTCACATCATGAAACACATGCCCCTCGATGAGCGCCAGCTCGCCAAAGCCGAAGTCCGCGCCAGGCAGAGCACCGCCCGCCGCAAGGTCCACGGCGACCACCTCGCCCGTGGTCGGCAGCATGGTGTCAAACCGGCCCGCGTTCGGACTCGTGGCGGGCGCGGGGATGTGCTGCTCCTCGACTCTTACCACATACCTGCCGGGCGGCAGCCCGCTCAGTTGATACTGCCCTTGCGCGTTGGTCACCGTCGCCGCCACGACCCGCTCGGTGGCGTCCAGCTCACCATTGCCATTCTCATCCTCGTAAACACTGACGCCAGTGTCGGCGATGCCAGGCTCGTCATCGTTATTTCCGGCGATGCCGTCAGCCCCGTTCGGCGTGCGCATCCCGTCATGATTCGTGTCATAGAACACCATGCCAGCAATAACGCCGCTGTGATTGTGGCCGAAATCCACGCCCGCCAGATGCTGCGCTGCGGCCAGGGTGACGCGGTGCAACCCCGTGGTCAGTGACAAGCTCGGCGGCCCGGAGACCAGCACCACGCCGGGCGGGAGGGAGGGCTCGACGACATCCACCAGATACTTCGCAGGAGCAAGACCGCTGAATCGGTAGCCGCCCTCCGCGTCAGTGACGCGCTCGCGCATGAGCAGGTCGCCGGAATCCACGACGCCGTTGTCGTTCAAGTCGCGGTAAAGCCTTACGCTCACTCCGGCCAGCGGGCTTTCCCCTTCTCCAGCCGCCCCATCTTGTGTCGTGTCCATCCACACCAGGCCGCGGATGGAGCCGCCATTCGGGTCCGACGGGATGAAGCCGAAGTCCGCGTCATTGATGGCGGAGCCGTTGGCTGGCAGCACGCGCTGGAGCACCGGTGGCGTGGTGGCCACCCAATCCTCGGGCAGAGTGGCGAGATCCACGCTCACCGTCCAGGGCTGGCCTCCGTTGGCATTGAGGCCCAGGACTCTGTAGCCGCCCAGACCATCGGTGACCGTCGAGCGCGTGATGCTGCCGTTCGTCACGGTGACGCGAACTCCGCTCAGGCCGCCCTCACCCGAGTCACGGACGCCGTTGGCGTTCAGATCCGCGAAGACGAGGTCGCCGATGCTGCCGCTGAGAGCCGTGCGCACGGTCTGGCTCGGCGTGCTGGGGATGCCTCTGATGACCGAGACGGAGGCCAGCGCCTGGTAGTCGGTGAAGGCCGGATACGCGGCGGTGAAAGTGACCTCGCGCACCGCCTCCGCCGTTTCAGGATCCAGCACCCACAGGGTGTTGTTCGTGACCGCAGATCCGCCGATTCCGGTGCTGGCGCGCAGGACGCCCCGCGCGTCGAAATGCAGGCCGCCGGCATCATGAATGCCCTCGCCCGTGGCTTTGATCGTGACACGGCCAATGTCCGTCACCGCGCCCGTCTGAATATTGATGACCACAAGCCTGTCCTGGTCGGAAACGCCGGAGGCGGAGTCATTGGCTATCGCGTAAAGCTCGCCGGTCTGCGGATGGAAGGTGATGTCGTCAATGTCATAAAGCGGCACCGGCAATGTGTTGGTGGCCACCGCGACATAATCCACTCCCGGACCAAAAGCGTCCTCGACATGCAGGCCGGTCTCGGGATTGAGGATGAAAAGCACATCAAGAAGTGTGTTGGCCATCGTCGCGTCCTCGCGCCGGTGAATGGCATAAATCATCCCCGTCTGGGGATCGGTGTCCATGGCAGTGATGGTCAGCGTCGTGAAGTTGCCCAGCGGTCCCTCCAGCGGTTCGGTCGGGCTGGCCGCCCTGCCCAGCGGGATGAATGAACCGCTTCCAGCAGGCATCCCCACCAACTCAACGGCGTCAATCTCCTCATACCCTGACTTGGCTGTGTGGATGACCACCGAGCTCACCAGATAACTGGTGGCAGGAAACGAGACTTCGAAGTAGCCGGGCACAACAGTGCCGTCCGGCGGGATGGGGATGGAGTGCCGGGTGCCGTCAGGCTCGACCAGCTCAATACCTGTGACAAACTGGCCAAGATAAGTCTCGCGCACGCGGATCAGGGTGGCGTACACCGCCGTGGCATAACCCAGATGCAGATACTCCGGGTTGCTTGTGTTTGTGGCTGGGGACCACGCGGTGGGCAGGTCGCCCGCGCTGAAGGTGTCCGGCTCTCCCAGCGCCTGGATGGCCCGCCAACTGCTGCCGTCATTTGTCCATTCACTGCTGAAACCAACCACCGTGTTAGCCCATTGCCTGAGCGTGGAAGCGCTGCCACCCGGAGTAATCAGGCCAAAAAGATCCGCTCCAGTGCCGATGGTGGAATCGCGGGCGGCCGCATATAAACCGCCGTTTGCGGCCAGTGTGATGGCTCTCACACGAGTCGTGCCTGTGGCTCCAAGATCCGTCACCCTGCCCTGATCCACGGAGAGCAGACGATCCTCCTTCGATCCGCTTGTCAGATTGGCCACCACATAACTTCCAGCAAACTCGCCCGTCTGGATGGTTGCCACGTTGTCCACTGAATCAAGGCCCGCAGGATCCGTCACGGTCACGGTCAGCCTCAGGGGACGGGTGACGATGACTCCGTTGGAAGTGGCGGCGGGGAAGGGCTTGCCGCCGGAATTAAATGCGCTGCTGGCAAAAACAACCTGCCCTGGGTTCGTGCCGGCGGAGATTTGATAAGTCCAGACAAAGCTGGCGCTGCCGCCGGACGGCACGGTGGCACTGGCAGGCTGGGGACCGCTGAGCAGGGTGGCGGAGGCGCCGTTGGTGCCCTGAACACTCAGCGCGGGCGGAGTCACATTGTTGATCTGCCCCTCGCTGGAACTGAGCGTCATGGTCACCCGCGCCGTGCCGCCATGCGCCAGCAGTGATGGAGAGACTTGGATGCCCACGCCAATCTCCGTGGGAGTCTGCGCCCCATAATCCACGATGGCACCGCCCATGTTCACATTCACCGGCAGGCTGGTCATGGCCGCCCAAGTGTTTGACGAGGGATTGTAGCGCCAGAAGTCCTTGGCGTTGTCCCCGCGCAACGCGTAAATCGTTGAGCCGGCAAAGACGAGCGCGCTGCCGTCATTGACCGTCGAGGGAGTGTCCGCCCTGCGGGTCCAGGTGTTCGCCGTCCGGTCGTAGCGGTAAAATTCGCGGTAGTCTCCGCCCCTCAACGCATAAATGTGCGTGCCATCAAAGGCCAGCGCGCCGCCTTTGCCCACGCCTCCAGGCACGGAGGCGCGGGCCGTCCAAGTGTTGTTTGAAGGATTGTAGCGGTAGAACTCCTTCTTCCCATCTCCGCGCACCGCGTAAACAAATGTGCCATCCGTGGTCAGCGCGCCGCCCGCATTGACCGCGGCCGGCAGGGATGCCATCGTGCTCCAGGTGTTGGTTGAGGGTGTGTAGCGGTAGAAAGTCGCCGTGCTCTTGCCGCGCAGGGCATAAAAATGAGGTGCCAGATAAACCAGAGCGCCGCCCTCCTTGATCGCGGCGGGCGCCGAGGCGCGGGTCGTCCAGGCATTGGTGGCCGGATCATAGCGCCAGAGCGTTGACTGGTCGTTCCCGCGCAGCGCATACAAGTGCGTGCCGTCCGAGGCCAGCGCGCCGCCCCAATAGACACTGGCGGGCGCGCTGGCTCGCGCCTGCCAGAGGCCCGTCCCGGCATCGTAACGATAAAAGCCCGTCTTGTTGTCGCCCTGGAAAGCATAGAGGTTGAGATTCTGAACCAGCGAGCCGGGTGCCGCGGCGCTGGTGCTGCCCAGATTCCATGTCACGCTCTGGCCCGTGCCCGATGAGGAGACGTTCAAGGAAGGCGAGGTCCCCGGTGCAAACGCATAGCCCGAGGAGGACGCCGCGCAGGTAAAGCTCACATCTCCGCTGCCCGCGCCCGCGTCCACTTGATACGTCCAGGAGAAGCTGCCGCTGCCGCCGGCGGAAAGATTCAGAGTGGACGGAGTTGGACCATTGACCAGCACCGCACTGGCGCTGCCGCTGGTGTTGACCGCGGGCGAACCCGGCAGGATGCCCGAAAGCGTGCTGTTGCTCGTCAGCGTCATGGTGAGGGTGACGAGGTCACTGTTTTTGCACAGTGTCTTGGAGACGTTCAATGCCGTGGTCGTCAATGGCGTGGCGGCGGCGGCACGAAATGCCGCCCAGTGAATCTCCGATCCGCTGGCGTTGACCCTGGCATCCGTTCCCACCTGGAAGCCCTGGTCGAGCAGGGACTGAATGTTGTTTGCCGCGCTCGCCGTGGCGCTGCCGAAAAGGGACAAATCGCTAGTCAAAGAAGCCGGGCGCATGACCGCCGCCGAGGATGACGCGCTGCGCATGAGCACGAACTCAGGCCTGAATCCAGGGTCCGTGATGCTGCGGTCATCCACGCCATTGCCCGTAAATGAGCCGGTGGATGTGATGCCGTCCATGGCCTTCCAGGCCACATAATGATAAACGGTGGAGCTGGCATTGCTACCGGTCGAGACACGGAATCCCGTGCTTTCAAAACCCGTGATCAAGTTGGTGGCCGCTGATCCCCCGGTGAACAGAAAGGATTCGTTTTGCATCATGGTGGCCGTTTTCATCACCACGGCGGAGGAATTGGCTGGCATGACAAACACAGCCTCTGGAGAAAATCCCGGGTTGTTGATGAGCCGGGAGGCGGAGGAACCGTTGCCCGTGTAAGAACCCACGCTCAGAACGCCCGCCGAGGCCCTGAAGGCGACCCAGTCATAGCGCATGCCGTTCGAGTTCACCGCCGCGTTGGTGCCGAGCTGGAAGCCGTTGGACAGCAGGGATTGAATGATGTTGGAGGCAAGCGAGTTGGCCGTGGCCAGCTTGCTGGCGTCCCCGCTCATGGTCGAGGTGCGGAAGGCGGGCGCCACGCTGCTGGCACCCTTGATGATGACCAGGTCGGGCTGGAAGCCCGCGCTGGTGATGTTGCGGTTGTCCGAGCCGTTGCCGGTGTAAGTTCCGTTGGCCACTTGCACAACTGGGTTCCCCGCCTGCCCGGGGCTGCCGGGCTGTGAGACAAAGCTGCCAAGCGCACCACCCTGGCCGGCGCTGACGAAGGTTGTGCCGGCAGGCAGCACGTCTTGAATGGTCAAGTTTTCCAAGGCACCGTCACCCTGGTAATTGGGGATCAGGGTATAGACAATCTGGTCGCCCTGAACCGCGGAGGAGCGGTTGGCCATCTTGGAAAGAAGCTGGGCAAGCATGAAGTCCAGGTCCAGCCTTGACGCTCCCGTCTCCAGAACAAGCAAATGCTCTTCGCTCAACGCGCGGTAGCCGGGCGGCATGGAGATGGATTCCGTGCCTAGCCTCACGATGAAATCCCCGCCGGGCAAGTCATCCAAGCGGTAGCGCCCCCCACCATCGCTGGGCGCCACACCCACGAGTTCGGACTGCCGGGCCGTGCCGTCGCCGTCCGCGTCGTGGAAAATCCGCACGGGTATCCCTGTCACCGGCGTGTCCCCCGCGTCAAAGACTGCATTGCCATTGTTGTCCAGGTAAACCCTGCCGCCGAGCGAGGAGGGCTGCTCTTTCCAGAAGCCGAAATCCTTGCCTGTGACCTGGCTGTTCAATGCGGGCACCGCCAGCACTCCCGGCGTGGTGATGCGCACAGGCTGACCGCCAAGAGCGGCGGGAATGTCGGCATCCTCCGCGTCCACCTGCACAAGGTAGGACAGGCCGGGGGCCAGCCCGGTGAAGTTGTAAACGCCCTCCGCGCCACTGGTCGCTGTGCTCAACAGCAAGTCTCCCGCGTCAAGTTTGCCGTCCTGGTTGCGGTCGTGGTGCAGTCTGACTGTCACGGAGGCAATGCCGGAGTCCGTACCGGCCTGATATTTGCCGTCCTTTGCAGTGTCGTTAAACACTCGTCCGCCCACTCCGGCAGCGCCGCCAGGCTGGTAGCCGAAATCCACATCCATCCGTTCCTGCCCCGCCGCCAGCGGCACGGAGGCGCGGCTGGCGCTGCTGACGCCGTCGAGATCATAAGTAGCCGTGTAACCCGTTGGAACACCCTCCACGCGCACCTGATAAGTCGCCGGGGAGGCCACGCCGGCGAACACATAGCCGCCCGAGCTGTCCGTGGTGCGGCTGCCAATCAGGGTGGTGCCCGCTGCATTCCAAAGCTGAACCGAAAGACCTGGCATGCCCTCCTCGCCGGCGATCATCTGGCCGTCGCCGTTCCAGTCCCTGAAAACTTTCCCGCCCAGGCGCGCGCCGCCCACGGTCACCGGAGCCAGCGCTCCGGTGGACATGACCTTGCCGCTGTAGGCATAGATGTAGCTGTTGGTGTAAGTGCCGGCGGGCTGGCCTTGACTGATCCTGGCGCGGAAGGTGATCTCCAGCTTTCCATCCGCGTTGATGGCCTGGCTCAGGTTGAAGACAGGCCGCGCGGAGTTCGCGCTGTTCACACTCAAGGAGCCGTTCGAAACCGGCGCGTTGTTGACGCGGGCGGACACGAGACTGTCATAGACGAAGCCGTCCGGCAGCATCTCGGTGATGACCATGGGCGTGGCGCTGGCTGCTGTGCCGGTGTTTTCGATGACCAGAGTGTATGTCACCAACTCCCCAGGCTGCGCCGTCGAAGGTGTCACGGCTTTGTCCGGGTAGAGCAGGGCCTGGCTGATGATGTCAATAATTTCGAGCGTGCTCGTTTTCGGGGTCTGGTCACTGCGAGTGGAGGCCGTGTTCACCTGGATGCCGGAGCCGGTGGCGCGCACGTTGAGCTTGAAGGTTTTCACAGTCTGCGGTGCCATGCTGGGGATTTTCCAGGTCAGCGGCGAGGAGGTGCTGGTGAGCGGCGGCTGGGCGCTCACATAGCTGACCCCGCTTGGCAGCAAATCCTCGACGATGACATTGGTCAGCGTGTTGAATCCGAAGTTCACCACGGTGATGTCATAATGAAAGTTCTCCCCACTGGCGACGATGGGCTTGGAGGCGTGCTTGGCGATGAACGGCTTCCCGGCAAGGTCCGTGCGGGTCGGCTCATAGTAGCGCCAGAGGTGGTCCTTGTTGTTGTATTCGCCGCCAGCGTCGCCGCCAAAGGTGTCCGCATAGGAAAGAAGAAAGCCGTCCGAGTCGAAGGGTGAGCCGGACTCGCCGGGCCCCTTGAGTATTTTCAGCCTCACCCGGCAGTACTCCGGACGGAATAGCTCCAAATTTCCCCATGCCATGCGGATGGCTTTCGGACTCGTGCTGTCCGTCCAGCTCGTCGTCGGCGGCAGCGGGTTGAAGGTGTTCAAGTCATGGCCGATGTCTGCGGCGTTCACGCCCACATAACCCAAATCGCTGCCTTTTCGTCCAGGCACGTCCTTGGCGGCCATGCTGCCTGGGTAGCGTATGCGCTTCCACGGTCCCATGTTGCTGACGGAGAGCTTCATCCGGTTTGGATTCGCGGACATTCCATCCCAGATGGATTTGTTGAAATGCCAGGCGTAGCCGCTCTCGGGACCGGCCACCGCGCTGGCCATGCCCCAGGGCGCGTTTCCCCTTTGGTCTTGCGAGTCAATCAATGCGGGAGGATTTTTCGAACCCCAGGCCAGCAACTGCTCGGCATCCCAGCGCGTCGTCGGCGTAACCACGTCACCGGAGTTGTTGACCATCAAATTATCCAATGTGGCTGGGTTTCCGTCCATGCCGCCGCCCGTCGCCCAGCTCATCCAGACGGTGGCCGGGTCCGTGGAGTAGAAAATTCCGGTGTCAGAGTATAATCCGGCCATGGTGCCGCGGTGCGCGCCCGAATTATCCACCACAAGCGAGGTCTGCCCCGTGATGTTCGGCCCCAACTGCAGCCCCACCAACTGCGGACTGCTTTTCGAGCCGCTGGACCCGTCTCCAAGAGCCAGGATGGACTGGCCCTTCATCGGGGTGATGACAAACTCGCCGTTTTTATTGAGGAACCCATAGTGAGCGCCCACCACCTGGCCGCCGACGGGGATAAAGAAGGTGGAATAGCCGCCCGCGCCTGTGGGTGTGCCGACATCCGGTGTCGCCTTCATCACCAGACCCACGATGTCATTCGCTCTCAGCAGTTGCTGACCCGCCTTCGCGCGCGCCTTGATCATTTCCATCGTCTCATGATCGAAGGCCACATAATTGATGCGGTGATTCAAGTTGTGCGCCTCGAGCCTCACCGCGCACAGAACGTGAATCATTATGACAAACACCGCTAGATTTCGAAGCAAGGCTCCCCAGCCGTCGCTCGCGAGTTTTTCACGATCCTGGCGGTATGCATTGAGAGGAACTAGACGGGCGAAAAGAGGCATCAGCGTGGCATTCGACTATAATTACCATAAAAACAACGAAATCAACAAGAATGCAAAAATATGCAGCATATCTCAGAATTTAAGATCTCTTTATTTTTTGACGCATGGACCTCAAGTTCTTAAACTCCAGTCCATCTCCTTATGCCAAAATGCCCAATCGTTTTGACACCCTGCGTAGCAGCAGGGTCGAGCAGCTCAGCCAGAACAACAATGCGGAACCCGGCTCTGGAACCGCCGCTGTTTGCAGCGTGAACGCCCCGGGCAGCGTGCTGAACTCACCATCACCCTGCACATTGAGCAAACCACCAACGATGATTTCATCCGCATCCTCCAACATCCAGTCGGAGCCAAAATAAAGCGGGTCCGAGGAGTCCTCAAAGATCCAGGAGTCTCCGGTGTTGGAGAAAAAATCGCTGTCCGTCACCAGCGCCCATTCACTGCCAGCTGCCAGGGCCTTGCTGTTAAACACCCAAAAATAGGCTTTCTCACCAGCCAGGAAGACATCCAGTGGATCGGCGGCGGGCGAGTCCGAACCGCCAAGATCATTGTGATCCGCCGCGCCGAAAAAAAACTGGTCGTCAGCAAACCAGCCATTCCCGTCCACGGCGCGGTCAAACACCTTCCAATTTGCCTCCCAGTCGGACATGTTGGCATAGGTGGGAATGAAACTGCCGAAAGAGCCGATCTCGAAGGCAAAGCTATGATCAAGCTCCTGGCCCTGGCTGTCGAAGAGCAAATCCTGAAACTGGCTGGACCAAAAAATGGTGCCCGCAGCGCCGGCTCTACCCACAGCTAGGCCAAGGCAGGCGCAGAGCACCAGCATCTGACGCCGCCAGTTCGAAACGCAAAACAACAAGCATGATTCCCGAAACGCAATCCTCCGCGAACCGTGATTCGCAGAGGATGCTGAGAGTGGCGATGAAAGTGGCGGGTGCATAAATGCTCATGCATTTATTAACACCCATTAATTATCGTATCAAATAGTATTTATGGATATTATACTCGAATTGAATTTCCTCATTCCAGAAAGTTGGGCCGGGCTGCTCCGCCCTTCGCTCCCACGGCGGGGACTTCGATGAGGATGTCCTTGGCCCGGCCTGTGCCTTCATTCGAGACGGTGTTCTCATTTCCGATGTGACCGTTTGGAATGAAGAACTGGGGATGATCAAATGGGGCGCGGTCATAGCGGACTCGTTCGTCTGTCAATGAGTGGAGGAAAGCAACCAATGCCTCCTTTTCTTTCTGGCTGAGATGCAGACGCTCCACATCCGGATCGAGGTCTTGAATGTTCTTGTCGTGGAAATCACCGCCGCGATTGTAAAATTCCACCACCTCCAGCAGGGTCCTGGTGCCACCATTGTGGAAATAGGGCGCGGTGAGTTCGATGTTGCGCAAGCCCGGGGTTTTGAAGGCGCCGTCCGCCGCTACCCGCTCCTGCTGACCGACTGAAAGGTTGGGGTCACGACCAATGAGGGCCTTGAAACCGTCTTTGCCGTAAATCCGAGCGACTCTGGACTCGGACAGCGGATATCCAAATGGATCGTCAACTCCCAGGCCCAGATCCTCAAAACTCGGACGCACTCCGATGTTGTAGAACCCATTGTCATAAACTGCCATGCCGCCATCTCCCATGGCCATGCGCTCCAGGCGCTCCTTTTTGATGTGCCCCACCGTGGCTTTGGTCAGTTCGGGACCCCCGTGGCAGTTGGCGCACTTTGCTTTGCCAAAAAAGAGATCCAGCCCTTCTTTCTGCTCCTTGTTCAGCGCGTCTTTTTTGCCGTCCGCAAAACGGTCAAACGGCGTGTCATCCGAGACGAGCGTGGCCTCATAAAGCTGGACGGCTAGTCCAAAGTAGAGGCTGAAATTCTCTTCCATTTGGGAGTAGCGAGAATCAGTGTCCAGATCTGGGCCAAGAACCGAGTTCGACATCTTGGTAAGGCCGCCAGACTTGGCCATTTTCTTTTTCCTCTGCTTGTGGGCCTTGGGTTCCTTGGCGTCCTCCGGCACCACTTCCACACCCTGCCACCATTCGGTTTTGAAGGCTGTTTTGATCATTCCTCATAAGTGGCTGTTTTTGTTCCAGGCTGCGGGAAGCGGCTTTCTCCTCCCAGCACACTGTCCTCTTTGTGAATTTGCTGTCCGTTCAATGGCCGCAGGCTGAGCATTCTCCTTCCCACATCGGGGAAAAGACGTGCGTTGGAATCACTTTCTTCTCGATTCCTGCGCGCGGGTGAGGCAGCTTTACGCTCCATGCCGCCGGAAAATCCAGAAGACGATTTCAGCCGCCTGCCCACTGCGGACAGCGCGGGCGGCATGACCGCCGGGGAAAGGCTCTGGAAATCGGAGCAGGGCAAAACCCGCTCCCGCATCGGTCCCGCCTCCACATCGCCGCCGCCAGTTCCGGCTCAGTCAGGCCCTCTTTCACCCGAATGGCAGGAACTGCTGGAAATGCAGGATGCCCAGGTTCCCGCCCAGCCTCTGACCCAGCCACCGCCTTCCGCGCAGGATTCAGTACCCGCCGCTGGTCCGAGGCGCAGTGTCATCGCGCGCAAAACCCCTCCTGTGGAGAGTTCCGAATCCGCTGCGTCACCACCGCCGCCTCCGGCCAAACCCGCGCCAAGGCGCAGCCTCATAGCGCGCCGGTCGGAATTGCCGTCCAAGGCTCCCGCCGAATCTTTCTCCTCCCCGCCAGAAAATCCTGCCCGCCCTCCGGCGGAGTCCCGCGATGCTGGAGAACGCCCCTCTGAAATCAGCGCACCTCCGGCGGAGCCGCCGCGAAAATCGGAACCACCCCGCCCGATCGCTAAAGAAACAGCGCCGCGCCCGTCAAAACCCCTCGCCAAAGTTCCCGCCAGGGCGCGTTCCAGCAGCACCGGCAGTGAAAGCAAGGACAAATCCGCCGCGCCAAAGACCACCTCCGAGACAGACCAGTCCACGGAAAAAGCCAAAACACCGGAGAACCCATCTGACAAGTCCTCAACCCAGGATCACCCTGACACACAGTCCCAAGACCCGGCCCAGACGCCCGCTTCCGAGGATAAGGGCCTCACCGCGCGCACAGCGCGGATGTGGAAAAAATACTGGGATCAATGGGGCGGCCGCGCGCTGGCCGCCAGCCTCGCCGTGCATGCGCTGCTGCTGCTCAGCGCCGCGTGGATCGTCGTCAGCCAGGTGCAGGAAAAGCAGGTGGACTTCCTCTCCGGCGGCGGCACCAAGCAGGGGGCCGAGGCGGCAGCCGCGCTTCAGCACCGCGTGCAGCAGAAGAAAAAACCCTGGCTGAAAAAACCCGTGCCCATGCGCAAGCTGGCGGTGGCCAACTCCATCAACAGCCTCGTCCTGCCGGATGACGCTCCCGACCTGCTCGACATTCCCGAAGCCTCCAGCCTGCTCGGCGGCGGCAAGCTCAGCGGCGGCATGGGTCTCGCCGGATCAGGCGGCGGCTTTGGCAAAGGCATGGGCATCGGAGGCGCCAGTGGCGTGACCTTCCAGCCCTTCTCCCTCTTTGGCATGCAGGTGAAGGCAAAAAAGCTCGCCGCCGTGCTCGATGTCTCCGGCTCCATGGCCCCGCACCTGCCGCGCGTCATCACCGAAGTGGACAAGGTCGCCAAAGGCAGCGTCGTCGTGCTCTACATCGGCTGCGGTCTGGAGCCGCCGCCGCCGCGCGGCCTGGACGGCAAAAACGTCATCGCCACCAGCACGCCGGACTTTGACAAATTCTGGCGCCTGCTCTGGCAGACAGGCGGCGCCACCCTGGCCGAGGCGCGCAGCTACCGCCCTCCAGCCGGAGAGCCGATGCCGAGCCAGGATCTCTACAACCTGCTCAAAAAACGCCCCCGCACCTACTTCCTCTACAATGTGGGCATCAGCTACGCCTGGCTGGCCCTGCTCAGCGACCAGGTGCGTGACGCCGACGGCTTGTACTGGTTCTCCGACTTTCAGGACAACGTGGATTTCCGCCAGGTCCGCACCGTGCGCGAGAACCTGGAGCAGCGCAAACAGCGCCTCTACGCCCACGCCTACTTCCAGGGCGGCTCGTTCGATCTCATCAAATCCCAGCTCGTCGAGCCGACCCAGGGCGACTATGTGCTGGAGCAATGAGGCCGCCCCGTGATGGAGAAAACCGAGGCCATCCTCATCGGGCGCACGCGCTGGTCCGAGACCAGCCTCATCATCCACTGGTGCTCGCCCGGCCTCGGACTTTTCCGCACCATCGCCAAAGGCGCGCTGAGACCGAAGTCGCCTTTTCAGGGCGTGCTTGATCTCTTCGTCTCCGCCGAGATTCGTTTTGTCCCGGCCAAAAAAAGTGATCTGCACACCCTGGCGGAGGCGCATTGCCTGAACCCGCGGCTGGGCCTGCGCGCCAGCTACGGGCGCGTGCTCGCCGCCACCTATTTCACGCGCCTGCTGACGCTCGCCGTGGAGCCGCACTCGCCCCTGCCCGCCTTGCACGAGCTGCTTGACAGGGCGCTCGATTTCCTGGGGAGCCATGATCCGAGCCGGGCCATGCTGGAGCGCTTCGAACTGCGCGTCGCCGAGGATCTCGGCCTGATTGGGGAAAAAGGCGCGCCCGGCTCCGAAGCGGCGCGCATTTTGGAGGATCATCTGCACAAACGGCTGCCGGCCCAGCGGGCCCAGGTGCTGGCTTGGTGCGCGGATCACCCGTGAGGCGGGAATTTGTCTTGCCACCCGGCCCCGGCCCGCCACATCATCCCCCGTCATGCTCAACATCCTCCGCCTCTCCTTTCTCAGCGGCTGTTCCGATCTCGGACTGCTCGTGCTGCGCGTCTCCCTCGGCTTCACCATGCTGCTGCTGCACGGATGGAAGAAGTTCGAGAACTTCAGCGAGATCGCCCCCGGCTTTCTCTCCCTCTTCGGCCTGCCCTCGCACATCAGCCTTGGGCTGGCCGTGTTCGCCGAGGTGGTGTGCTCCGTGCTGCTCATCGTCGGGCTGTTCACACGCTTTGCCGCGTTGAATCTCGCCGTCACCATGGCGGTCGCATTCTTCATCGCGCACGGCGGAGCCTTTGCCGGAGATAAGCCCGGCGAGCTCGCCTTCGTCTATCTCACCGGCTACCTGGCGCTGGTCTTCACCGGCGCGGGCAAATACTCCGCCGACGGGCGCTGATCCGTGCCGCGGGCAGCTCTTTGCAAGGCAGGCTCGGCGCGTGTGAGAAAGGCGGATTTCCGGTTGCCATCCCTGGCAAACCCTACCAAACTCCGCGCTCTTTTTCCGCCCGTCAGGTGACAGGCGGCAGTCTCCAGCGAAACCACGCCAACCTCACGCGCCATGCCTGCGAAGAAAAAACCCGCGCCCAAAGCCCCCGCCAGGACCGCCAAAAAACCGGCGGTCAAAGCCTCCGCGAAACCCGCCAAAAAGGCGCCCGCCAAGCCCGTGAAGAAAGTCTCCGCGAGAGCCCCGGCCAAGCCGGCGAAAAAAGCCGCAGCCAGACCGGCGCCAAAAAAATCCCCCCCAGTGAAGAAATCCCCCTCCAAACCCGCAGCCAAAAAACCGGCCCCAAAAGCCGCCAAGACCGCAGCCCCGGCCAAATCCAAAAAGCCGGCCGTTTCAAAAACCCCGGCCGCCAAAAAGCCCGCCGCGCCGGTGAAAAAAGCGCCTCCCGCAGCCAAGGCCCCGGTCAAAAAAACTCCGCCCGCCAAAGAGGCGAAACCCGCCGCGGCCAAGCCCGTTCAAAACAAGGAGACCACCGCCAAAAAGCCCAAAGGCCTGACCAACGGCGCCAAGATCATCACCGTCAAGCGCGACACATCCTCCATTGACGACGGGATCACCCTGGTCGAGCCGCCGAAGAAACCCGTGCTGCCCGCCGCGTTCCTCAAGAAGCAGAAACAGCGGCTCGTCGAGCTGCGCGACGCTTACATGAACGCCGCCGAAGGTGTCGCCGCTGAAAGCCTGCGCAACCATGAGAGCGGGGACTCCTCCGCGTTCGGCATGCATCAGGCCGATGCCGGCAGTGACGCCTATGACCGCGACTTCGCCCTCAGCCTTCTGGCCAAGGAGCAGGACGCCATTTACGAGATCAACGAAGCGCTCAACCGCATCGCGCGCGGCACCTACGGCATCTGCGAGATGTCCGGCGAGACCATTCCCGAGGAGCGCCTCGAAGCCCTGCCCTTCACCCGCTTTACCGTCAACTGCCAGGCGCGCATCGAGCGCGACCAGCGCGGCGGCCGCTGGACGCGCCCGGTCCGCTCGCTCTTCGGCCTCGACGAGGCCGCCGACGACTCCGAGGACTCCGACGAGGACGACGCCGTCACGCCCGCCAAATCGAAATCCAACGAGAACAACGAGTCGCTTGACTTCGGAAAGGAATAACCTAGCCTCCCGCCCCATTTTTTATGCCACGCGAAATCATCATCCTCGAATGCACGGAGGCCAAGGCCGAAGGCAAGCCCACCTCGCGCTACGTCACCACGCGCAACAAAAAAAGCGTGCGCACACCGGGCCGGCTTGAGAAGGTGAAGTTCAACCACTTCCTCAAGCGCCGCACCCTGCACCGCGAAATCCGCTGATCCACGATTCTCATGCAACCCAAAACCGAAGAACGCCTCATCTCCCTGCGCCGGAACAACCGCCGCATGCCCCGCCGCCGCATGGACATCCCGGTGGACAAGCTCACTTACACCAACCCGGAGCTGCTCAAACGTTTCCTCACCGAGACCGGCAAACTCATCCCCCGCCGCGTCACCGGCCTGCCCGCCTGGCTGCACCGCAAGGTCACCCGCGAGGTGAAGCGCGCCCGCTCTGTCAATCTCCTCCCCTGACACGGCGCGCGCCGCCGGTCACGATTTTTTCCAAAGCTCCCACTGTTGCTCGCCGCGGCAGTGGGAATTTTTTTCCCAGCAATGCCCGCCCTCAAAGACACCCAGAACGAACGCGACGACCGCCGCCTGCCCATTGACCGCGTCGGCATCAAAAACCTGCGCTTCCCCCTCTGCGTCCGCGACCGCGACGCCAATCCGCAGCACACCGTCGGCACGGTCTCCATGGCCGTGGACCTGCCGCATCATTTCAAGGGCACCCACATGAGCCGCTTCGTCGAGGTGCTGCACGCGCACGGGCGGGAGCTCACTGTCGCCGATGTCGCCGCCATCCCGCAGGAACTGCAAAAGCGCCTCGCTGCTGACAAGGCCCATTTGGAAATCCGCTTCCCGTGGTTCCGGGTGAAAAAAGCTCCCGTCACCCAGGCCGAGGGGATGCTCGACTACGGCATCATCTTCGAGGTCAATGCCGACGGCGCGGAGCTGGACTTCGTCGTCACTGTCGAGGCGCCCGTCACCACGCTCTGCCCGTGCTCGAAGGCCATCAGCCGCCACGGCGCGCACAATCAGCGCGGCCTTGTCACCTTCTCCGTGCGTTTCCACCAGCCCGTGTGGATCGAGGAGATGATTGAGATGGTCGAGTCCGCCGCCAGCAGCGGACTTTACAGCCTGCTCAAGCGCCCGGACGAAAAACACGTCACTGAAGCCGCCTATGAAAACCCCGTCTTCGTCGAGGATCTCGTGCGCAACGTGGCGCTCAAAGCCCGCGCGCACCCGCGCGTTCGGTGGTTCCGCGTCGAGGCGGAAAACTTCGAGTCCATCCACAATCACAACGCCTGGGCCGTCATCGAAAGCGGCCCCGCATGATCAGCCGGCCACGGCGGCGGGTTCCGGCAGAACTCGCGCGATTTCCTCCACCCGGCAGCCAAAACCCGGTCCCCGCAGCGTGCTGAAATCCACCATGCCTTCACGGCGGCGGTAAAGCCCCGGATGCACCCGCTCCTCAATGACTGACGCCTCGGGGTAAAACTGCATCGCATTGCACTCCACGCCCTGGATCGTGCCCGCGTGCGCGGCCAGGCGCACATGCGGGATGATGGCCAGCATCGGGTTCGTCAGATCCTGCACCATCAGCGGCATGCCGTGCGCCCTGGCCCAGCACAGGCTCAGTAGCGCGCCCGTCTGCGTTTTGCAGGTCTTCAAAGCCACGCCCGACCAACCCAGGCGGCGGCCCAGCCGCACAAACTCCCAGTCATGCGCGCTCTCATCCAGGAAGAGCGGTTTGCGCGCCGAGACGCTGCGCACGTCAATCTGGTTGGCCTCCAGGTCATGCGGGAAGGGCTGCTCCACATAGAGCGTGCGGGCGTAAATCTCCGGCTCGTCGCGCAGCAGACGGTCGTTGATCTCGTTCACATAAGCAGGGTCGCGCACCGTGCAGTTGAAGTCCGAGCTCAGCCAGCGCACCCCCAGCGGCAGGCCGATGCGGCCCGCGCGCACCATGCGCTCATAGTCCCAGGCCGCGTCATTGCCGCGCAGCTTCACCTTCAGGCATTTCAGGCCGTCCTGGCGAATCCAGTCCGCCAGCAACAGCGGGTGCCCGTCCTGCGGCTCGCCGCCTGTGAGGTCCGCCTCCTCCAGAGCGTCCACGCCGCCGACAAGGTGCCACACCGGCAGTTTCGACGGCGCCTCGCGCGCCAGAAAATCTTGCGGATAAAGCCCCACGAAGCTCAGCCCGCTGCCCGCCTCCGGCTCCAGATACGCGGAAAGGTCGCGGCTCATGAAATCCGGCCCGTAGGTCGAATAGACATCCACTCCGAGCAGATTCCCAAACGCATCGTGAACGGCAATGTCAAAGGCGCTGAACGCCACCAGCGATCCTAAATAAGGCATCTCCGGTCCGCCCGCCTCCGCATTGGCCTCGGCCAGCGTCCGCGCCAGCGGACCGTGAATGAAGTCATGACCGATCTCCATCGGATGCCCGCTCAGGCCCGATGCCACAAGCCGCTGCGCGAGCAGGATGGAAAAGCTGTCCATGCGCGCCGCCCTCTCCGCCACGCTCAACGTGCTCGGCCACACCCAGGACACACTCAGAGGCGTCTCACCCCAGCCTTCCGCATGGCGTCCTTGCCGGTCTTCGACACCCACCTTCACCCGCAGGCACACCGTGTTGGTCACTGTTTCTGGTCCAAATTTCAGCGGCACCCGCATCGTCACTGGTAGAAAAAAGACGCTGGCTGAGGTGACCTTGATGTCGGTGCTTTTGGAATTTTTCATGGTGATTCTAATGGTTGGCAGTGATTTGAAATGTCGCGTAGTAAATTTTTCAGGCAGTGCTCGACACTGGCACACGCGCCGCTAACCATTGCGGCCCGATGACTGGAAAATCCAGCGTGATTCAGACACTTTTTGCCTGGCTACTGCCTCTCATTGTTGGGGCTGCGGTCGGCGGTGGCATTCTCGCATTTGCCGGCGGCATGAGCATGCCCGCTCCCGCGCTTCAAGTCCTCGCCTCGCTGTCGCTGACCAGGCAAGTGCCGTCATCCGACCCTGCCGCACTGACCCTACCGCCAAACACCCCCACCGCTCCTGTCGCCACTCCATCTTCGCCGCCACCGAAGCCGCCCGTGGAGCAGCCGCCCGCAGCCGTGGAAGTCGCCATCACACCGCCCAAACCCGCGCCCGCGCCCAAGCCGAAGCCCTGGCAGTGGACACCGCTGCGGGATTCCGTGGAGGAATACTTCCGCACGCATCTTCCTGATCTTGGAATGCTGCCGGTGATCCAGCTCGCGGTCATGTACAACGACGAGGAGTGGATCAGCCGGCTCGTCGCCGGAGGAGTCAATCCAGATGAGGCCACGCCCGGCGGCGACACACCGCTGTGCGCCGCCATCCGCCTCGGCGCCACTGGAGCGGTGCGCGCTTTGCTTTACGGTGGCGCGGACCCCAGGCTGATGAATTTCGAAAAGCAGCCACCGATCACGCTCGCCTCCCTGCGCCGGGGCAGTGACATCCTGCACGCGCTCATCGCCGCCGGGGCCGATCCGAACACGCGCTTCAACCATCCGGTGGCCAAATCCGTGCTGGAGCGCGTCACCATCAAGGATCTGCGCCATTATTTGGAGGTTGACCGCGGCCTCACCCCGCTCATCGCCTGCGCCTCGCGCGGAGACGTGGAGGGCGCCGCCGAGCTTCTCAAGGCCGGCGCCAAAGCCTCCCTCTGCACCACGCGCTACAAGCGTTATCCGATCAACTTCGCCGCCACCCAGGGTTATCTTTTCCTCATGCGCATCATCCTCGGGCGCCAGCCCGAGTCCGAGCCGCGCATCCTTGTCACCGTGGACCTCGGCAAGCAGCGCGCGTGGGTCACGAAAGAGGGCCAGGTGATTGACTCCTGCCCGGTCTCCACAGGCCGCGCCGGTTACGCCACGCCGGCGGGGCGCTACGTCATCACCGACAAGCACCGCTCCTGGACATCCACTCTATATCATGTGTCCATGCCCTTTTTCATGCGCCTGAACTGCGGCGCCATCGGCCTGCACAGCGGCTATGTCACAGGGCGCCCCGCCTCCCACGGCTGCATCCGCCTGCCTTATGACAAGGCGAAGAAATTCTTCGAAATCACTCGCGTGGGTGACGAGGTGCAGATCATCCAGTAGGCGGCGGTTTTCTCGCCGCCCCATCCTCACCAAAGGTCTATCGCCATGTGCGGCTCGGGGCGGATGACCTCCGTCTCGCGTCCCAGCGTCTCCGCGAAGCGCGCGGCGAACCAGTCCTGCGCGGGCGGCTCGCCATGCACCATGAGCACCTTTTTCGGGCGCACCTTCTCGACGTATTCGGCGATGGCCTCGCGCGAGGCGTGGGCGCTGAGGTCAAAGGAGGCGACACGCGCGTTTACCGGCACCTCATGCTGGTCGGGCGCGAGGCGGATTTTCTCGCCCGGCCTCGCATTGCGCAGGCGGTAGCCCGGCGTCTCCACATCCGTGTAGCCGACGAAAGCCACCGCGTTGCGCGCATTGTCAATGAAGCGAGCCGCGAACTGGTTTGACGTGGTGCCCTCCGTCATCATGCCGCTGGAGAGCGCGTAGATCGCGCGCGGCTCGTATTCGATGTGCCTGCGCGCCGGGCCTTTTTTCCGGCGCGGCGGCACCAGCATCTCCACATCCTCAAGCAGGCGGAAGCCCGCGTAGTTCCGCCGGGTGCGGTCGGTGTAGTGGTCGTAGAGCACGGTGATCTTCGTGCCCAGCCCGCCGATGTGCAGCGGCATTTCCGGGATGAGACCCTCCTCGTGCAGCTCGTGCATCATCAGCATCACCTCCTGCGTCTTGCCCAGCGCGAAGACCGGGATGAGCACCGAGCCGTTCGCCTCGTGCGTCTCGCGGATCAGCGCCGCCAGGCGCTCCTTCTCGGCCTTGCGCGAGTAATCCGCCGGCCGCTGGTAATTGCCGCGCGTCGTCTCAATGACGAGCACGTCTATGCCATCCACGGGAAAATCCGCCGCGCGCGCGATGGTCTGCGGCTCGAAGTTCACATCGCCGGTGTAGAAAAGCGTGCCGCCGTTCTGCCGGATCGTGATGCCCGCCGAGCCGATGATGTGCCCCGCGTCGTGGAAGCTGGCGGTGATGTCGGTGTCCGGCAGCTCGAACGGGCGGTCCAGATCCCGATAAACATAACGCGCGCGGTTTTCATCCAGCTCCCGGTGGGTGAAGAGCGGGTACTCCGTGATGGCCTTCTCCTCGCGCTGGCTGGTCATCACGTTCACCGAGTTGTGCAGCATGGCGGTGCCCACCTCGCCCGTAGGCTCCGTCATGAAGACATCCGTGTCCGGGTGCGCCCGCTGCGCCACCGGCAGCGCGCCGATGTGGTCGTGGTGCGCGTGGCTGACTAAAATGGCGTTCGCCGCGCGGTGCGGCAGCGGCCCCATGTCCGGCAGCGCTTTGAGGCCCGTCTCCTTCGGATCCATGCCCGCGTCCACCAGGACTCTGTGTTTGCCTGATTCGAAAAGGTAGCTGTTCGCCCCGATGTCGAGGCGGCGGGTGAGATTACGGAAACGCATGTCGGGTGGCGGGCGGGAAAAGTGGCGACACTAAAGGACCGCGCCGGGACTGCAAGCCCTCATCCCGCCCTCAAAGCCCGCGCGCCATCTCCCGCGCCAGCCGCGCCAGAGCCTCGTTCATGGCGGCGATGCGGCCCGTCATCGGCGCTTTCGAAGGGTCAACGGGCACCTCGGCGCGGAAGCTTTTAAAGGGCGTGTCCGCGCCGGAGACCGGCTGCTTTTTCCAGGCGCACTCCAGCACCAGGTTCCCGGAGGGATCGGGGTCAAAACGCTCCACCCGCATCTCCACCAGCGCGCTGTAGTCCAGCGTGATGAAATTGCCCACCGGCAGGATGGCGGTGGAGCCGGTGAGGCGGCTGAGATTCGCCGCCAGCACGCGCGCGATGCCGCTGTCCAGAGGCTCGGACCACAGATGGTTGTCCAGCACGCGCACCTCCCCGCCCGCGCCGCGGGTCACGAGCTGCTGGCGGTCCAGATAACTCGGCAGCGAGGGCCGGGCCACCGCCAGCGCCGGCTGCGAGGCCGCGCCGGCGCGGTAGGGGATGGCCGGGTCCAGCACATGCCGCGTGGCGGGGTCACTCACCGGCTTGGTGAGGGAGCAGGAGGCGAAGCAAAACGCCGTCAGCGCAACGAAAACGCCCTGGCAAGCGCGCCTCTGCGGCACTGTAGGCGCATTCGCCAGAATGCGGGAATCGGCTCCGTGTGCGTGAGCCGTCCCCGCGCTCTGGCAAGCGCGCCTACGGGGATCAGCCCAAGTCCCGCCCCGCTGTTCGAGCTTCGAATTTCGCATGTCGAATTTCCCAGTTGTCGCTTCGTGTTTCATCGCTGCGGTTCCTGCTGCTCCTTGCCGACGAGGATGGCGTTGGGGTTGCGTTTGAGGTCGTTGGCCAGCTCCTTGATGGCGCGCGAGGCGCGCTCGGTCTCGTCCAGCACCATTTGCAGGCGCATGAGCACGGGGCCGCGCGGGTTGCTGGCCTGGGAGATGTCGGCGGCGGCCTTGCCGAGGCTGTCCATGCCGGCCTGGGCTTTTTCCAGCACCTTTGCCGCATCCGCCAGCACGGGGTCCATGCCTTTGTTGAGCTTGGCGCTCAGCTCGCGCAGCTCGGCCAGGGCGCTGTCGAGCTTCTCGAAGGCGGAGGTGATCTTGGCGTTGCCGGTGAAGGCGCGCACGTCTTTGGACACGGCCACGAAATTCTCGCTGATCTCCCGCATGTTCAGCGCCACGATCTGCTCGTCGGCGTCGCGCAGCAGCTTTTGCAGGTCCTTGACCACGCCGTCAATGTCCAGCGCGTTGAACTTTTTCAATCCGTCCGCCACCCCCGCCACGAGCTGGTCTATCTCCGTCGGGATGGTCGGCACGGTGGGCAGCTCGTGGCCGTCCTCGTCCTCGTACACAAAGCCCGGCTCGTCCGGCACGATGTCGAACTCGATGTAAAGCATCCCCGTCAGCAGGCTCTGCTGCACCATCCCCGCGCGCAGGCCGTCCTTCACGGCCTTGACCACTCCCTCCGGGGTGGTGAAGTCGAGAGCATTGCCCGAGGTGGAACGGATGGACCTTAAATCCTTCTCCTCCAGTTCCACGATGACCGGGATGACCTTGCGGTTGTTCTTGTGGTCCACCAGCACGCTGATGTCCGCCACGCGGCCGATGCGCACTCCGCCAAACCGCACGTCCGAGCCGACCAGCAGGCCCATGGCGCTTTTTTCGAAGTGCATCAGGATGCGGTGCGTGCGCTGCATGAACTTCCCCGCGCCCAGCAGCATGATCGCTCCCGCGGCGAAAAGCAGCGCGAGCAGCGTGAAGACGCCGATGAGAGTGGGACTGGCTTTGCGGCTCATGAGTCAGGATGCAGGCTTGCCGGGCGCGCCCTCCTCCCCGCGGTTCAGAAAGCGGCGCACGGTGGCACTCTCGCTGTGATCTCTCAAGAAACAAGGCGGTCCGATGGCGCCCTGCGCGCGCGTGTCGGTGTCGAGAAAGATGGAGTTGCTGCCGATGGCGAAAATGCTGGCCAGCTCGTGGGTGACGATGACGAAGGTGGAGCCGAGGCTGTCACGCAGGCGCAAAATCAGGTCGTCCAGCCGCCGCGCGCTCAGCGGGTCGAGGCCCGCGCTCGGCTCGTCGAGGAAAAGGATGTCCGGGTCCAGCGCCATGGCGCGCGCGATGCCGGCGCGCTTGTTCATGCCGCCGCTGACCTGGCTGGGGTAAAAGTCCTCAAAACCCGCCAGCCCCACCAGCGAGAGCTTGTAGGAGACGATGTCGCGGACCGTCCGCGCGGGCAGGGTGGTGAACTCCTCCAGCGGCAGCGCCACATTTTCCGCGATGGTGAGCGAGGACCACAGCGCGCCGGATTGATACATCACCCCGAAGCGCCGCGTCAGCCGCTCCCGCTCCGCCTCGCCGGCTCGGGTGAAGCTCTCCCCGTCATAAAACACCTCCCCCTGCGCCGGCTCCCGCAGGCCGATGAGATGGCGCAGGAGGGTGCTCTTGCCGCAGCCGCTGCCGCCCATGATGATGAAAATGTCCCGCTCCCGGATGTCGAACTCCAGGTCCCGCATGACCACGAAGGAGCCGTAGGCCATGGTCAGGCTGCGCGCGGAGATCCTGGCTTTCGGTGGCTGGGCGGCGGCGCTCATGGGGGCGGAGTCAGATGTCGAGGATGGTGAAGATGGCGGCAAAGGCCGAGTCCAGCACGATCACCACGGTGATGGAGGCCACCACGGCGCGTGTTGTCGCCTCGCCCACCGCGGCGGAGGAGCGGCCCGCGTTCATGCCCGTCATGCACCCGCAGATGGCGATGGCCGCGCCGAAGAAAAAGCTCTTCATCACCCCCAGGCTGGCCGTGGTCATCGTCAGCGAGAGCAGCGTCTCATTCCAGTAGAGCACCGGCGGGATGCCCACGGAAATGCCCACCACCATGCCGCCGAGGATGCCGATCACATTCGAGTACACCGTCAGCAGCGGCATCATCAGCACCAGCGCCAGCAGGCGCGGCAGCACCAGAAAGTCAAAGGGCTGGAGGCCGAAGGTGCGCAGCGCGTCTATCTCCTCGTTCGCCTTCATGCTGCCCAGGTGCGCCGCGAAGGCCGCGCCCGTGCGCCCGCTCATGATGATCGCCGTCATCATCACCCCCATCTCGCGCACCATCGCGATCGCCACCAGGTCGGCCACGAAGATGTTCGCGCCGAAGTTGGTGAGCTGCACATTGCCCACGAACCCCAGGATCAGCCCCACCAGGAAGCTGATCAGCGCCACGATCGGCAGCGCCTCCGCCCCGCACTGCTGGAGCACCTCCCAGAAATCCCGCGCCCGGAACCGCGCCCTCCCGGTGGCGAAGCGGCCCAGCGCCAGCACCGACTCCCCTGTGAACTCCACCGCGTCCCGCGCCGCCTGCCAGACTTGCAGCGTGCGCCGCCCCAGCTCCCGCAGACCGGACTTTTTTTGCGGCCCGGAGCGCGCGTCATCCTTCTCCGGCACGCTCAGCGCCAGCTCCATCAGACCGCGCAGATTTTCCGGCAGCCCCTGCCAGGGACCCGCCGCCGCCCCGCCCGCCGTGCGCGCATGGGCCAGCAAAAAAGCCGGCAGCGTCGAGTCAAACCCCCGCAGCCCCTCCGCCTCGTACCTCTCAGGCATGGCCGCGGGCGGACTGCCCTCGATCACCGGCGCCGGCGCGTCCCGGTGCCAGCTTCCCTCCAGGCGCAGCACCCTGCCCCCCTGCTGCCAGGAGGCGCGTGGCGGGAAGGTGGAGGCGGAGTCCGGCACGCGCCCTCCATGCCACCGGAAGCCCCCGGCGGCAAGGAGCGCTTCCGCGCCCGCGGCACCCCCTGAAGCCCGGCCAGTTTCAAAAAAAATCGCCGCCTCCGAAAAAAATCTCGACCAAATCTCGCAAACCCGGTAACAACAGCCCTGAAAAAGGGTAAAATAATGTGAAAACATTCCATCCCGCCATGAAAGCCTCCATCTCCACCTGCCTCAGCCTGCTCCTCTGCCTCGGAGCAGGGAGCCTTTATTCCCAGTCCGCCGAGACCAATCCCGTCGGCTTCAACACCGTCACCTGCCTGCCGAACTCCGACACCATCTGCGGCGTGCCCTTCGCCCGTCCCGCCGTGTTCCAGGGCGTGGTGGTCAGCACCCAGGCCGGCACCGGCACCCTCACCATCACCCCGGATGGCACCCCCGGCTGGACCGAAAACGCCTTCCAGACCCTCTACATGGTCCGCATCATCTCCGGCGCCAAGGCGGGCATGTATTATGAGGTCTCCGCCAACGCCGTCGGCGACGTCACCGTGAATCTTGCCGGTGACACCGCCACCGGCATCAACCCCGGCGACTCCTTCCGCATCCACCCCTTCTGGACGCTTTCGACTCTGTTCCCGCCTGGAAATCAAAACACGATTGTCGAATCGCTGAGCACCGCTCCGGCGGGTCGCCGCACTCAAATTTTGCTGCCTGACGTAAACGGTGTCGGCTTCAATTTGGCTCCCTTGCAGACATTTTTCCTCGTTACTGGCGGTGCTGGATGGAAAGCAACGGGAGGTGTTGATGCCACCAATGAAATCCTTTTCCCGGACACTTATTTCATCGTCCGTCACAATCATGCCACAATCACCAATTCGACAACTTTCACTCCGGTCGGTAGTGTCGAACTGAACGACATCGTCACGCCTCTCGCCACTCGTTCCGCTGGCGCCCAGGACAATTTCGTCAGTTCTGGACGGCCCATTCCCGTCAAACTCTCGGATTTGGATTTGCTCAGCAGCGGTGCCTTTGTGCAGAGTCTCAGCCTCTCTCCTGGCGGCAGGCGGGATTTGCTGCTCGTCTTCGACAACAGCGTATCCGGCATCAACAAGGCTCCTGCAGTCACCTGCTTTGCAAACGGTGGCAACTGGTATGTGATTGACTCTACCGGCACGAACTTAAACAACGACTATGAGATCAAACCTTCTCATGGCGTCATCATCCGCAAATATGCCAATGCGGGCAGCGTCACAAGCTACTGGAAAAATAGCTTCTGAAGCCATTCTCCTTTTCAAATCCTTAACGCAACCTCACAACACACACTCCAATGAGAATCTCCATCGCAAGCGCTCTTTTCCTTGCTGCGGCATCCTTCGGGCATGCCTCCATCACTATTAACTTCGGGCTCGGCGGAGTTTACACGGCGGGAGGCGGCAGCCAGATCGCCGCAGGCACCATCGGTGTGCTCGTTGCGGACACCACTGGCGCTGGTTTCGCGCAAGGCGCGGATCTGGTTGGTTCCACCCTCTCTGTTGGCTCGAGTCTCGGAACGAATGGACGAATTCTTGGCGTACTCTCTGCCACGAACAACCTGTTCGGTTCCGGCATCGCGGGCTTTGACGCGGCAATAAATATCACAGACCCCCTGCTTTCCGGTCTGACTTTTGGCACAGCCACCAACAATGCAGGTTCCGACCTGATGTTCTATTGGTTCCCAGGCATCACTTCTGCCGGAAGCACGATCACTGAGGGCCAGTCATACGGCTCGTTCCGTGAAGACAGTCTGGCTGCCCTGGCAGGTTCGGCTTCTGATATGTCCTTCAATTTGCCTGCAAATAGTGATCTTCTTGGCCTCTACGCCAATACAATCAACACTGGTGGAGATCTTCCAAACGACACCTTCCAAGCCAACTCCACAGCCGGTGTCGCCGGTGTTCCGGAGCCAAGCCGGATGATTCTGGCGCTGCTGGGTTTTGCGGGGCTGATGTTCCGTCGCCGCCGTTGAGGCGGGTTTGAGTTTGTGTTTTTTCCCTGGGCGGCCCCGAAGTGATTCGGGGCCGCTTTTTTTTGCGCCGGGAACGCCCTGCCGCCCGGTCTTTTCCCACCCCCGGACACAGGGCCTTGGGCGCGCGGGGTGGAGGACCAGCCGGACCTGCCCCGGAAGGCGCGCCTGCGGCGCAGGGTGGGGCGCGTTGTCCTCAACGGCCGCGTGCCGGGGAGGAGGGTACGAACCACCCTGCCGCGCCGCTCGCACTGCGCGCCAGCGCGCGGGGGGGCTGGGGACAGACCGCCCTGGCGCTCCCAGGTGGGGCGTGTTGCCCGGAAAGCGGGCGTTTTTCGATATTGGCGGTTTTTCGGCTCTTTTGGGCGTGTTTTAGGGCCTTTGGGGACGATTCACCCGGTCTTGGTGGCGGTTTCCCGCGCCTTGGAGACGGTTTCCCACGCTTTGGTGACGGTTCACCGGGCTTTGGAGACGGTTTTCCACGCTTTGGTGACGGTTCACCAGGCTTTGGAGACAGTTCACCACGCTTTGGTGACGCGCCTCCACGCTTTGGTGACGGGTCTCCGGGCTTTGGTGACGGGTTTTCTCGGTTTGAAAACGGCTTCACCACGCTTTGGAGACGCGTCTCCAGACTTTGGTGACGCATCTCCAGACTTTGGAGACGCGTCACCAAACCGCGCGGAATCTTCCGGGGGGTTTGGTGACGCGCCTCCAAAACGCGCGGGATGCGCTGAAGGAGGTGGTGGCGCGCCTCCAAAACGCGCGGGATGCGCTGAAGGGGGTGGTGACGCGCCTCCAAAACGCGCGGAATGCGCTGAAGGGGGTGGTGGCGCGCCTCCAAAACGCGCGGAATGCGGCGGGAAGTCTGCCGGGGCGTCTCCAGGGTGGCTGGGCGGCGGGGCGCGGGTTGGGGATTGGCCGCGGATGGTCCGGGGCCGGGCTGGATCCGGGCATGAGTCCCATCGGGAGAGGCGCGCGGATGCCCCTGGGCGGGCGGGTTCGCGCCGGGGAGGCGCGCTGCTTCTTTCTAGGCGCCTGATGCGGGGCGGGGGTCGAGGCCGAAGGTGGCGAGGCAGGTGGCGAGGTGGGCCTCCTGGGAGAAAAGGGAGCGGGCGCGGGCCTGGAGGGCGGCGGTCTCGGACTCCAGCCGGGGGGGATCGGAAAGCAGGGCGTGCATTTTCTCCGCCAGGAGGGCGGGCTGGAAGCCGGCGCTGACGAAGTGCTCGAGGTGGGGGCCGAAGATGTCCTCGGCGCCCTCGCACGGGTACATGAAGCAGGGGCGGCCGGAGCCGAGCGCCTCGATGACGGAGCCGGGGAGGGCCTCGCGCAGGCTGGTGAGGAGGCAGACGGGGCGCAGGGCGAGGAGGGCGGGCACGTCCTGGACGTTGCCGAGCATGAGCACGCGGTCCTGCGCGCGGCAGTCGCGGATGGCGGCCTGCATGAGCGGCTCGTAGTCCGGCTCGCAGTCGCCGGCGAGCAGGAGGCCGAGGCCGTGGTGCCCGGAGTCGAGCAGGTGGCGCAGGACGCGGACGGCGTCCACCTGGCGCTTGCGGGGGCCGAGCTTGCCCATGACCAGGAGCCACTGGCGGATGCTGCCGTGCCCGGCAAGCTGGCGGGTTTATATTTTTCATTTATCCTCCTCTGTATTTATTATCTTTCGAATAATTTTT
>ERZ761609.208-NODE-208-length-79244-cov-18.950852_pt1 | contig 79244 bp, 69 predicted proteins | sample MGYA00511163_ERZ761609 | MGnify/ENA primary metagenome ERZ761609 (study PRJEB28899, sample SAMN02445070) | bioreactor sludge metagenome | biome: EBPR sludge | place: Australia: Brisbane, Thorneside Wastewater Treatment Plant | collected 2011-12-16 ...
AACGCGCACGCACCCAAACGCGCACGCACCCAAACGCGCACGCACCCAAACGCGCACGCACCCAAACGCGCGCGCACTTACAGCAAACTTTAGTGGTGATGGCCGCCGGCGCCGTGCACGTGGCCGTGGGCGATTTCTTCGGCTGAGGCCTCGCGCGTGTCCGTGATCTCGACTTCGAAGGTGAGATCTTGGCCAGCGAGAGGATGATTGCCATCGACTGTCGCGTGAGTGGTGGTCACCTTCGTCACCAACACAACTTGCGCGTGTCCGTCGCCCGCGTCGGCGTGGAACTTATCGCCCACTTTGACGTCCTTCTTCGGCAACTTATCGAGCGGAACGTCGACCACCATCTCGGGATCCACGTCGCCGTAGGCGTCGGCCGCTTTCACTTGCACAGTGCGCGAATCGCCCTTTTTCATTTCAGCAATCGCCTCTTCGAGGCCGGGGATGATCTGGCCGCCACCTTCGAGGAAGACCAAAGGATCTGCGCCCTTTGACGACTCAATGAGATCGCCTTTGGAGTTTTTCAAAGTGTAGTGAAAGCTCACAACTCGTGGTTCCATTCGTAGTTCTCCCTTTTCGCTCAATCCCAATTTTTGCACCCAGTGAAACGCACCCAGGGAAACGCATCCAGTGACGCGCACCCAGTGACACGCAACAAGTCACACGCACCCAGTGCCGAGTCCCCTCGGCGGCGAATCGGTCACGTCGACGCGACAGCTGAAATCAGCCGCGCGTCGGCACCACCGACACTCACCCCAAGAACCTCTCAAAGAACCGCAAAGGAAACTTAGAGAATGTTCGCCGCCAGCTCAGCCAGCTCGGAGCGTTCGCCTTTTTGTAATGTGACATGCGCGGAAATTCTCTGACCTTTAAACCGCTCCACCGAGTAGGTGAGGCCCGAGGTCGCGCTGTCGACGTAGGGGTTGTCAATCTGATAGGCATCGCCGGTCAACACCACTTTCGTGCCCTGACCCGCACGCGTCACAATCGTTTTGATCTCGTGAGGCGTGAGGTTTTGCGCTTCGTCGACGATCAAGTACTGATTCGGAATCGAGCGACCTCGAATGTACGTCAGGGGCTCGATGTTCAACATGCCTTGATTGATCAACTCTTGCGCGCGACCCGCGGCCTTTTTGTCCGCTCCCATCAAGAACTCGACGTTATCGAAGATGGGTTGCATCCACGGATTCAACTTTTGCTCCACATCGCCCGGCAGGTAGCCGAGGTCACGGCCCATCGGGAAAATCGGACGACTCACCAGCAGGCGCTGAAATCGCCCCTCATCGAGCGTCTTGAAAAGCCCCGCCGCCAAGGCCAGCAAAGTTTTGCCGGTTCCGGCTTTACCGACCAACGAAACAAACATGATCTCTTCATTCAAAAGACAATCCATCGCGAAAGTCTGCTCGACGTTTCGCGGATGAATTCCCCAGATCGATTCGCTGGGCACCATGATCGGCACAATGCCGTTTTCTGTTTCGCTGAAGCGGCCAATCGCCGAATGATTCGGATTGGAGAGGTCGCGCATCACCACATACTGATTCGCCTTCAGATTCAGGTTCGTCGAAGTGATGATTTTATTTTTGTAGAATTCTTCGATGATCGTCGGCTCAACGTCGACCTCGCGATGTCCCTGGTACATCTCTTCGATTTCGACACGCTCTGGTTCGTAATCCTTGGCGACAACACCGAAGACATCCGCGCGAATGCGCAGGTTAATGTCTTTGGTGACCAGCTCCACCGCGGCCTGCTTGTACTTTTGCTGCAGAGCCAGCGCCGTGGCCAAGATTCGATTGTCAGCTTTTTCGGGATTGAGCTCGCGAGGCATTTGCGACTGATCGACGTCAGTGTTCACGTAAACCGTGCACTTTGACGATTCGATCTTCACACCTTGACCGAGCGGTCCTTGCTCTCGCAATTCATCGATGAAGCGCGAGAACTGCCGGGCGTTCCGTCCGTTCTCACCAAGATCGCGCTTGAAGCGATCCACTTCTTCGATCACCGAGATCGGAATGTGAATATCCGCTTCGCGAAACTTTTTGATGGCCAGCGCATCGAAGAGGATAACGTTAGTATCAACGACAATTTTTCGAGCGCTTTGACCGCTCTCGAGTCCGTTCGAGCCAGGTGCATGAACCACTGAGGAAGGCCCTCCTACCTGACTTGATTGCAGACTAAAGGCGGGCCCTTGTCGAGTTCACCTCCAATCCTGACGCGCGCGGTTAGGGGACAAGGCCGAGGCGCCCATCGCCCAAAAAAAAGGCCGCACTCTTCGCAGAGCGCGGCCAATTTAGTCCGCTGAGTGGAAGCGAGCTGCGGTCGGCTTATCGACCCAAGCCCGACACCATCACATCACCGTGATCCGTCTTCAGCGAGGCGCTGACGGTTTCAATGAACTTCACAAAATGATGAAGTGCTTCGGCGTTCATGGAATCTTTTTCGAGATTACAACCGTGACGAACAACGCCTTCTTCAGGAAGAACTCGCGAGTTCGACACGCTCACGACGAAGGGAAAATAGGTGTACTGATTGAGGTAAACACGCATGGCGACTTCTTCGCCGATCTTGAGCGTGCCGCCCCCCAAGTCCATATCGAAGGCCAAACCGTTCTCCGAGATATCGTAAAGTGACACGCGCTGCAGGCCGCGTTCGGGAACGAGAATGAATGCGCCGATGAACTCAGATAAAATTGTGCGCTTCACTTGGCGGCGCTCATCCGCCAGCATTTGCGAGCGACGCTCGGTCATATCGACGACAGCGGCGGTCGTCGGATCTGGATCAGCATGCGACATCGAGGCGCTGGAAACCGGTTTATTTTGCAGGCGCCGGCGCGACTTCAAATCGATGACATTGCTTGGTTTATTCATGTAGATCCCCCCATCCCTCATGAATCTCTTCGGCGTAAAAACGTCCTAACTTGAGTCATTTTCCCTAGACCTCCGGGCCCCTCGACAATTGGCCAGGGCACTTGTATCGTTTTGAGAATGCGACGTCCTCACGGGGGGTTAGTCGCAGGCTTCGCCTTAGCGAATGCGATGAGGTTCTTCAGTTCGACTTTGCAAACGGGGGCCAGTTCGTGACTCAGCCTGAGGCACAATCTGACGCGCAATCGGCAGCGCAAAACGCCGCGACAGCGCCGCAAGTCTTGCGGGTCGAATCGGCGTCGCCTGTGGCCTCGCCCTGGGAGCGCGTGGCGCTTGCGGTGACACTGAGTGTGCTCGCGCATTTGCTGATCTCCGTGGGGCTTTGGTATTTCGCGCCACCGGCTTCATCACCCGTGCCTCGCGTGACGCTGCTTGAATGGTACGAGCCGACGACAACTCCGGAAGATGCGTGGAAGAATCAGGCCCGACAAGTCGTGCGCGGCACCGATGTACCGCCCGAGGCCCAAGCTCCAGATCGCGAAGTCGAACGTCGATTTCTTTCCGATGAACGTCGCACCGTCGTGCAAGAAACTCGCGCGGCGGCCAGCGGCTTGACGGAGAATCGCGGTGGGCGAGCCGCCGTTGAGAGCGCCGGCTCCGGAGTACCTCGATCACAATCACAATCTTCATTTGACCAACAGCGCCGCCAGGCCGCTAAGCCCACTCGCCCCGCACTGACGCAACAGCCTGAACTGGGAACGCAAGCTCTCGAAGGCGACTTGGCCGTCGCGCAAAAAAATGCCGAGGACGAGGCCAAGCCACTGCACTTGCCCTTTGATCCGCGAATCGCGGGTGCATCGACCTTTGGCGAAAATGTTCCCGATGCTCAACTCGGAAATTTCACGGCGCTCAATACGGATCGATTCACTTACTATTCATTCTACGCGCGGGTCGAAGAGCAAATTCGGCATCGCTGGGTGAAGTTCGTGCGCGCCGCCGTTTATGGCGGCGAGGTGCCGCCGACAAATCGCCAACTTGAAACGCGACTTGAAATTGTCTTGGATCGCGAAGGCCGATACTTGCGCAGCATCTTGCACCAAACCAGCGGCGTAAAGATTTTGGATCGCGCCCCGGCTCGCGCCTTCGCGGAAGCGCAACGGATCCCGCATCCGCCGCGCGAAATGGTGAAGGACGACGGCACGATTCGACTGATGTACGCCTTCAACGTCGAGCAGGTTCCCGTAGTCGCGGTATCTCGCCGTCGGTCCAGTCCAGATTCGAAGGACGCTGAAGCCGAAGATCGCGACTCCGTCTTCGATTCGCGTCCCTAGCGGAATTTGGACCTACGCGTTCACGCCTAACGCGATAAACTCTTCCTATGAACCTGCGAAGTTGGGCTGTCGTTTTTCACTCACTGCAATCATTCTCGCGCTTCAGTGCGCTGGGAATTTGCTGGCTCTTTGTGGCGGTCACGTTGATCGCGTGGGCGCCTGCGGCCTCGGCCGGATTTTTTGAAGTTGGATTTTCAGGATCCTATCGGCGATCGAACATCGATCGTGACGCCTATGATGAAGCTCAAAGCGTCAGCGGCTCGCTGTCGTATTACTTGGATCCGACGAGCGCCATTGAACTTTCATACACCGACGGCATCAACCGACGAGTGATCGGCGACAACCAGCCCACAGGGCACGTCACCAACATGTATTACAAGATGGCGGGATTGGATTTTGTACTCACCATCGGCGGCACTGAGGACAGCTTCCGGCCCTACGTGAAAGCCGGCGCGGCTTACATCATTGAAAAGCGAATCTTGGATCAGTACAGATCCGCAGGCACCGTCTTCCCCGCTTCGGAAATCAAAGAAGAGCCTGCGACCGTGCCGAGTGCCGGCATCGGCTTCAAGCTTTCGCTCACCAAAACTCTGCAGTTCAAGATCGGTGTCGACGCGTGGACCAGTCGCCCCATTCAGGAAAAACCTGTAACGATTGACTACTCCGCGCGCGCTGGCCTTTCCTATTTCCTATGAAGTTTCCCACGAAGAATCAGTTGCATCTTGGCGTTGTTGGATCGGCAAGGGCCGCCTCGGCCTCGCGCTGGGCTTGGACCTTGGCTTTTCTTTTCTTCGCCTTGCTCAATGCCGGCTGCTCCACCGGCTACGTGCTTCGCAACGCCTGGGCGCAAGTGGATCTCTTGTGGAGTCGCGAGCCGCTCGAGAAAGTTCTCGAAAGCCCACGTCTCACTGAAGCCGACAAAGCGAAGCTTCGCCTCGCTCGCGATGCTAAGCAGTTCGCCGAACTGCGCTTGGGCCTAAACCGCAATTTGAACTACGAAAGCTTTGTGCAATTGGATCGCGACAGCGTGAGCTACGTGATCAACGCCGCACCGATTGATCGCTTGGAGCATCACACGTGGTGGTATCCCGTCGTTGGCTCTCTCCCCTACCGCGGATATTTCAATCGCGAGGTCACCGAGCGCGAGGCCAAGGCCCTCGCGGCCAGCGGCGAACTGGACGTGCACTGGCGAGGTGTCGCCGCCTACTCCACGCTGGGATGGTTCAATGATCCGATTCTCTCCAGCATGCTTCGCTACGACGACTACACGCTGGTGAACACCATCATCCATGAAAACGTCCACGCCACCGTGTTCATCAAGTCCAATGCGGATTTCAATGAGCGCCTCGCGACTTTTCTTGGCAACTGGGCGGCGGACTTGTTTTTCGCCGAGCGCGACGGTCCCGACTCCGCCGCCGTCAAAGCCGCACGGGCCGAGCGGAGTGCCGAGCAAATCTTTTCGAAATTCATTTCCAAGGAATTGGACTCACTTCGCGACTGGTTCGCCGGCCCCGCCGTCGAGCTCAAGAAAGATCGCGCCGCATTTCTCAAAGCCCGTCGCGATCGCTACGCGGAAATTCAAGCGCGCTTCCAAGCCGAGATCGAACCCGCGCTTCGCGCCGCTCATACGCCCACCGCGGATCACTACGCGCGTGCGCTGGATCCAGAGCGCCTCAACAATGCTCGGCTTCTGCTCTGGCGCACCTACGTCTATGATCTCAGTGACTTCGAGAAAGCGCTGACACATTGGCAAGGCGACGCGCGAAAACTGATCGAGTGGGCCAAGGCCCTCAAGAGCGACTCGGATCCCGAGGCCGAGCTCAAAGCGCTGATCAAGTCTCACACTCCAGCTTCACATTGAACGCTTGCTAACAGTTCGGCACCAACGGGCGCGCTTCACGGCGATCTTTGACTCGATGATGGTGAGACCTCTTCGAATGTCCAAAGTTCGTGACTCTCTAAATTTCGGGGAGCCGGTCAAGTACATGCGGAGTTTTGATCGTGCTCTCGCTAACACCATGGCTTCGGAATCCTGAACCGAGGCCTTCAACCAACTTTTCAATACTGTTCATGACTGACCGACGGAAGGAAATCCGACGTGTACCGGACAGATAGCATATCATGTCGGAACGGAATATCCCGTGAAGCGCAGGTGAGCCAAAATCGTCCAGATTTGCTCCTCAGCAAGGTCACGCTCGTTGGGTTCATTCATACTCTTCGCTACGACAATTTTAAAAAATTCGAGTTTACTGCTTTCATCGAGAGGCGTTTGAATAACTGGGATCGTGTCGCCTGGGGGCACTCTCTTCAAATCAGATACGAAGTCTGGATGCGATGAGGTGAATTTCGGGTCAATGATCAGTGTGCAAGGGTCTTGTTTTGAACCTTGATGGGAAATTTCAATGAGAACGACCCGTTTCGGATAAAGCTCTGGCTTGTCTGGCCCATAGGTCTTGTCCAATGCGGCTACGAAGTCATCGATCGAAAGTGATGCCACTTCCGGCGCCGCAGAGAACGAAGCAAATCTGAAGCGGTGAAGATTTTCAAGAATCAAGTTACTGAGAAGATCTCTGCATGGCCCCTTCGACGTCGTATTGAAATTGAAAACGACCAACACTCTCTGTCCGGTTGTCGTGTTTGGCGTACTCAGCGTGATCAAAGTATTAGAACTTAATTCGTAAGTTTTGAATTCGACCGAGTAACTATGGAACAGGTTCATGGGTAACTCCCGATTGCTAAGTTCGTGACTCTCTAATTCATGGGGAGCCGGTCACGGATCACTCGATCAAGATGGTCGAGTTGGCTCACGGCTTGTCGCCCGCCTGCGGTTCGCGAGGTCAGCGTGCGTGTGGCGAGATCAAATTTTGATTCTTGCCAAGAATAAGCATCCGCCACAGTCGTGGAGAGATCCTGATACTGAAACCAAGAGTCGGTGGCGCCGGCAATCGGCGAGACTTGGCGAATCACACTTTGCTGCCGTACGACCGCGCCGTTGGCGTGAACGTGTTGGCTGGGGAGTTGAACCGCGAAGCGGGGGTCTCAAGACTTAAGGGGTAATACGTACGCAGTGCTCAGATAAGTTAAGAGACTCCAAAGTTGTTTTTCTGCAAATGTCCTTTCTTCGACAGAGTCTATGTTGCTAGAGATATTGATTCGAAAGAGAGCGAAGTTGTGCGATTCTCCAGTTGGCCGATGAATTGTGGCAAGGTTTTCTAGATCAGGCATCTTGCGAAGGTAGATTTCGAAATAGGGATCAGAGGCGACTTGGTCAGGATCAAGAAAAAGTGTGACGCTCGATTTCTGAGCTGTGTCTGTCGATACTTCGACGTAAATGACTCGCTTAATTCGTGATTCTTCCTGAGACTGCGAATCAGATAATTTGTAGACATTTATAAAGTCACTAAAGGGCAAGGAAGTAACACTTTCCTCTGCGGCAAATGAAATAAACGTCAAACGATGCAAGCTTGTTGAAATGGAGTTGCTCTGAATGTCTCTCAGTGGTCCCATTCGCATGGTATTGAAGTTGAATATGACCAAACATTCCGGACTCGGTGAGACTTTCGGTAAAGATATTGTAATCAAGGTGTTCGGGCGAGTTTCATAGGACTTAACTTCCACTGAAAAGCTATGAAAGAGCTCCATCTCCTGCTCCCGGTTAGATTGGATATCCGCTGATCGAGGTGCGTGTTCCGTGAGGACCGCCAGCGGATCGACATTCTTCAAGTCTAATCGACATTCGCGTGAAGCAGTTTATCAGTTTGTGACTGCCTTTGAATAGATTCTGACAGAATAAATTGTCACGTTGGTACTGTTCAGCGCACGGATCAGGAGTGCCCCTCGGAGGAGATTGAGGCGCGGCGAGCGAGATGGTCGCTGACTTGGTTTTGGGTCGACATGCACTCGACTCGAGTGCAACTCCAACACCAGCTGTTGAACCTCTTATCATCTGGATGACTGATGCCAACGCAAGCGCTAGGTCCCCTCCCCCCCGCCGCCTGCCCCCGCGGTAAAGGGATTGTGACGCTTAACAATTCACCGCGATCTCAAACTGAGATGCGAAGTTAAGAAAAATTAGGTTTTCTCAGAGTGAGAAAAATGAGTGTGCGATCTCGGCTTGGATTGAGCGCGCCGACGCGCTCCTCGGTCCACGATGCGCGCAAAACTTTTCACTTCTTCGAACGAGGCTTCATTTTAGAATCACTAACACCTTCGCTGGGCTTCGCCGCACCCGTAGCCGAATCCACCTGATGGTCTGGCGCAGTAGCGCCCGAAGTCGAGATCGCCAAAAGCTTTTCCGTGACCTGGGACTTGGCGAACAGATAGCGCGCCAAAACTTCCGCACCCAAGATGGGCTTGAGCCGCGCCACTTCTCGCACCGGAACTTCGCCGTAGCGACGCACAGCTTTTTCATAGCGACTCATGGCTTGCGACAAACTTGCCACGCCGGCGGTCTTTTCCCGACGTGTGGCCTCGCCGAGCGCCATCAAGGCTTCATTGAGCTCGGTGAGGGCGACGGACTTTTCGCGGTTCAAGCCGCGAAGCGCTTCCGCGAAGGTGACCTCGGTATCGACACTGAGTTTAAGCTCCTCGCTCATCTTCCAGATGAACAATTCTTCCAAGCGCTTGCGCTCCCGATCCACGCGATCGGCGCGATCGGCGCGTTCCATGCGTTCGCTGCGATCTGCACGATCGGGCGTGGCGGCCAAGACCGCCTCGACGAACCCAAGCTGAGTCAGGCCCAGTGCCACTATGCCGGCAAAGAACCAAGGAGTGAGCTTCATGGCATCAGTGTAGGCAATCGCCGGTCGACCGGCAATCGAGACAGGCCTGGCCCTCGACGCACCTACAAAGAAAAAACGAGGAAGCCTTTCTCTCCCTCGTTCTCCAAATTCAAAGATTAAAGTCTTGCTGAGATTTTCAAGTTATCGAGCGAGTCGAGCTTTCACCTCATCCAGTTCGAGTGAAGCCAGTCGACGCGCCGCCATCTCCATCACCAAGTCATCCGGCTGGTGATGCGTCATCATCGTCGCCACCAAGACCTGCTTGGCCGCATCGCGAGTTGTCTGCACCACATCGGTGCCGCGCTCCACATCTTGGCCGCTGATCGCGATGTCCTTGGCGCTCAACAAAAACTTCGCCGACATCATCAATGCAAATGCCGAGAACAACATTGCCTGTGCGGCGCGAACGCGCGCGGGACGCGATGGGCGAAGTGCATTCTCTCGCACCTTCTTGTGACCATCGTCCGCGAGCTTTTGTTCCAACGCGCTCATGATCTTATCTTCGAGCGAATCGTAATAGTGTCCATCTTCGGGCAGCGCCACATCAGCTGAAGCTTTGATCTCTTTCTCCAGCCACTCCAGCTCGCGCTGCAGTTTCTCGTCGCCCTCGCCTCGCCACCAATCGTCCTCGCGAGCTTCGTTTTCGCGAACCTCAGTGGACTCGGACTTCTCCGGTTGCGATTCGTTCTTTGACTCCGGCCATCCTTTGCGATTCGGCCAATCACGCCAAGCTTCGGTCTCTTCCGTCTTGTTGCGATCCTGACTCATTGCTCAACCTCCATATATTCGTGGGCGGCCCGCGTGTCCCCAGCGAGGCCTGTTTCGTCGTCCTTAGAAAACAACTGACTCCATTGCTGCAATTCCCCGTCGGCGGCTTCCACCTCAAACGTCTCGCGCAGTTTCAAAAGCGCGTGACGGTAGTTGGCTTTCGCCGTGTCGTAGGGGCAATTCATGATCTGCGCGATCTCTTTGAAAGAGAGATCTTCGAACACGCGCAGGCTGATCGCGATGCGCTGACGCTCCGGCAAGCGATCCACTTCAGCGCGCAAGCGCCGACTGATGTCGCCTTTCACCAATTCACGCTCAGCGCCGGGATCCACACCACCGACTTGCAAGTCCGTGGTGAACTCTTCGGGTGAACGCGCGCGAAAGCGATTCTTCGCCGTGTTCAAACCGATCTGGAACAACCAGCTCTTGAAGCTCGCTCGGCCCTCAAAGAGCTCGATCTTTTCGTAAGCCTTAATGAAACTCTCCTGCACGATGTCCTCCGCTAAGGGCAGCTCGCGCGTGAGTCGCATCACCAAACGAAGCAGACCGCGTTGATGGCGGCGGACCAATTCCGCGAAGGCCGGAGCCGCCACTCGGCGATCTCGCGTCTTCACTTGGGCCACCAAGTCCAAGTCGCTCACCACGTCGGCCTCTTTGACCGGTGCCGCCGAAGCCGCACTGCGGGTGTTCGCTTCATTCGATGTGCGTCGACGACTAAGGTCCGTCTCCGCGAGCTTGAGGGTCCGTAGGCTTGCGCTCATCACGCCTCCTTCGGGCCGTCGTTTGCCGATCCTTCGACACGACAAGCCGGCCACTGGGTTAAAGTCCGGTTCACTTTTTTCGACCCCAAAAAACGCGATGGGCGGGACCTTGATGAGATTTGGGATCGAATCGCGACCAGTGCGATCCTTCGCTCTGGACATCAAGACTAAAGAGCAGGGTTGGTGCCAATTGTCGGCACCAGGCCTGATTTGTCGAATTTTGAGATGAGATGAAAATCAGACGCTCGCCGACCCGTGCCGAGTTTTTTTCGCAATCGTGAAAGCGTGAAAAGCCTTTAGGAGTGCTTATACTTCAGGCGCATTTTGCCCCCGAAACAAATCCTGCACAAAGTCATAAATTACTGTTCTGACTACGAAATTATAAAGTGACCCGCAGGTCACCCCAAGTTTTGCTTATGGGAAAGGCAAAAAAGCCGGTCCACCCAGGACAGGGCCCAGAGGCCTTGAAATCAGCCTTCCGAGGTCACGCGATTGCGACCGTTTCGCTTACTCATATAGAGGCGCTGATCGGCGACGGCGAAAAGTTCTTCCCAAGTCGACATCTCCGGCGATTTCGTCGCCACACCCACAGAAATCGTCACGGGAATCTTGAGGCCTTGATACACAAACTCGTGGTCTTCGATCGTCTTTCTCAGACGCTCGCCGATCTCCGCGGCCTGTGTGATGTTGGAGCCAAACAAAATCACCACGAACTCTTCACCACCGTAGCGACCGAGAAAGTCGTCGGAGCGGATGAGTTTGGTTTGAATCGTCTTCACCAGCTCCTTCAGCACGAAGTCACCGCCGGGGTGACCGAGCTGGGGGTTGTCGTTGATCTTTTTAAAGAAGTCGATGTCGAACACCAGAATCGACATGTCGACCTTCAGAAGTTTGGAGCGCTTGAAGCTCTCAGCGCCCTTCTGCATGAGCGTGCCCTTGTTGAACGCACCCGTCAGGCCGTCTTTCTCCGACTTCTCTTGCACCTTGCCGAGCGCTGCCGCTTCCAAAGAACCACGCGCCTGAAACTTGAACAGCACATTGCCGACTTTAATTTGATCCGAATCGTCCAACTTCACCGGCGTCATCGGCGGGATGGCGTCGTCGTTGACCACAGTTTTATTCGAGGATTCCAAATCCATCACCCACACTGTGTCGTCTTTCATGATCAGCTTGGTGTGCGAACGCGAAACCGATCGGTCATCAACGAAGACATTGGAAGTCATCGAGCGGCCGATGATCATTTCGCTCTTATCGATCGTCCAAAGTTTACCGACGTAACCGGCCGGTCCTTCGAGCATGACAATCGTCGGCGGCGTCTTCGTCGCTTCGGCGATTTTCTTGCTCATGGTGTTGCCGACGGAGATCACCGTCTTTTCGCCCGCGTCCTCTTCGTCGTCGCCCATCGCTGGCGGATCGAACTCAAAATCAGAAGCCGTGATCATCGCAGTTCCTCTCAGCTCGTCGAAGTTCAGAATACGAACCCGAGCCGCCTTTGACTAGGGCGAATCCCACTCTAGACCATCAGCCTAGCTTCACGTCCGCGATGTCGAACTCCGCGGTGATCGAAATGTTCGAAGGATCCGGAGAGATCCACGAGTATGCGCCGCGCCCCACGGGCCCGGAAACTAACGCGACACTGGACCGGAAACTGGACCCGCCGCGGGACCCGACAAGCGCGCCAGTGTCATTTGCTTGCCGCGCTCGACGCCAGGCTGGTCAAAGGGATTCACACCTCGACGAAGGCCTTGGACCGCGATCGCCATTTCCCAAAGCATAAACAGAGCGCCGAGACTGCGTTCATCCAACAGCTTGGTGCGCAAAACGGCTGTCGGCACGCCTTGCTCTTGTAGCGCAAGCCGAGTCGACTCGGCCTGTGTCGCATACAAATCTCCCAAGGTCTTGCCGACCAAGAAGCTCTGCGACTCAAACAAGCTGCGCTCAAGTTTCGTCGTCGTCTCTTCGCAAGCCGCAACGCGAATGAAAAATGCCGACAGCGGTCGCCCGCCCTGCATAGCTTGCTGCAAAACAGAGTGCTGATCACACGCGCCGACACAAGGCACAGGGATGGTCGCCGGATAGGGAAACTCTTCGGTGAGTGGCTTGGCGAGAGATTCCGCCCAAAGCTGCTGCCACCAAAATCCAAATCGCCTCAGGCCCTCAGCGTAGGACCAAAGCATCGTCATCTGATCACCGCGCTGAGCCTGCACTTGTCCCAAGGCCGCCAGCCGAGCGACTAAGTCCAAATTCTCGAGCGTCCACTTCGCACCCGCCACCAAGCGATCGCACTTGAGCCCCGCATAGGCCGCGGGCAATCCGCCGACGGCGGAAAGCACCGAGTATCGCCCACCGACATCTGAGGGAATTTCCAAAATCGGCACACCTTCGCGCCGAGCCCAATGCGTGAGCGGGTTATCGCGCGTCTCCGAAATCACTGTCGCATTCGTCGACAGGCGACGATGTCCCGACGCCCGCAAATGCTGATCAATTTGATCGGCCAACGCCAAAGTCTCGATGGTGTTGCCGCTCTTTGAGATGATCACCCAATGCGTGCTGCCCAAATCCAAGCGCGATCTGAGCCAGGACCAAAAGTGATCCGCATCGATGTTATCCAAGAACGAAACTTGGCCTCGGCCCGCGGGCCGAGGGCAGCTCGACAACAAGGCTTGGCCGCCCAGGCTCGATCCGCCCATGCCCACCACCACCATGTGCGTGGTGTTGCGCGCCACTTCGCGCGCGCGCAGATCAATCGCCGTCCAAAGATTTTCTTTTTGCGGCAAGCGCGCAAATCCAGACTCGGGACGAGTCAACAAGCTCGCGGCCAACTCACGACAAGCTTCGACCTCGGCCGCAAAGTCCGACTCGGAAAAAATTCCGGCATGATCCTTCAGGCCACGCTCATCGCTCGCGGAACTGCGAGACGCCGATTTGCTGGTTGAGCGCTTGGCCGACGACTCCCCCAAATTGTGGCCCGTCGCAGAGGCATCCGCGCCCAGCTTCCAAGCCGAAGGTTCAAATTCCAATTCCCAATAGGGTCTCGAGTCCATGGGGCAGTTTTTTCACCTTTTTCGAGGCGAGGCAAAGGCCGTTAGCTCACCGCAACATCTTCTTCCACACGATGAAAGCCTCGCCACTCTTTGAGGCGACCGCGAGGGCGACCACCTTCATCGGGGTATTCGATCAGCACATAGGTGAGTTTGGTGATCTTCCCTAGCGATTGAATCTCCAAAGACGTCAAATCCGTCCACGTCCCCGTATTGAAGTACTCTTTGTTCGGCTCAAACTGGCGATACTGATAAACATGCGAGTGACCAAACACCACGGTGTGCACGCGTTCGTCGGCCAGCACGCGCCGAGCGGACTCGCTCAAATCCGGAAAGATCGCGCTTTCACCCAAGACTTGGAGAATTCGACTCACCGGAAAGTGGCGCCGCGGGTCCTTGGTCAAAACCATCTTCATGAAATAAATGGCCAGGCCCAGGAAGGAGCGCAAAGCGAACCAGGTTTCATTCAAAAGCGCCCAACGAATCACGCGATTGAAGGGGCGAACTTTGTCGACATGCGGATTGAGCTGCTTGAGCTTCAAAACAAAATCCACAAAGAAGTGCGAGCCAAAGGGCAAATTCAAAATGGGCTCCGGCAAATTGCGCTTTAGAAAAAAGCGCTTCGGATCCAAACGATTGGCGGCCTCGTGCATGTGCCCATGCTCGATGTGCACGCCATCAAAGTAATACGCGATGTTCTTGTAACGAACTTCCGTGCCCAGCGCTTCATTCAAAAGATGCCGAGTCCCCGGCCACAACATCGCCTGATCGTGATTGCCCACCACGTAGGTGACTTGCCGACTTGGCGTTTGCGCAAAATTCCGCAAGGCCAAGAACACGTCGCGATGCCCATCGAGAATCGACTGCAGTTGTTCCATGGCAACGGCTTCGGTGATCACCGTCAGGTAGTGACCGCGGTAGTCGGTTTGCAAAAAATTGAGAAAGTCGCCGTTGATGATCAGCTCGACTTCGGCATCACGGTACTCGCCCGAGCAGTAGTAGTTCAAAAATTCGATGAGCTTTTTGCCAAAGTAGAATTCTTCCAGCGGATTATTGCCGCCGTCCGTGAGCACGCGCCCGCGTCCCAAATGGAGATCTGAAATGACCAGCTTGATGCGCTTCACGATGCTTCCGACTTCTCAAGTTGCTCGCACGGCCCGCCTTAGGAGGCGTTTCGCTTTTCCTCTTCGTCTTCACCTTCCAACACTGTCAGGGCGATTCGCAAGGCGCGCACCGCCTTTCGCACAGTTTCCTGCTTTTCCTTGAAGCTCTTGAAACTCTGCTGCGTCTGATGATTGGCATGTTCAAGCTCAGACTTCAATTGATCGATCTGCCGCTTCAATTCAAGAATCATCTTGTCTTTGGTCGCGGCGATCGACGCGCTCTCGCTCTTGATGATCTCAATGCGATGCTCAAGATCGCGCTCACGAACGCGGATCTTCTTGAAGTTGGACTCCAACCGCGACTCGATGTCTTCTTTGAGGGCCTTCAGCTCGGAAATTTCACGATCGCGCGCGGAAAGCTGCGAGCGAAGAACTTTGCGTTCCTCCTCCGCTGTGCGCTTGAACTCGGCCAAATCCGACTCGGCGGATTCGGCACCGGCCTGGAGCTGATCCACTTGGCGACGAAGCGTTTCGCCCGCCTGACGAAGCTGCTCGTTCTCTCGACGAATGCGCTCGAGTTCATGCTCCAGTTCGCTGATCCGCGCCTGGGCCACGCGTAAGTTTTCGGAATTGCGAAGCGCGGCCTCGGCCGTGGTGAACACTGTGGCACCCGGCTGAATCTGCTGCTCCTTCTCGCGATACTTCGCCCCCGGTGAATTGGGCTTCACCACCGTCGGCATGAAGGCTTCGACACCGCGATCTTCGCCGACGCGATCCAAAGGTTTGGGCGCGATCTCCGTGCGCGCATCGGCGAACACCGGCGCGGGCTTCGGGTCGGACTCGGGAGAACCCAAATCTTCCAGCGGCGAAGGCGTCGGTCGCTGATCGGCGACATCCAAATCAAATCGCTTCGTCGGCAAATCATCTTCAGCAATCGGCGGCGGCGCTGACTTTTTCTTTTCGGCCATCGCCATCGGCATGGGATCAAAAGGCGCCTCGCTCAATCGCGTCGGCTTCGGCGAAGGCTGCACTTCCGTGCGCGGACGCTCTGAAGGCGGCGGCGGCGGACGGTTTTTTCCCGTGGATTGAACTTTGAGCGGCTGAGTGGGCAAACCTTTGGCGGCAAGCTCAGCGGTGCGAACGGGATCATTCACCACCATAGAGTGCGAAAGATCCAACTCGAGTCCCGTCGGCACGGCTTCCTCGTTGGTCTTGAGTTTGTTATCGACGTGCGAGATTTGATATTGCTTCATCTCCGCCGTAGGGATGGCCGGCAAATCCTCGTCCAACACAAACACGGCTTCGTCCGGCGACATCCCGGGCGGAGGCGGCGTGCGCTGAGCACCGGGCCGAGACGGCGGAGTCTTAAGAGAAAAGTGTGGCGTGCCGTTGTCGGAATCCAACAGCTCGTTGATCAAATCATCTTTCGCCGGCGTCATCGGGCCGCGCTTGGATTTCTTTTTTGGGGACATGCCCCCCTCTTTTCGCTGCGGGCGTGGACGTCTCCACACCTCTCTCTATCCATCGGAAAAGAGGCGGATTTTTTTGAGGCCAAAGGCGACAAAATCCTGCCAAAGTCGGCCTGTTCAAGCTGGGCCACTTGATTGTGCTTTTGGGGGCCGTTTTGCGAGGCCAGGCTCAAAAAGCGGGGTTTCGAGCCCACGGGGTCGATGATAAGTCATTGAAAGTGCTTGTGATTATTTAAATCCAAGCCACGTCATAGGGCCTTGCGAGGGGGACTAGCGACGCGTAATGCGCTCAAACGCCCCGCCGCGCTCCTGGACGTCCGCCCAGGTCAGCTGAGTCAATCGACGAATCGAGAAGTCCTGAACCGTGAAACTGGCCAACAAGCAGCCGTTCACACAGGCCTCTTTCAGTGCCGCCACCGAAAGTCCAGCATCGGACTTCGCGAGTGTGCCGAAGAAAGCACCTGCGAAACTGTCGCCCGCGCCCGTAGGATCCACAACTTCGGCCACCGGAAATGCCGGCAGAATGAAGAACTCTTCCGCCGTGCGAAGCACGAAACCATACTCGCCGCGTTTGATCACCACGGCCTTCGGCCCCATTTTCATCAGCTCCAGCGATGCGGCGATGGCGTTGGTCTTACCTGTCAGCAATTCGCCTTCTTTTTCATTGATGAGAAGCACATCGATTCGCTCCATCACTTTACGAAGCGCCGGCAGCTTTGAGCTGATCCAAAAATTCATCGTGTCCATGCCGACCAAACGCGGCCGCTCCACCTGATCCAACACTTTCAGCTGCAACTCCGGATCAATGTTCGCCAAAAACACATAGCGAGCCTGGCGATGCGTGGCAGGAAGTTCGGGATTGAAATCGGCAAACACATTCAATTCCGTCGCCAAAGTTTGCGCTTCGTTCATGTCGCCGTCATAGGCGCCGGCCCAGTGAAAAGTTTTGCCTGACTTTTTCTGCAAGCCCGACACATCCACACCGCGCGAAGTGAGCACCGCGAGATCCGAGGCCGCATAATCTTCGCCGACCACGCCGACGACTTTGACCGGCGCGAACATCGACGCGACTACGGCGAAATAGTTGGCGCTGCCACCGAGCGCCCGATCCACCTGGCCTGCGGGGGTTTTGACCGAGTCATAAGCCAAAGAACCGACAACGAGAATGTCCGACATCACTTCACCTCTCCACGATGGTCTGGGTCTTCGGATAAACTGCATTTGCCGACAAAAGACAATCGACTTTCAGGACTCGCCGCCGCCCTCGCCGCTTTTTATTCTGAATGAATGCGCTCTCGCTCCGTCATCCGCTCCGTCATCCGCTTTGGCTGGACCCGATTCGCCGCTTTGGCGGCGCGGCTCGTTCTTGTCGCGGCATTCGGCGCCGTGGCCTCGTCCGCGGCTGTCGCTCACGCCAACAGCGATGAGCGCGCGATCTTGATTTATCCCACGCAAGGGCGCGTGCTGTATTCAGGTGATCTTGAAAGCAACTCGCGAGTTCGCTGCACCATGAGTTTGAACGAGGCCCAGCGCGCGACACTACTTGAGCGCCGAGGCGAACACATTCGCGTGCGTTTTCCTGCCAACACTTTGCGCGGCTGCGCCTGGGATCAACTTTGGGGAAGAAACATCGATGAAGGCTGGCTGCGCGTCGACCAAGTCACCTACGGTGACGATGAAAGCGTGCGAAGCGGCAACGCGGCCGAGGCGGATCCGCAAGTCGCCGCGGCACCTCGGCCCACCGCCACGCCTTGTCCCGAAACCCGCCAACCTTTGGGACAACAGCCCGGCATCGATCAGATGGGTCGCTTCATCGATTCGCTGCGCGAGCAACAAGCCGGCATGAAGAGCACAGCTGAGATTGAACAGTACCTGCGTTGCTACCCGCTGGGTGAGAATCACTACACGCAGTATCGCTTCGTCTTGCGCCAACTTCCGGGTCTCTTTCATTTGGAGACACCCGGTCAGCACTATGTGGTGAGCCAACATTTGATGACGTGCTTGTTCCGTCGCGAAAGCGGATTTGATTCACGCCAAGTCTCGCGCACGGGTGCGGTCGGCATCGGCCAACACACTTCGGTGAACATTCGCCACATCCACGAACGCTTGCAAGCGCGCGGCAGTTGGGAACGTCAGCTGTGGGATCGATTCTTCGCGCGCATGCGCGAAACTCCAGAGGGCCGACGCATGCTCGAGGCCTGCCCGCGCACAGCGCGAGGCCAAGCGCCGCGCTTTGAGTCGCGCGAGGACGCGGCTTGTCCGCTCAACTCCATCGCGGCGGCCTCGATCTACAATCTGCAAGTGCAGCGCGCGCTCCGTCGCAGTTCGCGACAGCGCGATCTCGACTGGCGCGATGAGATGACCTATCAGCTGGCGATTGGTGCCTCCTACAATTTGGGCGACGGCTTAGCCTCGCGAGCCGTGGATGATTTGTCGATTGATGGCTGGCTGGATTCGATTCGTCGGCGCTCCCCGAATCCGGGAAAGCGTGAGGAAGTGGCGGGCCACATTCGCGCGCTGAGAAACTGCATGCAATATGGCAACTGGCAGCCGCCTCATCCCGGCGATCCGCCGCGATGTGAACTGCCGCAGACGTCGGCAAGTCCGACCGAGCCCACGGCGAGACGTGCATCGGCGACACCGAGACCAGCGCCCGCACCTGCGCCTTCGGTGAGGCGAAGCCCGCCACCCGCGGCCGGGGCCAGACCTGGAGCGAGGGCCACGCCGCGAGCTCGTTGAGCCGGCGTGATCACTTTCACTTCGAATTCTGCATCCACAGTTTGTAAGGCTTGCATCAAGCCGCTCAATCTTCCGGCCGCAGCGAACCGCGGCTTCACCGACTTTCAAAAGCCGTCGAGAAATTGTCAGATTTCGCGGCGCCTGTGAGTGCGCTTTGCGTTCGCCGATGCCGCTGAATTAGAAAGCCTGCGAACTCGCCCTTCCCCCTCTCTCAAGGAGCTCCTATGTTCGCATTCGCTTTTGTTCGCAATGTCGCGATGCTCGGTCTGCTGGCCGTGACATCTTTGATGAGTGGCGGCGCCGAAGCGCGCACACCCATGCACCCGATGCTGCAGATTCGCGGCACTTATCAGCTGCAAAACTGTGACGGCGATTTACGGCACGAGCAAAAAGCTTTGCTCCGCTTTCGCGCCGACAAACGCGGCAACAACTTGGAAGTCTTCGCCTTCGATTTGGACTCGCGCGAAGAGCTGAGCTTTGCCATGCACCAAGGCCAAGAGCCCGGCCAAGCAGATGGCACGCGCTCGTGGGATTATCAGATGAACTGGCGCGACTTCGTGTTCACCGAGCGCTTTGAGCGTCGTGGCAGCAACACCTGGCCGGATCTGGGCTATGAGACTGTGACGACGGTGGCACTGACGGACAAGGGCGTCAGTCTCAAGCAAGAGACGCGTCGACTTTGGGGTCACGCATCGGCGCGCTCTTGGAGCTGCGAGATGGAGCGACTGGCGACGACTTGGACGGCTGAGCCTGTGGACGAAGCGAACCACGCTTTGGCATTGAAGGACTCGCCGATTCTGAAGATCGCGAATTTCCCTCTCGATTCCAATATGGATTTGGATCAGGCGCAGATCGATCAGAAGCTTGTGAGCGTCAGCACGACGCAACTCAATCGCGAGCAGATCAAAGAAATTCTCCTCACGGAAGTGCTGCCTTATAGCCCCGTGTTGGAAGGCATTGAAGTGCGCGCCGTTGGTCCTCGCTCAAGCCCCGCCAACACCGCGCGACGAGCGATGGCCACAGCCCTCGGCATCGCCAACGATCGCATCAATGAAGATGCGTCGGTTCGACCCGAGTACAAATCTTTGTTCGATATGGTCGACGCGATGGCGGAATTCATCGCCAACAAGCCGGCGACCATGAAGATCTATTTGATCGAGTGGAATGAGAGCGATGCCGATGGCGAAGGCTTGTTGATCATCGATGAGACGACTCAGCAGATCTTTTACTTGGGTTCGAGCTACTTCTCATAAGGTCATCGTTCAAAAGACGAGATGCCCCAACAGGGAGATCTGCTCAGATCTCCCTTTTTTATTGTCCTGCGTGTGAAGTACGAGTGTGGGATCAGCCGTTCAGCGGCATGGTCTCGGGGCGACCTTGATACATCGAGGTCAACTGGCCGCAGGCGGCGAAGATATCGCGGCCCATGGTTTTGCGAAGCAAGACATGCGCGCCCAAGCGAATCAACTCAGCCTGAAAGCGCGACACTTGCTCGTCGTCGGGGCGCAAGAAGCCCGAGCCCGGATGTTCGTTAAAGGCGATGATGTTGATCTTGCAAGGCACACGGCGCGTGAGTTCGTACAGCTCGCGGGCTTGTTCGATACGGTCCGTGACGCCTTTGAGCAACACATACTCCAAGGTCACGCGATCTCCGGACTCGCGAGCGTGCTGCACACAAGCATCGAGCAGCTCTTTGATGTTCCAGCGTTTGTTGACGGGCATGACTTGATCGCGAATGGCGTCGTTCGGCGCATTGAGACTCACGGCCAGTCGCACCCCCGCCTGGGTCACCAGCGGAATTTTGGGAACGATGCCCGACGTCGACACAGTGATCTTCTTTTTCGAAAGACCAATGCCGTTCGGATCCGTCAAAATCTCGATCGACTTGAACACGGCTTCCGGATTATCGAGCGGCTCACCCATTCCCATGAAGACGATGTTGCTGACACGCAGGCCGTCGCGCTTCAACGAGTCGTGCGCGATCAGAAATTGCGCGACGATGTCCCCCGCGCTCAAGCGCCGCTTCATCTTCTGCTTGCCGGTGTAACAAAAGCGGCAGGCCATGTTGCAGCCGACTTCGCTGGACACGCAAAGCGTGAGTCGATCTTTGGACGGGATCAACACGGTCTCCACACTCAAGCCGTCGCCCACGTCGTGCAACCATTTGCGGGTGCCGTCGACGCTCTTGAGTTCCTGCATCACCCGCGGGCGGCGAAACTCGAAACGCTCCGGCAACTCGGCGCGAAAGTCTTTGGCAAGATTGGTCATCTCCGCGAAGTCTTCGACACGCTTTTGATAGACCCACTGATAAACTTGGCCCGCACGAAATCGTTCTTTGCCAAGCCCCTTGAGCACCAGCTGCAAATCCGCGTAGCTCAAGTCAAAGAAGTTACGTCTCTCCACTTCGGACGCAGGCTGAACCTCGGGAAGCTCCGGCTGAGCTTCGAGTGCGGCCGCGACAGGACCTTCCGTGATCGAAAGATGCTGGCGAGTGGCTTCCGTAGATAGCGCTGAGGAAAGTGCGGAGTTTTGCAGGTCCATGGAGGGCGGAGTCTATCACGGCCAAAGCCCTCTGTCTGCACACTTCCTCGCCGTTCAAACGCAATACAGAGCGAGACGCGGCTTCACGCCTTCAAAGGCACGGCGATTTTTTCAGGCTTGTCCAGTTTGCGAACAGCTCAGTTGGGGGCTTGCAGCAACAGGTTGAGCTGCTGCAGCTCGCGATTCAAGGCCTCTAGCTCCCGAGCCCGCGGGTGCTGCCGAAAGCTGCGCGTTCGCGCCACCACGTTGTGGGCGACTTGGGCGTAGGACTCGCGCGATGCCGCTGAGTCGTTTTGACGAACTTCCGACCATCGCTGGAGCGACCACATGACTTGTCCGCGATCGCTTGTCTGAATCGGTGTTTCCACAAGGCGCTCGCCACTCACGAAGCGCTGGTGAAACTCGACCAAATCCAAAGTTTGGAGAGTATCACGGAGCATTTGCGAATCTAGGGCCGACTGCTGACTTGTGAGTTGCGTGCGCAGGACTTCCAGTTGCGCGCGCGGCAGTCCGCGCCAGATCTCCGGCAAACTCGAGAGCAGCTGCTCTTGTCGGCGAGCCCGCTGCGAACCGCGGACCTGCACATCGAGGCGGACGTTGAGTTCGATGATCGCGCCAGAAGGCTCGCGCATTTGTGCGCGAGGGTTGAGCGAGGCGATGCGGATCAGTTCCATATGCAGGACTTCAGCATTCGTCAGTCCCGATACCCGCGCGGACGGAATGCTGATACTCGCCGCGTGTGCGGAAATGTCGCGAAGCCCTGAGAAGCCAAAGGCCGCCGAATTTCGTGCGATCTCGGCATCCAACACGCGCGTCCAAAGACGCGTGAGCATGTCGTAAGCTTCGGCTTGACGATCGCGAGAAAGCGCATCGACGCGGGGCAAGTTCGTCAAGACAAGCTCGTATTTTTGCAAGAGTTCAGCTGAGGGCTTAAACGTCGGCGCGCTCGCAAGCTCCGCGCGAATGTTCGCGAGGCTCTGTTCTTTCTGCGCCTGGGCTCGACCCAGCGCTTCGACCAAAAGCTGTGCGCCAGATCTTGGCGCCCCAGATCTTGGCGCCAGTGTCGCGCGATCAGCCATGGCGCGAGCTGACACCGCAAAGAGATCTTCACAAGTCTGCGCCCCAGCCTGCGACAAAGCGGCCATGCTGACGAGAAGCGCGCTCACACCTAGCGCTCGGGCTCCTAAAACGCGGGCTAAAGGCCGACCTGAAGAGCGCACTGGATTGGAAGGCCAATTGCGATTCATACAAGCTCTCCTCGTTCCCGGTTTGTGGGCCCCGATCTTCAGACTCATTTCGGAGAGAAGGAGAGCAAGGCCGACGCCGACCTCAGGTCCAAGACAATGCAAGTGGTGGCCATGCCGAGCGGAAATTGCGTCAGCCCAACAAGTGAAGCGGCACCGAAGCCGCGACTTCAAGTTCGGCCATGTTCGCTGGCGGATCGCCGACGCCCATCGCGGCGAAGTACGGATCGCCCCGTTCAAGCTTAGAAGAAAGTGCGGTAGCGAATCAGTTCCAAGACCTGCCTTAAGTTCGCATCGCGATAGCCGCCGAGCGCAAGATCCGCGAGCGGTACGAGGTTCTGGTTGAGCTCGACTTCGCGATGATGTCCATAGTGGGCTCGAGCAATGAACGAGACGTAGCGAGTTTGCAGAATCCAGCGCATCAGCGGCGACGCGCTCGCGAGCGCTTGCTCGCGCGGCATGTGCAAGTAAGGGTGAATGAACTTGCTCACCGGAATGAACATCAACGACGTCGCCACCGAAGTGGCAACAAACTCCGGGCCCACATCAAACCCCGCCATGCGGCCGGCCTGTGCGGAGAACAAGCTCAGCACCGTCGTGAACGGCATCACGATCAGTGCGTTGCGCACGGCCCAGCCCACGCTCACGCCATATTCCGAGCGAAACGCCGATTCGACGTCGCTGGCGCCTCGATTGCGAATGAGCTGATCCATGCGCTCGTGGCGTTCAACAGTTTGCGCCTGCCTTTGCGCGGCGGTTTGCCCCGCTTCTTCGCGAGGCGCGAAGCGCTCGACGTAGTGAGCGGCGTAACTTCCGTGATGAACTGTGCCGTGCAGAAAGGCCGTGCCACGAAAATCCTCGGCAACGATGCGCCCGAGCGCACCAAAGCGCTGGCCCAAGGCCTGAAGCTGCTCGATGACTTCGCGACGCGCGTGTCCCACGTAGCGATGAATCGCATGCTCCACAAAGCTGCACAGCACATAGCCGTGCAATGCACCCGCGATCGCGTCTTGGCCGGACTTGTGAAACAAGCCCGCCAAAAGCAAAGTGCCGCCGACAAAGTCGCCCAAACCGGGCCGATAGCTTCGCAGCTGATGCCAAGCCTGGCCCATCAACTGCGGCGAGTTGGGTGCGAACATCGCATCGTGAATGGCCTGCACTTCCCGAGATTGTTCGCGCAGCAAAGCGCGCGGAAAGCGCCGCATGGCCTGCGACATCACGCGCACATCTTCGCCGGTCAGCTGCCGCCGCAGTTCCAAAAACTTCTGCTCAGCCGGCGCTCGCAGATCGGCGAATTCATGGCGCAGAAAATCCATGCGCAGTGTTTGCAGAAGCACCAGCGCATCGATCAGTTCCGCAGGACGCCGTAGATTGATTGCACTTTCAAACCATTGGCGAAACTTCGGCGAAGGATCGCCCTTTCGCGGCGAGATCAGCTGAGTCAGAATCTCAACGCTTCGCTGTTCCAGTTGTTGGCGCGTGGCCGTGGCCTCTGGCGCCGATCGCCCGCGTCCTTGCCCCAGGGAAAAGAAGATTTCTTCCACACGTGCCGTGCTGTCCGAGGCCTCAGGCGCTGAACGCGCAAACAGCGCCTCACATTGCGGACCCGCGACCGCAAATGCCGGCGCGAAGATCGTCGACAGGGAAAGTTGCACGGCCAAGATGGTCCGCAGAAGGTTCAACAGATCACTTCGCAGTCCGTGGCGAAGTGACAGCAACTTCAATCCGGGCCAGGACTTGGAATGGTCGATTCTGAAGTCACGCACAGGTCAATCTCCCTCAACTCAATCGCCACCGGCGCAATGGGCTTTGGCCAATGGCCGCATTGTGATTTGGGCGAAATGAGCTGTGCAAACCTCATCCCTAGTGAGTTTTGATCTCAACGCAAATTTAGAAGGCGATGAGCAAGCCGAGCGGCCTCGGCCAGCGACTGAATGCGACTTCGAACCACGCAAAATTGCGACGGACTTCATCGCGGAAGTTCGGTGAAGTTCACTGACTTGCGCTTGAGAGCGCGGAGTTGGAGAGCTTCAGGCGCGAAGCACGGCCTCAAGCTCCGCGCGCGGGCAAGGCACGCAACCCACTTTGCCGACGACAATGCCCGCCGCAAAGTTGGCCAGTGCGCAGGACTCTTCCAGTGTGAAGCCCGAGCCCCACGCCAGTGCCAAGGCCGCGATCACGGTGTCGCCCGCACCTGTGACATCGAAGACTTGTCGGGCGTTGGTCGGCAAATCTGTCACTCGCCCAGCTTCGAAAATGCGCATGCCATCTTTTCCGCGCGTGATCACCATTTGCTGAGCGCCAACGACTTGCATGAGTCGCTCACCAATTTGCGTGAGCGTATCGTCCGAAGCGCGCAACTCATCGGCACCAAGACCCGTGAGCGCGACCGACTCGTCATGATTCGGCGTCATCAGCTCCACGCCTTTGTAGGTCGCCAGCGGCGTGGATCGATAAGGATCGGCCAGGACGCGCACACCTTGCGCGCGCGCCATTGAGGTGAGCTCGCGCACCAGCGCTTCGCTGATCACGCCTTTGGCGTAGTCTTGAATGATGAGGGCGATCGCGCCGGGCAATTCGCGCTTCACGCGCGCGAGCACTTCGCTTTCCAGACTCGGCGACAAAAACTTTTTTTGTTCGTAATCGACGCGCACCAGGTGATGCGATTGCGCCATCACGCGCAGTTTGCGTGTCGTCGGTCGCGAGGCGTCCACGACCAGGCCATCGACGGCGACCTTGGCTTCGCGAAGCAGGCTACGCAGCTGATCCGCGCCGGAATCAGCACCGCACACAGCGATCAAGCGGCAGTCGCCACCCAGACTGGCGATGTTCTGAGCAACGTTGGCCGCAAGACCTAAGCGCGCTTCTTCGCGTTCGACTTCGAGAACAGGCACGGGGGCCTCGGGACTGATGCGCCGCACCTGCCCCCAAGTGTATTCGTCGACGCCCACGTCGCCGACGACGATCACCCGCTTCCCGTCCATCCGCGTCAACCCCTGCAAGAGGCTTTGGCGATACTCCGACATGCTCTTTTTGGCGACTTTCGACATGCCCGCCACTTCATCACATCCCTCGCGGACCGACAAGCTTCACCCCAAATGCAACGCCTCACTGCCCCGCTCGCCCCCCTTGCGCAGAAACTCCGCAACTTCGCTTTCGCGAAGGCCTCTCGAGGCCACAGGCCTCAAGCCCCCGTATGACGGCCGGTAGGTCCAAGAGTCGAGCGAACTCGGGCGGCCGAACCGCAAGGGCTAAGTTTCAATGCCAAGCTCATGAACATGTGAAGCCGCGCTTTGGGGCCAAAGGCCAAAGGTTGCCAAGGCCCAAGCCCGGCGCTCTAATCGGGCTTTCGTTCTGGCCCACATCATGGACGACGTCCGCCATCAGCAAAACGGCGCCAGAAGTTAAAAGGGGAACAACATGTCGACCGCGACCAGCACAACGGGCAACGCTCACGCACATCAAGCCGATCTTTTTCAAGGTGAGATGTTTGATAACACCATCAAAATTTTGGAGACCGCGGGCAACGCCGTTGGCTGTGACCCGAACGTGTTGGAGCGCATGAAGCGTCCGAAGAAGGCCGTGATCATTTCCGTGCCGGTGCGCATGGATGATTATCGCGTTAAAGTTTTCACCGGCTATCGCGTGCAGCACTCGTCCACACTCGGCCCCTATAAAGGCGGCATTCGCTATCACCAAGACGTCACACTCTCTGAAGTCGCAGCTCTGGCGACGTTGATGACGTTTAAATGCTCGCTCTTGAATCTTCCGCTCGGCGGCGGCAAAGGCGGCATCGCTGTTGATCCCTCCAAGCTTTCGCGCACTGAAAAGCAAAACATGACTCGTCGATACACTTCGGAGTTGGGCACACTGATCGGTCCCGACGTCGACATTCCGGCTCCTGACATGGGAACAGATGCGCAGACCATGGCGTGGATCATGGACACTTACTCGCAGGAACTCGGCTTCGCACAACCCGGCGTCGTCACGGGTAAGCCCGTCGAAATCGGCGGATCTCTGGGGCGCGCGGGCGCAACCGGCCTTGGCGTTGTGTTCATCGCCGAGAAGGCGCTGGAAAAGCTCGGCATGAAAATGGCGGGCTCAACTTTTGTGATTCAGGGCTTCGGTAACGTCGGTACTCACGCGGCGATCAACGCTTTCAATCGCGGCGCAAAAATCTTGGCGGTGAGCGACGTCTCGGGCGGCTTGCATAATCCCAATGGCTTGGACATCCCCGACCTGCTCCGCTATGTCGCCGAAAACAAAGTCATCAAGGGCTACACCAAGGCGGAGCCGATTTCGAACGAGGAGTTGTTGCAACTGAATTGCGACGTGCTCGCGCCTTGCGCGATGGAAAATCAGATCACCGAGGCCAATGCCGCGAAGATCTCTTGCAAAGTCGTCGTCGAAGGTGCCAACGGCCCGACCAACAACGCCGCGACCAAAATTTTGCATGAGCGCGACATCATGATTTGCCCCGACATCCTCGCCAACGGCGGCGGTGTGATCGTCTCCTACTTCGAGTGGGTGCAAGGCATCGCGCACTTCTTCTGGTCTGAAGAAGAAGTGAACAATCGCATGAAGGGCATCATCACCAACGCCTTCGACAAGGTTTGGGAATTGAGAACCGAAAAGAAGCTCGACATGCGAACCGCGGCGATGGGCCAGTCTGTGCGACGCCTTGAGCGCGCGATGTTGCTGCGTGGATTGTATCCTCGATGATGGATCGGCCCTCCGATTCAGTGCGTGACTTTGGGCGCGATCTTGGCCCTGCGACTTCGGGTTCTGCTGGGGCTTTGGGCGTCGCGCCTGAGTCTTCGATGCTGTGGTCTTGCCGACCTTGGCTCTGGCTTCCGCCCGCGTGGGCGCACGCGCTGGCGCCATCACTACTACCTTTGGCCGCACTCTTGGCTCCCGACGCCGACGACTTGCGCTGGCGCGAATTCTCCTGGCGCGGAATGAAGTTTCGCAATCCGCTCGGCACAGCCGGCGGGTTGGATAAGGACGCCGAGTCGCTCGATGAATGGGCCGCGCTCGGTGCTGGATTTCTCGAGATCGGCACGATCACGCCCAAGGCCCAAGGCCCTAATCCTGGTCGCATCGTTGATCGCGACGTGCGTGCGGGCGCGCTGTGGAATCGCATGGGTTTCCCAAGCCAAGGCTTGCGCGTGGCGCGCGCCAACTTGCAGGACTGGTCGGCCGCCGCCGGCGGACCCGGCGAACGCCTCACGCCCGTGTTCGTCAATGCCGGCAAGAATCGCGACACCAGCTTGGACCAAGCCGCAGCTGATTATGCATTGGTGATTCGCGAACTCGATGATCTTGCGGACGCGTTCACCATTAACATCTCTTCGCCCAACACGCAGGGCCTTCGCGACTTGTTTCAGCCTGAGCGTTTGCGCGACTTTTTGTCGCCGCTTCGCGAAGCCACACGCCGGCCTTTGCTTTTGAAGCTCAGTCCGGATTTGGATGCGGAGAGCTTGGCCTCCGCCATCGATAGCTTGCTCAGTGTCGGCTTGGATGGCGTCGTCGCGACGAACACGACCTTGGCTCGCCCGCCACAAGTGAACTTTCCGCCCGAAGGCGGCTTAAGCGGCGCACCTTTGGCCACACTTTCACTGCACATGCTCGACGAGGTGCTGCGGCTTTTGGGCCGTGGGCGCGAAGGTCGTCTGGTGGTTTCAGCAGGTGGCGTGATGAACACGGACGATGTTTTGCAGCGCTTGGATCGCGGCGCGGATCTTGTGCAAGTGTACTCGACACTGGTGCTCAATGGGCCTTGGCTATTTTCTCAAGCCGCACGCCGCCTCAGGCCTTTGCCCTAGCGCTTGGCGCAGTGTTCAAAACATCTCAATCCGCACATCAGTTCTCAACAATCACTACTCGTGAAGCGGGCTTTGCCCTACTCTGTCCGCTATGACGAATCGTCCCGCCACGCCTCAGACCAACGACATTCCGACTCGCCCGCCGCGCCCCACTTGGATTCCCGTGGTCACAGCTTTGCTTCGCCGCGGAGATCGCGTGCTGTTGGGTCAGCGTCCACCGGGCCACAGTCTCGCGGGACAATGGGAGTTTCCTGGCGGCAAAATTGAAAAGGGTGAATCGCCCGAGACCGCGCTCGCCCGCGAGCTGCGCGAAGAATTGGGTATCGAAGCTGAGATCGGCGAATTGCGCCTCGCCGCCAGTCACACCTACGGCGAAACTTCGATTTTGATTTTGTTTTACGATGTTCGCTTCTGGCGCGGCGAAGTGAAGACGCAGCATCACACGGAACTGCGCTGGACCACGCCCGAAGAATTGAGCGCGCTGAAAATCCCCGACGCGAATCGAAGAATTTTGCCGCGCTTGATGGAGGTGATGCAACATGCGCATCGCGATCCTCACCCGAGTTCGCCCTGATCCTCAAGGCGATGCGGAAGAGCGTCGCCGACATGCTGTCCTCAGCGAAATCGCGGCACTTGGCCACGATCTGCTGGTGCTCTCGCGGTGGACAGGTCGGCCCATCGATGATCCCCAACTTGGTCGACGCGCGCGCGTGATCTATCCGTTTCGGCGCTTTGCCGCTTGGGAATGGCCGCGAGCTTGGGCCTCGCTCTATGAATTTGATCCCGAAGTGTTGCACTGCTTGCTCGATGAAGAAGCCGCATGGTGGTCCGCGGAGCGCGTTGCGCCCTCGAGCGCTGACTTCGTCAATATGGTGCGCGAGCAAATGCGCGAGCGTCGCACTTGGCCGCTAGAAACTTTGCAGACTCGCGTGCCCGCGCTCTTATCCTTAGGGCCCACGCTGTCGGCCGAGTCCACGGTCGCGACATCTCCGACAACTCTTCACACTTTGGCCCTCAATCGCCTCTGGCGCTCACGCTTAAAGTTAGATCCACGCGAAGTTTGGATCTCGCTAGGCTATCAAGGTGTGGAAACGAATTGGCTGTCGCGCCCTGCGCCGACCGCCCGTCTGCATGAGGCGGAAACTCACGATTCACAAGAATCAAAGTCCGACGAGCGTGACTTGAGCGCACCGACCGCGCGCACGCTCCACTTTCTGACCACGCCAGATGAAATGCTCGCGCTCACAGAGTCGCGCGAGTTGGATCACTTGCTGGGAGTACTGACCTTCAATCCCGATCTGCACCTGGCCTGCTCACTGCATCGGCGCGAATTGCCGCCTCCTGCGCGCGCGCGTTGGGTGTTTTGGGAGCAGCTTCGCGATCGCCACGCGCAAGCGCTCGGAGCGCGCTTGCAACTTTCGGCCACCGAAGGCACTTGGCCTGGATCAGTTTTGATGGCCTCGGCTGAGCCGCTTCGCGCCTCGCCGGAAATTCGCGCACGACATCTTCGATTGCTACGCCAAGTCCACAGCGTCTGGACCACAGCCTCGGCCGCAGACGATGTGCGCCGCGAAATGCGTCGCGCCGGTCTCTTGGCGCGCGTGCACGCCATTCGCGATTTAGATTGGCCGCAGGCCTTGGTTACTGCGACGGGCGCTTCGGCCGACGGAGTTGATGAATCCGCAGCCACACAAGCCCAAGTCAGCCCTGCAGATCGCGGCGGCAATCAGATTTCGCGACTCTATGCCTGGCTGGCGCACCCTCACGCGCACGAGGCCTCAGCTCCGGTCGACGAAACCCGCTAGCGAAACCCAATCGTGAATCCCGATCCCGAATCTCCATGACGAAACGAGATGACGAACTCGGTTTTGTCACACTAACCTGAATCTCGATGTTCAGACGCGCACGCCAATCTCTTCCCAAGAGCCTCAACATTGCGTTGATCTCGCGCCGTTTGCCGACGGCGGGAACTGCGACAGGTCCAGGATTTTTGCGCCTCATCGCCCGCGGGCTTGCACTGCGAGGCCATCGCGTCACCATCATCACCAGCGATCTTGGGCCCGGCGGCGCGACTTCACTCTCCGACGGCGTTCGGATCGTGCCCATCACCGCTGGCCGCAGCCCGCGTGCACGCGTGGCGCTCTCGCCATCGCAGCTTCGCAACTTATCGCGCTCCGCGCGCTCGGCCCGCTACCAGGAATTGGTGCGCGCGCGTTTTCTTGAATTGCATCGCGAGTCGCCGTTTCATGTGGTGCATTCGCTGGACGCATCCGCGCTCAAGCTCGGTCCGCTCAAGCGCGATTTGGGATTTGCGCTCGCGTATGACGTGCAAGCCACGCAGATGGCGGACCTCTTTGCGCTGGTCGGGATGGGGCAAGAGTCGCTCGGCAGCATTCTCGGCACGAGCTTCAACGTCGGTTTGCGATTTTTGTCGACGTACTTTGGCGGCGATCGCGAGTTGCTCGCGCACGCGGATGGCATCTTCGTCGCCAGTCCGCGCGAACGTCTGACCCTTGAGCGCTATTACATGTACCCGGACGCGAAAATTCACACCGTGCCCTACGGCATCGATATCGCGGCGACCTCAGGATCGGACTCGAGCGAACCTGCGAACTCATCGGCTGAAGCTTCGGCGCCAACTCCGGCCTGGGCGCGCACCGACGAATCCCACCACGTGGTTGTCACGGTTTCGGACATGAGCGAAGTCGGCGAGATGCGAAACTTGCTCTACGCTTTCGAACAAGTCGCCATTCGTAAACCGAACGCGCGACTCATCGTCATCGGCGATGGCCCACGCTTCAAACAGATCGAGCATCTGACCTTGCAGTTGGCGCTGGGAAGCAAAGTCATCTTCGCCGGTGATTTGGAAGCCTCGGATGTGGTTCGCTGTATTCAACGCGCCGATGTGTTCGTGAATCTTTCGGCCCGCACTTCAGGCTTTGAACCATCCTTGCTTGAAGCCATGGCGCGCCGGAAACTGGTGATCGGCAGTGAAGTTTCATCGATCTCGGCGATGATTGAACACGGCATCGAAGGTTTTCTCGTGCGCCCTGCCGACATTCTGGAGATTACCGATTTGATGTTGGCGGTGTTCGAGGGGCGCGTGGACACACATGGCGTCGGCGAAGCCGCCCGCGCCAAAGTCAGCTCGCTGTTTGATCCGGAGAAAATGGTCGCCGACACCTTGCGGGCCTACATTGCCGTCTTGCAGGCGACGGGTCGATACGGAGCGCGCTTTGCGGCTCCTGCGGCACCCGCCGGCGCACCGCCCTCGGGAGCCTCGCATGCGACGACCTAATTCAGATCCGCGCACAGGATCACCTTCGGCGCGTCGGCGCGAGGAAATCGCCGGACTTTGGAACTACGACGTCGACATGAACTCGACGCGTGAAGTGCTGCTGCATTGGCTGAAGCAGATCGTGGGCTCGCCGATGGTGATGCTGATGAGCCTGTTGCCGATTGCTTTCACCTGGTCCCGAGCCGCAACGGAAATCGCCACGTGGACCTTGGCGCTCCTCGTGTGCGTGTACATCGGTCTGGATCGCGCGATGAAGAATCGCGAGTTCAATGTCTTTCGCGTCGGCTTGGAGTGGAGTCTGCTGGCGCTGCTTGTGCTGCAAGTTCTCTCCTTACTGCTGATGCCTTTGGCCTCGTCCAACTCCGAGATCGCCGCACAGTCGACCAGCTTTGCCAGTCTGCAAGATTGGTCGGCGGGACTCGGTGCGATTCGCTGGGTGCCGCTGGTGTTGATTTTTTCTTACGCCTGGGACTTGTTCCCGGGCCTTAATCGCGTGCTGCAGATTCTGGTCGGCGCCGGAATTTCACTGGTCGTCGTCGCCATCGTGCAAAGCCTCACGGGTTGGGATCCACTCTCAATCGGTGCGATGGAAAGCGCTTGGCCCGCCTCCACGGGCGAAGCTTCGCAAGTTTACGTTGCGCGCGGGCCTTTGGGCTCACCGGAAATTCTCGGCACGATGTTCGCGATGCTCTTGGCTCTCACGACGGCGGCCGCCTGCTTGAAGGGACCTCGCGATGAACGCCCTTGGCTCACTTGGGTCGGCTTCGGCTTGAGTCTGATGTTTTTGCTTGGCCTGTTTTTAACGTTTCGAATCGGACTGTGGTGGGCCGGACTGACCGGCACACTCAGCATTTTGCTTTTCCCCGCCGAACGCCGATTCAAGCTTTGGACCGCCAGCATCGCGCTGCTCGTCGGCCTATGGGCCAGCCTCACGTGGATGGCCTCGCCCGCAGCTCCGAAGTCGTCAGGCTCGCCCACGCCTTCGGTTGCCGAGTCCTCAGGCCCCGCCAACAACGAAGCTTCCGCCGACGAGACTCTGCCCGGCTTCGCGCGCAACCTGCAGTTTCTGCTTCTTCGCGACGCCAGCGAACGCGAAGCCCAGCGCCAGCAAATGCTGAAGCTTGAAAAAATCTGGGAGTCCTCGCCGCTCATCGGCCGAGCTGGCGATCTGAACCAAATGTTCGCGCAACTTGAACCCGTGCAAGTTGGACCCCGGCGCGAAAGTTCAAACGCCTACTTCGTATTGCTCTCCAGTACGGGCCTACTCGGCCTGTTGGCGTATTTGACTTTGATTGCCCACATGCTGCTCAAGACTCTGCGCCTCTTCCAAGAAATTCCGGCCTCACACCATGCGCATCGGGTGATGGTCGCCGGACTGTTTGGCGCCCAGGCAAGCTTTCACGTCGCCGGACTGTTCTGGTCCACGCTTCACGAGGCCACGGTCATGTACATGTTCGCCCTGTTCCTCTCCGTGCTGATCTACATGACTCAGCACTACGAGCACAGCCTCGTGTCGGACGATGCCTCGCTTTGAACTGGAATTCGCGGCCATCTGCTGCACGAGTCTCGTGAATGCATCGCAATCCGTGTGCGGAAGTGCACCTCAGCGCTCGATGGGCTCAACGGCCGAGATCAATCAAATTTTGCTCGAACTCGACCATTCATTTACGAATTGTGGCGCCAATTGTGGAGACCGCCGAGCGCTTTGAGCTGGAACCGCTAAATTCAGCCCTGACAAGCCGCTAACGCGACGCAATCTTTGGGTTTTTTGGAGCAAGACACTTGCCGCCGTCCGCTGATTCTCCCTATCCTCAAAACATTCAAGACCGCAGTTCTTCAAGTTTGTTCTGAGGAGCCCATGACGAAAGCCGACCTCATCAATTTGATCTCTGAGCGCGCCGGCATCACTCGCGTGAAAGCCGAAACCGTCGTCAACACCATCTTTGATTCGATGGTCGAGGCCCTGATGCGCGATGATCGCATCGAGATCCGCGGCTTTGGCTCTTTCGTGAATCGCTACTACGAGCCGTACAAGGGTCGCAATCCCCGCACTGGCGAAGTCATCAATGTCTCCGAAAAGAAGCTGCCCTTCTTCAAAGTCGGCAAAGAACTCAAAGAAGAAATCAATCGCGGCTAATTGGCCCGCACCACGATTTGCCCGCGGGTAATCTGTTCGCCTGCGCTTTTGCACAGCTACCGCCAGGTGCAACGAGAGTGAGACAACATGCCGGAAAACCGAAGCTGAACTTCTTCAGGAGCAAGACCACGATCGCAGAAAAGCACTCGAAGAAATCACCAATACAACGCGGACTCGGGCCGCAAATGATTTTACGAGTGATCTTCGCTCTGAGTGTTGTTTATGCCTCGATCGGACTGGCCGTACTCATTTACCCAAGCGGACTATTCCTAATTTACACGTCCCTACTATTGTTCGTGGGAACCTTGTCTCTCTCTATGAGGATCAAGCTAAGTCGTTCAAACCTATTGATCATTGGAATCTTGTCTGTGTTCCTTTTCCTTCTTGGCTTCACGATCACGAGATCTGTGAACGGCATGCTTTGGTGAAGAGAATGCGTGAACACCCCATGGAAGTTCTAGGAGATGGCACAAGTTCATTACCCCCGAATGCAAGATTGCCCCCCCCCTGATACAGCCATTTCAATTTTAACCACGGAGACAAGATGCAGACATTGAATATACAGCGAAGCTTCAATTCAACTTTTGTATCAGCTCAGGATTTCACAAAATTTGGATGGATCGTCATCAGTCGGCAATTCGCTCGGGTTAGTTTCTCCACACCGCCGAATCCAAGCACTCAATTGCCATCTTTCTACGGCGCCTCCCTACCGATCGAAGCCATCGATCCACTGATCGCCACACTTTCACCCATTTTCATCGACATTCCACTCGCGGAAGCTGCTTCAGATTCACCCTTACCGAAGAATTGGGATATCGAGGCCTTTGAGACCACCTTAAAGAAAGTCGCAAGGATACTTCATGCGGATAACTCAAACACCCGCAATCCAATCGCGCTGCTTGAGATCAATGACAGAACTGATTGCGTGCAATTCCAGTTCATTGGCGAACTGTCTGCCGACCTCACTTCTAGGTTCGGAAGCTTCTTCGAGTCTCAAGGTGTACCCGTCAAAAATGTGAATTTACCATTTGAGACTATGGCCGGCTTTGCCCTGCCTTCTGGAAGGTCAGGTGCGGATCTTGTGATATCGGTCCCAGCATCGATGTACTTCGATCGGACTTATTCGAACTCTCTCGGCTATACGAATCAGTACTTGTCCACAATTATTCTTGGACTGGTCGCAATGTCGTGGGTGATCTCGGAAACCATTTCCGAGTAATCGCGACTAATTTGCTCGCGACTCGATTTGCCCGTGGGTGATCTGTACGCCTGAGCTTTTGCACAGCTCGACTCTTTAAGCGAACCTCTTTGGAGCACAGTATTGTCGCGATCATCGTGAGTGTAGTCACTGTGAGGCACAAGTTTTGAGACCGCCACCCAGGCCCGCTTCGGCAGTTCTCCCAAATTTCACAACCTAATTTTTCTTAACCCAAAATCTCACTTCGAGATTTTTTTGGCTTCCCTAATTGTCAGAAAGTTGTTTGCCCCTCGAGTCAGCTGAAATCACTCACAGAAACTCGCTAACGAATTGTTAGTAAGCTGTTGATACGTCTCTCATGCGAGAGAAAGCTCCCTCATAAATTTTTCGTGCCATGTTTCGCGCTGAGATTCTTCGCGCCGGCACTTTAGTTTTCAAAAATTTCACCCGATCTATTTTTGAGCGCTTTTGATGAAGCACGATTGCGTGAAGTGATCCCGTGATGAGCGGCACGTGTGTGGAGAAAGGATCAAGATGCTGATGCGATTTTTTGCCTTGGCAAATTTGAAGATGCGGCGTCCTTCCCCGCTGCCGTCTATCACACTCTTATCTATTATATGCTCCGCATTTGCCTGCGGCCTGCTCGCTTCCGAAGCTCACGCCCAGGGCGGACCGCCACCTCGCAATCAACCACCCATCGCCATCATCAGTTATGCTTCAAGCTCTGAAAATCCCCTGCAGTTTCATTTTGATTCTTCACAAAGCTCAGACGATGTCGGCATCGTCTCCCGACGCTTTCAGATCGAGAACACCTGGGTTACGGCCGATCAACTGACCCACACCTTCACAAGCTTCAGCAAACATCGGGTTAAACTTGAAGTCGTCGATGGCCAAAACCGCCGCGCCACGGCCGATGTGGAAATTGATCTCACGGATCTTTCACATCTCGTGGCTGATGAGGTGCTTAGGCCCTATGAAAGCTTGAGCTCAAGCCTTAGCGCTCAAACCATTCACACATTTCCGCTTCAGCTTCGCGCGGGGCCCGCTCGGATTAATTTAAAGAACGCCGATGGCGAAGCACATGCGCAGCAAAACTGTGCGCCACTTGAGGGCCTTGAGTACCTCGCTTGCGAAGCGCAGAATCTCATCGATCAAGCCTACGTGGATAATTTCCGCGTGGATTCAGCCCAAGTTTTTCTAAATGGCAAAAAGGTCCTAGGCCCACTCACAGATCTTCAAGCCACACTCTCAGGCCCTGTGGCGCTTACGGGAAATGATGTTTTGGAAATTCGCATCGAGGGACCGGTTACATCCTACTTGCAGCTTGAGATTCAGAGCCTTGAAGTGAATCTCGCCCCGCAAGCAAGCTTCATCGTGGCGCCACCTCCAAAAGGAGTTCCGGCCCTGGTGTTGATCGATGCCTCATCGTCCACGGATCCCAACGACCAAGTCGTCGCCTACCGAGCCGAAATCCAACCCGACAACATCGTGACGGGCTTTCAAAGCTCCCCCTCCTTCGCGTTGAGCGTGCCGACGGCGGGACCAAAGCTCATCACCATAACAGTTCAAGATCGCTTCGGACTTGTCTCGTCTCTCACCCAAGACCTCACCCTTGAAGCGAATCTTCCGCCTGTCGTCATCGCCAACTGGGTGCAAACAACTTCGGGTTCGCCGTTTAGAGTTCAGGTTCAAGCCGACGCATTTGACCCGGATGATCCTCGCGAAAGCTTGCTCTACAATTTCACCTTTGCCGACGGTTTCACAACGGGCTTCACTGCAAACCCTCAAGTGGTTCGCGAACTCAACTCAGTACTTAGCACATCTGTCACAGTCCAGGTGCAGGACCCGTTTGGTCTAACGGCCACGGTACATGTGCCAATTCAAACACAAATCAATCAACTGCCGATTGCGAACTTCAGCATTCAGCCAAGAAATGCTCTCGCTCCCGCGACTCTCAACTTCGATGCATCGGCAAGCTCTGATCCGGACGGCGACACAAGTCTTCTCATCTACCGATGGAACTTCGGTGATGGTGAAACAGGTACGGGGCGCACGATCACGCACACTTTCCAAGATCCAGGTGAATACACGGTTCGCTTGAGTGTGATCGACGAAAAGCGCGGCGTCGGCGTGCAAAACCGAATCGTCTTTGCCTGGAGCTCAGCTCCGCCGATCCCGCGGCTGAGCGTTTCGCCAGCGACCGGTTCAGCCCCGCTGCTTGTCAATTTCAATGCCGAAGCCTCCACTCCGGGCGACACGCCCATAGTGCGATATGTGCTGCTTACCGGCGACGGAACCACACTGGAATCTCTGACGCCTCATTTTCAACACACCTATCAAACCCCAGGGACCTACTCGGCAACACTGAAAGTCTATGACCAAGACGGCGATGGAAATCTACTCGGCCAAGTCATTCAGGTCGTCGCACCTCAGCTCTTGGCTCTCGATCCACGCTGCGAAACTCGCACGCCGGCCGCGGAGGAACTATGATGCCGATCATCCGCTCGCTTTTTCAACATTGCTTGGTTTTGGCTCGAAGCAAATTCCCACTCACAACTTTTAAAGCATCGCTTTTCATTTTCACAGGAATCGCGTTGGTAAAAGGCGGATCGGCCTTCGCACAAGCCAACACACCCTTTGGCCCTGTGCAAAGCGGCAATCTCGCCGTCGTTGAGGAGAGCACTTTTCAAGACTTCGTCCATCCTTGCATGGGCCTTAAGGATGCCGTGCGATCCTACTACTATGGTGGAGATCGTTGGGATGAGTGCTTTCAAGCCTTCAGCGACACAGAACCTGCAATTCCGGGAGAAGATGGCTCCTATGCACATTACAAAGTCGTGCATATCAAAATTCAAAACCGAGCCATGCTGAACGCAATCAATAAGAGCATTCCCAGCCGCAATCCCGCGACCTGTCTTGGCAGCATCATCCATGTCGACAATCGCGTGCTCCGCGAATCAATTCCTCTGACTGGCACAGGCGTAACACTCGCCTATTCCAGCGAACGTGTGCAGGGCTACAGAGCCAATTTTTCCGCAAAAGTAAATTTTGTGGGCGGCACCACAACGAGCGAATTCACCGGAGTTCGCACAAGCTTTCTCATCAACGGCCAAGAGCTGAAGCAAGATCTCCCCTACGAGGCGAACCTCAGCATGACCTACTCGTGGGACGGTCTGGATGAGAACGGACTTCCCGTCGAATTTGAAACTCCGGCGTTAGTTCGCGCCGAATACACAAACCCAGATCGCCATGAAATCGAAGACTTTGGCACAAGAAATTTAGCCACACTCCCCAGTGAAGAGCTCTACCGAAGCTCAGCTCCCATCATGGTTGCCGAGTTTTTAAACGGCACATTCCGCACATCGACGTTTGCCTCCAAGCTCCCGCCCGAGGTGCATATTGCACCCTTAGTTCTTGGAACCTTCCTTTCCGCAAGGCAAGGCCTGGGGCAATGGACACTCAGTAACGTGCACGCCTACGGACGACACACGCAAACTCTCTACTTTGGAAACGGCCAGATCTCGCGCGACGTCGTCGCTCGCACCTTACCGAACTCTAACATTCAGGTGGTCGATCCCAGCGGAGATCTCGTGTACGAATTCTCACCGGGTGGACTGCATCTTAAAACCTTAAGCGGCCTCACAGGTGTGCTGCTTGAGAGCATTCATTACAATGCTCAGGCACAAGTCATATCCATCGAGGACGCGCACGGGCTCCGCCTGATTGTCGAGCGCGACGCGCAAGGTGTGGCGACTGCGATCATTTCCCCATTTGGTGTTCGTACGGAACTCGACATCGAAAACGGACTGCTTCTTGGGGTTTCAAACTCTCAGCAAAGCTGGCGGCTCGCCTATGCCACTGCAAGCACCCAGCGCGGGCTACTCACGCGATTTGAACGCCCAAGCGGCACACACTCCAATTTTTCCTACAATGCCCAAGGCGAGTTGCTCGCGGATCTTCATAGCGGCGGCTCGGGCTGGGTGCTGGATTTCTTGACCGACAATCAAACCCTCATGCGAAGCACCACAAATCGCGCCACCAACATCTCTTCCTCAAACTCAGCCCGCGATGCCGCGCAAATGAGTATTGCACCCAATGGTGTGCTCACCTCGACAAGTTTCAATCGCCAAACTGAAGCCACCACCGTGCAGGGTCACTACTCGGATTTTGTTCAAAACTCACCCGATCCTCGCTTTGCGATTCAGCTTCCAAGTTCTCATGTTCATGCCAATGGCCCCGTTGTTCGCCAGCAAAATTTTATTCGGCAAGTTTCCGCAATGGCTGGCGCAACCGACACGTGGTTTCAGTATCATACCCTCACCACGACTTCGAGTGACGCCTATGCGTGGGAAGAAACTCAATTTGATCTCGCCACTCGCACTCTCACCACTCGAACCGCCGGCGGGCGAGTCGCGACAAGTTTTCTGGATTCGCTCGATCGCGTGATCCGCACCCAAATCGGAAACGATGCGCCGACGTTTTATCATTATGATAGTTCAGGAAGACTTGAGCGGATAATTGAAGGCGAAGCCTCGCCACGCGAAACGCTTCTCACTTACTCCGAAGCCTCAGGCGATAAACCCGCAAGCCTTCAAAATCCTCGCGGTGAAATCACTCGTTTCTTCTACGATGACCTTCAGCGACTGATTCGCATTCAAGACCCAAATCTTAACGAAACCATTCTCAGTTACGCCCCGAATGGAGAAATTCAGTCCGTTCGGCCCGCCGGACGCATGGAGCATCAGTTTTTAAGAAATGCTCTGGATCTTGTGAGTGCCTACGTGCCTCCAAGTCTAACACCCAATGATCTCACTCAATTCGCCTATGATCTGGACAAGATGCTCACCTCGGTCACGCGTGCGACCGGTGAAATCGTAAGCTATGCCAGAAACCTCACCTCAGGCGAACTTGAGCAAATTCAAACCGCCCAAGGCTCTTACGAGTTCACGCACACAAGCGGCAAACTCACTTCCGCTCGCTCTCCTGCCGGAATTCGAACAGACTACCTCTACGAAGGCGGCACGATCGTGCATTCGCGAATCGACGAAGGACCGCTTGCGACAAGCCACTTTGAGATTTTCTTTAACAACTTTGGCCGCATGGTCACCACTCGAGTCCGATCCAGCCAAGGCAACAGCGACTTTGGCACAGTCGGCATTGAGTATGATGCCGACGATCTCATCTCGGCCATCGGTCCCCAGCACTTGACCCGAGATACACTGACAGGGCGAGTGACCCGCACCACTATGGGAGTCGTCGAAGATGAATATGGTTACAACGCTTTTGGCGAACTCGAAACTTACCGCGCCAAAACTAGTGGAGTTACGTTTTACGAGTACACGCTGATCCGCGACGCTGCGGGCGGCATTGTGGGAAAGAATGAAACTAGCGAAGGCGTCACGACTTTGTTCAATTACGGTTTTGATCCCGCTGGCCGCCTCATCACCGTTCATCAAAACGGCACCCTTGTCCTTCAAAACACCTATGATGCCAACGGACATCGGACTTCCGTCCAAGTTCAAGGCTCGGCCCTCGTCAATTCACAAACCGACGCGCAAGATCGAATCATGAACTTTGGCCAAGTCCAGTACTCACAAAACGCCGACGGCCAACTCACCTCACGATTGAACACCGTCAATGGTGCAGTCGCGAATTTTAACTACGATGCCATGGGGAACCTAAGAAGTGCCGATCTCCCCGCGCAAGCCGGTGGCCGCTGCACTGTTGAGTATTTGCCTGATGCCCACAACCGGCGCTTCGCTAAAAAATTAAATGGCCAAGTCGAAGAACAGTACATCTATCAAGATCAACTCATGATCGCCGGAGTCATCGGTGCCGATGGCACGCTTAAGAAACGCTTCGGCTACTCCGTCAAAGCCCACTCCCCGGACTTCATGCTCACACCCACAAAGCAATATCGCATCGTCAGTGATCACTTGGGCTCACCGAGATTCCTCGTCAACAGTGCTACGGGTGAAATCAAAATGCGGCGCGAGTACGACGTCTACGGAAAACTCACCCGAGACACTCGCCCCGATGCTCTCCCGCAGGGATTTGCGGGTGGCATTCAGGATCGCGACACGAAACTCGTGAGATTTGGCGCGAGAGATTACGATCCCGAAACCGCACGGTGGACAGCGAAGGATCCGATTGGGTTTAGCGGCGGTGATCCGAATTTGTATGGCTATGTGATGCAAGATCCGGTCAATGCAGTAGATCCGAGCGGACTGTTTCGAAATGAACCGTGGTCAGGAACTCGTCCAGGAAATCAGATCATTGATCCTAGTTACGGAAATGGTGGTGGTGGCGGAGGCGGGTTAGCACTTGCGCTAGCCTCTGTCGCACAAATGATAAAAAACAACAAACCAACACGCACAACAGGCAGCAACCCATCAACAAACTTTAGCAGTCCTCTCGCCTGTAATGCCGGAAACGAAGATTCTGATGATGAAGACAAATGTCGAAAGCAGCTAAAGATAGATGAAGATTTTTGCAATACATATAAAATGACGCCGTTCCCGGGGAGCTACCGACGCGGTCAATCCCCTTCGGAGCTTAAGCACGGAAAATGTCTTCAACGCGCAATGGTTCGATACGCGCAATGTAAAAACAATGAACCACTATCGCCGCCATACCCTCTCTAACGAAGGAGATCTCATGAAGGTCATTCACATAGAGTCTGGCACCAATTGGACTTATGCAGCGTCGCCAGACTTCTCCAAATTTGGTTGGATTGTCTTCAGCTATCAATTCGGTCGATTCGTTAACAATCACAAGCTGCCTGAATCTGGACTAAATCAGGAGCTTACTAACATTACTTTCCCGATTGAATGCATAAACGAACACTGTTCGACTCTCACTCCGTATTTTGTAGAACGTCCAAATGAACCAAGAGCGCCGTCTTCAAGCATTGTCGGCTTACCACAATCCGAATCGATCCCTCATACTTTAAGTCGCCTCGCTAGCGCGCGCCATAAGGACACACCTGGCTCACGAAATCCAATTGCATTTCTAGAGATCAATAACTCCTCAGACGGCATTCGACTTCAATGTGAAGGCGTTTTTGCCTCAACAGTTTCGCAACAGTTTAATCACCTGTTCTCAGCCATAGGAATTTCAGTTGCACCGGCAGACTATACGATTAGCTCAAAATTGGGGTTCGAACTTCCAGCAAGAAATCCAGGATGTGATATTTCGATCTCAATTCCAGCGAATCTATTTTTCGATTCGAATTATTCGAACATTACTGGATTTACCAACAAAGTCATATCGACGATCGCTTTTGGACTAAATGCGAGTTCTTCGGTTATTGCTGACTCAATGCCATTCACGGATCTCGCGAAAAAATCCTGATGAAACCTGATGATCTTGATTAAATTATCTTTCACTCGAGTTGCCGAAGAGAGATGAATAGTGCCAGTGCTAAGAATTCAATACTCGGAATCGTGCATCAAGGTGGTTCTAATGAAATCGACAAAGGAGCATGAAGGAAGGGATGAATGAAAGTTATCCGGCAATCGATCTTCGTCGTGATACTACTAGTTCCCTTGCTCACATTTTCCGGATCACTCAAAATTCATTCCGCATACGAAGCCCCTACACTCACCACGCGGTGAGCGCTCGCCAACGCCGGCTCGGCTCAATACACAAACGGACGAACTTCATTGATGTTGGGTAAGTTCCAAAGCGCCATCGCTAAGCGCTCAACACCCAGCGCGATGCCGCCAGCTGGTGGCACACCATGCAGAAAAGCTTGCGCGAGCTCTTGATCCACGGGGACCTCGGGTCGGCCCGAGCGCCGCTTTTCAAGCAAATCTCTTTGCCAGCGCTGTTGATTTTCTTCGGGATCATTGAGCTCGTGAAATGCGTTGGCGATCTCTAAACCTCGCCAATAAAGCTCGAAGCGCTCAGCCCAACCTTCGGCGTTCACTCGCGCCAATGCCGAAAGCGCTGGCGGAAAATCCTCCACCAGCATCGGCCGATCTTTCGCTAGCAAATCTTCGATGCGCTCCAACCAAAGCCGCTGAAGCAAATCATTGATGCCATCCGCGTCTCGCCACTCCACTTTCAAAGCCGTCAGCAAAGTGCGAAGTGCTTGAATCGGCTCAGCTGATGGCGCCGGCGTCACGTCTGGATACTGCGTGTGATCCTTCGCCTGCAAAGCGAGACGCAAAAATTCCTCACGCTGCTCAGGTCTCGTGTAAGCCGACACGCCGAGATGCGACCAAGCTCCGCGCTGCTCCATCGACTCCGCCACAAGGCCCAACCAATCTCGATGCGTGGGCCTGGGCGCACCCAAACTTTCCAAAAGCAACGCCAAGTCCTCGGCGATCTCGCGATGTGAGGCGAAGCTTCGGTACCATTCCAGCATATGAAACTCGAGCGCATGCTGATCGCCGCCCTCAAGGTTGCGCACACAACGTGCGATCTCAAACACCTTGTCGCAGCCGGCGGCCAAAATTTTCTTGAGGTGAAACTCAGGGCTGGTGATGGCGTAACGCGTGAACTCGGCACCATCCCAACGTCGCAATCGCACCGACACCGAGTCGAGATAGGCTTCCGTGCCCGGCGAAGGCGCCAGAAAAGGCGTGCTCGCCTCGTGAAAGCCGCGCTCCAAGAAGTATCGACGTAGATTTGTCAGTAAGTTGGACCATCGCTCCGTCGCACGCAAATCCGCCGCCGTAAATGTCGTGTCAGGATCGAGGCGATTCGGCGACCAAAGTATAACTTCACCACTCACCTCATCGACACTCACCCAATCCCCAGCGCGCAGAACTTCCGAGGGGCTTGGCACTTCGTTGTCTTGCACGGCACCGCGAAGTGAAAGCGCATGCCAGCGAAGCTTGGCCAATAGCGTGTGCCCGAACTGGAGCGGCCAGCGCCCCGACTTCCATTCACGAGAAGACTGTGCTGAGGGCCAAGCCGGATAGCGCGACCAGTGCGTGAGCAAAAAGTCGCTGCGCCGATTGGGAGCTTGGGACTCGGCCATGAATGAAACTCCAAAGATACGACGCCGAATGCAGGCGCCGACTAGAATCTAAAGATCAACGTCCCACCGACGGTGTTCTGGCGCTCTTGCACGCCACTGAGTCCTTCGACGGGACGTCGGAAATATCGCGATCGCCCGGCCACTTCAACAGCTAAACGAGGCGTCAGACTCAGTTGCGCCCCGGCGCCGGCGCCGCCGCCAAATGCGAAGCTTAATCCTGAACTCGATCCGCCCGTCGACAGCAAGGGGTAAAAGGCCTCACCGAGGACGAACAGTCGGATCAGTCCGCGCGACACCATGTTGTAGCGAAGCTCCAGCATCGGCGATAGCACGCTGCCAGACTCCAAGCTGGTGGTCGCGCCCACTTTGGGGACCACTTGCAGCGAGAAGTAACGAACTCCCAACGACATCAAGAGTGCCGAGCGATCACCGCCCCAAGTCTTCCAGTTGTGCAAAGCCCAAACTTCGAAAAGATTGAGAGTTTCCGTGTCCGAGCGCACGCTGCCAAAGTGGCTGCGGACCATATTGTCTTTGTACGCGAGTCCCAACACACCAAAGGGTGTGGCGTTGAAGCGAAAGACTTTCGGTTGAAAGCGCGCTTCCGCAGCGTCGCCCGCAAAGCCCACCAGTTCTCCACCGACCGTGAGCGCCCAGTCAGTTCCCGCACCCAAAGTTTGCGCTGCCAAGTTCACTTGCGTGGGCGCTTGAAAACCCACCTTCGCGTAGATTGGCACGACAAACTGACCATCGATGATGGCCTCGCTCTGCGAACTACCCATCAACTTGTCGACCTCAACGACTCCCAAGCGCTTCAGCACAGAGTCAAATCGACGTCCCGAGTAGGTGAGCAGCTGCAAGCGATCACCAATACGAATTCCGTGTCGCTCGCCCAAGTTGATCACCACCCGACCGCCTTCAACACGCGTCACAAAACCTCGATACGGGAACAAGCTCACCAAGCGATCCACGGTGGGCTCGCTGAGAGCCTTAAGATCCGCATCGCTGACCGCACTCAGATTATTTTGCAAGCCGAGCGTTCCACTGAGCAGCACATGTCCGCGCGAAGAGAACAAGGTCCATCTGAGCGATAGTTCGACTTCTTGAACCACCAAAAATGCGTCGACACGATACTGCGTGCTCCAAGTCTTAAACTTTCCTCGTTGCACAGGCGCGCCGTCAGCTTCATCGAGACGCGGAAAATCCGCGATGTCGATGCTTTGCGCGAGCAAGTAAGTCTTCGCGCTCAACTGCGAGGCCAAGTCCGAAACTAAACTCTGCCCCTTCGCCACAGAACGTCCGCGAAACAAAACCCCAACACGGCGAACCGAGAACTCGGCTTCCACCGAGGCCGTTCCTGGCAGCTCTTCAGCTTGGGCCGCATCCAGATCCGCGCTCTCGGCCAATATTTCGCGCCGATCTTGGACCTCGTCCAACAGCACAGCGTCCTGATCCTTTTCGCTTTCACCCACGCTCACGCCGGAATCGACTTCCGAATTGCCAAAGCTGTCGTCCTGCACCTGCTCAACGGGTGCAGCGTCGACACGCTTCTTTACGCCTGAGCCTGATTTCAAGGACGGCTTGGAGGTTGCGCGTTTGGCCGGTGCAGTACGCGTCGAAGTTGCCTTCTGTTGACCGGATTTTGCGGACTTGGAAGACGCGCCTTGCGAACGATTGGGCTTCACCCAACCTCCATCGATCTCGCTTCCACCCTCACGATCATCACGCAGGCCGCGCAGTCTACGACGTTTGGGTGCGGGCGTCGCGCGGGCACCTTCTTCGCGCATCTCCTGATCCACTTCCACATCGATTTGCGCCTGTGCGACCGAGGCCACTGGATCAAAGTCGGGACACAACAAAGTGAACACCAGCGCCACAGCCAAGCCGGGCGCAAAAACACTTTGCCGACGCCACCGCGCTTGGATCAGCAGCTTCGCATTTTTCATAGCTGAAATTGAACGGCTCATCGTCGAGACCACCTGCGCGTTGACCAGCTTCACATGGTAGAAGGAGACGGCCCAAGGGTCGACAAAAATCAAAACGCGACCCGCGCCGATTTAAAGGCCAAGACTCAGGACTTGGACCCAACCGGCGCTCGGCCTTCCGATCCCTTTGCCGAACCGACACGACTTCGCCTCACGGCGGCCATCGCTTCATACTCAGCCCCTCGATCTCGACGAATTGTTCGGGGCACTGGCCCAAGCCGCCTGACTTCATCGACTCGCCTTCGCGCTCTGAAGTTGACCGCCAAGCGCTCGACTCGGAAACTAGATCGGTGACGACGCCGCAAACGCATCTCAAGCTCAACACCCCAGCCTCGCGCGCTTCGCTCAAGAAGCTGTTGCGCCATTGCGCCCTCGCACCGAAATTCATGCAGGGACTTGGGCTGGCCGTTGCCACGCTCATCATGCAACTCTTCCTCATCACACCGGCCCTGGCTGCCGTCACCTTGACGGTTTTGGAAGATGAGGTCGTCGCATACTCAGGTCCCGGTGAAAAGTACCGACCACTCGCCGTTTTGTCGGCGAACACCGAACTTCGCGCCAGTTCAAAAGTTTTCGAGTCCGCTCAAGGACGTTTCTACAAGGTCATCGTCCCAACTGGCGAAAAGCAGCGAGCCGTTGGCTTTGTATCCGTGAGCGCATCGGTGCGACTGAGCGGCGCCGAAGACAATGTCGATCTTGAAAAATTCGGCGTCGTCGCCCTAGTCGACTCGGCTGTGCAATTTAGTTACGCAAGCCTTAAGGATCGCCAGTCTCTCTGGACCGTTGGCTACATGAATTACCTGAGCCCCGGATTCTACGTGAAGGCCTTCGCGGGGCAATGGCTCGCACCCTCGGCACAGGGCACCTTGGGCGGTGGCGAGATCGGCAACGACGCCTTGCTGTTTGGCGCCGTTTCGGGTTTCGTTCAATACCAAGTCGGGGCACTCAGTACCGGCGCCAAAGACAGCTTCTTCGCTGGCAGCACGCCGCTGAATGTGTTCATGGGTGCTGGGGCGGGTCTTCGTTATAATCTCGGCGGCGTGGCCTCGATCGCCATCGGCATCAATCAAGTCGCCATCTACAACGCCAACAACAGTCTGGTGTCCAACGGTCTTCTCATGAGCCTGGAGGCTGGACTATGAGGACACGCGTGATCGACCGACCACAGCCGCGCACACTTCGGAGTTGGGTCGTTGTATGGGCCTGGCTTCATCTGATCTTCGCCGCACTCGACACGCCGCTGGCCTATGCCGCGACCGAGGCCTCGACGGTGATTCGCCGCTATGATGACAGCAAAACCCAAGTGCTTTCGCCTTCGATCGAGGTCACGTCCACCTTCAACGAAGACCGCATGACGCTGACGTTTGAGCACACCCAGGATCTGCTCACCAGCGCTTCCAGCGAAGTGAAGACCTATGCATCGCAGGGCAAGATCACGGATCACCGCAAAGAATTTGGACTGAACTTCTCCTCACTGATTCCAGACGGCAACATCTCCTTTGGTGTGATCACGTCCGACGAAGAGGACTATAATTCCCGCATCGTCGTCGCCGGTGGGACACGAGAGTTCTTCCAAAAGAACACCACCGTCGGCTTTGGTTTCGCAACTGGCGCCGATGTGATCCGCGCCAACGGCAATCCCACATTCATCGAAGGCATGAGCCACCAGATCTACTCCATCTCACTGGCGCAAATTCTCAGCAAGCAAGCCATCTTCCAAATTCTCTACGACTTCCGCGTCGAAAACGGCTACATCGCCAGCGCTTACCGCCGCGCCAAACTGATTTCAGGAAGCTCCGTCGTCGCGCTTTCCGAAAATCACCCACGCACCCGAAATCGCCACGCCGTGGGCTTTAAGTACAACTACTTCTCCAACGCCTTGAAAACTTCGTTCGCGACGGCCTACCGAATTTACCAAGACAGCTGGGGCGTGATGTCTCACACCTTGGAAGAGCGAATTTCCTACGAGTTCAGCCGCAAGTTTGAAATCGCCACGACGCTGCGTTTTTATACGCAGACCAAAGCGAAGTTTCACAAAGACTACTATGTCGGCGATCCTGGCCCCTTCTACACCGGCAACAACACTCTTGGAACTTACAACTCCATCAACCTGGGCCTTCGCCCCTCTTGGAACATCACCGACAAGTTCAATGTGTCGGCCAAATTCGAGGCCTACCAGCAGCGCTTTCAAGATGTGACCGCGGCCAATCGCCTCGAGACGCTCGACGACGACGAGAAACTCAAGATCGACGCCTTCGTCGTCGGCTTAGGAATGACGGCGAAGTTCTGATCCTCACCCGCTTTACACAGGGCTGAATTTTCATTTCCAACTCGGCCCGCAATCAATCGCTGTCTCAAATCGAGATCGCCGTGCCTCAATTCGAGAATCCCTCGAGTCCCGCATTGGGATGCCGATAAAGATCTAGCAAGATGAAGAAGCCAGTCCATCGACCGCATCCTGCACCTGCTCGATCTCGAGAAGAGTGCGCGATTTTGGCCGCCGCTGGCAGCTTCGGAACATTCAACAAGTCAGGCGAGCCAACACGTTCGCCACACATCAGAACCTGAGGAGCGCCGGCATGTCCCTGCAAGCTGATCCCAAGAACTCCACACAGCAAAACTCCACAAACGCCACCTCTCATCGCTCCACGCTTCGCACCGCCGCGCGCGCCGGACTTTTCGCATCACTTTTCGCATTCACTTGTTGGCTGAGCCTTTGGCCTCTGCCGGCCGAGGCCAAAGCCAAAGCCGGTCAAAGTTTCCCCGCATTGAAAGTCGCGCCCTTCCCCGGCAAAGCGCCGCTGAACGCCAAGGCCCTGCAAGGCAAAGTCGTCATCTACGATTTCTGGGCCGCGTGGTGCGAGCCCTGTAAAGTCGAACTTCCCGCGCTCGAGAAGCTGTATCAGAAGTATAAAGGCAAAGGTCTCGTCGTCGTCGGCGTCAACGTCGATGATGATGCCAATGACGGCAAGGCCTTCTTGCAAGATCACCCCGTAAGCTTCCCGGTCGTCTACGACAAGAATAAGAGCATGGTGGAAGGCCTTGGCGTAGAGACAATGCCGACATCTTTCATCGTCGATCGCACAGGTAAAATTCATCGCGTCCACGCGGGCTTCAAGTCCGGCGACGAAAAGAAATTGGAAAAGGAAATCATCGAACTGCTCAAGTGATGAAGTTCGAGGTCACGATGCCCCGATCGAGGAGTAATTGATGCGCGACACGTCCATCCCATCCCAACGACGACTTGCAGTTGCTGCAAGCCTATTGGTCGGGCGCGGATCTGTGCTTGGGCGATCTCTGCTCTTCATCGGCCTGGTCGGTTCCCTGAGCGGCTGTGGTGTGTTGGGCAAGCGAGTGAGCGCGTTCGAGAAGGCGAACCTCGCCAAGCCCGGCATGGCCTTAGTCGCCGCACCCAAAGAGCAAGCGCACATGAACCACATGTTCAACGCACGCGAAGGATCCGTCGGCGGATTCGGCGGCGCAGGGGGCGGCTGTGGTTGTAACTAAGCCCGGCGAAGGCAACTCAATGTCCACTTCGACTCGTCCACGCTCCGCGGGACCAGGCTGGGGTTTTCGGCTACTGGGATCAATCAGCGCCATTTTGCTTTTGATTTCCTATCAAAACTGCAGCGTCGAGATGAGTCGTGAAACTCCGGGAGCTTCCGTCACAGGATTCTGCACGACATTAACGGCCGGCGATCTCGCGACTCTTACGCCTGCTCTCACCGCACTCAAGACCCACTGCGCGAGCTGTCACTCCACCGACGGCGGCAGTCCGTCCGCCGGATTCAAAGTTCCGGCGGCAGCCGATGATGTGAACTCTTCAACGGTTCAAAATGAGGCACACCTCAACATGTGCGCGCGCGGCTATTCGCGAGTTCTTTCGACAATAGATCCGACTTCGCCCAAACAACATGCCGGCGGCAAGTTCCTGAGATCCACCTCCAGCGTGACGCCGATCTACACGTGGCTGGAAACCCAGCTCTGACCCACTCGCCACTTCACGCCAGGATCCGTCACCGCAGCGCTAAAATCTGCCGCCCCCACCTCAGTTTCACCTGCAACCTCAGTGACTTAGCTTGGCTTGAACCTCTCCCACAACCACGCAAATGCGCCAGCTCCCGGGAAGTGCCTGAGCCTTTGACACCTGTCTAACCCCTGGTGGGGTGGTCTGACATTTGACGTAGATAAACGAAGCTGACACGGCATGGGACCTGCTCCCCTTCATCGGCTGAGACCTCAAATCGAACGGCCGTCTTGCGCCCTTCGACTAAGGTCTGGGTGAAACTAAGCCGACAAGGGGTTGTTGGCAGGGGGGTTCAGAGATGACGTCCTATTCTGAGACGACGACAAGGACGACGACGTTCATCCGTATCGGCGGCGGCATTCTGCTAGGTGCTGCGGCTTTGTGGAGTCGGCCGGCGCACACACAGGCTCCCGTGACTCCTATCATTCAATCTGTACCCGATCCCAACGCGACGATCTCGTCACACCGAGCCCGTGCGCAACGTTTGTTTCAAGCCCTGACCGCCGTGCGCGTGCCCATTGATGACCCGCGCCTCGGCCAAATGGAAATTCTCTTGCGAGCCAATCGCCATCAAGACGCTGCCGCCGTCGCGACAGCCGACCCATTGTTCTATGACGTTCGTGTTCGCGACATCGCCCGAGCGATGTCGACTCGCGACGCTTCGGTCCGCGCTTCGTTAAACGACTTCGTCACCACTTTCGTCGGCGTGGTGCGCGACTCCGACACCACAAGCGCCAAAGAGTTGCTGACCGGAAACTTCATTTATCAAGTCGATCCGACGATTGCGAGCTCGGCGACACCTGCCATTCGAAACACCGACAACGATATCTTCACGGTTGCCGGAAACAACGCGGCTCCCAACCACTTCTTGGATCTTGAGGCACGCGGACTTTCCATGCATAGCGTCCTTCGCCGCCGCTCTCCGCAACGCGCCTTCGTGAACGGCACTTTGGCCGATCACCCGGATCCCGCGGGACTGATCACTTCAACAGCTTTCATGCAAGCCCATGCGGTCGCCGGAACAAATCGCCGCCTGGTCGAGTACACATTCAAAATGTTCATGTGCGTGACCATGCCCGAGTGGGCCGATGGCTCGGCGCCTGACAACCGCGTCGCACGCGACGTGGATCGTCAGCCTGGGGGCTCGCTCAACACTTACCTGACCAGCTGCAAAACTTGTCACGCGCAGATGGACGGTTTCCGCGGCGCCTTCGCTCACGTCGACTTCGTCAACGGCCAAGCTCGACTGACACCCGCGACGGTGAACGCGAAGATGAATCGAAACGCGAACGAGTTCCCCGCGGGTTATCAGACCACGAACAACTCTTGGGTGAATCACGCGATCAACGGCAAAAACTCGCAGCTCTTTGGCTGGCGAACGCCCTTGCAAGGCAACGGTATGTCCGAGTTCGGGCGCGCCATCGCCGAAAGCCGCGGCTTCTCACGCTGTATGGTGAAGCGCGTATTCGAAGGGGTTTGCGGCCGAAGCCCGATGCCGAACGAAGAAGGCCGCATCCTCGATCACGCCAATCAATTTGAGGTCGATAACTACCACCTTCGCCGTTTGTTTGAGCGAGTCGCGCTCGACAACGTTTGTGTGCAGTGAAGGAGGGAGGACATATGAAATTACTTAAGAACTTCCGCGATCTGTCCCTCTCAAAGCGCCGCAAACTCACAGCGTCGATCAGCTTGCCCGCTCTCGCGGCCGTGATGATCGTCGGCTTCCAAAACTGTAGTCCTGGAATGATGGAGACGAAGGGCGCGAGCGTTCCTGATCCGAACGCGAACCCTGCACCGCTCGACATCTCACAAGACACCAAGCCGATCACGATCGTGTATTCCGAAAACTTGCTGATTTCGATGCAGCAAATGGCCGGCGTCACGACAGTTCCCGCGGCAAAGATCACCCGCTTCCTTTCGGCGAAGACCAAAATCACCGAGACGGGCAAAGTCGACAGCGTCAACGCACCTATGATGTCTGCGATCGCCAATACAGCCGCAGATGTCTGCGATGAGTTGATCACGCGCGAGCGAGCACTAGCCGCAGGTGATCGTCGCTTTCTCGGACTTGTCGACTTCACGAATATCCAAGGCAGCGCCGGAATCACCGAAGCCGCCAAAGACGAAGTGATTCGTCGCATGGCCCGATCGTTCTGGGGCCGCAACGAGTCGTCTGCCGAGCGCGTGCTTATCAAGCGTATGCTCGATGAAGCCATGGCCGACGGACGACCTGCAAGTTTCACAGCTACGACGGCCGCGACAGATACTGCGAATGCCATGCTCTTTGTGTGCACGTCGATGATGTCCTCGCTGGACGCGATCAAGATGTGATCGGTGATCCGCGCGGGGGTCGCGCGAGATCGCAACAGCGAGCTGAATGGATTGAGTTTGAGTTCTTGGGCGTAGGGGGAAAAAATGGGACGCAATCAGAAAACCGAGATCATCGAAAAGCAGGTGCGTGACCGAGTCACCGGCGAAATCCGCACAGCGCGCTTTCACGCCGATCACGGCCGTCCCACCACTCGCCGCGATTTCCTTGCCAGCGGCGCTCTCGGATTCGTCGGCTACATGATGACGCCGTCGGTGCTGAGCTTGCTCACACACTCAAAAGCCTACGCACAAACCTCTGACACTTGCGTTGTGCCCGATGCGGGATTGCCCTTGTTCTGTACGGTGAACCTGTCAGGCGGCGCCTCGCTCTCGAGTAACTACATTCCGCTTGGGGTCGCAGGCACTGCGGGTCGCGATCCGATCTCAACTTACACAGCCCTGGGTCTCGGCGCAGGTAACGCATTCTTCCAAGACGCCACTCGATCTCAAAGTCTGTTTCAAGGCGTGCGAATGAGCGGCGTACTCAACGCTGCCGCCGGAACGCCTGGCGCGACTGCGGGATTCTTTTGGCGCGGTGTCTTCGAACGCGCATCCACGGCAACGATCGATCGGACTTCGCTGATCGCAATCTGCGTGACCACGAACGATGACACCAGCCAAAACCAACTCGATGCTTCGGGCTTGGTCGTTGCCGCAGGTCGCTCAGGTGAATTGCTTCCCAATCTTGGAACCAACGGCAACACCGGCACAGGCGTCAACAATCGCGCCGCTCGCATTGACCCGCCCGCGCCGCTCATCGTGCGAGGCATCGCTGATATCGTGAACTCGCTCCGACCCGTCGGAGTTCTCGGCACGAACTTGTCAGAGCCACGACGCCGAAAGCTCTTTGAGCTCGTCAATTCACTCTCAGGCACACAGGCCCGCACGATCGCCTCGCCGAATTCAGCTACGGGCCAAGTGCTTTCCAAACTTGTCGAATGTGCGACAGGCAAAAACGTCGAGCTCGCATCGCGCTCCCCGGTCGTCGACCCCAACGGAGACACCGTCAACGGCGGCTCCGGTGTGATGACCGCATTCGCGGCCACCGCCAACAGCACGGCGCACGCTCAAGCGGCGATGGTCTATAACGGACTGCTCGGCAATGCGTCGACCATCGGCTACGATCTTGGCGGCTACGACTATCACGGATCTGGCCGCGCCAATCAAAACAACCAAGACCAAGCAGCCGGCCGAATCGTCGGTTCCGTGCTCGAGTCCGCGCGAGTCATGAACCGTCCCGTGTTCATCTACGTCACAACAGATGGTTCCGTCGGCTCGGGTTCCGACACATTCGGTGCAGACTTCAACTCGGATCGCGGCTTAGGCGGCATGTCTTACTGTATCGCCTACGACCCGACCGCTCGCCCGAGCGTGAAGAGCGATCGCTTCGGTTACCAAGTTGGCCACTACACCAACGGCCAAGGTGCTGCGACGGATGCCACCACGCCCGTGCCGAATGCCGAGCGCGCGGCGGCAGCAGCCTTCGCGAACTATCTCGCATTCGCCAAACAGCGAACTCTCTTAGATCGAGTCCTACCGGGCTATTTTGAGACACGCCAACTCGATGAGGTGATCCGCTTCGAGTAAATCGGCTGATTTTGAGATAGACTGATGTTGATGGAACGTTGGATTCGATGGGGGATCGATGACCGACACTAGGGGCACAAAGCACCGTCGCACGGGTTGGGCAACTCGCCTGATCCTCGGCCTCGCTGCGGCCTTTTGTATCATGCTCTATCAGAACTGCGGCGCCGATTTCGTGCCCATGAATCTCGATTCAGCTTCGGGAGCCTTCTTCGTTTGCAACAACGACCACCAAAGCAACTTCCAGCGCACGGTCTATAACAAAGTCTTGCGCACACTGGCGTGCAAAGACTGCCATCGCACAGGTGGCGCGGGCACTGGCGTATTCGCGGATGGAGATCTGGCTCTCGCCTACACCGACTTCACCACTCGCGGCATAGCGAAGATTCAACAGTACGCCACAACAGATCACCAAGGCGCTGGCTCGCCCGCGAACAAAAGTTGGGTTGATGTCGAGTTCAACAAATTCACTTCCTGCCAAGAAGGCGGCGGCACCAGCTATCAAGCGTTGACGACGGAGAAAGTGATCTCGGCCGGCACCACAGATACAATTATGAGCTTTGATCTCGACACCGAATTGACCCAAGGCCCTAGTCCGACGGGCGCACGACTGCACTTCCTCATCCGTCGCTCCACGGCCACGGACGGAAGCGCGATCTATCATCTCTCTCGACCAAGTCTGCAGACCACCACTCGCGGAATTCGCATTCGCTCACTCAAGATTCGCATCAATGGACAACTCGTGACGACCTTCTCGACCTTCTCCAATGTCGATCGCAGCATCAATCCCAACACGAGCCATCTTGCGGGTACGCAACTCAACGGCAATCTCGAAACTGCAACGGGGCTGATGCAAGCAGCGAATGTCGCCTCAGACACGATCCAATTCGAAATCGGCACGCTCGAGACTTTCTGAAACTCGGCGGACCGATAGACACGACCTGGCATTGCCTTGTTGAGACTCCGTTATTGGATCGATTGCGAATTGGACTTGTGAGTCCCGCTTTGAACTTCGCATAATCAAGACATGCCCAACTCAGAGCTTCAAAAACTGTGGACAGACCCCCTGCATCCCGAAGCCGATGCGTTGGATCTGTCTGCGAAGTCGGTTTGGACTTCAACCTCAAGAGCCGATCGACAATTTCCGGTCTTCCAGGGCTTGCCTTGGCTCTTTCCGGAGCCGACTCGTGCCCTCGTCGAGTGGCGAGATCGAGCGTTGCAACTGCTGCAGTTTCTCGAGTCCGAAGTCGCCGACCTCAAGTCACAAATCTCCGAGTCATCATCAGCGACGACGCGAAAGCGTCTCACTGAAATTCGTCGGCTTAAAATTCTCCACCTCGAGTACGTCCGCCGCACACTTGAACCGCTCAAGGTCCAAGATCGCAAGCGTCTGATTCCCGGCCCTGAATTCTATCGACTTCCTCTCCGCCAAGGCTTGCTCGGGTACGCGCCCAACGCCGTACGCGATTGGTCACCTTCGCTCTTTCCAGGCGAAAATGAACGCCTGCTCGAACTGATCAGCCAGCAAATGTTGCCCGAGTTCTCAGGGAAATTCCGTATCGCCGTCCTCGGATGCGGAGCTGGCCGCTTAGCCTATGATCTGGCACAACTCGGCCATCGCGTCGTTGGCCTCGATCTCAACCCACTCTTGTTGTTTGCGGCTCAGGAATTCGCCTTTGGCGGCGCGGCTCGTACGAGCGCGGACTTCCCCGTTCAAGCACTCGACCCAGATCGTCCCGGCCGCGAGGTCAAACTCGGCGGCTTTCCGGCGGCCTCGCACGACCACTTAAGCTTTGCTTTCGGCGATGTTTACCAATTGCCTCTTGTCACCTCGAGCTTCGACATCGTCATCACCCCATGGCTGATCGACATTCTGCCGCGACGGTTCTCTGAACTTGTCGCAGAAATCGCCCGAGTGCTTCGGCCCGACGGCGCATGGATCAACGCCGGCTCGTGGCGCTTCGACTTCAGATCTGAAAGCGAAAACCTCTCGCTCGCCGAAGCTGAAGAGTCCGCCGCAACTTTTTTTCGCAGTCTCCGCACGCAACGGGCTTCGACTCCGTACTTGCATTCGCCCATCGATGCTCATCGCCGAGAAGAGATCCTCACTTGTTTCACTTGGCAACGTAACTCCAGCCCACCGCCCACGGAGCGCCCACTCGCTGACGACCGCATCGAATGGATTCGTGATCCGCAACTCAGCATTCCGGCTCTCCCCGTCTTCGCTGCCGCCTCAGCCACGCATCTCGCGATGAGTGAACTTCTGCGTGAGGTCGACGGCCGCCGCTCGATCACGGACCTCGCGGCTCGACTTAAGGAGCGACATGGCATCAGCGATGCGGAGGCCTTGATCGCTGTCTCGGCGTTCTTTGATCGGTTTATGCTCGATCGGCGATTCCGGGACTTTGCTTAACGCCAATTCGGGACATACGCCGTCCCCCACTGCGTCTCCACTTTCTCAAGCCCCTTCGTGATCCATACTTTGCCATGCCGATCGACGATGACCGCGTGCAAGCCGCGCTCTTCCAAGATCGGGATCGCTCGTTCCGGTCCCATCACGAAAGCGGCTGTGTCCCAGGCGTCCGCATCGAATCCGCGCCGAGCAATGACCGTAACTTGTCGCGAGGCCGTCGCGGGCCGACCTGTCCGTGGGTCGATGATGTGATGTACGCGTCGCCCGTTTCGCCAAAAAAATTTCTCGTCGTCACCTGCCGTCGTGATCGCCATGTCCGTTCCGTAGACTCGCAAGATGATCTTGGCGTGATCGCGCGGATCTCGTATCGCCGTCGTCCAGAGTGTTTGTTTAGGGGTTTTACCCCAAAATACGGTGTCACCGCTGCCATCGACATAGCCGCCCGGATATCCCAGCTGCCGAAGTTCATCGGCGACAATTTGTGCCGCATAACCTTGGCCGACAGCGCCCAAACCCATTTTCATTCCGCGCCGGCGCAGCTTCACTTGTGGCGACGGTCCACTTTTGATTTCGATGTCTTGCCAGCGGATGAGAGGCCGACGTTGAGCAATCTCCGCGGCTGTGGGCTCGCGCTCTTGTCCCGACTTAAAATTGTAAAGTCCAAAGAAGACATTGAAGCTTGGATCAAGAGCGCCGCCACTGGCGCGCGCAACATCCAAAGTCATTTGCAGCAGCTGGCCGAGCTCGGGCCGTACGGTGACGGCTTCTTGGCCGGCTCGCGCATTCACCTGGGAAAGCTCTGAGGTCTCGAGCCAATCGCTCATCCAAAGATTCATTTCGCCAATCTTGGCAAATGCCGCTTCTAGATCTCGGGCGGCTTTCTCAGCTCGCGCCGAAAAGTCACCTGGCTCGTTGCGAAGATGCAGGCAAATCTTAAACGGCGTTCCCATTTCAGTCTTTTGCCCGCAGACCAGATCTTCGACGGCTTTCTCGGTCGAAGTCGCAGGAGTCTTGACGCCTAAGTCCGTTGACGGACGGCTCCTGCTGCTCGCACAGCTCAGACTCGAGGATAAAAACAACAAAGTCGCACCGAGAGTCGCGAGCCGAGTCGCCAAGAGCCGGCGCCAAGCCGTCTCCTGAGCAAATGGTTCAAGATCTGTCGAACTTCTCGACTTCAACAAGCTAGCTCCTGATCTCAGTCATCGAGTATGATGCTCGCATGGCGAAGTTCAATTTCTCAATGAAACGAAATCCGACGCGAACTTCGCCTCATTCGAAATCAAAAAACCAGATCTCGCAAGTGCGACCGGCGCAGAGCTCGGCAACACCTCTTGCCGGGTTCAATTCGAACTCCCAAGTCATCTACGAGGTTCAGCTCGTCACGCCACGAATTCTCGAGAGCCGCTTTGAGACTTGGCTCGTCCAGCATCTTGCCGACATGCTGCAAAGTCCTGGCTTTATGTCGGCCGAGGCCTTGCGCCTGGAGCTTCATGGCGACGAGGCCAGTTGGCTGTATCGATGCACCTATATCATTTGCGACGAAGCCCATTTACAACGCTACTTTTCCGAGCGCGCTCCGCAAATGCGGGCGGATGGCCCGGCCCGCTTTGGTCAGGATCTTAAAATCCTTTCGCGTCGCACGTGGAGCCTGAACACTCAGTTGGATTCGGCAACCTGCATAGGCAAGTTGGAAAGCGCTTCGGCACACACGCCGAGTACTTCAGACAAAACTGAAAGCGTGGACTCGACCTCAACGGAAAAGTCTGCTAGTTCCAAGCACGGAGTCGTTCGGCGAAGCTCAATGCGTAGGCCCGAAACGCCGTCGTCTTCAGAACCAGCGTTCCATTCAAAATTACATTCCAATTTCGACGCCAATGTCGATACGAGTGAAAACCTCAGCCCGACCGGAGTGAATATGCCCAACGGAATCTCGACCCGACTCAATAAAATCCGCAACGAATTGCAACGCCTGAGCGCCTCAGCGCAGATCGATAAATTGCGTTCCGAGCTGCAACGCCTGACCAACGAAATCGTCAAGCGCGGTGAAGCCGAAGTTGCGCAGGTTGAAAAGACGGTCAAGCAAGTGAAGCGAAGAGTGACGAAGCTTCAATCGCAGATCGAGGCCGAAGTGGGCAAACTGAGTCAGATGGTCTCGCGACTGCCGCGACAATCCGGTTTCGCCAAAACAGGCAAGAAAGCTCGCGGAACCGCGAAGTCAGCAGGCGCTCGTCGTCAATCCAACAAGCGCTCCACAAAGCGTCGAGCTTCAGCGCCGAAATCCAAGAAGTCCCGCTAAAATTCGCTCATCGTATTCACAGTGCATGTTCGCCGTGTGGCCGAGCACTTCGCGGCCACATTGTGGAGGCGTCCTCGGCCACCGTTCAGCTTGAGCGCTGCTGGCCGAGCGAGTGGCGCTTGATCTTCTCTGCACCACAAGCCGCCGCCCGTCCCGCGCCACGACCTCCGCACGCCTCCTTCACCGCTGTGACCTTCATCACAATCCGACAATCTCGCCATGCCTTCGCACCATCTTAGGTCGAGGACTTGCCTCTTTCGACTGGTCGTGTCCCCTGCGGGCTCGATAGACTCATCCTATGTCTGAACCCAGTGGCGACATCGGCACCGTCAGCTTTCAGCCCGGCGACATGTTGTTTGTCGAGAATGAAAGCAGCTTTCACTTCTACATCATCCAAGAGGGTGAGGTGGAAGTGTTCAAGAATGGACCAGACGGCAAACCCCTGCATCTTGCGAAGCTGGGCCCGGGAAACTCTCTGGGCGAGTTCGCCATGTTGGACCGCTTGCCTCGCTCCGCCTCCGCCCGCGCCTTAACCGCAGTCGTTGCGGCACGAATTTCCGCTGAAGCCTATCAACAGCTCCTCAATGACTTGCCGGACTGGGCCATGGCCGTCATGAAGGCGCTCGTTGAACGCCTGCGTCACACGAATGAGGTTTTGCGTAAAGCCAAGGCAGGCCAAGACTTGAGCCAAGAGGCTGAATCCGCGGAGTTCTCTGACACTTCGACGATCAGCTACCATCCGGGGTTTTTCAAAGACGACTCCAGCGGCTCCTTTTCAAAGCCTGTGGACTTGAGCGAGGCCACGCCCAAGCCCGGCAAGAAAAGCTGAGTCTTAGAGCACTGCAAATCGCCGAATGCCCACCTCAAGCCGGGCACGGCGGGCTTCGCGACCTCGATTCAATTTGGGTTTTCGGCATCTTGGAAAGCTGACTCGCCAGCTCTCTCAACTCGCCATCACGCTCTCGCCATGCTAGTCCAAAGAGGTCCAATTCACCTCGCTTCACCGGACACTTCGCGGAGGACGGCATGTCGGCATCTCCAACTCAAAGCACTTCAAAAACTTCGAACTCCGGCGCCTCGGCTCAAGGGCATCGAGCCGCTGCCACACTCTCGGAGCTGGAGAACTCACAAGAGTTCATCTCTCGCCACATCGGACCGCGACCTGAAGATCAGCAAGCTATGCTGAAAGCTTTGGGCGTTCCGAGTCTTGAAATGTTGATCGAACAAACTGTTCCGCGCGCCATTCGCAGTCGCAAAGCGCTGGATCTGCCGGCCGCTAAGGGCGAAGGCGAAACTTTGGCCCGAGCTTGGGAAATCGCTTCCAAGAATCAGGTGTACCGCAGCTTCATCGGCCAAGGTTATCACGGCACAGTCACGCCACCTGTGGTGCTTCGTAACATCATGGAGAATCCCGCGTGGTACACGGCCTATACGCCTTACCAGGCCGAAATTTCTCAAGGTCGACTCGAAGCTATTTTGAATTTTCAAACCATGGTGATGGATCTTACCGCCATGCCAATTGCCAACGCCTCGCTGTTGGATGAAGGCACGGCCGCCGCTGAAGCCATGACGATGGCTCACAATGTTTCGGATCTCGTCAAAGGCGATGGTTCGGGTGCTCGCGTGTTCTTGGTTTCCGACACCTGCCATCCGCAAACAATCGAAGTCGTCACTCGCCGAGCCGAGCCCTTGGGGCTTGAAGTTCGCGTTCTGCCGATTGAGAAATTCGAATTCAGCACGGAAACCTTCGCCGCTCTCATTCAAGATCCCGACACCCAAGGACGAGTCCGCGACCTGAAATCGCTCGCCGACAAAGCCCATGCCGCAAAAAATCTGGTGATTTGCGCCACGGACTTATTGGCTCTCACCTTGCTCACGCCACCTGGCGAATGGGGCGCTGACATTGTCATCGGCAACACCCAACGCTTTGGCGTACCGATGGGCTTTGGCGGACCGCATGCCGCTTTTCTCGCCACACGCGATGAATACAAGCGCTCCATTCCCGGCCGACTGATCGGCGTCTCCATCGACTCTGCCGGCCAACCCGCCTTGCGATTGGCATTGCAAACTCGCGAGCAACACATTCGCCGTGAGAAGGCGACCTCCAACATTTGCACGGCACAGGTGCTCTTGGCTGTGATGGCTTCGATGTACGCGGTCTATCACGGGCCCCAAGGGCTGCGTCGAATCGCGGAACGCGCACATCGCTTGGCCGGCGCATTGCGCGAGGGCTTGCGAGCTCAAAGCCAAATCAAAGTCGTGCACGAAAACTTTTTTGACTCTTTGTGGATCGATTGCGGAACTCGCGACCACGCTCAGCGCTACCTGCAAGCCGCACGCGCGGAACGCATCAATCTACGCGACTCCGGACAAAACGCATTGGGCATCAGCTTCGATGAAGTGAGCACGCGCCAAGATGTCTTGAGCTTACTGAAGGTCTTCGGTGTAACGCCCGCAGGTCTTGATGTCGCCGCTCTCGATGAAAAAAGTCGAGGCCCAGCTGCGACGGACTCGTGGACCAATTGGCCCAAGGAACTGCGCCGCACTTCCAGCTATTTGCAACACAAGGTCTTCAATTCCTATCACTCAGAAACTGAGATGCTTCGTTACATGATGCGCTTGCAGCAAAAGGATCTTTCGCTGGCCCACGCGATGATCCCGCTTGGTTCTTGCACGATGAAGCTCAACGCAACAGCTGAGATGATTCCCGTCACTTGGCCCGAGATGGGACAGATTCATCCCTTTGCGCCGGTGGATCAGGCTCAAGGTTATTTGCAGTTCATTCGCGAACTCGAAGGTTGGCTCTGTGAAATCACCGGTTTTGGTGGCGTGAGTTTACAACCCAACGCGGGCTCGGCTGGCGAGTACGCGGGCCTGCTCTGCATTCGTGACTATCATCGCTCACGCGGTCACGCACATCGCAACGTGTGCTTGATTCCCTCCAGCGCGCACGGCACCAACCCAGCTTCAGCTGTGATGGCCGGCATGAAAGTCGTTGTCGTGGCTTGTGATCGCGAAGGCAACGTGGACCTCACGGACTTGCGCGCGAAGGCCGATCAACACAAAGACAACCTCGCGGCCCTCATGGTCACTTACCCTTCCACGCACGGCGTGTTCGAAGAAGAGATCCAAGAAATTTGCAAAGTCATTCACGATCGCGGCGGGCAGGTCTACATGGACGGCGCCAATTTCACCGCCATGGTCGGCCTTTGCCGTCCGGGTGAGTTCGGGCCCGATGTGATGCACATGAATTTGCACAAGACGTTTTGCATCCCACACGGCGGCGGCGGCCCCGGTGTCGGCCCCATCGGCGTGCGCGAACATCTCAAAGCCTTCTTGCCTGGACACAATCTCGCCGACTCTTCGACCGGCTTACGTCGCGACAATTCGGCCGTCGCCTCGGCTCCCTTCGGTAGCGCATCGATTCTGCCGATCTCATGGGCCTACATTCACATGATGGGCCGTGACGGTCTCAAGCAGGCCACCGAAGTGGCGATCCTCAATGCCAATTACATGGCCCAGCGACTCGAGCCCCACTTTCCCATCCTCTATAAGGGCAAAAATGGCCGTGTCGCTCATGAGTGCATTCTCGATCTGCGCGGCTTCAAAACCGTCTCCGTCGAAGATGTCGCCAAACGCCTCATCGACTACGGATTTCACGCGCCAACCATGTCATGGCCTGTGGTCGGCACGCTCATGGTCGAGCCCACGGAGTCTGAATCTAAGGAAGAACTCGACCGCTTTTGCGACGCGATGATCGCCATTCGCAAAGAGATCGACAAAGTCGAAAGTGGTGCATGGCCTAAGGAAGACAATCCGCTGAAGAACGCGCCCCACACGCTTCGCTCCGTGACCGCAAGCGATTGGACGCATGCTTACACGCGAGAAGAGGCCGCATACCCCTTGCCGATTGTGCGTGAACGCAAGTTTTGGCCAGCTGTGGGCCGCGTGAACAACGCTCACGGCGACAAAAATTTAGTGTGCTCTTGCGCGCCGCTCGAATCCTACGCGCAGAATTAAAGACTGACGATGGCATCAGCCATCGTCGCGCAAATCATCCTTCAAATGCTCGATGTGGCCATCTTGATCGATGGTCCAAATATCGAGTTGCGGATCATCATCAAGATTCGCGGCTGCAATGACTTTGTAGCCTGACTCCGTAGCCGTGCAATCCGGACATACCGCAGCCAATTCCGCCCAAGAAATCTCGCGCACCTTTGTTTTCGGCGAGTAACCAAAATCAAGTTTCAGCGCTTCGCCGAGCTTCACCACATTGTCGACTTGCGGCTCGGCCCCTGCGCGCGCCAACTCTTTGGCAAAATTCGCAGGCTTGGTGAAGCCGAAAGCAAACATGACCTTCTTCGGAAACACGCGCAGCGCCTTCATGTCCGTCGTGTAGTGACCATGTTCGTTGAAGAACTGTCGTTCCGCCTCATACATCAACAGCAAATCCGCGCGTGCGACTCTTTGAATCGCAAAGATCTGTCGATGCGCCAACCAAGTTGACCCACCTGAGAGCAGAAAGAGAAGTCCGCCGACAAACAACAAGCCAATGCCCGCCATCACAACGTGAATCATGCGGCGCCAACGCGCCTCGGATTCCGTCTCTTGCTGAGCACGCGTCGATTCAGGTCCAGGGGAAGTGTCATCGATGTTCTGGGATGAAGACATACTTCAGCTTTATCAGGCTTCCTGCCCTCGACCAAGGCCAAGTCGCGACTTGGTCGAGCCGAGCTGAACACTTAAGCTAGCAGGATGACGACGCAGAGCCCGAACTCAGGACGCCCCTCCAGCAAGCTGGGCCTCATTCTTTCCGGCGGCGGAGCCCGCGGCGCCTATCAGGCTGGAGTGCTGCGCGGCATTGCCGAAATCGCCGCCGAACTTGGAGTCGATCGTCCCTTTCGCGTCGTCGCAGGCGTCAGCGCTGGAGCCGTCAACGCCGGCTACATCGCCGCCGCTGCCGACAACTTTCAAACTGCGACCGAGCACCTGACCAAAAACTGGCAGGAAATCGAGGCGGAGCGCGTCTTCAAAACCGACGCTCTCACCGCCGGCCGCCTCGGCGTCAAGTTCGCGCTGGATGCCGCCATCGGTGCGCTCTACCAAAAGAAGCTGGCGCGCTCGCTGCTCGACACCTCACCTCTATGGGATTACCTGACGGAAAAGATCGACTTCGGCAAAATCTCTCGCCACCTGCAAGATGGGCATCTCGACGCCGTCGCACTGACGGCAATGAACTACACCAGCTCACACTCCATCACCTTCGTCGAAAGCGCGCGCTCCTTCACCGCCTGGGATCGGAGTCGACGCCGAAGCCAACCTGCCAAGCTCGGTGTTGAACACATCATGGCCTCAAGCGCGATTCCGTTGTTCTTTCCTCCGGTTCGGGTCGGTGAAGATCACTTCGGCGACGGTTCACTTCGCAACACGGCTCCTCTTTCGCCCGCCATTCATCTTGGCGCCGAGCGACTGATCGTCATCAGCGTTCGTCGACCCGACCCGATCACGCCACCCAACACCACAGGCATCGAGCCTTCACTCGCGCGCGTCTTGGGTGTGATCCTCAACGCGCTTTTAATGGATGCGATCGAGTTCGACATGGAACGTCTCAGTCGCATCAATCAGACTGTCGACGTCATTCCCGCCGAAACTCGACAGCGACTTTCGCTGCGCAAGGTGGACTATTTATGGATTCGCCCAAGCGTCGACATCGGCGCGATCGCCACCGGCCACTACGAACATCTGCCGCGCGTGATTCGTTATCTCGTCAGCGGCTTGGGCTCGGCGCGCGAGGCCTCTGAACTGACGTCCTACCTCTTGTTTAATTCGCAATTTTGCAGCGAACTCGTGCGCGTCGGTCGCGAAGATGCACTCGCGCAGCGCGAACAACTGATTCGATTTTTGACTTAAGGCCCGCAAACTTTGCGCGGGCTCCGCCGATAACACTTCGGGGAATTCCATCCTAGCCAACAAGGAGGTTGAAGATGGCCACAATCAACGAATCAGCCAACAAATCAGCCACAGCTCGCCACTTGCTTCACACGCGCAGCTGGCCCATGAGTGCCATTCTCGTCTTGCTGCTTCAACTGGGCCTGACGGCATGTGCGCCCGCAACCAACGGCACTCCTTCCGAAGTGCTCGCCGACGACAGCGAAGCCGAGTCCTTCTTTGACGAGAGCCTCAGCGAGCAGGCCACTCGGCAAATTTGGCCGGAGAAGCCTTACGACAATGCGTCTCGCGCGCGAATCTTGTCGGCCTATCAACATCTCGATCCGCAACAGATCATCCGCGACGATCTGCTCGAGCGCGCCGTACTCTTTCACTTCACTTATCGAGATCGCTTGCGCACCGATACACTTTCCATCATCGACTTCAGTAAGCCGTCTTGGGAGCCTCGATTTTATCTTGTGAATCTCAAGACAGGCGCCGTGCACGCCATGCATGTCTCGCACGGCAGCGGTTCTGACGCCAACCGCGATGGCTATGCCGAAAGCTTTTCGAATCGCGCCGGATCCAATGCCTCGTCACTAGGTTTCTACGTCGGCGCGGAAACCTATCAAGGCAAAAACGGCTTGTCTTTGCGACTCGACGGCCGAAGCGACAGCAACTCCAACGCGCGAGCGCGCGCCGTCGTCATTCATGGCGCCGACTATGTTCAAGACCGTAGCGTGACCCAAGGGCGAAGCTGGGGTTGCCCCGCCGTGAGCTGGCGGAATCTGCAAACAAGTATTCAAGGAATCAAGCAAGGCGGCTTGCTGTTCATCGGCCGATAACCATCACAAAGCTTCAGTGAATCTGTAAGTTGCCGAAATGTCGCGCGTGGAAATCGAGGTCACGGAAATCAAGTCGTGATCTCGATCTCGTCTTGCTCGATTTGCGGGTTAACTTGCGGTCCGACGTTTGGTTCCACGTGCGGGTTGAAGCATCGCCCTTGGAAATGTCCGCCGTCGTTGACCCGATCAATCACGCCCTGCCAAGACTTCATTTTGTGCCGCACCCAATCCGGCGCAATCAGCTCATCCCATCTCGACGATAGAGCCGCCAATCGATGCACGGCAATTCGCGGATCTAAGTGATCCAAGAATATGCCCACGCGATGTGAATACTCATCAAGGTCCACGGGGCGAAACTCACCACTTGCGTAGAGATCGGCAAGCGGAGTTCCCTTTAGCACATGCAGATTGTGCAGCTTCACATTGCTGATCGGCAGTGAATTGCAAAGTCGCGCCGTCTCGATCAATTGCTTGTCGGTCTCTGTCGGCCAGCCAAAAATCAAATGCACACCGACGTCAACTTGCGCCTCTTTCGCCACGCGCTCTATACCGCGAATCGCCTGCGCGCCCGTGTGCCCGCGTCGCATCCACAGCAATTGGTCGTCATCAAAACTCTGCACACCGATCTCCACGCCGACCCACTTTCGCTGATGCATCTCGCGCCATGTGCGGAGCACGGCTTCGGACAAGCAATCAGGCCGAGTTCCCACCACCATTCCCACGACGTCATCAAGTCGACACGCCAGCTCCATGCCTTCGCGCAACTTCCCGAGTGCCGTGAATGTCGTTGTGTAAGCTTGAAAATAAATGAGGAACTTATCAGCGTTGAATCGCGAGGCCACTTTGGCTCGATGCTCAGCCACCTGGCGCTCAAGGTCCAGCCCTTGGGACTCGGCATAAGCGAAGCTCCCGTGCTCATCGCAGAAGATACAAGTTTGCATGCCGCGAAGGCCCTCACGATTCGGGCAAGTGTCGGCAATCGAAACGGGAATCTTGACGACTTTGCCGCCAAATCGCTGGCGATAATCGAGGCTGATCGGGTGATAGGGTTTACCTTCCCAAGCTAAGGGAGGCGTGACGGCCTGCAAACTCATGCGGCAGGTGTGCGGGAGGCGACGAGGCCTGTCAATGAAGTATCGGTTCTCCGGCCTGCCCCTAACTGGTCTCGTTGAGTGTTGCGACCTGCTGGGGATGGCGTATCTATATGAAATAATTAACGAAATACGATCCGCCAAGACCGCCGCCGAGAGGACGTTGTGATGCTTTGATAGCCTTCACGAATTTCAGACTTGCTCGCCACCCGTAAGCTGGGCCACTTAATTGTGCTTTCAAATCTTTCGCCCGAAGCCAAGTTGTGCGCAGACGGTTTTCGAGCATGCGAAATGTGAGTGAAGTAAATGAAATGACTTGGGAACCTTCAAGCCCGCGCACAATCAAAGGGCCCAGCTGAATGATGTTGAATTACTACCGCACCGACGACGCCTCATGGACAGCGCGTCCCTTGCTCGCCAACGCCGAGGAAGGCGAGAGCATGCATTCGCTGCGCGGTGCCTTTAGCGAAACGGCATACATTTACGGTGAGGCAAATATCTGGGCTCGGCAGCATATTGCGACGGCTGCGCACAAAGTTTTCTCCTTGGGTTTGGGTCTGGGCTACGTCGAGATCTTGAGCGCGGCCTACGCGACGGCGTCGAAGACAAAGTTTTCGTGCGTGAGCTTTGAAGCTTTGCCCGAACTGACTCACGCAATTCAAGCTTGGCTTCGTGGCGACGCCAACGCCGGAATTGTGCCGTACGAAATTTACGAAGACATCTTGGAACGCGCCTCACGCCAAACTGGAGCAGCATCCGAAGCGATCCGTCGCGAGCTGGCGAACGCACTCGATCAAGGCGATTGGATTGTACGTGGAGCCCTCGCGCCCGACACCGACTTCACCGACGCGCGAAACTGCCATGTCATCGCGTTTGATGCTTTCAGCCGCAAGACCACGCCGGAACTTTGGTCTCGAGAATTCTTGGATCGGTTTTTGGCCGAGGTCCCCGCCTCAAAGTGCGTGCTGTCCACTTACGCGTGCACAGGAGATCTCAAACGCGCGCTTCGTCAGGCGAATTTCAATTTGCAGATTCGACCCGGCTTTGCGGCCAAGCGCGACTCGACTTTCGCAACTCGCGCTTAAATGAAAAGTCCCAGCGCTTGAGCAAGTTTCACCCATCGATGATCCGTGTCGATCAGTCGCGCCGGCTTCATTAAATCTGTGAGTGGTGCGCGCGTGACTCGTCCATCGCGAACCACAACAGCTTGGCCCCACTGATTTTCACTCACCATGCGGGCCACTTCGACACCCATCGCGGCCGTGATGAATCGATCCGTCGTCGTCGGATGCCGCGAACGCTGCAAATGTCCCAGCACCACGTGTCGGGCCTCCCACTGTGTTTCGCGTTCCACCCATCGCGCCAGTTCTTCGGCAACGCCACCCAGACGTTCACTTTGAGGTGAGCCTGCGACATGAAATGCCACGCGCGGCTTGCCGCCCTTGGCGTGCGCACCTTCGCCAATCACGACCATTGCGCCTCGGCGTCCGGATGCACGCAACTTGAGAAGGTGCTGCTTGAGAGCCTCAGGGTCATAGGGTCGTTCAGGGATCAGGATGACATCGGCATAGCTCGCCAAGCCACCACCCAAGGCGATCCATCCCGCAGTACGACCCATCGTCTCCACGACGATCACGCGCCGATGGGCCTCGGCCGTCGCTCGCAACGCATCCACGCTTTCTGCAACCACAGCGCAGGCCGTATCAAAGCCGAACGTGACATCAGTTCCCTGCAAATCGTTATCGATGGTTTTGGGAACACCGATGAGACGTAAATTCTGTCCCCCATTCAACACCCGCGAGAGCCCTTCAAAAGTTCCATCGCCTCCGGCGGCGATCAAACCCTCAAGTTGCAACTTGGCAAGCGCTTGTGCGAATTCGGATTCGCGGCCCTTCGTGCCGGACTTGTTCGATGTGCCGAGCAAGGTGCCTGCGAAATTATGCGCACCACGAACTCGCTCGACATCCAAGGGAATACAACGTCCATCGTAGATTCCCTCAAAGCCGTCGCAAATCCCGACGATCTCAAGGTTCATCGGAGCCAATGCGCGCACTGTCGCCTCGATGATACCGTTCAGTCCCGGAGCATCGCCACCACCCGTGAGCAAACCAATGCGCCTTCGTTTCGTGCTGCTTGTGGACATGAGTGAACTCCCCTTCACAAAAGTTTACCGAGCCGCTAGTCGTTTGTTGATGAGCTTTTCGAAACCGCCAAGACACGGGGCCAAGGTCCCGCTCGATGCTCGACTCTACTCGCGACTTGATGAGTGGAAGAGTTCGCTTTTGCAAGCCAGCACGATGGCTCCAGAGCTTCGTGAGCCCCAAGCCCGCCTAGCCTGGCTGGCACGACATCATCAGATCCTGACTTTGGCCTCGCCACGCGCCCTAGGGGGCGGCGGTGAATCGGAAAATCTCATCGCGTGGTCCACGTCTCCAAGCCCCGAGGCTTTACCCGATCAATTCGGAGTCTTGCTGCCGCAGTCGCAGATTGCCGTCGTTCGCTTTGGCACAAGGCCATTGCCGATCGCGGAATGGTTGAAACTCACCTCGGCTAAAAAATTCTGGCGAGGCGATTCGGAAATCGCGCTCGACCAAGCCGAACTCGACGTCCATCAGTGGGCCTGGCTGAAAGAACTTTCCCCACTGCCGTCAATCTCGGATTCGTCGATGCCCACTTCAGCATCCCCAACGAGTCGTGAACTGCGTCGAGCGACGGCTGCCGATCTTTGGTTGGTGCAAGAGATGGCGTCCTCACTCGCCCAAGATATTCGCGAGTCCCCGCTCGCCACGCGCGCGGAGGCTCTTCACTGGCTCAAAGCTGGCCGGCTATTTCTTCTGACTCAAAAATCAATGCGTCAACGGACACCGATTCCGCCGGCGCCGATGCCGCGACCAAGTGGCGCAACGGCCACCTCGCCGCTCGCGATGGGAGCTTTGTCCGGAGAATTTCGTGATCCCCAATCTGGGCGTACATCCGAGCGGCTTTCGTTGCTCTTTGTGCGACGCGAGCTTCGCGGGCAAGGAGTGGGTCAGGAGATGATCGCGCAACTTGAAGTGCAGCTGAGAAATGAAGGCATTCAAGATCTCGTGTTGTTTTCCGACATTCGGCACGAGGCCACAAACAGATTCTACGCCAAGTTGGGCTTTCAGCATCGCGGCTCGTGGTCGCGTTGGAGCATTTGAGCCAAACAACAAACCCTCTCGAAAGACTCGAGAGGGTTTTGGTCACGCGCGTGAATCAACGGCGCTTAGGACCCATTTCCGACATAGCCGCCTTACAGCCTGCCGAAAGCTGCGCTTCTTTTTCTTTCATGCACTTCATGAGTTGGCCGTCACCGGGCTTCATCCCCGGGCAATGCTTTTCCGCATCCCCGCCGCAAGCCGCGCGCATCTCTTGGCGACGATCTTTGCGCTCATCCTTCATCTTGTCCCAGCTCGCTTTGCACTCCGCTGAAACTTGCGACTCTTTCTCTTTCAAACACTTGATCAATCGACCCTCGCCAGGCTCCACACCGGCGCAGAGCTTTTCAAGATCAGCTTTGCACGCGGCTCCCATCATTGGACCGGCTCCCGCATGAGGACCACCGCCCCCATGAGGACCATGACCCTTCTTCATCCCCATGCCCATGCCTTTGGCTTTACCCTTCAGATCATCTGACTTCTGCGTCGCGCTTGCGGCGGCCGAGGTCGGCGAAGCGGCTTGGCCCGCCGGCGCGGCAGGCGCGGGAGCTGCCCCAGGAGCCGCAGCAGAAGCCGCGGCGGGAGCTGCGGGTGCAGTTTGTGCGAAACTCGTTCCCGCCGAGACGAGGGCAAAGCCCAAGAGGCAAGTTAGAGAAGTCGAAATGATGAAATCGAATTTCCGTTGAGTCAGCTGACGATTAACACATTGCTTTGCGTGTTTCATGAGTCCTCCGGTTCATTTCCGAACCAGAGTTAGGATGACCGGGTAGTGGTCAGATGGCAAACCCCGCTTATGGTCGATGTGTGTCGGAATCATGCGCGTGCGTCCCGTAACATCTTTGTAACGATAGACCCAGGTTTCATCTGACTTCAGTCTTGTCCGCCAACTTGGAGGCACGAGAATATAGTCGATCTGTCGATAGTAACCTGGACGTCGCCGATGCAACCGAGCCCACGTGAACTTCTCCTCGGGGCTTGCGCCAATGGCCTCGAGGACATCCAGCCATTCACCTTGATTCTCGCGCCAAGCCTTGAACTCATCGTCTGACCAAAGATCACCGTTGAAGTCGCCGGCCACCAACACCGCATCGCCGAACTCTTCTCGCCTCTCCCGATAAATCTGCAACAGCGTCTCGGCTTCGGCTCGTCGTCGATCTCGTCCTCCAGGGTCAAGGCCATGCCGATCAAGATGCGACTTCAAATGGGCCAACAGGCAAATCAATGCGACCTGACCCGTGCTCGGTACCAGCAATCGCAGTTCAGCTGCGTCCCGTGAGAATCGATGCGACTCTCGACGTGCGTGTCGCAAGTGCGTGTATCCCGATTCGCGAGACAGCGACTCATGTGGATATAAAAAACCCAGCTCTCGTTCGCGATGCGAGTTCAGCTCGACGACAAAGCCCAAATCACGACGAACCAAATAGCCGACATCGATGCCTCGATCCGAGTTGCCCTCGATGAGCTGGGATTGCCACTCGCCATTGAGGAAGAGATTGGCGAAGTTGGCCAAGCTCTCCGCACCGCCGACTTCGGAGAGCATGAGAATATCGGGATTCAGTTCTCGAATGATCGCGGCGATCTGCCGACAATGCTCAAGCGATTTGTTTTTGGTCGTTGATCTCGAGAAGTTTTGCCATTCACTCTCCGTCAGGCGGCGATGCCCGCCCGCTTCACCCAGGAGCGAAGCGCGTTGATCTTCCTCGATGCGTGCCCGCACCTCAGAAATCGGCTCATCGAGGAGAACAAAGAGATTCTCGACGTTCCAAGCGACGAATCGCCACTCGCGATCTTCAAAGCTCGACACAGTTGAAACTCCACCTCTTCACGCGAGAGGCTCGACGGCCACGTGAAGCGCTGCATTTTATTCTCTCTCGCTTGTCGGGCCTTTGCCAACTTTCTATTCTCTCAAGATGGAAATCGACAGCCACGTCCCCAAGTCTCGGGAAAATTCAGCAAACTCGCCCACAGACGGGCAGCTCAGTCGTAGAATTGGGCTCCTGTCCCTCACGCTCTACGGCATGGGCGACATCCTCGGCGCTGGTATTTATGGCTTGGTCGGTAAGGCTGCGGGCCAGCTCGGCAACGCCGTGTGGCTCGCGTTTCTGACCAGCATGATTGCTGCTGGCCTCACGGGTCTGTCTTATGCGGCCGTGGGAAGTCGCTATCCGCGAGCGGCAGGAGCGGCCTACGTCACCCTCAAAGCCTTTCGTCGTTCATGGCTCTCTTACGTTGTCGGCTTGGCCGCGCTCGCATCGGGCCTCACCTCCATGGCGACCGCAAGTCGAGTGTTCGCAGGCTATCTCAATGCGAGCCTCCCGCAACTGCCACTGAGTCTGTTGATCATCGGCTTTCTTCTGCTTCTCGCAGGCATTGTCTATCGAGGTATTCGCGAATCCATGTGGATGAATGCCGTCTGCACCATCATTGAAATCAGCGGACTCGTCCTGATCATCCTTGTCGGCGCTAGCTACTTGGGCGAGGTCAACTATATGGACGCCCGAAGCGACTTCAATCCGAGCGGCGACATCTCCACCTCACTCATACTGGGCGGCGCCGTGCTGACGTTCTATTCCTTCATTGGCTTTGAAGACATTCTCAACGTCAGCGAAGAGGTCAAAGATCCCAAACGCAACGTGCCCCGCGGTCTACTCTTCGCTGTGGCTGGAGCGAGCCTCATCTACATCACGATCAGCCTCATCGCCGTCAGTGTGGTTCCTGCAGCTGATCTCGCAAAGAGCTCTCAACCTCTCGTCGACGTTATGGCCGTCGCCGCTCCTTGGTTTCCATCAAGTCTCTACTCCATGATCGCCATGTTCGCGGTCGCGAACACAGCACTGCTCAACTACGTGATGGGCTCCCGCCTTCTCTATGGCATGGCTCATCAAGGACTGCTGCCATCAGCCTTGGGACGCGTCGACTCGCGAACACGAACTCCACACGTAGCCATCGCGACCATCCTCGCCATCGTTTTGCTCCTTGGCCTCTCCGGCAATATCTCGGATCTCGCCAAAGCCACGAGCGTGCTGCTGCTCGCCTGCTTCATCTTAGTGAATCTATCGCTCATCAAATTGAAACTCGATGGGCCCACCCCGCCCGGCACCTTTGATGTGCCGTTGGCGATTCCGATCCTGGGAAGCCTTGCTTGCTTGGCCATGCTCGTGAACGCCAAACTTCCCGAGTACCTCGTCGCTGGAGGCATTCTGCTGTTGATTGGCGTGCTCTACTTCGTCAAGCGTCCCGACGAGTCCGCGATCGAACGCATGGACATGGAGTGATCGGGCCGCACAGGATTCGCGCGGGCTGCATTTCGCGCAGCCCGATCCGCGACATTCAGGCGCAATCGCATCGCGGCCAGCACAGAGCATCGCTGATTGGACTCCGCCGCCCATGCGCCGGCTCTCAACCCGGTCTGGTCCATCCGCCTCGAATAGGAGAATGCAAATGAGCTTTTTAGTGAACAAGTTCATTCTCAATCAAGACAATGAACTGACACAGCCGCAGTTGCACGACTGCGAAATCATTGAACTTAAGCTTTCTGGTGCTCAAGAAATCAGGACGCTCACTGTTCAACTTGTCGATGAGTCAGGTGTCAACATTCGCATGACTCTCAAGGGCGCCCGGCTCATCCACTGCACAAGTTTTCGGGCTCAGAATGTCGTATCGCAGGTCAGTGTTTATTCAAGAACAGATTGCAGCAAACAGCTTCAGGCACTGGAAGGCGTTGAAACATCGAAAGACATCACCAGCAAGCTGAACGCGCAGATCATGGTCGGCGACTTGGGATTGGTTCGAGTATTTGCAAGTGTCGGTTGCGAAATTTTCTGCGTTTGTGAAAATCTTGAAATCGCCTAGGAGACCACCGCGACACGGTCGATGATTTTTGGGTCGATCGAACAGGTCGACGTTAGCAGATCAAGGAATGTCGTGATCTACTGGAGGAAAAAATCCGCAATTCGCACCAAATCAAGTTCAAAGTCGGACTTGGAGTATCAAATCGCATTCTTTGAAGAAGGGATTAAGCCGGTCACCTATGTCTACGGCGTCAAGTTGAGGTACGCTCAAGCCATGACGATCGGCGAATGCCTCGAAGTTTCGGCTGTCAGCGGAATCAATGCTCCTAAGTTTTCCCCAGTAATTTTCAATTTTGCTGAGGATAGTCGACTCGAGCTTCACTTCAGAACTTAGCGTGAAGCCAACTCTGCCCCACGCGCGTGCGAGCTTTCAGCAGCAAGGCTTCGCTGCTCAAGAGTGGTGAGTTCGACTAAGCGATTGACCTCGTTCATCAAACGGCCCAGCTCGATCAGCTCGGGCGAGCCCACACTCACGCTCAAAGCCTGCATCAGTTCAAGTTTCTGCCGAAGTTCAGTATCCATCCACATCGCCCGCCAAGAGAGAAAAGTCTCTTCACGACGGCGATCAAATGCCTCGCTCATGTCTGCGCTCGCCACAGTCACCAAGAGTGCATCGACATTTTTTGAAATCTCAAAGATTCGTCCATTCAACACCGCATACAAATCCATTTGCTGGTTCAGCATCTGCGAAAGCACACGTAAGTGTTCTCGGTCCTGCGCCGACAGCGCCTCTGACTTCGACCCGACAATCGCGGCCGAAGAAAGCTTTGACAGCTGCACGACCACGTCTTGCGCATAGGCCTCGGTGTCCAAGGCGCGCGCACGCGGCCATGACGAAGTCCAAATCGCCGACACTCGACGCTCACCCGCCGCCGAATCGAATGCGGCCAATTGCTTTGCCGTGGCCTCGCTCATTTGGCAGGGAGCAATCAATTCGCGAGATGATCGCTGCAAAACCGCGACCGCCGACGGCGACAAGCGCACGCTCACTTGGCAGTAGCGCTGCGCAAAGCTCATCATGTGACGCTCAAGCTGGGACACCATGTGATCCCATCGATGGCCTCGCAAAATTTCGCTTCGCTGAATCGTCGCTTTGAAGTCTTGCAACACGCGCTTCGGCTTAGCGTAAGCCAGTGGATCCGCATCCAACTTCGCCATCGAAACTTCAATTTTCAAGACTGCCGACTGCGAAGCTTCACCTGAAGTTTCAGGTTTATGCTTAAAGCCAACTAACCCGCCCGCCATGATCAACATGGCGATCGCCGATGCGGCATTTAAGTTTAGCCAAGTCGCATTCGATGACTTCACAACTTACTCCAACTCAGTCGCATCAGTGCCGACCGAGGCCAAAGCCGCCGAGAGCGCGCTCAACTCCGCATCCGAAAGTGTCGCTAGATACTCTTCAACGCTGGGCTCACCGACGGAATAGAAACCATAAGTTGGTCCGTAGTAATCATTGTAAGAGTCCCGCCATTGATCGTAGCTCGGCATGTTGCCGCCGGCCGACGCCATGTCGCAGCTTGTGCCTCGATCAATCGGGTATTGCCGATTCATGCAGTTTTCATAGCTATTCAAAGTCCGCTCGTAGACATGTCCATCGGCGTACTCCGGAGCCTGCGGTGTCGAACAAGCGCTGGACATCGATGCGACCGCGATCAATCCCAAAAGTCGCCAGCCTCTGATCCAAGTTGCTCCCACCATTCGGCACCACCTTTCTTAAGACCTGAGTGTCGCACTCGCGACCCTCATCCCTTGAGATAGCAAGCCGCGCGACCAAATTCGCCCCGCCAAACCCCCTTCAAATTGAGCTCGAGGCCACAGGCCACGCCAGTCTTCGCCAAAGGCCCGACTGCGCCTAACAGCTGTCAAAACTTTAGACAGTCCCGTTCCTCATCGTGCAAAGCAAAAAGCCCCGTTTGCACATCGCAAACGAGGCCTTCACTCACCATACCAGGATCAACTCAATGACTTCGCCGTGGACCTCGCCCGCGCCCACTTCAACGAAGAGACGCCAATCCCACTCCGGGCTCAGTTCGACTTCTTTGGTCGTTGCGCCGGAGGCGGCGTGCTGACGGACAACAGTTCAACTTCAAACAGCAGCGCCGAGTTGGGCTCAATAGCACCACCGGCACCTTGCTCGCCATAAGCGAGATCCGAAGGAATCGCGAAACGATATTTCGAGCCCACTTTCATCAGCTTCAAACCTTCGGTCCACCCCGGAATCACTTGCCCCACGGCGAACTCGGCCGGCCCGCCATGCTTCGCTGAAGCATCGAACTCTTTGCCATCAATCAAAGTTCCCACGTAGTTCACCTTCACCAAGTCGCCATCTTTCGGAGTCGCACCATCACCTTGTGTGACAACTTCATATTGCAAACCCGACTCTGTAACTTTCCAACCCGGCTTGGCTTTGTTCTTCTCAAGGTAGGCGTCACCTTCCGCCTTGTTCTTATCAAACTTCGCGCGAATTTTTTGAACAGCGCCCGCTTCGACTCGCTGAAATGCCGTTCGCATTTCATCCTGACTCAACTTCGACTCCGTGCCCTTTTGCGCATCGCGAACGCCCGCCATGAAAGCGGCCTCGCTCACCTCAACGCCCTGGCGCTTCAAGTTCATGCCCATGTTATAGCCGACGGCGTAACTGTCCTTATCGCCATCCGAACTCAACTTCGCGGCACCTGTACCAAGGCAACCCGCCAAGCCCAAGACAAGCATACTGCCGAGGCCAATGGCCACAGCCCCTGTTTTGGTCGCGCCATAAACTTGCTGATTCTGTGATTTGAACTTCATGAATGAAGTGCTCATGTCGAGGTCTCCTTGCTGATGTCTTCCAACAATTTTCTCAGTCCACTACGACTGCCAAAGTTGCGTACCCAATTTCATTGGCCGTCGATCTCACACAAGCGAAGTTCCCTGCGGGCTCTCACAATTGTGATCCTTCGTCGGCGATGAATTCCGCGCCTTGCCGGATCGACAGAGATGCCACGCGAATCCAAACTCGCGCCGCCACTCACTTCCCTTGCGAGGCACTTGATTGCACATCGAAGCCGCGCTCACGACAAGTAGCAATTTCAGGTGAACCTGAAAAAAACACCGCGAATGCCCCGCATCTCCTGCGGCCTGCGCCATTGAGTTGCAGGCGATACTCGCCCAGGCATGGGCATAAGCGTTGCTCCCGCAATCTCCTCGCTGCTGATGTTCGACGATCGCCGTTGGAGTATTACGGAAGGGAAGTTTCTCATGAAGTCCTTACATTCTCATTCAAACTCGCCCCGCGCCGCCCTAAAGAGCAGCGCCGCACTCGCAAGACTTTGGCGATCGAATCCCTGCCATAATCGCGGATTCGCCGCACGCCCCCTCACCGCCTACGCATTGAGTGCCTTGGCCGCCATCTCGCTCTACGCAACAGACAAGGCTCAAGCTCAAGTTTGGACCGAGACTCAGCAATGGAATCAAGACTGGGAAGATCGTTACGCAGCCTGGGTTGAAACCGACGTTAACGAAGACATCTTCACGAAGGGCCGCTGGGCGGGCCTATCTCATGACTGCGCCGACGCCGCCTACTACGCGCGCGCCATCTTCGCCTACGAAAACAAACTGCCCTTCGCCATGCGCGACCCCTCCGGCGGCAGTCAGCTCATCACCAACCGCATGACTCGATTCAACGGCCAAGCCGAAGATCGCCGCGTGCGAAGCTTCCTCTCCCTGCTCGGCGACCTCTCCTCCACGAAGACGATCGGCCAAGACACATACCCCGTACGCGTCGACCGCGAGTTCGTGCGCCCCGGCGGCGTGTGGGCTCGCCCCACGCTGATGGATCGTTCATTCTGGAATATCCTCAGCGGCTCCGCTGGAACTGAACTTCCCGGACACGCCGAAATCATCAAACAGATCACCGCCGAAGGCGTGATCTGGAAGCTCGAGTCCACAGTGCCGCGCGCGGTTCGCGATTTGAACCTCACGTCAAACATGTGGTTCCTGCCAGAAAATCACCAAACTGGCTTACGCAAGTGGCTCACTCCCGAGCAGTATAGCCGCCCCTTCGCGAGCCTGCCCGGCTACAGCCTGGAACAATTCAAGGAACTCGGCACTACACAAGCTCAATCCAGCCACAATGACTCAAGTCCATCAACAGGAAGCGGCCAACGCACTCTCGATCAGTTCAAGTCTGATCTCGCGACACGCCTTGCCCACAATGGCGCTCAAGAGTCTGCCGAAGGATTCTATCGACGTAACGCCAAGAGTCTCTGTGGAAGCCTGCGCGTGCGCGCCGAAGCCGTAAGCCGCGCGCTCGCTTACAAGCAACGAATCGGCGGTCGCTGTATGAACCCCAGCGAATACGACCAGCACTCCACACCATCGCGCGATCGACGTGCGCGCGAGTTGCTGGCTGAAACCGCTAAACGCGCTTCGACGTTTGGCTTCTTCACCGATGGCGCGCTCCGCGAAATCCTCCCCTACTTAGACGCGGAATGCCCCGGCATCGAGATCGCTCCGGGTCGACACATGCGTCTGTCTGAATGGGCTGTTGCCGCAAAGAACAACCAACTCAGTTCGGACCCGAACCAATCGCTTGAAGCGCGATGGGGTATGGCAGCTGCGGATTCTCGCTGCTCTCCTTAACTGGCCTCGTTGAGTGTTGCGCCCAAACGGCGCCACACCACAGCCAGCGCCACGCCCGCAAGAGCGATCGCCGCGGCTCACGTGGGTAGCGGCGGCACCAGATAGTTGTTGTGATAGTATTGATAGATGATCATGACCCGCTCGAGCCCGCGGATACTCTTCGCAGTACACCAGCTCTTCTTCGAGAGCACTTTGATGTTGTCTCTGAGCATCGCAGCCGTTTGATTGATGGCGAACAGCGGGTCGAAGCCACCAACTTTGAGCTCGCCATAACCATCTCGTCGCGCCCGTCGACCCTTAAACTGCCGATGATCGGCGCCAGGCATCACCATGCGCCAAAGCCGTGCGTACGCCGGATGCTCGTCGGACTTGATGGTCACATCGACCTTCAGCGCGGGCTGCACATACTTCGCGAGCGCCATCCGAGCCGACACCCGCCGATCCGGCCGCCGACCATACTTCTCCCGAGCTCGCGCCGAATGGCGACCTCGCGCCGGAATCTGCGCAAGCTTCAGTCCAAGGATCCGCCGCTCGGCGGACGTCACCATCGCAATCGATACCGGCTTCCAGCGCGTGTGAATGAAGTCCTCAACCTCATCGAAGTAGATCTCGCCACACAGCGGCCCACTCGTGAGCTGCTCCGCAAGCCGCGACTCAAGATGCCGAGCGACTCGCTCCACCGCACGCAGCACCGTCGACCTGGCCGCGCGATAATGAAGCCCGATGCGCCGAAGGGTCTTGGCCGAGCCCACTTCAAACACCATGATCTCGTGCAGATCCCGACGCCGAGATCGCCAAAATGCATGCCCCGTCGCCTGACTAAATGTGTGCTGACAATTCATGCAGCGAAAACGCCGCCATCTCGTATCATCACACTTGCGATGATAGGTGCCGTGGAGGCGAACGTGGGTTTCGGGCGAGCGACATCGGGGACAGAGACCTTTGAAATGCGTCATGCCGCGAGCC